>RRZU011614263.1_pt1 | contig 12244 bp, 9 predicted proteins | sample 2165561 | NCBI WGS metagenome assembly RRZU01 (sample SAMN10456909, study PRJNA506462) | wastewater metagenome | isolation source: wastewater sludge | place: USA: Moscow, Idaho | reverse complement strand
CCTTTTTGCCGATTTCATTCATTACCTTCAAATAGATAAATATGAGCATCAGATTAAATAAAGCATTACGTGAATTAAACATAGGACTTCAAACGGCAGTTGAATTCCTAGAGAAGAAAAGTGAACTTGGAGAGGTAAAGTCTGACTTGAGCTACAAACTCTCAGAAGGGCAGTATAAGGCTCTTGTTGAGGCATTCAAACAGGATGCTGAAGTTCGTAGTGAGGCAGAAAAACTTTTTCAGAAGAAACCAAAGGATAAGAAGCGTGCGCCAGAGGCAAAGGAAAATCGTGCCGAAAATCTTCTTGAATCTTCTACTCAGCAGCGTTTTAAACCTGTTGGAAAGATAGATCTTGATAGTATAGGTAAGAAACCAGCGGCTCAGAAGTCTGTTGCTCCTGAAGTTAAGGCTGCTGCCGTCAGCCATGAGCCTAATAATAAACATATTAATAAACCGGTGGAAAAGCCTGTAGTGAAAGCTGCGGTTGAAACACCTAAACCAGTTGTAGCAAAGGTGGAAACTCCTAAGCCTGCTAAACCAGCAGAACAACCAAAGGTTGTTGCTCCTAAGCCTGTTGAGGCTCCAAAGGTCGTTGAGACTCCTAAAGTTGTTGAGGCTCCAAAACCTGCAGATAAAGCTGATGATGGTATCTTTACTTTGAAGAGTGAAAAGAAGATACTTAATGCGCCTAAGATGAATGTCGTTGGTAAGATTGACTTGGATTCATTGAATCAGAGTACGAGACCAAAGAAAAAATCAAAGGAAGAAAAGCGTAAAGAACGTGAAGAAAAGACTGCACAGCAGCACGGTGGTGGTGAAAGAAAAAAACGTGTGCGTATAAATAAGGCACGCGTGGATATTAATGCCGCTGTAAATCAGGGCGGTAATAATAACAACCGAAATAACAATAATAGAAACAAGAATAACCAAAACGGTGCTAACAACGCTAATAACAATAACGCTGCTAACAACAATAATAAGAAGAAAAATCGCAAGCGCAGTCAGAAGCCTTTAGAGGTTGATGATGATGCAGTAGCACGCCAGGTAAAGGAGACTCTTGCACGTTTGACAAGTAAGAGCCAGAACAAGAAGGGCGCTAAATACCGTAAGGAAAAGCGTGATGCTGTTCAGGTAAAACTCCAGAAGGTTGCTAATGCAGAGCAGAAAGATGCTAAGATTCTTAAACTTACCGAATTTGTAACTGTAAGTGAACTTGCCACTATGATGAATATTGGTGTCACTCAGGTTATTTCAACTCTTATGAGTGTCGGTATTATGGTTTCTATTAATCAGCGTCTTGATGCAGAGACTATTAACATGGTTGCTGATGAATTCGGCTTTAAGACTGAATATGTCAGTGCAGAGGTTCAAGAAGCTGTAAGCGAGGAAATTGATGATGAGAACGACTTGTGTTCTCGTGCTCCAATCGTTACAGTAATGGGACACGTAGACCATGGTAAAACATCTTTGCTTGACCATATCCGCAATACAAATGTGATTGCTGGTGAGGCTGGTGGTATCACTCAGCATATTGGTGCTTATGGTGTTACTCTGAAGAACGGACAGAAGGTTACATTCCTTGATACTCCGGGTCATGAGGCATTTACCGCTATGCGTGCTCGTGGTGCTCAGGTTACTGATATCGCAATCATTATCATCGCAGCTGATGACTCTGTGATGCCTACTACAAAAGAGGCTATTGCACATGCACAGGCTGCTGGTGTTCCAATGGTATTTGCTATAAATAAAATAGATAAGCCAGGAGCAAATCCTGATAAGATTCGTGAAGACTTGTCACAGATGAACTTACTTGTTGAAGAGTGGGGTGGTAAATATCAGTGTCAGGAGATTAGTGCAAAGAAGGGTGTCGGCGTTGATGAACTTCTGGACAAGGTGCTTCTTGAGGCAGAAATGCTTGATTTGAAGGCTAATCCTAATCGTAAGGCTACTGGTACTATCATTGAGTCTTCTCTTGATAAGGGCCGTGGATATGTAAGTACTGTGCTTGTAAGCAATGGTACTCTTAAGATAGGTGATGTTGTTATCGCTGGAACAAGTTGGGGTCGTATTAAGGCTATGTTCAATGAACGTAACCAACGTATTGAGGAAGCTGCACCTGCAGAGCCAGCTATTATCCTTGGTCTCAATGGTGCTCCTACAGCTGGTGACCAGTTCCACGTTTTAGAGTCAGAACAGGAAGTTCGAGAGATTGCAAACAAGCGTGAACAGCTACAGCGTGAACAGGGCTTACGTACTCAGAAGCGTCTTACACTTGGTGATATCTCACATCGTATTGCACGTGGAGAGTTCCATGAACTTAATATCATTGTTAAGGGTGATACCGACGGTTCTATTGAGGCTTTGAGTGATTCATTTATCAAGCTTTCTACAGAGAAAGTGCTGGTTAATGTAATCAGTAAGGCGGTAGGTCAGATTAGTGAGAATGATGTGATGCTTGCCAGTGCTTCTGATGCTGTCATTGTTGGTTTCCAGGTTCGTCCTTCTTCTGAAGCTCGTAGACTTGCAGACCGTGAAGGTGTTGAAATCAATACCTACTCAATCATATATGATGCAATAGATGATATCAAGAGTGCTATGGTTGGTATGCTTGATAAGGTTAAGAAGGAAATCATAACCGGTCAGGTAGAAGTTAAGCAGGTATTCAAGGTTTCTAAGGTAGGAACAATTGCCGGTGGTCTTGTTACCGAGGGCAAGGTACATGCTAAGGATAAAGCTCGCCTCGTACGTGACGGTATCGTTATACGTACAGCGGACATTAATGCATTGAAGCGTTACAAGGATGATGTCAAGGATGTTCCAATGGGAATGGAGTGTGGTATCAGTCTTGTCAACTTTAATGATATTCTTGAAGGTGATATCATTGAGACATTCACCGAAATTGAAGTTGAACAGAAACTATAAGGGTTTCTATACTCTCTAATGTAAAGGAATACTAAATTCCTTTATGTATAATAAGTAGTGGCATCCTTATATTCTATTACAGGGATGTCACTATTGTAATTAGTAACAAATGTTACCAGTTTGTTTGTGGTACACTATTTGTATGTATCATATATTAAATAGGTATTTTTGGCAAATGGCAGAAAAAGGAAAAAATGAGTTTGTTAGTCAGGTAGCTGAAAAAAAATATGAATTTGGTTTCACTACTGACGTACAAACAGAAATCATAGAAAAGGGGCTTAACGAAGATGTTGTGCGCCTTATATCTCAGAAAAAAGGCGAGCCCGATTGGATGCTTGACTTTCGTCTGAAAGCTTATAATTATTGGAAGACTCTTACTCAGCCTACTTGGGCACATGTACATGTGCCTGAAATAGACTATCAGGCAATTTCTTATTATGCTGATCCTTTAGTGAAGAAACCAAAGAACAAAGAAATTGATCCAGAACTAGAAAAGACATTCGACAAATTGGGTATCCCTTTGGAGGAACGTCTGGCATTAAGTGGCACTGCCGTTGATGCGATTATGGATTCTGTTTCTGTAAAGACAACATTTAAGGAAAAACTGCGTGAGAAGGGAGTGATCTTCTGTAGTATCGGTGAGGCTGTAAAGGAACACCCTGATTTGGTAAAAGAATATCTAGGAAGTGTTGTTCCTTATCGCGATAACTTTTTTGCATCTTTGAACAGTGCTGTGTTTAGCGACGGTTCTTTTGTTTACATTCCAAAGGGCGTAAGATGTCCTATGGAATTAAGTAGCTATTTCCGTATAAATGCACGTAATACAGGACAGTTTGAGCGTACACTCATTATTGCAGAAGATGATGCTTATGTCAGCTACCTTGAAGGATGTACTGCTCCTATGCGTGATGAGAATCAGTTGCATGCAGCTATTGTCGAGATAATTGTAAAAAATAATGCTGAAGTAAAGTATTCCACAGTTCAGAATTGGTATCCTGGTGATGAGAATGGAAAAGGCGGCGTGTTGAATCTTGTTACAAAGCGAGGTGATTTACGCGGTGTTAATTCTAAACTTAGTTGGACTCAGGTCGAGACAGGATCAGCTATAACTTGGAAATACCCGTCATGTATTCTTCGTGGCGACAACTCTGTAGCTGAGTTTTATAGTGTTGCCGTAACAAATCATTATCAGGAAGCTGATACTGGTACGAAGATGATTCATATGGGTAAGAATACTAAGTCGACTATTATCTCTAAAGGTATATCTGCTGGTCATAGTCAGAATAGTTACCGTGGTTTAGTAAGAGCTACAAGTAATGCTGACAATGCAAGAAATTACAGCTCATGTGATTCCTTGTTATTAGGTAGTGACTGTGGTGCCCATACTTTCCCATACATGGATTCTCATAACGATTCTGCAGTATTTGAACATGAGGCAACGACTTCAAAAATTAGCGAAGATCAACTTTTCTATTGCAATCAGCGTGGCATTCCAACAGAGCAGGCCGTAGGTCTTATTGTGAATGGCTATGCCAAAGAAGTGCTGAATAAACTTCCTATGGAGTTCGCTGTTGAAGCTCAGAAACTGCTAAGTGTAAGTCTCGAGGGAACTGTGGGATAATTGTTTAATAAGGAATAAAAAAACAAGAGATATGTTAGAAGTAAAAAATCTGCATGCTACTATTGCAGGCAAAGAGATATTAAAAGGTATAGACCTTACTGTAAATGACGGTGAGATTCATGCTATCATGGGACCTAATGGTTCTGGAAAGTCAACTCTTAGTGCTGTACTTACAGGTAATCCTTTATATACTGTTACTGAGGGTGAGGCAATCTTCAATGGTAACGACCTCTTGAAGATGAAACCAGAAGACCGTGCTCGCTCAGGATTATTCCTCTCATTTCAATACCCTGTTGAAATTCCTGGAGTTTCAATGACAAATTTCATGCGTGCTGCTATCAATGCAAAGCGTGAGTATGAAGGAAAGGAACCTCTTAATGCCGGTGATTTCATGAAAATTATGCGTGAGAAACGCAAATTGGTAGAATTAGATTCAAAACTATCACATCGTTCAGTAAACGAAGGTTTTTCTGGCGGTGAGAAAAAGCGTAATGAAATATTTCAGATGGCAATGCTTGAACCAAAGTTAAGTATTCTTGACGAAACAGATTCAGGTCTTGACGTTGATGCGATGAGAATTGTTGCTGATGGTGTGAACAAAATGCACACAAGCGAAACTTCTGCTATTGTGATTACTCATTATGAAAGACTTCTGGATATGATCAAGCCTAGCGTTGTTCATGTTCTTTATAATGGTCGTATTGTTAAGACTGCTGGCCCTGAATTAGCTAAGGAGATTGAGAGTCGTGGATATGACTGGATTAAGGAAGAGGCTGATTTAAAGTTTGGTCAGGATTAAGATATTTCCTGTAAAGGAATTATAGCTTTTTATTTGGATTATATTATGCAAGAAGATATTAACAATAATATGGATCAAAAGCCTTTAGGTTCTTTGCAACCTAAAGCTGAGACTCAATATATTGACTTGTACGAAAGTACATCGTCAACGATTAAGAGTCATTCTGCTGACATCATGAATAAGGTGCGTGATAAGGCTTTTGAAGATTTCAAAAACTTGGGATTTCCAACTCGAAAGGTTGAGCGATATAAATATACCGATATGGCTAAGTTGTTTCAACCTAACTATGGCCTAAACCTCAATAGATTGGATATTCCTGTAAACCCTTATGATGCTTTTAAGTGTGATGTACCTAATTTAAGTACATCATTATATTTTGTTGTCAATGATAGTTTCTATACGAAAGCTCTTCCGCAGGCACATCTTCCGGAAGGAGTTGTTGTTGATTCTTTGAGTAGTATTGCTGCAAAAAAGCCAGATTTCATCGCTGAATATTATTCTAAGTTAGCTTCTACTGAAGACGATGCAGTTACGGCTCTTAATACAATGTTGGCACAGGATGGACTATTTGTATATGTTCCTAAAAATGTAAAGGTTGACCGTGCAATACAAGTAATAAATATTCTTCGCTCTGATGTAGATCTTATGGTTAATCGTCGTGTACTTATTGTACTCGAAGAAGGTGCTGAAGCAAAGTTCTTGTTTTGTGATCATTCAGCTGATGACCGTAATTTTCTTTCGACTCAGGTCATTGAAGCTTTTGTTGGAGACAATGCCAACTTGGAATTAAATTGCCTAGAAGAAACTCATCTTAAGAATACACGTGTAAGCAATGTATATATTCAGCAGCAGGCAAATAGTCGTGTAAATCACAATGTTATCACTTTGCATAATGGTGTGACACGTAATCGTCTTGATTTGGTGTTTGAAGGTGAGGGAGCAGAATGTCATTGCAATGGTTGTGTTATAGCTGATAAGAATCAGCATGTAGACAATAATACTCTCATTGACCATAAAGTAGGTCATTGTACAAGCAATGAACTATACAAATATGTTCTTGACGATGAGTCTACTGGTGCTTTTGCTGGAAGAGTTCTTGTACGTCATGGAGCACAGAAGACTATAAGTCAGGAAACAAATAGAAACCTTTGTGCTACAAAGAAGGCTAGAATGTACACGCAACCTATGCTTGAGATATATGCGGATGACGTGAAATGTGCACATGGCTCAACTGTAGGTCAGCTTAATGATGCAGCGATGTTCTATATGCGTCAACGTGGTATTGGTGAAAACGAGGCTAAATTGCTTCTTGAATTTGCATTTATCAACGAAGTCATCGATAAAATGGAACTTGAACCATTGCGTGATCGTTTGCATCATCTTGTTGAAAAACGTTTCCGTGGCGAGCTCAATAAATGTGAAGGTTGTAAACTTTGTAAGTGATTTTCTATTATTGACGATGCTTAATTTGTAAAGACTATGTATGATATAAAAAAGATTCGTGAAGATTTCCCTATATTATCAAGAACAATTTATGATAAGCCTTTGGTTTATTTTGATAATGCCGCAACGACTCAGAAACCATTATGTGTTCTTGATGCCATGCGTGATGAATATCTAAATGTCAATGCCAATGTGCATCGTGGTGTGCATTGGTTGAGTCAGCAGGCTACAGATTTGCATGAGGGAGCTCGTGAAACAGTAAGAAAGTTTATCAATGCCAAGTCTACAACAGAAATAGTTTTTACTCGTGGTACTACAGAAGGACTTAATCTTGTTGCTTCTTCATTCTCAGATGAGTTTATGAAAGAAGGCGATGAAGTTATTGTTTCAGCTGTTGAACACCACTCAAATATTGTACCTTGGCAATTGCAGGCACGCAAGAAAGGTATTGTGCTCAAAGTGATACCTGTAGATGATTTTGGAAAGCTGGATATCGATGAATTCGGCAAAATGATAACATCACGTACGAAAATCGTAAGTGTAAGTCATGTAAGTAACGTCCTTGGAACAATTAATCCTGTTAAGGATATTATTCGTATTGCACATGAACATAATATTCCAGTAATGATTGATGGTGCACAAAGTACTCCTCACTTTGCTGTGGATATGCAAGATCTTGATTGTGATTTCTTTGTCTTTAGTGGGCATAAAATTTATGGTCCTACAGGTGTTGGTGTTCTTTATGGAAAAGAAGCATGGCTGGATAAGTTGCCTCCTTATCAGGGGGGTGGCGAAATGATAGAGAATGTTAGTTTTGAGAAAACTACGTTTGAACGTCCGCCATTGAAGTTTGAGGCTGGAACTCCTGATTATATCGCAACAACAGGACTTGCAAAGGCTTTGGATTATGTTACAGCTTTGGGCATTGATAATATTGCCCGTCATGAGGAAGAATTAACTGCTTATGCCGTAGAGAAAATGTTGGCTATAGATGGTATGAAGATTTTTGGAATCGGTGACAGTAAACCAATAACAAAAGACACTCTTCGTCATCATGATGCTGTGATAAGTTTCCAGTTGCGCGATATTCATCACATGGATATGGGTACACTTCTAGACCATCAGGGAATAGCCATTCGTACTGGTCATCATTGTGCACAACCACTTATGCAACGACTGAATATTTTAGGCACTTCACGCGCTAGTTTTGCTCTCTATAATACAAAACAAGAGATTGATGCTCTCGTTGCTGGTATTGAAAGAGTATCGAAAATGTTTTAGAGGTTATTCTTACAAACCAATACTGCTTTGATAAACCATGCACAGCATATTCCACGAGCAATAAAACCGATGTTTACGGGGAAAACTGCAAATACGAATGCTATCTGTGCATTGAGTAATAGAAGCGTTTGACGAATACTAATCTTACGTTCCAAAACTGTTGAGTAGTATTTTGCCAATAAGATTATTGGTGACTTTACTTTGTTTGTGATACTGTTTAACATGTTCTGCATACTGTTAGATGTAGAAACTTCTCTTTTGATATAGATATTCTTTTCCATATTGTAATTGTATTAATTCGTTTATCTTTTACAGTTGCAAAATTACTTGCATTGATGGAAATATCTTTTCACTCAAAATAATCAAGTGTTAATTTAGTTAACTTGCAACATTTATTAACAATAATATGTTAGAATCACATTATTATAAAGAACTTATAGAAGCTGGATGTGACGAAGCTGGCCGTGGATGTCTTGCTGGAAGTGTCTATGCGGCAGCTGTAATATTGGCGAAAGACTATGATAATCCAGAACTTAACGATAGTAAGAAGTTGAGTGAAAAGAAGCGATATGCTTTGCGTGAACAGATTAAACATGATGCCTTGGCTTGGGCCGTTGGTATAGTAACGCCTGAAGAAATTGATAAAATAAATATCCTTCATGCGAGTTTCTTGGCAATGCATCGTGCTATAGACCAATTGAAAATACGTCCACAGGCTTTAATAATTGATGGTAATCGATTTGATCCTTATATAACTTCATCCGTTGGTTCAGAAAATAAACAGCTTCCTTATACTTGTATAGTGAAAGGAGACGGAAAATATCAATGCATTGCTGCTGCAAGTATTCTTGCAAAGACATATCGTGATGACTATATGAACGGACAAGCTTTAATTTATCCCCATTATGATTGGGAAAACAATAAGGGATACCCTACAAAAAAGCATAGAATTGGGATTCTTAACTACGGAATCACCCCAATTCATCGTAAAAGTTATAATCTGCTAGGTGGCGAACTGAGCCTTAATTTTAAAGACTAATATCATGAAGAAACTGGGAAATGAACTTACATTGATTCAACTCATGACCGATGGAAATGATTATACAGCAGAGGATCTTTGTAATCATTTGGGGTGTACTCGTCGTAATCTCTATTATTACCTTCAGTTTCTTCGCGAATATGGTTTCGGCGTAGTTCGCAACGAAAATTATTATAGTCTTGATGTGAATTCCCCTTTCTTCTCTAATATTGCTTCTTCAGTAAACTTTACATTGCAGGAAGCTGTACTTATCCACAACCTTGCTGATAGTGCAGAACAAAAGAATCCAGCGGTTTTATCGGTAAAAAAGAAACTTGAGCGGTATTATGATCTCCGTTTTTTCTCTGATTCAAAATACCAAAAGAAGCAATTGCGTAATTTAAAGGATATTAGTGATGCTATTGCTGCCAAAAGAATTGTGTGTTTGCAAAAATACTCTTCTCCACATAGTCATACTTTTACCGATCGTGTAGTAGAACCTTTTTTACTGATGAATGATAATCAAGATGTTCGCTGCTATGAATTGTCTTCAGGAAAGAATAAAACATTCAAGCTTTCGAGAATCAGCAAAGTTGAAATTTATGATGCTCCTTGGATACATGTATCAGAACACAAAAAGGTTTTTACGGATATGTTTTCATTTAGTGGTGAAGAATTGTATACTGTAAAGCTTCGTATGGGACAATTATCTTATAACTTGATGACAGAAGAATACCCCATTTCATCGAATTCTTTCTCTAAACAAGAAGATAATCACTGGATAGTTTCGCTAGATGTTGTAAGCTATTTAGGCATAGGCAGATTTGTGCTTGGTCTTTACGACGATATTGAAATCCTTGAAGGTGATGGCTTCAAGGATTACATAAAGTCGAAAATTAAGAAAATGATACCATAGACAATTTTTGTTTCTGATATGTTCTGTAGTGATATTATTGCCTAATAACCTTCTTTGTGGCATCATTGCCTTGCTTTATAATATAAATGCCTTTTGTAGGGATAATATTATCTTCAGTTGTTGTATTTAGAAGTCTGCCACTCATATCGTAAATTCTCTTTGTTTTATCGCTATTTACTTCCTTATTTGATACTTTATCAATATCAGTCAAAGTAAGTCTTCCATCACTAGCCTTTGTTAAGGTATAAGATATTACATCATGAGTGATAAAGCTTCTTGCAGGACTCCAGTTTGTTTCATTTGTAGCCTTACTGGCAAGATAAACTTTGTATGTGCCAGCTTGAAGAGCAGATGTGTCTAAAATCATAGAGCCAGATTTTAACCCGAATCCTGAGTATGGGATATATGAGTAATCTTCGGTTATAAGAGTGTCTGCTGTAATTGCCGTAGTAGCTATGTTCTCGAATATAACAGCAAAGTTTCCGGTAAATGTTTTATAAGATAAATTGTAGAAAGCTGTCGTTATTAGATTCAATTTGTTGGTAGTGGCTTTTGTGAATTCACAATTGTAGTCTGTTGCCCATATTGAAAAATCGCTTCCACTAGCTGTTGAAGTTGGATCAAAACCTAATATCATATCGTTGTTCTCCGAAAATGTTGTTCCAGAATTGAATTCATCCCCTAAACCTGAAGGGGTCAGATCAAAAATGTCATACCAGCCGTCGCATGCACCGCCCCATCCCCAATTTACGTCAACGTTGCCTTCTGTATTTATGCCATCAAAGACAAATGCATGTCCTTCTTTTGTTTTTGTAGATCCTCCGTATAGTATAGGACGCAATTTTTTAATCTCATTGTAAATGATTTGTGCCCATTCATCGTCAGTATATAATTCCTTCATCAAATATTTTAAAGAATATGGATTATATGTAAAGTTGTTTGCAAAAGCTGATGCTGCATCAATATTTGTTGCGGCGCTACCGTCTACATCATATTCCATATTCGCTCCATAGCCAGCATCTCGCATTAGTTCGGCAACAGCTGTGTTTGATGGGGTTGAGGCACTGTTATTCAAATATGTATTTGACATATTGTTCCAATTGTATGTTGTATTTATTACAGCCAATCTTATTACAGTATCTTTTCCAACAACAGTTGAAAATTCTCCGCTACCTTTACTAGTAGTTGGATAATTATAATACTTTAAAATTTGTGACATAGCTGTTGCTACACATCCAGTATAGCCATGCGTAAGTGAGCCAACCTTAGGACATAATAAATTATATGGCGTTCCTTGGTTCCATTTTGTTGTTATAAAAGGATCTATTGTTGTAGAAACGGATATAGAAGTTCGTCCCATATTGTTGGCGTCTCTGTAGGCCATAGATTTAGATATATTTTCCATCCACCATTTAAAACCTGGAGCAACATTGGCAGAGTCAAAGTCGTGTGTTGATTCTCCAATGATTGCGGGGAATGTGTTGCTGCGACTAACAACGATGAATCCAGAACCTTTTGCACCATAAATAGCAAATTGGTCTGTGTCTTTCATTAACTTGATTTCGTTGTCAATTGTTGATGAACCCTTTGCCATGCTTTTTGTGGCAAATTTCTCTTGAGCTATCCTTAACATTTCGCTACGATTGCGATTATCGGCAAAAGTATTAAGAAATGAAGCCAAAATAGCAACTGAGAGAACAAATAATCTTATCATAAGTTGATAATGTCTAATGTGAATACTGCGATTGTTTTTATATTATGCAAATATAACTTCTTTTTTCTTATGCTCAAAATATTTCCATTACTCCTTCGTTTTTTCTTTTCTTTTATATGTTGCTTTATTTAAAAAGTGCTTATAAATTGTAATAAAACCGTTGCTAAAACTGTATATCTATGGCTTTTTTATCAACAAATGTGACTTTTTGCATAAAAAATTTGGTTATATTCCAAACATTCCTTAATTTTGCGCGCTCTATACAACATATGTAATTTTTAGTTTTTATTGAAGTACGAGAAAAGAATGTTAATCCATTCTTGATTAAATATATTCCCCGCATTATATAATGTGGGCTGATAATGTAGCCAAAATAAATAAGTAAACAATACAACCTTAATTCCGCAGCGTTATTATTAATAAAAAGCACAAGTGCCTGATAAACAAAAGTCTACAAACACTTGGCTATGTCAGAAAAATCACCTACCTTAGTGCTACGAAACCATAACATACATAATTGTTCTGACATGG
>RRZU011118081.1_pt1 | contig 12245 bp, 14 predicted proteins | sample 2165561 | NCBI WGS metagenome assembly RRZU01 (sample SAMN10456909, study PRJNA506462) | wastewater metagenome | isolation source: wastewater sludge | place: USA: Moscow, Idaho | reverse complement strand
GGGGTAACTAGCGCCGCCCCAGATAGCGCACTTCAAACGCTTCGAAGCGCAGTGGATTGGCTGGATTAAAAATACCCATTCCATTCGCGCGTGCCTGACGCACAAAATCGCGAGCACGCCTTAAATCGGAACTAGCTTCAGCTGTTCTCCTTGCCATACCCGGCGAAAAAACAGCCTCCAGCAACGATTCTTTCCGGAATGGCGCAATATTCGGCCAGATAAAATACGGGAGTGCCGCACCGCTTTCTAGTTGCCGTTCGTTATACGAATGTGGCCGTGGCCCAGGAATATTAGCGTTGGATTGGTTGCGATTGATAAAAGCCAGAAAACGCCCGTAAGAATCAAATACCTCGAAGGAAAAAGAAAGGAAGTATCCAAACGTATCCGGGGTTTGCCCCAGTGCATCCATATCCGTTTGTACCTGCGCAATCAACGTCTGCTCAGCGTTGTCACCGTGGAAGCGATGATTAATGCCAGCACCCGGACCGATACGAGTACGCAAGTGAGCTATAAGATCAGCATCGAGGTTATAAGGATCAAACTGGGGTAGAAAAGGATCCGTCAGATAAGTGTCCCATTCCTCTGAATCAAGGCGACGATGTGCTTGTGAGCCCGGTAGTTGAAAATTCTTTTCCGGTGTGTCCACACCGAGAAAACGCACCGATCCGCTCCCGGAAAAATGAAAACCAATCGTATCACCATCTGCAATGGAAGCATCCAGCGATTGCGGATTACCACTCGCCGCACGACGAATAGAACCAACAGCACGGATATTACTGTTTATGTCAAAGAAAACATCAGCCATAACCGCTCCCTCTGCAGATCAACAGAATTAAGTTTCTGAAACAGCTTTTCTTGTTAAGACCACCAACGAACTGACATTTCATCATAACATAGCGCGTTAGATCTGCCATAGAGCCCGTTGCTCGTGGGCTGGAGTGAGCCTGCGAACCACCAATAGGTTTTAAGAGAAAAACAGGAATTCAATTCCCTGAAAGCTTTTCCGTCCTTAATGTCGCTTAATTTTTCCGCAATTCCCCTATGTTCTTATACAATGCAGAAAGATCCGTACAACAATTATTTTAGGAAAAAAGGATAAAAAATGTGCCAGACATCTGACGAACAAGAAAACCTGAGCCTGCAACAAAATCAGCAAAGACGTTCATTTCTAAAAATGGCCGTGGCAACCTCGCTGGGACTTGGGCTGGGAATTACAGCAATGGATAGGGTAATGGCCACATCGGGTATAACTAAGACGTCACCTCAACCAGAAAATGTATTAACACCGGAAGCAGCCTTAGAGAGATTGATGGCAGGTAATGAACGTTATGTTACGGGTCTATCCACCCCATTGAATTTTAAACTTGAACGTGCCGCTTTGGTCAGCGGCCAGAACCCCTATGCCAGCATATTAAGCTGCTCTGATTCAAGAGTGAGCCCTGAGTTCTGCTTTGATGAACAACGGGGGGATTTGTTTGTCGCGCGCGTAGCTGGAAATTATTTAACGACAGATTTTGTGGCCACGCTCGAGTATGCTGCCTTTGTTTTGCATACCCCCCTAATTATGGTGCTTGGCCATGAAAGCTGCGGCGCAATCCAGGCTGCTATCGATGCCGTAGATAATAGCGCCCAATTTCCTGGACATATTCAATCTATAGCCAGTGCAATAGCACCGGCGGTAAGAGCAATTGACAAGCAATCGAAAAACCGCATTGACGATGTCGTCAAAATGAATGTCATACAAAATGTGCAAGAATTGAAAAAACAAACACCCCTTCTAAATCGATTGGTAGCGGAGAAAAAGCTTCTTGTGGTTGGTGGCGTATACAACCTAAAAACAGGCAAGGTCGATATGGTTGCTTGAGTTTGCATTTGCACAACTGTTACAGTCGCAAAAAAACTCAAAAATTTACAGCTAATACGACCGAGTCCGAAGTGCCCGCAACTCCTTTATCAATCGTTTTTTTCACTCCCAAATCACCATTTTGAAACGTTCTTTGACAATGCCAAAATAATTGCACTTCCAATCGCTTTGCGCAAAGAAGTCCAAGTGGTGCCACTGATCTTTCAGTTTCAGGATACTGGCAGCGGCATCGTCCCAATCAATGACGGCAAGCTTAGGCTCCAGCTGCCGTTTGTGTGTTTCGACTTCATCAAAGTCAAAGCCATCGTATTCCCAGTGCAATACTTCAAATACATTGCCGACACGATCCACGTAGTCCATGCTGAAATCCAATCCCCACTTGGGGCGCATTTTGATGATTTTGTAAACGAGTGGATTTGTTTGCGCCCATCGCTCGAGTTGTTCCAGCGCTGCACCGGCATAACCTTTACGCTCAAACAGCAAACTGTGGTTCAACACTGCTCCCTCTACTCGTTCCAGTTGCGTGAACCAGTGTGCTTTTAATGCACGCCGATGCTCCCGATGCGGTTTGGCGGGTGTCAAATTAACTTCTGCATAACGTTGCTCCAACTCAGTTAAGTCATAACCGTTCTGATCAAAAAGCGCAAGTTCATGGGCTATCGGCGGATTCAAATTTTCCAGCGGTCTATCCCAATAGCCTTTGGAGATAAACTGATTGTTGGTTAAATCTAAGTAATTCATCAGATATAAATAAAATTATTGTTGATCAGTCATCATTAAAAACATCCGTTATGCTTCGATGCGCGGCTTGCCATACAATTCCCGTAACTCATCTTTGGCCTTTTCCAGAACTCTCCGCTGCTGTACGGACAAATGCTTTCCCGCCCGGTTGATATAGAAATTCAACATGGCCATCGCCGACACGAACGGCGCAGCCTTGCGTCTCTGACTATTGTCGGCTGATCGTTTGAGTGACAATGCAATTTTGTGCGGATCAACCCATGAAAAAATACCGGGTTCAAGATCCAGTGCATTGCTGGTTTTGGTGACTTGGTGGAACCAATGACAAGGGTTGTTTTGGGGCATTTTATATATGTTTTGACATGTATGAAATTATTGCACCCTCTATTAAGATCTTTTTTAAGCTGCGCAACGACGCAGCAAACCGTCATACCTCCACTGCCCCCGCATAAAAATTGTTATATTTGCTTGTCTGCAACCTTCTCAACAAGAGTCAAGCTACTGTTACCATGTGTAATTGTCTCGAACAGTTGAATTCCTGAATACGACAAAAGCTCCTTCCAGATAATATCAATATCCTCATAAATATTTAATACATTCTCATGCTCACAATAACGTTGCCATTCACCTTCCAAAATATTCCGCCTCTGAATTTCTTCAGGTAAAGCTACAATTTCCTCCTCAAACTCGCTCTCAGCAGGCTTACCATGTGCTATCAAATCCCGAAACTCCTTCAGCTTTGAAATTGCGCTATATGGCCTAGCATTCCAGTTAGGGTTGATATTTAAGTAATCAAAAACTTTCTTTACTTTTTTACAAAATGATTGGCGTTCCTTCCAATCCGTTATGCACTTATATCCAAGAAAATTGATCTTTGCTTCGAAAGTAAAAGCTAGCATCACCATACATGCCATGTATTCAAAATTAATACCCTTTAAATCCCCGCGCTTAAGCTTATCTTCAATCTGAACAATGAAATGATGTGCCGCACTGGATAGATCATTGTGTACGTAGATATTCCGTTTTCCTTTGTGGTTAACACGAATTTTATTCATAACTCAATAATCACTATCATGGGGTACATTGCTGTAAATGGTCGATTGCCGTAGCACACAATACGCAATGAAAAATAAAAGCATAACTTACAAGTAATCTAGAAATTTACAATTACATTTTACTCCTCTAGACTTCCCAATCTTACAACATCCACAAACCTGGCGCTTCTTTGCATATCTATTTCTAAATCAAATGGTCGTAATCCCAACAATGAGCAATCCAATCGCTGTTCCAATGTCGCAATATTTTTCTCCAAAACTAGCATCTGCGGATCGATGCAATTAGCCACCCACCCCGCCAAGGTCAAACCAGCAGCCCGTATAGCTTGCGCCGTCAGCAATGCATGATTCAAGCAGCCCAGCCGCATGCCGACTACCAGTATCACCGGAAGATTCAATATTTGAGCCAGATCCGCGCCATTTTGCTGTTGATTGATCGGCACCAGAAACCCACCCGCGCCTTCAACGATGACGATGTCTGCTTTGCTGCTGAGTTGCTGATAAAACCGATGAATTAGCGTCAAATCGATTTCCATACCCACCTGTTGTGCAGCAATATGCGGAGAAACTGGCGCATCAAACGCATACGGATTGATTTGCTGCCGGGTAACGCTTATGTTGCTGGCGGCCAGTAATTGTTCGACATCCAACCACTTTCCATTTTCACTACCTGCGGCAACCGGTTTCATACCAACGACTTTCTTTCCTTGTGCGGCAAACGCGAGCAAAAGAGCACAACTGATGGTGGTTTTTCCGATTCCGGTATCGGTGCCGGTGACAAAAAATCCAATCCCCATGACTAAGGAATTAAGCCGAGCTGTCGACGCGTTTCCGGTGTCAGCACCGAGTGGCGATCAAATGGCCGCCAGGCGTGACCGTAGATCACTTCAAACGTAGCGGGCAGTTTGCCGTCGCGGCGCAGTTTTTCGTAGGCGTTGATGGCTTGTTGCCACTTGTTTTTGCCCATCAATCCCTGCTGCCTTCCGAGCAACACGTTATGTGCGCCGATGGCTTTTAAATCGCGCATCACACTGATGACATCAGAATACGTCAGGGTGATATATTCCATGTCCATCACCGGCGTTGAAAATCCGTTGTGTACCAGTAGATCGCCGATGTCGTGCATGTCGATGAAGCGGTTAACGTGACTGAAGGTATCGGCTTGCGCAAAAGACTGACGCAATTCCTTCAGCGTATCCGGACCAAAGGTGCTGAACATCAGCAAACCATCGGTGCGCAGAATGCGATGCATCTCAGCAAACGTGCGTTCCAGATCATTACACCACTGAAATGCGAGATTCGACCATACCATGCCAACGCTCTCATTTTTAATCGGCATTTGTTCGATATCGGCGCACACGTAGTCGGTATGTTGTTGCTGCAGCGGTAGCACGCGTTGCCACCAGGCAGTATTGGGACGTGCGTGTGATAGCATCGTCCAGGCAATATCCACTGCGATCAATTGGCTTTTCGGATAGCGCTTGGCCAGTTGCTGGCTGCCATAGCCGGTGCCGCTGCCGGCATCGAGGATGACATCGGGTCGGTATTTGATATATTCCAGGCGCGACAGCATGCGGTTACTGATTTCACGTTGTAGAACTGCCGCCTGATCGTAGCTGCGGGCGGCACGCCCAAACGCAGCGCGTAGCTGTTTCTTATCAAGTGTGTATTCGGAATTCATTAAGGCAAGTCACAAATTGTTCAGGATAGGATAAAAACGGCGCATGTCCGCAGTGCGCAAATATAACTTGCTGCGATTGCGGCAACTGTTGATGCATCCAATCGGCAGCGGCAGGATGAGTAATCACATCATTCTCACCATGCAATAATAAAACTGGTTGCTGAATCGCAGCGATAAGGTCACGCAAATCACTCTGCTGCAAAATCTGCAATCCTTTCTCCAATACACTGGCATCTGGCTCGGCGCGCTGAAAGATTTGCTTGCGCAGTTGCGACAGAATCTTGCTCGCATCGCGGTCACCACTCATCTGCAAAGTCAGAAATCGGTTAATTGTCGTAGCATAATTGAGTTTCAGATTTTCCAGGAAAAGTTGCAGCAATTTACGCTCCATGCCCAATTCCCAATCGTCACTTTTGGCAAAACACGGCGTGGTGGAAATCAGAACCAGTTTTTGCACCCGTTGCGATTCACGCAACGCCAATTCCATCGCGACCTGCCCACCCAATGACCAGCCACCCAGTATGCAGCGTTCAGGCAGAATTTCCGCAACCATCTCGACCCACTGATTCAATGTTCCCGGCTCACACGCAGGGCTAAGTCCATGCCCTGGCAAATCCACCAGATGCAAACGGAACTGTTGCGCCAGCTGATCCTGAACACCGCTCCAGATACCGCTATGCATCGCCCAGCCATGCAACAACACCAGATCGGGACCATGCCCCATGGATTCAATGTGCAGCTGCGTCATGCTTGCAATGCGATTTCTTGCAATGCTTCTGTCAAGCGCAAGACATCCTGCGGCTGATGTGCAGTGGACAACGAAATGCGCAATCGCGCCGTACCTTGCGGAACCGTCGGCGGACGAATTGCTGGCACCAGGATTCCTCGCTCGCGCAGGCGCTGACTGATGCGCACTGCTTCAGCACTTTCCCCGATCAGCAAAGGCTGGATCGGCGTACTGGAAGGCAGCAACTTCCATGGTAGCGATTGCAGCGTTTCTCTCAATTGTCCGATATTTTGTGCTAACGCATCCCGCCGCCATTCATCCTGTTGAATTAATTTTAGACTGGTTATGAGCGCTTGTGCTAACAAGGGCGGCGTCGCCGTAGTGTAAATATAACTGCGTGCGGATTGAATCAAAGTTTCGATGACTTCTGCTTGCGCTGCGACAAAAGCGCCGAATACGCCTGCAGCCTTTCCTAAGGTCGCCATATAGATAATATTGGGCGAATGGATGCTGGCACAATCCGGCAAAAACAAGCTGCCGCGCCCCTGACTGCCCAGCACGCCAAAACCGTGTGCATCGTCCAGCAATAATACTGCATGATATTTCTCGCACAGAGCTATCAGTTCAGAAATGGGTGCAATGTCCCCTTCCATACTGAATACTGCGTCCGAGATCACGAGCTTACGTCGTGCGCTGCTATCAGACAATCGCTGCTCCAATAACGCAAGATCGACATGCGAGTAGCGGATAAACTCAGCGCGCGATAACAAAGCTGCGTCATTCAATGATGCATGGTTCAGTTTATCGGCGAATATAGCATCTTCTCGTCCAACCAATGCTGTAACAACACCGATATTGGCCATGTAACCGGTAGAAAACAGCAATGCTTGCGCAAACCCGGTAAATTCGGCCAACGCTTCTTCAAGCGCATGATGTGCAGAAGAGTGGCCGTTGATCATGTGCGAAGCGCTTGCGCCGACACCATAACGCCGCGCACCCTTACAAGCTGATTCAATCAAATCCAGATGATTGGCCAGCCCCAGGTAGTCATTACTGCAAAAAGCCAGGTAATCACGCCCACCCATAGTGATATGACTTGATTGTGGGCTTTCGAGAATTCTCCGTTGTCGCAGCAAGCCTTGCTGTTCGCGCTTGTGTAACTCCTCAGCCAAGTCGGGAAACATCTACGGCAGTGCGTGAAGCCCCAATTTTTCCATCATCACTTGATCGCGGTCGGTCTCGGGATTTCCCGTCGTCAACAACTTATCGCCATAGAAAATGGAATTGGCCCCCGCCAGAAAACATAATGCCTGAACAGCCTCGGACATCTCCTGTCGTCCAGCAGATAAACGCACCATGGCTCTCGGCATGGTAATCCGCGCAGCAGCGATGGTACGAACAAATTCGAGTGGGTCTAGCGCCGCAGTACCATACAGCGGCGTACCTTTGACTTGCACCAAATGATTGATCGGAACCGATTCGGGGTACGGATTCATATTGGCCAGTTGCGCGATCAATCCGGCACGCGAACGGCGTGTTTCGCCCATGCCGACAATGCCGCCACAACATACATTGATTCCAGCATCGCGGACTTGCTGCAATGTATTCAATCGATCCTGATACTGCCGCGTGGTGATGATTTCTTCGTAGTATTCAGGTGCTGTATCAAGGTTATGATTATAATAATCCAGTCCTGCATCCCCCAATTGTTGGGCTTGTCCGGGTTTTAACAAACCCAGTGTGGCGCAAGTTTCCATGCCCAATGATTTGACTGCACGCACCATTTCAGTCATTTTTTCGATATCGCGCTGCTTCGGGCCACGCCAAGCGGCACCCATACAAAACCGCGACGCACCTTTGTCTTTTGCTGCTGCCGCAGCAGATACCACTTCATCCACCGATAGCATGTCCTGGTTTTCAACTTCGGTATGATAGCGCGCCGCCTGCGGACAATAGCCGCAATCTTCCGGGCACCCCCCCGTCTTCACGGAAATCAGCGTAGATAATTGCACGCCATTTGGATCATGGTATTGGCGATGCGCCGTTTGTGCTCTAAAAATCAAATCGTTAAAAGGCGTATTCAACAATGCCTCAATTTCTGCCACATCCCAAAATTCAGAATCCTGTGATTCCTCGGTAATATTGCTTGAGCTGTTTTCCGTTTCGCTACTCGTAATAAGTGAATTCAAATTCATGCCGATTAACCTACCATTCTCTATAAGTAAAACACGATCTTCTATCATCAATACTACGGATGATCAAGGATTCAAGTGGCTCTGTCAATTTTTCCGTGATTCTTTGTTCATAACAGATCAGATATTATTTATTCCCATCATGACTCAAACAAACTGTGTGTTATGCGGCGTATCCACAAATCAAGATTTCTGCGAACCCTGTATTCTCGACCTGCCACAATTGCCAATCAACCATTGTCCCATTTGCCTGTGGCCAGTTCCTACCTCTGAAATATGTGGTGCTTGCCTAAATAAACCACCTGCATTTACACGCACCATTGCAGCCCTCCGCTACTCCTTTCCTGTCGATGCGCTGATTCATGCTTTAAAATATCGAACCTATCTTTCCTTGGCATCGATCCTAGCCAACTTGCTCGTCGAGACACTAAAGGCCACTAATACACTTCCAGATGTCATCATACCGATGCCTTTGCATCGCATCCGATTACGTGAGCGTGGATTTAATCAGGCTATGGAAATCAGTCGCTACATTTCGAAATCGATGGGGATCATTGTGTTACCTGATAGCTGCAGCCGGATTAAGCACACGCTACCGCAAACCGGATTACCCTGGAAAGACAGACAGAGAAATATTCGCAGTGCTTTTAATTGTAAAATAGACCTTTCCGGCAAGCATGTTGCGTTGGTTGATGATGTCATGACAACGGGCGCCACATTGAATGAGCTAGCCAAAGTATTACGTAATCACGGAGCAATTGAAATCAGCAACTGGGTAATAGCCCGAACTTTGCCCGAGAAAGGCCAAACAGGCTCCCATCCATTATGATATGCAAATAATCGCACACTATGTACAACGTTATTCTCTATCAACCCGAGATTCCGCCCAATACAGGTAACATTATCCGTCTGTGCGCGAATACCGGCATACAATTGCATCTTGTCAAGCCTTTAGGATTTCCCCTCAAAGATAAGCAATTATTGCGCGCAGGCCTCGATTATCATGAATTCGCTCAAATCAGAGTACATGACAATTGGGTAGATTGCTGCCAGAGCCTGCAAAGCCATCGAATGTTTGCAATCACCACCAAAGGAAAGCAGCGATATGACAAAGTAGCCTACGCAGCAGGAGATACCTTTCTATTTGGCACAGAAAGTCGCGGGTTGCCCCCGCATATTATGGATACTTTCCCGGAACAACACCGCATTCGGTTACCGATGGTAGCCACCAGCCGCAGTCTAAATTTATCTAATGCTGTCGCCATTATTGCTTATGAAGCATGGCGTCAGGCTGGCTTCTCTATGGGAAACTAAGCTATTGTAGATTCAAGCTATCGCTCAAAATACGCGGAGTCACAAAAATCAACAATTCGCGTTTATTGTCGACCCTGGTTGTATTGCGAAAAACGTGACCGAGCACAGGAATATCACCCAACATCGGCACTTTATTGACTACTCGATTCTCAGTTCGATCAAAAATACCACCAATCACTACAGTTCCACCATTTTCCACCAATACTTTGGTGGTTACTTGCTTGGTATTAATTGACGGCGGGAGGAATTGATTGACAATCGCACCAATTTTGTCCTGATTGACATTTAACTCCATATCAATCTGACCATTATAGGTAATCAGGGGTTTGACTCTTAAACGAAGCGTTGCGTCCATAAAACGAATACTCGTAGCACCACTGCTGGTGGCTTGTTGAAAGGGAATCCGATCACCTTGCTCAATAATTGCTTCTACGCCATGAGCTGTAACCACACGCGGACTGGCAATCACTCTACCTTTCTGATCTGTTTCCAACGCCGACAACTCAAGATTGATTAATCGATTATTATTAATCTTCATTAAGCTCAAACCCAATGCAGCCGGACCGCCCAACAATCCGGTGGCAGCAGCAGCAGGTAAATTCACATTCAGATTGTTGGCACCGCTCGTCCCGCTCCCAGCAGCCAGCGCACTTGAACCAGTTACATTACCCGAAACCCCCAATGTTTGATCGCCTAGGCCGCTCGCATTCTGTATCCCAAAACGCGCCCCTAAATTGCGGCTAAAATTATCTGTCGCTTCAACAATGCGCGCCTCAATCATGACCTGTCTTTCAAATACATCTAGCTTCTGGATGCGTTTTCTAACTTCATCTATTCTGGCTGGAATATCGGTAACCGTCACTGTATTACTAATCTCATCCATATTAATCGTACCACGCCGACTCATCATGCCTTCAAATGAAATTGAATTAACCCTACGATGATTCAGATGATAAGTTTCTGAACGTAACGGCTCCATCTCGGCTATTTGCATTTGCGCTTCCACATCAAGCAACTCTCTGTCTGCCATTTCTTTTCGCGGCGCCACGAAAATGACATTACCCACCTTACGTTTATCCAGCCCATGTGCCTGCAAAACAATATCAAGCGCCTGATCCCAAGGCACATCTTTTAACCTTAACGTGAGATTCCCTCCCACCGAATCACTGGCGATAATATTCAAATTGGTGAAATCAGCGATTACTTGCAACACCGCCCTAACCTCCACATCTTGGAAATTAAGCGATAATCTTTCACCGGTATACCCACCATTTGCACGTCTCTTTTTCGCTTGCTCTTCTTCTTCTTCTGTCAGCGCCCTTACTTCCAGAACAAATTTTGTACCAGATTGGCGCGCCGAATGCTCCCAGCGTCCGCCGGATTTAACATGCATGCGAACATTATTACCTTTCTTGGACGTTTCAATAACCTGTACAGGCGTAGCAAAATCCATTACATCGAATCGTCTTCTAAGACTACCCGGTAGTAACGTATCAACAAATTCGACGAAAATATCATCGCCTTGTTGCTGTACATCGACGCTTGCTCCAGCTTTTGTCATATCAACCTCGATACGACCTTCACCTTTTGCACCACGGCGAAAATCGATGTCTTGCAAGCTATTCATATGCGAATTAGAAGTTTCCTCGGCGAAACGCACAACAGCAGTAGATGTTCGATTCTCGGGCACAGTTAGCAGCTTGATTAATAGTATATTTTCCTGTGCTATAATTTCATGCCGCATTAACCTAGCCAAGTTTAATACCAGCCGTGTTCTATCGCCTACCTGAATGACATTTATGCTGCGCAAGTCTCCTTCAGAAGCTTCCTGCTCATTCCGCCCCAAGCCGTTGGAAACTTGATAAAAGTCGAAATAGATACGATTTGGATTGTCTAAAGCAACTCCCATTGGAATCGCCTGCAGCGGATGATCAAGAGTAATCTTTGCGATTACCTCGCTATTTTGGAAGGTAGAAATATCGATTGAACGGATACTATTATGGAGTGCCTCTGCTGTTGCCGTTTGCGGAGAAAAAATTGCCATTGAAAAACAAATCAATATTGCAGTAAATACCATAGTAAGGCCATACCCTTTCATAGCTATTGTTAGCTTAATGGTTGTTACGTTGCTAATTTTTCAGCGTAAGTGCACTAGTTCTTTCAATCCATTCATTCACCCCATCTTGTACGATTTCTAATAGTTTAACCTCGGATTCTGTAATATAGCTAATTTTTCCAAAATTCGAACCTAGATAATTACCAACCTTTACACGGTATAGCGACCCATCCGGTGATTTTATTACAGCAAAAATCATATCGTGTTGTTGCAATGAGCCAACCATAGATAAGTTCTCCAGCGGATAGGATTCCAAAAACTCTTTACGTCGATTCAAATCAGGTTGAATTTCACTTGTAAGCGTTTGCACTTGATTATTTTTGCGTGGCACAAAAGGACTTGGCATATCAAACGCCTGATAAGTAAAAAATTCATATGGAACAACCTCAGGCAATGGATCAATCTTACCTTGCAACCCTTCCCCCGAACTATGTATGAATGCTTCCAGATCGCTGTAATCATTTCTACTGCATGCAGTTATTAAGTTAAACCAGATTATAAGTAATACTAGCAGATATATGTTTCTAATCATAATTTATTTGCTTCCTGTCTGCT
>RRZU011606975.1_pt1 | contig 12247 bp, 11 predicted proteins | sample 2165561 | NCBI WGS metagenome assembly RRZU01 (sample SAMN10456909, study PRJNA506462) | wastewater metagenome | isolation source: wastewater sludge | place: USA: Moscow, Idaho | reverse complement strand
TCGCGGTCGCTGCTGCGGCGGGCGCGCGCGGCCAGACCAAAGACAAGCACCGCAAGCAGCGTCACCCGCGTCAGCTTGACGATCATGGCGATATGGCCGGCCTCTTCGCCATGCTGAAAGCCCGCGCCGACGACCTGCGCCACCTCATGCACCGAAAGGCCGATCCAGGTGCCATAGGTCGCAGGCTCCATCCCGATCCAGCTGCCGATCAGCGGATAGAGGAACATGGCAAGCGTCCCGAACAGGGTGATCGCGGCCACGGCATAGGTCACGTCCTCGTCCTTGGCCTGAATCACGCTGTTCACCCCGGCAATCGCCGCGGCACCGCAGACCGAGGTTCCGGCGGCAACCAGCGTCGTCAGCTGCGGCTCGACCCGCAGCGCCCGGCCCAAGGCCAGCGTCACGAAAAACGTCGCGGCAAGCGCGATGGCGGCGCTGGCAAAGCTCCAGAAGCCAAGATCCACGATCTGATCCAGCGTGATCTGCAGCCCCAGAAGGGACACCGCGATGCGCAAAAGCCGCTTGCCCGCGATATTCAGGCCCGGCCGCGTCTGCGGCGGCAGCGGGACAAGGTTGCACAGCACGACGCCGAAAAAGATCCCGATGATCATCGGACTTAACGCGGCGAGGGGGCCAAAGCCGCGCAGGCCGTAAGCCGCCGCCGTGATGGTTGCCACCAGCCAGAGGCCGGGCAGATATTTGCCCAGAAACCCCTGCAGTTTCCGCAACACCGCCGGATCGGGATTCTGCGACGGCAGGATCAACGGGGTTTCATTTGACTGCGGCATGGCCCGTCCGTTCTTCTGTGAATGCTGGTTCTGATGGGGATGGCTGACCGCAGACAGCGCCCCCGGGGCACATGGCCCCGGGGACTGTCCCTGGTCTGATCCACCGGCCCCAGGGAGGGGGGGCCGGTGCGTCCGGTCAGGAATTGGTCGTCTCGGACCCGGCATGGAAGTTGAAGACCGCCCCTTCGCGGATGCCCGAGGGCCAGCGGGTCGTCATCGTCTTCAGTCGCGTGTTGAAGCGCACGCCTTCCATCCCGTGGATATGGTGATCGCCGAACAGCGACCGCTTCCAGCCGCCGAAGGAATGATAGGCGACCGGCACCGGGATCGGCACGTTCACCCCCACCATGCCGATGCGGACGCGGCTGAAGAAGTCGCGTGCGGTATCGCCATCGCGGGTAAAGATCGCGGTACCGTTGCCGTATTCGTGCTCGTTGATCATGCGCACGGCGTCCTCATAGGCCTCGGCCCGCACGACCGAGACGACCGGCCCGAAGATCTCGTTGCGATAGATCGACATGTCGGTGGTGACGCTGTCGAAAAGGCAGCCGCCAAGGAAATAGCCGTCCTCATAGCCCTGCAGCCGCAGGTCGCGGCCGTCAACGACAAGGCGGGCGCCTGCGGCCTCGCCCTCGGCGATATAGCCCTTGATGCGCTCAAGCGCCTCGCGGCTGATGACCGGCCCCATATCCGAGGCGCTGTCGGTATAGGGCGCCACGTTCAGCGACCGGATCCGGGGTTCCAGCTTTTCGATCAGCCGGTCGGCCGTGCCTTCACCCACCGGCACCGCGACCGAAATCGCCATGCAGCGTTCCCCGGCCGAACCGTAGCCCGCACCCATCAGCGCATCGACCGCCTGATCCATGTCGGCATCGGGCATGATGATCATGTGGTTCTTGGCGCCGCAAAGCGCCTGCACCCGTTTGCCGGCCGCCGTGCCGCGCGAATAGATGTACTGGCCGATGGTGGTCGAGCCGACAAAGCTGACCGCGTCGATGCCGGGATGGTCCAGCAGCGCGTCGACCGCCTCCTTGTCGCCGTTCACCACGCTGAAGACGCCGGGGGGAAGGCCCGCCTCGTGCAGCAGTTCGGCGATCCGCATGACGACCGAAGGATCGCGCTCAGAGGGTTTCAGGATGAAGGCGTTACCGCAGGCGATGGACACCGGATACATCCACAGCGGCACCATGGCCGGAAAGTTGAAGGGCGTGATCCCGGCGACGACACCCAGCGGCTGGCGGATGGCAAAGCTGTCGACGCCCGTGGCGACCTGTTCGGAATATTCGCCCTTGAGCAGTTGCGGAATGCCGCAAACGAATTCGACCACCTCGATGCCGCGCGCAATCTCGCCCTTGGCGTCCGGCAGGGTCTTGCCGTGCTCGGCCGAAAGCAGGGGGGCCAGCTCGTCGATATGGCGGTTCAGAAGGTCGCGAAAGCGGAACATGACCTGCGCGCGCTTGGCGGGCGGGGTCGCGCCCCAGGCGGGCTGGGCGGCCTGGGCGCGGGCAACGACGGCATCGACCTCGGCCTTCGAGGCCAGCGCGACCTCGCCGGTTTTTGCCCCGGTGGCGGGGTTGAAGATCGAGGCACGGCGGCCGGACTGACCGGCAACCTTGCGACCGTCGATGAAGTGACCGATCTCTGACATGGGGCTGTCTCCTTGCATGCATGCCCGTCAGCCCCAACCGGGGCGGGATGCGGTGCAGATTGCGTCCGCCACCGGGCCCCGGCATAGGGACAGTCCGCCGCAACCCGCTGGCACAGTGGAGGGGCCCCGGGCCATCCCCTTGACCGGGGATGCGTTCTGGGCACGATGGCATGGGTCGACGGCGGCCCGGGAAATAGCGAGCGGGTGACCGGATGACGATGAACATGCGCCTGCCGCCTCTGGACCCTTCAAGCAACGTGCCCTTGCAGGACCAGCTGTGCGAAAGGATCTCGCTGGCCATTGCGGCGGGGCGGATCGGCACCGGCACGCGGCTGCCATCCTGTCGGGCGCTGGCGGCACAGATGGGCGTCGCAAGAAACACCGCGATCGCCGCCTATCAGCGGCTGATTTCCGACGGGCTGGTGGTGGCGACGCCGCGCTCGGGCTATTTCGTCGATCCCTCGGCCGATCCCTCGGCCTGGCAGGAACGCGGCGGCGCGCAGGGCGCGTCCGGCGTGCCGGGGATCCTGCGGCGGCATCCGCCGCGCTTTCATCCGGCCAGCCACCGCGTCATCTCGCGGCCCTGGGACTGGTCCTCCAGCCCCTACCCCTTTGTCTGCAACCAGCTGGATCCCGGCGAATTCCCGATGTCCGACTGGCGGCGCTGTTCGGCCTGGGCGCTGAGCCGGATGCTGGCGGCCACCACGACCAGCGACCATCTTTATGCCGATTGCTCGGAGCTGGTCGAACAGCTGGTGACGCGGCTTTTGCCCCGGCGCGGCATCTTCGCCAATCCCGACGAGGTGCTGATCGTCGCGGGCGCCCAGCAGGCGATCTATCTGATCGCCGAGCTTCTGGGCGGCCCGGATCGCCGCGTCGCGGTCGAAGAGCCGGGCTATCCCGATGGCCGCAACATCCTGCAACTGCATTTCGGCGATGTCGTGCCCGTCGGCACGGATGCGCAGGGGCTGCGGGTGGCCGACCTGCCCGAGGATGCGACGGCGGTCATGGTCACCCCGAATCAGCAGTTCCCGCTGGGCGTGGTGCTGTCGCCCGAGCGCAGGCAGGCGCTGCTTGACTGGTCGGACCGGACCGGCGGCGTCATCATCGAGGATGACTATGGCGCCGAAATCGAACCGGCGGGCACCGAAAGCACCGCACTTTACAGCCAGAACAAGCGCGCCTTCATGCTGTATGTGGGATCGCTTTCCAAAAGCATCTCGCCGGGATTGCGGCTGGGCTATCTGGTCGGGGCCGAGGATTTCATCCGCGAGGCCCGCGCGCTGCGCGGCATGATGATTCGCCATTGCCCGCCGGTCCTGCAAATGACGGCGGCACAGTTCATCCGTCTGGGCCATTACGATGCGCGGCTGACGCGGCTGAAATCGCTTTATCGGCGCCGGCTTGAGATACTGGATGCGGCCCTTGCCCGCCACATGCCCTATGCCCGGATCCAGCCCGACACCGTCGGTAGCATGCGGCTGGTGTCCCTGCCCGTGGCCTCGGCGGCCGAGGTCGAGACGCGGGCGGCGCGCGAAGGTGTGCTGCTGGATTCCACCGGCCCCTGCTATGGCCAGAGAGGCGCGCGCCCGGCGCTGATCCGCATCGGCATCACCGCCATCGGCGAGGCCCGGATCGAGCCGGGAATCAAGGCGCTGGCAGCCGTCGTCGACCGCTACAGATGCGAACCCGCCCGCCCCGTGCCCCCGGTCCTGAGCCAGCCCGTTCTGTGCCCGAACGCTCTGTGCCCAAATCCTCTGTGCCAGCGAGTTTGACCGATCTGTGACTGTCCCTGTTGCTGCCCTTGGGTCAGCGTTGGAACAAATCAACAGGGAAAGCCCATGAATCAGAACCCAGCGTTCCTGGATTTCCGGAACGTCCAGAAAAGCTATGACCAACGGACACTCGTGGTCAAAAATTTCAATCTTTCGGTCCGGCAGGGGGAATTTGTCACCCTTCTCGGGCCGTCAGGCTCGGGCAAATCCACGGTGCTGATGATGCTGGCCGGATTTGAAAGCGTCACGGCGGGCGACATCATGCTGGCGGGCAAGTCCATCGCGCATGTCGCCCCCTATAAGCGCGATATCGGGATGGTGTTTCAAAGCTATGCGCTGTTTCCGCATATGACGCTTGAAGAAAACCTCGCCTATCCGCTGCGTCTGCGCAAGGAACCCGCCGACAAGATCCGCGAGGCCGTCCAGCGCCATCTTGAGATGGTCGAGCTGGGCGCCTTTGGCAAGCGCACGCCGGCGCAGCTGTCGGGAGGACAGCGGCAACGGGTGGCGCTGGCGCGGGCGCTGATCTTGTCGCCGCGGCTCGTGCTGATGGACGAACCTCTGGGCGCGCTCGACAAGAAGCTGCGCGAACAGATGCAGCTGGAAATCACGCGCCTGCACAAGCAGCTGGGCTTTACGGTGATCTATGTCACCCATGACCAGACCGAGGCGCTGACCATGTCGGACCGCATCGCCGTCTTCAACAACGGCATCGTCCAGCAATGCGACGTGCCCGAGGCGCTTTATGAACGTCCCGGCAACGGTTTTGTCGCGGATTTCATCGGCGAGAACAACTTCCTGCCGGGCAAGGTCGAGGGGGTCGACGGCGACACGGTGCGCGTGCGCATTTCGTCCGGCGATGTCGTCACCACCCGCCGCGCCGATGCGACGGAAACGGGCGCGGCCTGCAACGTCTCGGTCCGGCCCGAAAAGCTGTTCATCCTGCCGAACGAGCATCCGTTCGATACGCAGCTGACGGCGACCTTCACCACCCAACTCTATGTGGGTGATTTCATCCGCTACTTCTTCGCGCTGCCCGACGGCACCGAAATCGTGGTGAAGACGCTGAACGATGTCTCGGCACCGAAACTGACCGAGCGGCAGAGCGTGCGGCTTGCCGCGCTCAGCAAGGATTGCGCGGCCTTCCTGCCGCACAAGTCGGCCCACTAAGGGCCTGCCCGCAAGGGCCTAAAACCAACTGGGGGGAGAAAACGACCAATGAAACATATCAAACGGCTGGTGGCGTCCGCATCATTGCTGTGTCTGTGCACGCCCGTGCTGGCGCAGGATCTGACCGTGGTGTCCTTTGGCGGCGCCATGGCGAGGCGCAGCGCAAGCACATGATCGAGCCTTTCGAGGCCGAAACCGGCAAAACGCTGATCTTTGAGGATTATTCCGGCGGCGTGGCCGAGATGAAGGCGCAGGTCGAGGCGGGAACCCCGCTTTGGGATGTCGTCGATGTCGAGATGATCGACCTTGAACGCGCCTGTTCCGAGGGGCTTTTGGAGGTGATCGACAAGAGCCAGCTTCCCGCCGGCGAAGACGGCACCGCGGCGCAAGATGATTTCTACCCGGATGCCCTCGCCAATGAATGCGGCGTGGGCGTGATCCTGTGGTCGATCATCTATGCCTTTGACCCGGCGAAGTTCGGCGGCAAGGAACCGCAAAGCGTGGCCGATGTCTTTGACACGGCCAAATTCCCCGGCCCGCGCGCCCTGCGCAAACGCCCGCAGGTCAACCTGGAATGGGCGCTGATCGCCGATGGCGTGGCCCCGGCCGATGTCTATAAGGTGCTGGCCACCCCCGAGGGTCAGGACCGCGCCTTTGCCAAGCTGGACACGATCCGCGACAGCATCGTCTGGTTCGACAGCTGGTCGCAGGCGCCGCAGCTTCTGAACGATGGCGGCGCGGTGATCGTGCAATCCGCCAACGGCCGAATCTATGATGCGATCGTCAAGGACAAGGCCCCGTTCAAGATCGGCTGGGCCGCGAACGTCTATGACCTCGATGTCTGGGCGATCCTGCGCGGGTCGAAAAACGTCGATACGGCGATGGACTTCATCAAATTCGCCACCAGCACCACCCCCCTGGTCGGCGTTCAGGACGTGGCTTACGGGCCGACGCGCAAATCCTCTGCGGCCCGCGTCTCGCCCGAAGTGTTGCCGAATTTGCCCTCGAGCCATCTGAAAGAAGGTCTCAAGGCCGATTCCGCCTTCTGGGCCAATTACGGCGAAGCCCTGGGTGAGCGTTTTAACGAGTGGTTGTTGAAGTAAAGGCTCACCCCGGGGGGCGGGAAAGCCGCCCCCCTCCCTTGCCGACCGCAACGAAAGGATGACCCATGTCCGTCGCCCTTCCTGCCGATGATCCGACCGCAGACCAGTTGAGCCAGGAAGAACGGGCCGCTGCGCGCCGCGAAGTCCGCGGATTGCGCCGCCGTGCCCTGTTTCTGGTGCTGCCGCTCCTGATCTTTCTGATCGTTACCTTCGTCTATCCGATCGGGGCGATGCTCTCCCGCTCGGTCTATAATCCCCTCGTGTCCGAACTGATCCCCGACAGCGCCAAGGCGCTTTCGGCCTGGGACGGCACCGGCACGCCCGACACGGCGGCCATCACCGCCTTCACGCTGGACCTGCGACGCCTGCAAGAGGAACGGAACGCAGGGCGGCTGGCGCAGGAATTGAACCGCATCACGCCCGGCCTTTCCGGCACCGTGCAAAGCACCGCCCGCAAGCTGCGCACCATCGCCCCCGAAGAGCTGGCCGCAGACGCCCCCGCCACGCTGGGCGGGATCGACCCGGCCTGGTCGCAGCGGCCCGTCTGGGCCACGCTGAAAGAGGCCACCCGCGTCTATACCGACCGACACTTCCTGACCGCCCTCGATCTTGAGCGGGCCGAGGATGGCAGCATCAGCGGCCGGACCTCTGCCCGGATCTATCTGAAGCTCTATGCCAAGACGATGAAGATCGGCTTCTTCATCACCCTGCTCACGCTGGTTCTGGGCTATCCGCTGGCCTATTTCCTGGCGCATCAGCCGCGCCAGCGGGCCAATATGCTGATGATCTTTGTCCTCCTGCCGTTCTGGACCTCGCTTCTGGTGCGCACGACGGCCTGGATCGCGCTTTTACAGACCAACGGGGTGATCAATTCGCTGCTGATGGGTCTTGGCCTGACCTCGTCGCCCATCGAGGTGCTCTATACCGAAACGGCGACGATCATCGCGATGACGCACATCCTTTTGCCCTTCATGGTGCTGCCGCTTTACTCGGTGATGATCAGCCTTGACGGCAGCTATGTGCGGGCGGCGATGTCGATGGGCGCAACCCCGTTCCGCGCCTTTCTGACCGTCTATCTGCCGAACACCGTGACGGGGATTTCGGCGGGGGCGATGCTCGTCTTCATCATCTCGGTCGGTTACTACATCACGCCCGCGCTGGTGGGCGGGACCGATGGTCAGATGATCTCGAACCTGATTGCCTTTCACATGCAGCAATCGAACAACTGGGGCCTTGCGGCGGCGCTTGGATCGCTGCTGCTGGCGCTGATCCTGGTGCTTTACTGGATCTTCGACCGGCTGTTCGGCATGGACAACATCAAGCTGGGATAAGCGATGAAACCTCACTGGCCCGCCTATTACACCCCCGCGCAGAAAGCCGGCTCTCTGGGGGTCACTTTCTACGCCTGCCTGGTGCTGTTCTTTCTGATCATGCCGATCCTTGTGATCGTGCCGCTGTCGTTCAACGCCCAGCCGTTCTTTTCGTTCACGCAGGGGATGCTGCGGCTGGACCCGGACGCCTATTCGCTGAAATGGTACCGCGAGATCATCGACAATCCGAACTGGATGCTGGCGGTCCGCAACAGCTTTTTCATCGGCATCGTCGCCACATTGCTGTCGGTGGCGCTGGGAACGCTGGCGGCAGTCGGGATGACCAGCCCCTATATGCCCGCGCGGCGGCTGATCATGGCGATCATGCTGTCGCCGATGATCGTGCCGGTCATCATCATCGCGGCGGGCATGTTCTTTGCCTTTTCGCGCTTTGATCTGGTCGGCACCTTCACCGGCCTGATCATCGCGCATACGGTGCTGGGCATTCCCTTCGTGCTGATCTCGGTCTCGGCCACGCTGTCGGGGTTCGACACCTCGCTTTACCGCGCGGCGCTCAATCTCGGGGCCTCGCCCATGCGGGCGTTCGGGGACGTGACGATGCCGCTGATCCGGCCGGGGGTGATTTCGGGCGGGCTTTTCGCCTTTGTCACCTCATTCGACGAGGTGGTGATGGTGATCTTTCTGGCCGGTCCCGGTCAGCGCACCATCCCCCGGCAGATGTTCGCGGGCCTGCGCGAACAGATCAACCCGACGATCCTTGCCATCGCGACGGCGCTGATCGTGGTGTCGATCCTGTTCCTTGTCTCAATCGAGCTTTTGCGGCGCCGGACGGAACGCCTGCGCAGCGGCGGCTGAGGCCGGCGGGCGGGTCAAAGCATGCCGGTTGGGGCTATGATGCGGCCCTGGCCGGCGGCGCGCCTTTGCTGTCGGTGACGTTCAGGATCTGGACGTCGCCGGTTTCGGGCAAGTGACGCCCGATCCGGGGCCGCCCCAACATCAGGCAACAGGCTGGCGCCACCAGTTCGCGTTCGCCAAGCCGGCCGAGCATGAGAATGTGACGCCTATGGGCTTTACGATCACACCCCGCCCCCGGTCACCCGGCCCGCCGTTCAGACCGCGACAAGCCGCATGATCGTATCGATATTGAAACGCAGCCGCTCGTCCAGCGCATCCTTGGCCATCAGATCGCGCTCGAACACGATCGAGCCGGTAAAGCGGTTCGTCAGGTAATAATAGCCGACCGCCGCGATGGTGATGTTCAGCTGTACCGGATCGACGCCCTCGCGGAACACCCCCTGCGCCACGCCGCGATCCAGGATTTCCTTGACCATGGTGACAAAGCGGCGGCTATAAACCTTGACCACTTCCGACTTTTTCAGATGCTTGGCCCGGTGCAGGTTCTCGCTGTTCACCAGCGTGATGAATTCCGGGTTCTTCAGGTAATAGTCCCAGGTGAAGCGGACCAACCGTTCCAGAGCTGCGGTCGGGTCCAGATGATCAAGGTTCAGCTTTCGCTCGGCGGTTCGGATGTCGACATAGGCGTTTTCCAGAACCGTCTGAAACAGCAGCTCTTTCGATTCGAAATAGTGATAGATCATGCGCTTGTTCGCATGGGCCTTGTCGGCGATCACTTCGACCCTTGCCCCGCCAAAGCCCTTTTTCGCGAATTCGCGCTTGGCGGCCGCAAGAATGCGGGCCTTGGTCGCCTCGGCATCGCGGGTGCGGGGCTTGGGCGCCGCCGGGCTTTGTTCGGTCGAGGCGTCCTGGTCATTCTTCATGGGTTTTCGGTGTCCGCTCCGACGGTCTGCGCTGGCTTCTGCTTACACGCGCGGGGCCGGCATCGTCAAAGCGGAATGTCGTCCCGGCCCGCCTGGCGCGCGGCACAAACCGCTTGACTCGTAAAATTTCAAAAAGTAACCAGTTAGTGCATTAACCGGCCGTGATATTGGCCTCATACGCCCGCCGCAAGGCCGCCGGCTTAGCCACGAAACAGTGGTGCAGATGTGAAAAACTGGGAGGAATATCATGTCCACATTCATCAAGGACTTCATCGAACGAGAGACGATCAACCGTCGGAATTTCCTGCTCGCTTCGGCGGCGGGCATCGCCACGACGGCGATTCCGGGCGTCTTTGGTGACGGGATGGCCCGCGCCGCGCTGACCGATCCGGTCTGCGCCTGGAGCTATCGCGACCGCGCCAACCCCTATTGGCTGTCCATCGTTTCGGGCGGCGAGGCCTTTGTGGAATCGATCGGCCGCAAGAAAGAGGATCTGGTCAACCTGATCAACGAAGGCTCGTCGGAAAAATGCCTCGCGGACATCAAGGCGCTGCTGGCCCAGCACAATGGCAATTGCGCCATCGCCTGCGACGCCAATGACAGCCCGAATGCCCGCCCGGTGGCCGAGGCCGTGCAGGCGGCCGGCGGCTATGTCTCGACCATCTGGAACAAGACCGACGACGTTCACCCCTGGGATTTCGGCGACAACTGGGTCAGCCACATGACCTGGTCGGACGAAAAGCCCGCCGAAGAGACCGCGCGCATCCTGTTCAAGGCGATGGGCGGCAAGGGCGGCGTGGTCCATCTGGGCGGCATCGCCGCCAACAACCCGGCCGTCGAGCGCCTGAACGGGTTGAAAAACGCGCTGAAGGATTTCCCGGACATCAAGCTGTTGGACGCGCAGCCCGCCGATTGGGACACGCAAAAGGCCAATGAGCTGATGGCGCAGTTCCTGACCCGCTATGGCGACGAGATCACCGGCGTCCATTGCGCCAACGACACCATCGCCTATGGCGTGCTGGAGGCCCTGAAGGCCGAAGGTATCGAAGGCATGCCGGTCGTCAGCTATGACGGCAACCTCGACGCGGTGAAGCTGGTGATGGAGGGCAAGATCCTTGCCACCGTCTTCACCAACCCGCATTGGGGCGGCGGCATCAGCTCGGCGCTTTCCTATTACGCCGCGATCGGCAAATTCAAACCCTCGGAAGAGCCGCACGAGCATCGCGAATTCTATGGGCCGTCCATCGTGATCACCCAGGAAGACGCCGAGAAGTTCAAGGCCGAGTACCTGGACAGCACGCCGAAATACGACTGGACCGACTTCTGGGGTCCGTCGAATGGCGGCATCGTTTACAAGTGATGCCTTGATCACGGGCCGGCCTTCGGGTCGGCCCGATTTTCGGAACTGACGGTTGCGGCCCGCCGGCGCATGGCGGGCGGCGACGGTTCCTTGCGGCCTTGGGGGCGGATGTGTCACGGGAAAAGCTGATCAAATGGGCGCCGGTTCTGGTGCTGGTGGCGCTGGTCGTCGTCTTTACGGCGATCAATCCGGGGTTCCTGACCCTGCGCAATCTGGCCCGCATCGCCATCGCCTCGACGCCGCCGCTGATGGTGGCCATCGGGGTGACCTTCATCATCGTGATGGGTTCGATCGACCTGTCGATGGAGGGCACGATCTCGGTCTGCGCGGTGATCTTTGGCTTTGCCTTCATGGCCTGGGGCGGCACGTTGCTTTCGATGGCATGGCTGGCCATTCCGATGACCCTGATCCTTGGGGCGCTGATCGGGACGGTGACCGGCCTTGTCCATGTCGTGTTGAAGATCCCGTCCTTCATGGCCTCGCTGGCGATGGGCTTTGTCGGCACCGGGCTTGCGGTGCTGCTGACCAATGGCGAAAAGATCTTTGTCAATGATGACGCCTTCCGTTCGCTGTTGACCGAGCGCTGGCTCGGCTTTCCGATCATGTGCTATCTGGCCGTGGTCTTTCTGCTGATCGCCTGGTTCATCCAGCAAAACACCACCCTTGGCCGCAATTTCTATGCCGTGGGCGGCGGCGAGGAACTGGCCCATGCCAGCGGCCTGAACGTCAAGCGGGTGCGGATCATGGGCTTTGCGCTGGCGGGCGTCTTCTATGCGCTTGGCGCGCTGTTCGCGGTGGCCCGCATCGGCATCGCGGAATCGATCACCGGCAGCAATTTCATGTTCGTCTCGGTCACCTCGGTGGTGGTCGGCGGTGTGGCGCTGTGGGGCGGGATCGGCGGGGTCTGGAACGCGCTGGTCGGCGTGCTGATCGTCAATGTCATCAATAACGGCATGGTGGTGATCGGCCTGCCCGATTACCTGCAGGACGGGATGCTGGGCCTTCTGGTCATCCTGGCGGTGGTGCTTTCGACCGACCGCCGTTCCATCCGCTTCGTGAAATAGGGGGCGGCCATGTATGAACTAAAGGCGGTCGACAAGAAATTCCCCGGCGTCCACGCGCTGAAAGCCGTCGATTTCCATGTGAAGCGTGGCGAGATCGTCGGTCTTGTCGGTGAAAACGGCGCCGGCAAATCCACGCTGATGAAGGTCATCTATGGCGCCTATCAGCCCGATGGCGGCACCATCACCATCGACGGCAAACCTGTGCGTTTCCAGAACCCGCGTCAGGCGAT
>RRZU011694838.1_pt1 | contig 12248 bp, 13 predicted proteins | sample 2165561 | NCBI WGS metagenome assembly RRZU01 (sample SAMN10456909, study PRJNA506462) | wastewater metagenome | isolation source: wastewater sludge | place: USA: Moscow, Idaho | reverse complement strand
TTCAACTTCACGGTGGGCAACGGCTTCTTCGAGCACCACCAGTACTGGATCGAGCAGCAGCACATCCACCTCGGGTACATCAAGGACTACATCCGCCGCGCCCTGGACGGCCACGACATCATGCGACCGGTGGCCGAACTCGTCGCCGAGCGTGACCGCATCACCCAGGAGTACCGCGACCTGCTCGACGGTGAGGCGCTGGCCGCGTTCGACGCCAAGCGGGGCCTGGCCGCGACGGCCTACCCGTATGTGGAGAACCACAACTTCTACATCGAGCACTGGACGATGGGTGTCTTCTGGCGCAAGGTCCGCGAACTCGGTGCCGTGTTCGCGCAGGCCGGATTCTGGCAGGCCCCCGAGGACATGCTCTATCTGACGCGTGGTGAGGTCCGCGACGCGCTGTTCGACTACGTGACGGCGTGGGCCGTCGGCGGTGAGCCAACTGGCCCGCACTACTGGCCCGCCGAGATCGAGCGCCGGCGCCGCATCGTCGACGCCCTGTCCACGCAGCGTCCGCAGCCGGCCCTCAACACCCCGCCGGCGGAGATCACCGAGCCGTTCACGATGATGCTCTACGGCATCACCACCGAGCAGGTCCAGCAGTGGCTGGCCGCCGACGAGCAGGACGACGACGCGGCGATCACGGGCATGGCCGCCTCCCCAGGCATCGTGGAGGGCTACGCCCGCGTCATCACCCACGCCGATGAGCTCAGTTCGGTGCAGGAGGGTGAGATCCTCGTGGCGACCATCACCGCGCCGTCCTGGGGCCCGATCTTCGGCAAGATCAAAGCCACGGTCACCGACATCGGCGGCATGATGAGCCACGCGGCCATCGTCTGCCGGGAGTACGGCCTGCCCGCTGTCACGGGGACCGGCAAGGGCTCCACGACCATCGAGACCGGCCAGTTCATCCGGGTGGACGGCAACTCCGGGCGCGTCGAGATCCTCGAGCCGACTGGATGACCGAGCCCATGACCGCCGGAGCCGCCGACCGCACGGTGCTCATCACCGGTGCGGCCGGCGGTCTCGGGCGCAGCTTCGCCCTCGGCTTCGCGGCGCGTGGCTACCGCGTGGCGGTGGCCGATCGCGATGTCGCGGGGGCCGAGCAGACGGCCCGGGCCATCAAGGACGTGGGGGCGCCGGCCTGGTTCGGGCACCTCGACGTCACCGACGCTGACAGTGCGTCGAGTGTCGCCACCCAGGTGGCCGAGTTCGGTCTGGGTCGCATCGACGTGCTGGTCAACAACGCTGCGATCTACGCAACGGTGACTCGCGCCCCCTTGGAGCAGATCGAGCCCGCCGAATGGGATGCGGTGATGGCCGTCAACCTGAAGGGGCCTTGGCTCATGGTGCGCGCGGTCAGCCCTTTCCTGCCGGCTGGTGGCCGGGTCATCAATCTGTCGTCTGCCACGGTCTACTCCGGCTCGGAGAACTGGGTGCACTACGTGGCGTCCAAGGGTGGGGTCATCGCGTTGACCCGGGTCATGGCCAAGGAACTGGGCCGACGCGAAATCACTGTCAACGCCATCGCCCCTGGCTTCACCCTCACTGAGGCGAGCCTGGACCTGCTCGGCGACGCCGCGACCACCTACGGCGTGGACCGCGGCGCGTTGCGCCGGGCCAGCCAGCCCGAAGACATCGTCGGCGCAGCGCTGTTCCTGGCCGGCCCGGACGCCGCCTACATCAGCGGCCAGACCCTGGTCGTCGACGGCGGCCGGCAGTTCATCTGATTCCAGCAACCAAGGAGACGACCCACGACATGCCACAGATCACCTACACCGACTGCGAGGGTCAGGTTCGCACCGTGACGGCCACGGTCGGCGACTCCGTGATGGAGACCGCCGTGCGCAACGGGGTGCCGGGAATCGTCGCCGAATGCGGCGGCTCGCTGTCGTGCGCCACCTGCCACGTCATCGTCGAACCCGCCGACTTCTCGGCGCTGCCGGAGATGACGGCCATGGAGGACGAGATGTTGTACGGCACGGCCGTCGACCGTGAAGAGACGTCGCGACTGTCCTGCCAGATCAGCATCACCGACGACATGGACCTGCACGTCATGACTCCCGAAACGCAGGTCTGATCATGGCTGAGCAGGGGTTGTTGGTGATCGGTAGCTCGCAGGCGGGTGTCCAACTCGCGGTGTCCTTGCGTGCCCTGGGCTACGACGCACCCATCACGCTGCTCGGCGATGAGAACCACCGGCCCTACCAGCGCCCGGCGCTGTCGAAGGAGTTCCTGCAGGATGTGATCACCAAGGAGTCCTTGATCTTCCGCAGTCAGCAGTACTGGGACGAGCACGACATCACGGTCGTGAAGAACGAACGCATCGTGCGCATCGACAAGGCCGCTGACGGCAGCGGCGTCGCCATCGCCCGATCGGGCGAACAGTTCGGGTTCGACCGGCTCGCCCTGACCGTCGGCGCCCGAGCCCGCCGCCTGCAGATCCCCGGCGCCGACCTGCCGGGCGTGCTCTACCTGCGCAACGCCGACGACGCGCTCGAACTCAAAGCCCGTGTCCCCGCCGTGCGTGACGTGGTCGTCATCGGCGGCGGCTTCATCGGGATCGAGGCGGCGGCCAGTCTGACCAAGCTGGGCAAGCGCGTGACCCTACTGGAGGCCGGCTCGCGCCTCATCGGCCGGGCGGTCGGCCCCGAGACCTCACAGTTCCTGCTCGATCATCACCGGCAGGCCGGCATCGACGTGCGCCTCGACGCCACCATCACTGGCATCGTCGCGGACGGTGATCGGGTGGTCGGCGTGGAGGCAACCGGTGAGGTGATTCTCGCTGACCTGGTACTGATCGGGATCGGGGTGTTGCCCAACACCGAACTGGCCGAGCACCTCGGGCTTGAGTGCGACAACGGCATCCGGGTGGACCGGCACGCATTGTGCTCCGACGGGGTCACCGTGGCGGTGGGCGACTGCGCGAACCTGCCCAACCCGGTCCCGGGCTCACCGGCCGGTGACCGCGTCCGCTTCGAGAGCGTCAACAACGCCATCGAGCAGGCCAAGGTCGCCGCATACGCCATCACCGGCAGCCCCGAGGAGTACGCCGGGATCCCCTGGTTCTGGTCCAACCAGGGCGACGTGAAGCTGCAGATCGCCGGACTGTCGACCGGGCATGACCAGACCGTCGTGCGCGCACATGCCGCTGATAAATGGTCGCTGCTGTACTACCGCAATGGCCGCATCCTCGCCGCGGACGCCATCAACGCCCCCTTGGACTTCATGGCGGTCAAATCCGCCCTGGCCAAGGGTGCGCACATCCCTGCCGGACCCGCTGCCGACCCCACCGCCATGCTCAAGTCCTTGATCGTCAACGACTGATCCGCGAAACCCCCACACCAGAGAGCCGATCCATGCCGCACCCCTTGCCACCCCTGCCGATCGCCACCGACCTGCCCGTGGACTGCTCACCCATCTCGCTGACGCCAGCCGCCGGCGAGGACCTCGACCCCATCTGGCGCTCGGTCGTGCCCGAAAGCCGTACCCGGGGAAACGACGTCCACCTGCCCATCTCCTTGGCCTTCGCGGAGCGCCTGTGCGCGGTCTACCCGCAGGCCGACGCGTTGTTGGTGCGCGTCTCGATCCTGCTGCACGACACCGGCTGGGGCCGCGTGGATGAGACCCGGATCCTTTCCGAGGGGTTCACCGGCGACTGGCGCAAGGCGGCCATCCGCTACGAGCACGAGAAGCAGGGCTGCATCATCGCCCAGGAAGTGCTGCCGCCGTTGGGCTACGACGAGCAGTTCGTCGATGACGTGTGTGCGATCATCGACGGCCACGACACCCGCAAGCAGGCGCACTCCCTGGAGGACGCGCTGATGCGTGATGCCGACCGGCTGTGGCGCTTCGACCACGCGGGGATCGCGTTGGCCTCGGGGTGGTTCGGGATGGATCCGGCCACCTACACCGATCGGCTGCGGGCCGAGATCATCCCGGAGTTTCTCAGTCAGGCAGCCATTGAGATGGCGACCGCCGAACTCGCCCGCTCCATCGCATTGCTCAAAACGGGGGTCCTGCGGTGACCATGACGCATGCCGATCCGCGGGCCGAGCTGAACCTGCCCTACACCCATGTGACGGACATGTTCATCGACGGCCAGTGGGTGCCGGCGCACAGCCACAACCGCACCGACGTTGTGGACCCTGCCACTGAGCAGGTCTGGGGTTCAGTCCCGGACGCCGACGGCGAGGATGTCGACGCCGCCGTAGGAGCCGCTCGGAATGCCTTCGACGCCGGGCCCTGGCCCCGGCTGACACCCGCTCAGCGCGCAGAGCACCTGCTGCGGATCGCCGACGAGATCGAAGCCCGCGCAGACGTGCTCAGTGCGACGAACACCCGTGAGAACGGTAGCCCCGTCATGGAGACAGCGGGTGCGGCGGCCAACGCGGCGAGCATCTTCCGGTATTTCGCCACGCTGGCTGACTATCTGCAGGCCGAGGACGTCCGGATCGCTCCGGTGGGCGGTCACCAGACCCTCGTGCGCCGCGATCCCATCGGGGTCTGCGCGCTGATCGCCCCGTGGAACTTCCCAATCAACCTGGTGGTGATCAAGTTGGCGCCGGCCCTGCTGGCCGGCAACACGGTCGTCATCAAGCCCGCCACCCCCACACCGCTGTCGATCCGCTTCATCATCGAGGCGATCGAGGCAGCGGGAGTGCCGGGCGGCGTGGTGAATCTGATCACGGGTGACGCGGCGGCCGGGGACATGCTGGTCCGCCATCGCGACGTCGACAAGGTGGCTTTCACCGGCTCGACGGCGGTCGGTCGCAAGATCGCCGCGGTCTGTGGTGAACTCCTGCGCCCCGTCACCCTGGAACTCGGTGGGAAGTCCTCAGCTGTGGTCCTGCCGGATGCCGACCTCGACGCGATGTCGCAGGTACTGGTGCGTTCCTGTCTGCGTAACACAGGACAGACCTGCTACATCTCCACGCGCATCCTCGCTCCGGCGCAGCGGTACGACGAGGTCGTGGAGATGGTGGCCGCGACCATCGCTGCCGCCAAGTGTGGGGATCCCTTCGACCCCGACACTGTCTTCGGCCCGGTCGCCAACAAGATGCAGTACGACAAGGTGTTGCACTACCTCGAGTCGGCCTGGAATGAGGGGGCGCGGCTCGTGACCGGGGGTCGGCCGGCGGACGTGACCCGTGGCTACTTCATCACCCCGGCCGTGTTGGCGGACGTCACGCCCGAGATGACTGTGGCCCGCGAGGAGATCTTCGGGCCGGTCATCACCATCCTGGCCTACGAGACGATCGATGAGGCCGTGGAGATCGCGAACTCCACCCGCTTCGGCCTTGGTGGGATTGTCTTCTCTGCCGATCCCGACGCCGCCTTGGCCGTTGCGCAGCGCATCGACAGCGGTTCGGTCGGCATCAACTTCTTCGCCTCCAACCACAGCGCTCCCTTCGGTGGCCGCAAGGACTCGGGTTTGGGCGTCGAATATGGCGTGGAGGGGCTCAGTGCCTACCTCAGCTACAAGTCCATTCACCGGCGCTGACCCCGGCGTGTTGGTCGGACGCGAACCTCCCGGGAGCCTGACTGGACCGTAGACTCGGGTGAAACGAGTCAAGGGTGGGACTGTATTGATCACGTTCGAGCGCGTCACCAAGCGCTACGACAAACGCAACCGACCCGCTCTGGACGACATCAGCGTTGACATCCGGGCGGGGGAGTTCGTGTTCCTCGTGGGTGCTTCGGGGTCGGGTAAGTCGACGTTCATGCGGCTGATCCTGCGCGAGGAGAAGCCCACCGCCGGCCGGGTCATCGTGGCCGGCCGCGACGTCGGGCGGCTGTCGCGGCGCAAGGTGCCGCAACTGCGCCGGGGGATGGGCGCGGTGTTCCAGGACTTCCGGCTGCTGGCGAACAAGACCGTGTACCAGAACGTCGCTTTCACGCTGCAGGTGCTGGGCCGCAAGAGCGCCCAGATCGAGCGTTCGGTGCCCGAGGTCCTCGAACTCGTGGGCCTCGCCGACAAGATGGCGCGCTTCCCCGACCAGTTGTCCGGTGGTGAGCAGCAGCGAGTCGCCATCGCCCGGGCGTTCGTGAACCGCCCGCCCTTGCTGCTGGCTGATGAACCCACCGGCAACCTCGACCCGTCGACCAGTGTGGGCATCATGAAACTGCTCGACCGCATCAATCGGGTGGGCACGACCGTGATCATGGCCACCCACGACGCGGCGATCGTCGACCAGATGCGCAAGCGGGTCATCGAACTCGATGTGGGGCAGCTGATCCGCGACGAAGCACGCGGCGTCTACGGACAGGACCATCAGCCGTGAGATTCCGATTCATCCTCAGTGAGACCTTTCAGGGTCTGCGCCGCAATCTGACCATGACCTTCGCGGTCATCATCACGGTGGCCGTGTCCTTGACCCTGTTCGGGGCGGGCCTGCTCGTGCGCGCCCAGGTCGACAGCATGAAGGACTACTGGTACGAGCGGGTCGAGGTGTCGATCTTCCTGTGCGGCGCCAACTCCACGGTGCCGGCCTGCTCGTTGGGGGCGGTCACGCCGGAGGTCCGCACGCAGATCGAAGCCGAGCTCAACGCGCTGCGCCCCCTCGTGCAGGACATCTACTACGAGTCCAAGGAAGAGGCCTACCAGCATTTCCTGGAACAGTTCAAGGACTCCCCGATCGTGGCCAACGTGACCCCCGACGCGCTGCCGGAGTCCTTCCGCGTGAAGCTGTCCGACCCCACGAAGTACGAGGTGATCGCAGCGGCCTTCGCCGGACGCCCCGGTGTGGAACAGGTGCAGGACCAGCGGCAGTTGCTCGATCGGTTCTTCCGATTACTGAACGGGTTGCAGGTCATCGCGCTATCCGTCGCGGTCGCCATGCTCGTGGTCACCGCGCTGTTGGTCATCAACACCATCCGCGTGGCCGCGCACGCCCGCCGCCGAGAAGTCGGGATCATGAAACTGGTGGGGGCGAGCAACATCATGATCCGCATGCCTTTCCTGCTCGAGGCCTCGCTGTCGGCGGCTCTGGGCGGTTTGCTGGCGGTCGCCGCGATCGTCGCCACCAAGGCGATTCTGATCGACCAGGTGCTGGCTCCGGCGTACCAGTTCACCGCATTCGTCTCCTGGGAACAGGTGCTGCTCATCCTGCCGGTCGTCTTCGTAACGGGCATCCTGATCGCCGCGATTGCAGCCGCGCTCACATTGCGCCGATACCTCAAGGTGTAGAGGTACCGTAGAAGGAGTATGTCCACCATGTCTGGCTCCCGCCGCCCCCACCGCATCGCCGCGATGGCGAGCGTCTGCGCGGTGTTGCTGGCCGGTGCTCCCGCCCTCGCCGAGGACATCAACGAGCAGGTGGCACAGTCCAGTGACGACCTGGCCCGCGCCGACGCGAAGGTGGCTGCCGCGCTCGACAAGCTGCAGAACGCCAAGGAGCAACTGCCCGCCGCTCGTGCCCAGTTGGCGCAGGCGCAGAACGAGTTGACCCAGTCGCAGGAGCGCAAGGCCGCCGCCGACGTCAAGGTCGCCACCGCCATCGCCAAGGTGACCAAGGCGCAGCAGGACATCGCCGAGACGGAGCAGCAGATCGCCTACTTGGAGCAGCAGATCGGGCGGATGGCCCGCGATGTGTACCAGCACGGCGGCACGGTCTCAGAGATGGAGATCCTGCTGGACGCGCAGAGCCCCGGGGATTTCGCCAGCCGCCTGGAGACGCTGCGCTCCATCGCCCAGGGCAACAACAACACTCTGTCCGATCTCGACGCGGCCAAGGCGCAGTTGACGATCCGCCTGCAGAACCTGCAGGACGCCGAAGAGGAGGCGCAGGCAGCCCAGGTGGAAGCGCAGCAGGAACTCGAGGTGGCGACCGCGGCGAAGGCGAAGGCCGACGCCGCGAAGGTGCAGATCGATGCGCTGGTCGCTGACCGCTCCTCCGCTCTGCGTGACGCCAAGGACCGTCGCTCCGCCGTCAAGAAGCAGTACGAGCAGTACAAGGCCGAGCAGGAGCGCATCGCCGCGATCGCCCGGGCGGCCTCCGCCAAGGCGCAGGGCAGTGGCACCGCGGGTGTGCCGATCCAGATCGGTTCCGGCGGGCTGGCCTGGCCGGCGCCGGGCGCCGGAGTGTCCGGCAACGTCGGGCCGCGCATCCACCCGGTCTATGGCTACCGTTCCTGTCATACGGGCGCGGATATCTCCGCTGGGATGGGCACCGGGATCCTCGCGGCCGCCGACGGTGTTGTGGTCTCGGTGGAGAACGGCGGACCCTACGGCCTGCACACCCTCATACAGCACGGATCCGGGATCTCCACGATGTACGCCCACCAGTCGGCGGTATCGGTCAGTCCTGGGCAGAAGGTCACGCAGGGCCAGATCATCGGCAACGTGGGCTCCACCGGGTGGAGCACTGGTCCGCACCTGCATTTTGAGGTGCACGTCAACGGCACGCCCTATGATCCGATGGGCTGGTTCGGCGGGGCGAAGGTTCCGGTCTCCTGCTGATGGTCAAGGAATCCGGGCGCAAGCTCATCACGGTGAATCGCCGTGCCCGCCACGACTACGCCATTACCGACACCTACGAGGCCGGCCTGGTGTTGACGGGCACTGAGGTCAAGTCCCTGCGGGCGGGTAAGGCCAACCTGACCGACGCCTACGCCGAGGTCCGAGACGGCGAAGTCTGGCTGGTGAACGCGCACATCCCCGAGTACGACCAGGGGACATGGACCAACCATGAGCCGCGCCGCACCCGCAAGTTGCTGCTCCACGCCCAGGAGATCAACCGCCTGATCGGCAAGACCAAGCAGTCCGGGCTCACCCTCGTGCCCATGCAGATGTACTTCAAGGACGGCAAGGCCAAGGTGGAGATCGGGCTGGGCAAGGGGAAGAAGGCGTACGACAAGCGCCAGGACATCGCCGAACGGCAGGCGAAGCGCGACGCAGATCGGGCGGTCGCCGCAGCCCGGCGTCACTGACTGACGGCTGCCAATCGCTGGATCGCTTCGGTGAGGATCTGCGGTGACGTCGCGTAGTTCAGCCGGACATGCCCCGCGCCGCCGGTGCCGAACGTTTGGCCTGCGTTGAGCGCCACCCGTGCCCGCTCAAGGAAGTAGCGGGCGGGATCCTTCCCGCCGCAGTCCAGCCAGGCCAGGTACGTTCCCTCAGCCGGTGTGTAGTTGACCTCCGGCAGATATTGGGCCACCAAGTCGTTGAGCAGGGTGCGATTGCTCGCCAGGGCCACCAGCAGGTCGTCCAACCAGCCACTCGTGTCGGTCAACGCGGCGACCTGTGCGATGACCCCGAGGTGGCTGGCGCCGTGGCGGACCTCCTCGGGCAGGCGGCGCAGGTCGGATACGCACTCTTCCCCGGCGATGATCAGTCCCGCCTTGAGTCCGGCCAGGTTCCACGCCTTCGACGCCGAGGTCACCACGAAGGCGTCCCCGGTGATGCTCAGCAGTGGGGTGAACCGTGCGCCCGGCAGGACCAGGGGCCCGTGGATCTCGTCGGAGATGATTCGCACTCGGTGGGCTGCAGCAAGGGCCACGACAGCCTGCAGTTCCTCGCGTGTATGCACGGCGCCGGTGGGGTTGTGCGGGTTGCTCAGCAGCAGGACTGCCTGCTGGCTGGTGCGCATCGCCTGCTCGAAGGCGGTCTGCAGAGTCTGCAGGTCGAGGCGGGCATCCCCGCCGAGGGGGGCCTCGACGATCCGTCGTCCGGCGCTGGTGGGGAAGGCGTAGAACGGTGGGTACACCGGCGGGGTCACCACCACGGCGTCGCCGGGTTCGGTGATCAGGCGCAGCACCTCGGTGATGCCCATCATCACGTCCGGCACCAGTGCCGTGTGCGCGACCCGCAGGTCGGGCCAGTCCCACCGGCGGGCGGCGAAGTCGGACAGCGCTGACGCGTAGTCCTCGGCGAAAGGGTAGCCGGTGTCACCGCGGACGATCGCGGATTGCAGAGCCTCGCGCACCGTCGGCGCCAGTTCGGCATCCATCTCGGCGACCCACAGCGGCAAGACGTCCTCGGAGTACAGTCGCCATTTCACGCTTGTCCGGGTTCGCAACTGCTCCAGCGGTGCCCACGCGAATCCACTACTCACGGGTCACCAGCGTAGCCCTCGCGTGACACCATGGGCACGTGCTCACCGACGGTGATCTGCCGGCCTTGTGGCGTGACTTCGACATCCCCGGGGTCATCGATGTGCACACCCATTTCTTGCCCGAGCCGGTCATGGCCAAGGTGTGGGCCTACTTCGATGCGGCGAGCGCCAACTACGGCGTGGACTGGCCGATCGAGTACCGCTGGGCCGATGACCAGCGGCTCGCCCATCTGCGGGCGATGGGGATCCGTCGCTTCACATCCCTGGTGTACGCACACAAGCCTGGTATGGCGCGGTGGCTCAGCACGTGGTCGCTGGACTTCGCCCAGCAGGTGCCGGAGTGCCTGCCGACGGCGACTTTCTACCCCGAGGACGGAGTCGGCGACTATGTGGCGCGGTCGCTGGCCGCCGGTGCGCGGATCTACAAGGTGCATCTGCAGGTCAGTGATTTTGACCCCCGCGATCCGATTCTCGATCCCGTGTGGGGGTTGCTCAGCGATGCCGGGGTTCCGGCACTGATCCATTGCGGGTCGGCGCCGCTGCCGGGGCGGTTCACCGGCGCCGGTCCCATCTCTGAGGTGCTCCGGCGGTTCCCGCGACTACCGGTGATCATCGCTCATCTCGGCGCGGGGGAGTTCGGGGAGTTCCTCGACATCGCCGAAAGTCGGCCGTTGAGCTGGCTGGACACCACCATGGGGCTGACCGACTTCATGCAGGCGATGAGCCCGTATCCGTCAGACCGGTTGCCGCAACTGCGCTCGCTGTCAGCGCATGGCAAGGTGATCTTCGGCTCCGACTTCCCCAACATCCCGTACCCCTATGCCCACCAGGTGCAGGTGCTCGCAGATCATGGCCTGGATATGCGACAGGTCCTTTGGGAGGCGCCGCGCAGCCTCTTCGGTTAGGCGACACGGACGAACTGCACGTGCCAGTCCTGCGGTCCTTCGTGGATGTACTCGATACTCATCGTCGCGCCGTAGCGCTCATTGACCTGCGCCAGCAGGGGCAGCGGCTCGTGCGGGGCGACAACGACCAGGCCTGCGCCCGGCGTCAACGAGTCGAGGGCACCGAAGATGCTGGCATGCCGGATCGCGTGCGGGATGCTCTTCGCCTCGAGCACGGGGAATCCACTGTCCTGCTCGTTGCAGGTGCAGCTGTGGTTCTGGCTCAGGTGTAGGTCGGTCATCGTGGTTCCTCCAATGTTTTATTACACTGTATACCGTGAATATTAAGCGTGGCCCGCAACCAGTGCGCGGGGGAGGTCTGCCGACTCCCCGGGCCCGGGTCCTGGAGTACGTGCAGGCCCAGACTGAGCCCGTGCGGGTGGAGGTGCTGGCCGCGGCATTCGGGCAACATCCCAACACTGTGCGCGAGCACCTCGACGCCCTCGTGTCCGACGACCTGATCCTGCGCGAGCGCGTCGCCGGCCCGGGTCGCGGTCGTCCAGCGTGGGCCTATCGAGCCAACCCGCAGCGCTGCGAACCCGACTCCCGCGTGCGCGAGTACGGTGCCCTGGCCGGTGCCCTGGCCGCCCACATCGCCACCTCGAGTGACGATCCTGCGGAATCAGGGCGCAGCGCTGGGCTCCAGTGGGGGCGGGCACTGGGGCGAGATGGTGAGGTCGCCACCACCCCTCGGGAGTACCTGACGGACCTGCTCACCTCGTTGGACTTCAGTCCTCGGGATGAGGGGGAGGACATGGTGCTGACAACCTGCCCGCTGCTCGATGTCGCGCTGCGGTACCCCGACGTCGTGTGTGCGGTCCACGAGGGGATGGTCGCGGGAGTGCTGGCCCAGTTGGGGTCGACGGACCACGCCCGCCTGCTGCCCTTCGCCGAGGATGACGGCTGCCGGTTGTGCATTGGCAGGTCGTCATGACAGCGGTGCTGACCCCGCATGATTCTGTGCGCACCCCCGTGCGGGGCCGGATGGTCCTGCTGGCGCTGGGCGGGGCGTCGCTGCTGGCTGGCCTGGATGCTGCGCTGCTGCTCGCTGGGCTTCCCGCACCGATCACGGCGGAACGGCTGGAGCAGGTGCACGGGGCCTTGATGATGCTGGGCTTCCTCGCGACGTTGATCGCATTGGAGCGGGCGGTGGCGCTGCGACGCCGCTGGGCCTACCTGAGCCCTGCGCTACTCGGAGCTGGCGGACTGCTGTTGCTGTCACCGCTGCCGGTCGCCGTAGGCCATGCGG
>RRZU010027002.1_pt1 | contig 12248 bp, 10 predicted proteins | sample 2165561 | NCBI WGS metagenome assembly RRZU01 (sample SAMN10456909, study PRJNA506462) | wastewater metagenome | isolation source: wastewater sludge | place: USA: Moscow, Idaho | reverse complement strand
CTAGGACGTTTCAATGGAGCAATATCACGGCACGACCATTCTGTCGGTGCGTCGAGGTAATCGCGTGGCAATGGGCGGCGACGGCCAGGTGACGCTGGGCAACATCGTGATCAAGGCCAGCGCGCGCAAGGTCCGGCTGATTCATCAGGGGCGGATTCTGGCCGGCTTTGCCGGCGGTACCGCCGACGCGTTTACGCTGTTCGAGCGCTTCGAAGCCAAGCTCGACAAGCATCAGGGCAATCTGCTGCGTTCGGCGGTGGAACTGGCCAAGGATTGGCGCAGCGATCGTGCCTTGCGTCGACTGGAAGCGATGCTCGCAGTCGCCGATCGCGACAACTCGCTGGTCATCACCGGGAACGGCGACGTGCTCGAACCGGAGCAGGGCATCGTCGCCATCGGTTCCGGCGGCGCCTACGCGCAGTCGGCGGCGCGCGCGCTGATCGAAAATACCGAGATCGAGCCGGTCGAGGTGATCCGCAAGTCGCTCGAGATCGCCGGCGACCTGTGCATCTACACGAACCGCAACTTCACGATCGAGTCGCTTGACTAAATTCCCAGGGCGACGCTGAAGCCGTCGTAGCGCGCCTCGATTTCGGCAAAGCGCGCCGAAAGCTTCGGCCAGGAGAGGCCGAGGCTGGCGCAGGCGAGGTCCGATAGTTCGGCCACCCGGTTGTTTGGTTGCTCGCCGAGGTCCAGCGCGTGGCTGAGGACCTCGCAGACGTGGATCAGGTTGCCGATCTCGCTGCCCACTTCGTCAGGCTCGTGGTGGGCGACGATCGCCTCGACGATTTCCTCCGGCAGCTTCCAGGACAGCGCCAGCGTTTTCCCCGCATCCGTGTGGCTGTAGCCGAATACCGTGCGTTCGGCGTCGAGCAGCGCGACGTCTTCACTGGTCCTCAGTTCCAGCACCCGCAGGTAGCTTGCCGGACTGGCGGTATGCATCAGCAATTGGCCGATGTCGTGCAGCAGGCCGCCGGTGAACGCCATGTCGGGGTTGATGCCGCACTCTTCGGCGACGACCTGTGCGCAGGCGGCGACGCCGAGCGAGTGGCGCCAGAGGATGCGCGTGTCGAAGCCCGATCCCTGGTGGTCGAAGCGGTGGCTCAGCGCCGATGCCAGGACGATGCTGACGACGCGATTGGCGCCGAGGACGAGGAAGGCCTGCCTGGCCGAATGGATGCGCGTCGACAGCCCGGAACCGACCGAATTTGCCGCCGCGAGCAGGCGGGCGACGATGACCGGGTCCGAATTGATGTGATGGGCGAGCGTGTCGATGTCGGCGCTCTCGTCGCTGAGCGAGCGCATCAGGTAATGCACGACTTCCGGCAGCGACGGCAGCTTATCCGTCCAGGTGCCGAGGTCTTCCAGGCGCGGCGCGCTCATCGCGTGTTCTCCAGCCGGTAGTCGAGGACGGCCTTCTGCAGTGCGTTGCGCGACTCACTGCCCTGGCCGCGAAAGATGTAGGCGACGCGCGCTTCGGCGGCGGCCAGTTCGCTGGCGATGGCGTCGGCGTCGCGCGTATCGGCAACGAGCACGGCCATCGCTTCGACACCGCGGCGGATCAGGCGGTCGAGCATTGCCGAGTCGAGCACGGCGCCGGCGGCGAGCAGCGTGTTGCCTTCGCGGTCGGTGACCGCCCTGGCCAGCGTCATGCCGGGAGCGACTCGTCCGGGCGACAAGCACAGCGCGCGTGTTTTCATTCACAGCTCCAGTCGGCGATTCGGCGTGAGTTGAGTTCGCGCGAGTTTGCCACAGCGGTGGGACGATGAGAACATAACGCTCTTGTTCCGTTTGATAGTGCAGAACCGCCATGACGCAGATGACTCCGCAGGAAATCGTTCACGAACTCGACAAGCACATCGTCGGCCAGGGCAAGGCCAAGAAGGCCGTGGCGATTGCGCTGCGCAACCGCTGGCGGCGCGCGCAGGTCGGCGAGCCGTTGCGCCAGGAGATCACGCCGAAAAACATTCTGATGATCGGGCCGACCGGCGTCGGCAAGACCGAGATCGCGCGCCGCCTGGCGCGGCTGGCCAACGCGCCGTTCATCAAGATCGAGGCGACGAAATTCACCGAGGTCGGCTACGTCGGGCGCGACGTCGAAACGATCATCCGCGATCTCGCCGAAATCGCCATCAAGAACGGCCGTGAGGAAGCGATGAAGGCGGTGCGCATGCGCGCCGAGGATGCGGCCGAGGATCGTATCCTCGACGTGCTGCTGCCGCCGGCGAAGGGCGGTTTCTACAACGACACGCAATCGACCGACGAGAACGCGACGCGGCAGAAATTCCGCAAGAAGCTGCGCGAGGGCGAGCTCGACGACAAGGAGATCGAAATCGAGGTCGCCGGGCCGTCGATGCAGGCCGAGATCTTCGCCCCGCCGGGCATGGAGGAGCTGACGACGCAGATCCAGGGCATGTTCCAGAACATGGGCGGGGCGCGCAAGAAGTCGCGCAAGCTGAAGATCAGCGAGGCGCGCAAGCTGCTCATCGACGAAGAGGCCGGCAAGCTGGTCAATGACGAGGAAGTGAAGCTCGACGCCGTGCGCAACGTCGAGCAGAACGGCATCGTCTTCCTCGACGAGATCGACAAGATCACCTCGCGCAGCGATTCGCACGGCGCCGATGTCTCGCGCCAGGGCGTGCAGCGCGACCTGCTGCCGCTCGTCGAAGGGACGACGGTGTCGACCAAGTACGGCATGATCCGCACCGACCACATCCTGTTCATCGCCAGCGGCGCCTTCCATCTGGCCAAGCCGTCCGACCTGATCCCTGAACTGCAGGGGCGCTTTCCGATCCGCGTCGAACTCGATTCGCTGTCGGTCGCTGACTTTGAACGCATCCTGACGCAGACCGACGCCTGCCTGACCATGCAGTATCAGGCGCTGATGGCGACCGAGGGCGTGACCCTCGAATTCGAAGCCGATGGCATCCAGCGGTTGGCCGAGGTGGCGTGGTCGGTTAATGAGCGGACCGAGAACATCGGCGCACGACGGCTCTATACGGTGATGGAACGCCTGCTCGAAGAAGTTTCGTTCAGCGCCGGCAGCAAGGGCGCCGAGGCGATCCGCATCAACGCCGAGTACGTCGATAGCCGCCTGACCGAGCTCGCCAGGAACGAGGATCTCTCGCGCTTCGTGCTGTAGTCGTTTTTGCTCTGCGAAGAATTCACCCAGCCGGGCGGCGAGTTGCTCCGGCTGGTCGTGATGCAGGTTGTGCCCGCAGTCGTCGATCACGACTTCGCGTACCCGGGCGAAGCAGTTCATGCGCGCCTGGTAATCCTCGGGATTGGCGGCGAAGGGCTTCATCATCACCGAATCGCGTCCGGCGACCCACAGCGTCGGCGCGCTCACGCGGCGCCAGCAGGCCTTGGCCTCGTCGAGCGGATAGAGCACCGGGTTGATCCAGCGATGGCGCGGGTCGCCGGCGAAGACGAAGCCGAAGCAGTCCTCCGTGGCCAGCGTTGCGTGTTCGGCGATGAAGGTGGCACGCTCGGCCGTCAGGCGCGGATTGTCGCCGCACATGCCGTTGACGGCGGCCGTTGTTTAGTAACTCTCGTTGAAGCCGCGAATCTGGCGCCGTGCCTTCTTCGTCGGGCGGCCGCGCAGGTCGCTGCCGGGGCTGGGCGCGAGTTTGCGCGCGTCCTTCGCCGCTTCACGCCGGGCGCTGCTCTCCGGCGTCTCGGCGTAAAGCTGCTGCGCCTCGCTCGCCGGCCGGCGTTGCTCGTTGAGGCCGCACACCGCGATCGTCCACTTGACGTCGCCGATCGCGATGTCGAGCAGGTCGCCCACGCGCAGGTCGCGAGCGGGCTTGACCGCGTAGCCGTTGAGCTTGACATGCCCGCCATGAATCGCCTGCGTGGCGAGCGAGCGGGTCTTGAAGAAGCGGGCGCACCACAGCCACTTGTCGATGCGCTGGCTGGTAAGCGGGGAACTTTCGGTGGTTGCCATGAGGTCTTTATTGAAACGTGCTGCTAATCGGCTTCGAACGCGGCGTGCGCCGCCTGTTCCTTGCGCGTGAAGCGGTCGAGGTAGAGGTAGATGACGGGCGTCAGGTACAGGGTGAGCACCTGCGAGAGCAAGAGGCCGCCGACGACGGCGAGGCCGAGCGGTTGCCGCACTTCGGCGCCGGCACCCCAGCCGGCGGCAATGGGCAGCGTGCCGACGAGCGCGGCCATCGTCGTCATCATGATCGGGCGGAAGCGGATCAGGCAGGCCTGGAAGATCGCCTCGCGCGCCGGCGTCTTCTCGTGGCGCTGCCGCTCGAGCGCGAAGTCGATCATCATGATCGCGTTCTTCTTGACGATACCGATCAGCATGATGACGCCGACGAAGGCGTAGAGGCTGAGGTCGACGCCGAAGAGCATGAGCGTGATCAGCGCGCCGAGCGCCGCCGACGGCAGCCCGGAGAGGATGGTCAGCGGATGGATGAAGCTCTCGTAGAGGATGCCGAGCACGAGATAGACGACGAGCACGGCGATCAGCAGCAGGATGCCGAGTCCCTGCAGCGACGCCTCGAAGGCCTGGGCGGTGCCCTGCAACCCCGTGTTGAGCGACGCCGGCAAGCGCAGTTCGGCTTCCCGCGCCTTGATGCGGTCGACCGCCTCGCCGAGCGAAACGCCGGGTTGCAGGTTGAACGAGATGGTCACCGAGGGCAGCTGGCCCTGGTGGTTGATCGTCAGCGCTTCGGTTGAACGCCGAACGTGCGTTACGGTGTCGAGCGGGATCAGCTTGCCGTTGGAGGCGCGCACGTGGATGCGCGCGAGCATGGCCGGGTCGCTCTGGAATTCCGGGGCGACTTCGAGGATCACCTGATACTGGCTCGCCGCGCCGTAGATCGTCGAGATCTGGCGCGAACCGTAGGCGCTTTGCAACGCGTCCTCGACCTGCGCGAAGCCGAGGCCGTAGCTGGCGATCTTGTCGCGGTCGACCTCGATCTCGACCACCGGCCGCTGATTGTTGAGGTTGCTGGTGACGTCGACGAAACCGGGCAGCTGGCGGATTTCCCCGAGCAGGACGTCGGTCCAGTGGTAGAGCTCCTTGAGGTCGGTGCTCTGCAGCGTGTATTGGTAGAGCGACGACGTCTGCTGGCCGCCGATGCGGATTGCCGGCGGGTTCTGCATGTAGACCTTGATGCCGGGAACGGCAGCGAGCTTGGGGCGCAACGCCTGGATGATCTCGTCGGCCGACAGCGCGCGTTCGCTGCGCGGCTTGAGGATCAGGTTGAGCGAGCCGGTATTCGCCGTCGAGCGCGGCCCGCCGCCGCCCACCGACGACATGAACGAGCGGACATTCGCGTCCTGCGCGATGATCGCCGCGACGGCGCGCTGGCGCTCGATCATCGCGGCAAAGGAGATGTCCTGCGCGCCTTCGGTCGACGCGGTGATCTGCCCGCTGTCGCCGCTCGGCAGGAAGCCTTTCGGGATCGACGAAAAGAGTAGCGCGCTGAGCACGACGGTGGCGAGAAAACCGACGAGTACCGTGCGCGGGTGCGCCATGGCGGCACGCAGCGTCGTTTCATAGAGCCGGAGCCAGGCGTCAAAGAAACGCTCGAAGAGGCGGAAGACGCGTCCGTGTTGCTCTGGCCGGGAATGGCGCAGGTAGCGGCTGCACAGCATCGGCGTCAGCGTCAGCGAGACGACACCGGAAACCAGGATCGCCGCGCAGATCGTCACCGCGAACTCGTGCAGCAGACGGCCGACGATGCCGCGCATGAACAGCACGGGAATGAACACGGCGATCAGCGAGACGGTCATCGAGATGATCGTGAAGCCGATTTCTCGCGAGCCCTGGATCGCCGCCTGCATCGGCGTTTCGCCGCGTTCGATGTGGCGGATGATGTTCTCGAGCATGACGATCGCGTCATCGACGACGAAGCCGACGGCGAGGGTGAGCGCCAGCAGCGAGAGGTTGTCGAGACTGAAACCGAGCGCGTACATGGCAGCGAACGTTCCGATGACCGAGATCGGCAGCGCCAGCGCCGGGATGACCGTCGCCGACAGGTTGCGCAGGAATAGCAGGATGACCAGGATGACGAGGAAACCGGCGATGAGGAGCGTGACCTGGACGTCATGCACGCTCTCGCTGATCGAGATGCTGCGGTCGTAGAGCGTGTTCATCTCGATTGCCGCCGGCAGGTTGGCCTGGAAACTGGGCAGGAGCTTCTCGATCGAGCGGACGGTCTCGATCGTGTTGGCGCCTGGCTGGCGCTGGATGGCGAGTACGATCGCGCGCTTGTCGACGTTCCAGCTGGCGATGCGTTGGTTCTCGACACCGTCGATCGGCGTGGCGACGTCCTCGAGCCGGATCGGCGCGCCGTTGCGCCAGGCGACGATCAGCGGCCGATAGTCGGCAGCGGTCTGCAACTGGCCGTTGTCCTTGATCGAAAAGCTCTGCCGCGCGCCGTCGAAGACGCCGAGCGGCTGGTTGACGTTGGCGGCGGCGATCGCCTTCTGCAGCTCGTCGATGCCGAGATCGCGGGCGACGAGCTGGTCCGGGTTGGTGCGGATGCGCACGGCGTATTTCTGCGAACCGAAAACGAGCACCTGCGCGACGCCGGCGACGGTCGACAGGCGCTGCGCGAGCTGCGTCTCGGCGTACTCGTTGACCACCGGCAACGGCAGCGTCGGCGACGAGAGGGCGATGAAGTAGACCGGCGAGTCGGCCGGGTTGACCTTGCGGAACGAGGGCGGCGAGGGCATGCCCGACGGCAGCTTGCGCTGCGCGGCGGCGATCGCCGACTGCACGTCCTGCGCGGCGGCGTCGATGTTGCGATCGAGCGAGAACTGCAAGGTGATCGACGTCGAGCCCTGCGCGCTGGTCGAACTTATCGAGTCGAGGCCGGCGATCGTCGAGAACTGGCCTTCGAGCGGCGTCGCCACCGCAGCGGCCATCGTCTCCGGCGACGCACCGGGCAGGCTCGCGCTGACCGAGATGGTCGGGAAATCGACGTTGGGCAGTTCGGACACCGGCAGCGCGCGGTAGGCGATGACGCCGAAGATGACGAAGGCCGCCATCAGCAGCGTCGTCATCACCGGGCGGCGGATGCAAAGCTCGGGCAGGTTCATCAGGCGCCCTGTGGTGCGTTGGCCTTCGGGCCGTCGGTCTTCCCGGCGGGCGCCTTGTCGCCTTCCTTGATCTTCACCTTGGCGCCCGGCGTCAGACGCAGGTGGCCGTCGGTGACGACCGTCTCTCCGGTTGCCAGTCCCTTCGCTACGGCGGTTGTTTGCGCGTCGGACGCAGCTGTCTCGATGCGGCGCATCTCGACCGTGCCGTCGCTGACGACGACATAGACGAAGTTGCCTTCCGCGCCTTGCTGCACGGCTTCGTCGGGGACGGTCACGGCGTTCGCCAGCGTGTCGAGAATCAGGGACACGTTGAGGAACTGTCCCGGCGTCAGCAATTCGTCGGCGTTGTCGAGTTCGGCCTTGACGAGGATGGTGCCGGTCGCCGCGTCGACGGCGTTGTCGATGAAACGGACCACGCCGGAAAAACGACCGGTTGCGTCGTTCGGTGCCTGTGCCTCGATCTTGAGCGCGCCCGCCTGCATTGCTGCGCGCAGTCGTGGCAGGTGCTTCTCCGGGATCGGAAAGGAAACGTGCAGGGGCTGAACGCGGTTGATCACCGCCAGCGTCGTATCGTTGGTCTTGACGGTTGAGCCGGGGAAGACCAGCCGGGCACCGATGACGCCGGAAATGGGGGCGCGAATCTCGGTGTAGGAACGCTGCAGGCGTGCGACTTCGACGGCCGCCTTGCTCGCGCGCAGGTTCGCCAGCGCGGCCGCTTCGTTCGTGCGTGTGTCGTTAACCTTCTCTTCGGAGACGAAATTGCGGTCCTTGAGCGCCATGTAGCGCGTCGTGTCGGCGCGCGTCTTGGCCAGCAGCGCTTCGTCGCGCGCCACGCCCGCTTCGGCTTGCGCCAGCCGCGCGGCGAAGTCGGCCGGGTCGAGGCGAATCAGCAGGTCACCCTGCCTGACGTGTTGCCCCTCGGAAAAGAGCAGCGCGGCGACCTGTCCGTCGACGCGCGCTTTCAGCGCCACGCTCTCGAAGGCTTCCGCGCGACCGACGACTTGCAGGCGGATCGGCATGTCCCGCGCCACGGCCTGGGCTACCGCCACGGGAACCGGCGGCGTCTCCGGTCGCTTCTTTGCACCGCCCTCGCTGCACGCGCCCAGCGCAAGAAAACTTGCGAGCAGGAGGGCTGTGCGAACGGCGTTCAAGGCAATATGCTTTCCAGCGCGTAGAGTTCCTCGATCGTCTCGCGGCGCCGGATCAGGTGCATTTGCGTTCCGTCGACCATCACTTCGGCAACGCGCGGGCGGGTGTTGTAGTTGGAGCTCATCACCATGCCGTAGGCGCCGGCCGACAGGACGGCGAGCAGATCGCCGGGCTGGACGTTCAAGGCGCGCTGGTGGCCGAGAAAGTCGCTCGACTCGCAGACCGGGCCGACGATCTCCCAGTCGCTGCCCGCACCGTCGCGCGGCACGACCGGCACGATGTCGTGCCAGGCGTCGTAGAGCGCCGGGCGCGCGAGGTCGTTCATCGCCGCGTCGACGATGGCGAAATTCTTCGCCTCGCCGGGCTTCAGGTATTCGACGCGCGTGAGCAGCGCGCCGGCGTTGCCCACCAGGCGTCTTCCCGGTTCCAGCATGATCTTCAGTCCTCGTCCCTTGAGTTCGTCGAGCAGCGGTTGCAGGTAGGAGCTGACGGAGGGCTCTTCTTCGTCCTTGTAGCGGATGCCGAGTCCGCCGCCGAGGTCGATGTGGCGCAGCTCGATGCCGTTGCACCGGAGTTGGTCGATGAGTTGCAGCAGCTTGTCGAGCGCTTCGGCGAAGGGTGCCGGGTCGAGCAGTTGCGAGCCGATGTGGCAGTCGATGCCGACAACCTCCAGGTTGGGCAGCGCGGCGGCCTGCTGGTAGATCTTGAGCGCATCCTCGTAGGCGACGCCGAACTTGTTCTCCTTGAGACCGGTCGAAATGTACGGGTGCGTCTTGGCATCGACGTTCGGATTGACGCGCAGGCTGATCGGCGCTTTCTTCCCTAGCTTACCGGCGACGGCGTTGAGGCGATCGAGTTCAGGCGCGGATTCGACGTTGAAGCAGTGAATACCGGTTTCCAGGGCAAAGGCCATTTCCGAAGCCGACTTGCCGACGCCGGAAAAGACGATTTTCTTAGGATCGGCGCCGGCGGCGAGCGCACGCTTCAACTCGCCGAGCGAGACGATGTCGAATCCGGCGCCGAGGCGCGCGAAGACGTTGAGCACCGCGAGGTTCGAATTGGCCTTGACCGCGTAGCAGATCAGCGAATCGACGCCGTCGAGTTCGCGCTTGAACTCGTCGAAAGCGGCTTCAAGCGCGGCGCGGGAGTAGACGTAGCACGGCGTGCCGAAGCGCTCGGCGACGTCGGAAAGCGGGACGGATTCGGCGTGCAGTTGGCCGTTCTTCAGCGAGAATGCGTTCATCAGGAGGGTACTTTTGCCGTGTTAAGATCGATTGAAGTGAGCGTTGTCGGCCGCGTGGCGTTGCTAGCGACCGATTCTTTGGGCGGTTGCGGCAGGGTCAGCGGGCCGCGCGTGCCGCAGGCGCCAAGCAGGGTCGAAACCAGCAGGATGGTCAGCGTGAGTTGTTGGCGCATGGGAATAACCGAAATTGAAAAATGGTAGCACGGGATGAATGATAGCGAATTCAACGCACTGGCCGACGAGGCGCTGACGCGGATCGAGGCCGGGCTGGAGCGGAGCGGCGCCGATCTGGATTTTGCGATGATCAGTTCGGGCGTGCTCGAGATCGAGTTTCCCGACGGTGGCAAGATCGTCGTGAACCGTCACGCGGCGGCCCGGGAAATCTGGGTGGCCGCGCGCTCAGGCGGTTTTCACTTCCGCTGGGATGGCAGCGTCTGGCGCAATACCCGCGATCAAAGCGAGTTGATGGCGTCGCTTTCCGTGCTGCTGACTGCGCAGTCGGGCGAATCGATCAAGCTCGACTGATCCGGAGCGCGATCAGTCGACCGGGTTTGATTCCTCGTCCTGCGGGGGCGGTTCGGATTCCACGTCCGCAGGCGGAACGTTCTCCTGATAGAAAAACTCCTTGCGCGGTCCCTTGCCGGAACCGGTAATCTCCATCGCCACGAGTCCGTCGGGCTGCGGCATGACCGACTCGGGCACGTCTTTCAACGCGGTTGCCATGTAGCCGATCCAGGCGGGCAGCGCCGCCGATCCGCCGGTTTCACCCTTGCCGAGATTCTTGGGTTGATCGAAACCGATCCACGAGCAACCGACGACCGTTCTCTGGTAGCCACAGAACCACGCATCGACATGCTCGTTGGTGGTGCCGGTCTTGCCGGCGAGATCGCGTCGTTTGAGCGTGCCCGAGGCGCGTGCCGCGGTCCCGTAGAGGGTGACGTCGCGCAGCATGCTGTCCATCAGATACGCGTTGCGCGGGTCGATCACCAGCAGCGATTCGTCGCCGGCGGTGACCGGCTTGCTTTCGGCCAGCACGTTGCCGTTCGCATCGCGGATGTCGCGCACGATGTACGGCTGAACCCGATAGCCGCCATTGGCAAATACCGAATAGCCGGCCACCATTTGCCAAGGCGTGACGGACCCCGCGCCGAGCGCCATCGTCAGGTAGGCCGGGTGCTTGTCGGCGTCAAACCCGAAACGCGTTGCGTAGTCCTGAATGAATTGCACGCCACTGGCTTGCAGGAGTCGAATCGAGACCATGTTCTTCGACTTGGCCAGCGCTGTCCGCAGGCGCATCGCGCCTTCGTACTTGCCGTCATAGTTCTTCGGCTCCCATGCCCGGCTGCCGGTTACCGACGCAGGGAAGCTGATCGGGTCGTCCTGCACGATGGAAGCCGGGGTGAAGCCTTTTTCGAGCGCGCCGGAATAGATGAATGGCTTGAAGCTCGATCCCGGTTGGCGCCACGCCTGCGTGACATGATTGAACTTGTTGCGGTTGAAGTCGAATCCGCCAATCAACGAACGAATCGAACCGTCCTGTGGGTCGGCCGACAGGAAAGCGGCCTCGACCTCCGGCATTTGCGTAATCCGCCAGTTGTTCTTGGCGTCTGTCTGTACCCGGATGACCGCGCCGCGGCGCAAGCGCTTGTTGGCGGGTGCCTTGTCGTCAATCATGCGGGCTGCGAACTTCAGACCGTCGCCGCTGATCGTGATTACGTCACCGCCGCGCCGGTACGCGCGAATCTGTTTTGTGTCGCTGCTCAGGACAATCGCTGGATGCATATCTTCGGAATCGTGATAGTCCTGCAGCAGTTCGTCGAGCGCTTCGTCCTGTTCGGACTTGATGTCCGTCATCTCGACGTAGGCTTCTGCGCCGCGATAACCGTGTCGACGGTCGTAATCGAGCACATTGCGCCTGAGGCTCGCGTACGCCGCCTCCTGATCTTCCTGGTGGATGGTGGTGTAGACCTTCAAGCCCGCACTGTAGACGTCGTCGGGAAAACGATCAGCCGCAATCTGCCGTGCCATCTCGGCGACGTACTCGGCATGGACCGGGAACACGTTGGTTTCGCGCTTTACGATCAGGGCCTGCTTGGTCGCCGTTTCGTGTTGTTCGGCATTGATGAAACCGAGTTCGTGCATTCTGCGCAGTACGTATTGCTGCCTTAGGCGTGCGCGTTTGGGGTTAACCACCGGATTGAATGCCGACGGCGCTTTAGGCAATCCGGCCAGCATCGCCGCTTCGGCGATGGTCAGTTCCTTGAGCGACTTGCCAAAGTAGATCTGTGCCGCGGCGCCAAAGCCGTACGCGCGCTGCCCCAGGAAAATCTGGTTGATGTACAACTCGAAAATCTGATCCTTGCTGAGGTTTCGTTCGATCTTGAACGACAGCAACGCCTCGTAAAGCTTGCGGACGTAGGTTTTTTCCGATGAAAGAAAGAAGTTCTTTGCCACCTGCTGCGTGATTGTCGAAGCTCCCTGGCGCCGGCTGCCGCCAACGAAATTGCTGACCGCCGCACGCAGAATGCCTTGCGCGTCGACGCCACCGTGCTGGTAAAAGCGTTCGTCCTCCGCAGCCAGAATCGCTTGCTTCATCACTCCCGGAACATCGGGAAAGCGAATGATTTCGCGTCGCTCCTCGCCAAACTCGCCGATCATCTGGCCGTCGACCGTGAAAACGCGGAGCGGAATCTTGGGGCGATAGTCCGTCAATACTTCAAGCGACGGCAGATTCGGGTAAGTGAGCGTCAGGACGACAACAACCATTGCGATCGCGATCGCGAACAGGCCGACG
>RRZU010747383.1_pt1 | contig 12250 bp, 10 predicted proteins | sample 2165561 | NCBI WGS metagenome assembly RRZU01 (sample SAMN10456909, study PRJNA506462) | wastewater metagenome | isolation source: wastewater sludge | place: USA: Moscow, Idaho | reverse complement strand
ATGGCCTCAGAAACACAAAAAATAACAAAAAAGGCTTACCTTTGCCCTCCTTCAAACTGAACGCCATGGCGAACAGGCATGAATATGAAATACCATTCGTTGGTCTGAAGCCGGGAGTTCACCAGTTTGAATACGATTTAAACGATCAGTTCTTTACAGAAAAGGGGGCCAAAGACTTTGTCAATGCCCAGGCTCATGTCAAACTAAGCCTGGAAAAGCACAGCTCTTTCATGTTGCTGACGTTTGAGGTTGGCGGCAAGGCCCAGGTGACCTGCGACCGATGTGGTAACCCGTTGATGATCGACCTTTGGGACGAATTCAAGACGCTGGTAAAACTGGTTGACAACGCCGAGGAAATGAACGAACAGGAAGAAGACCCGGACGTTTTTTACCTGTCAAGAACGGAAAGCCACCTGGATGTAAGTGATTTCCTGTACGACTTTGCCATTCTCAGCGTACCCATGCAGCGGATGTGCAGCGAATCGGAAATGGGAGGCCCACAATGTAACCAGGAAGTGCTGAATATGCTGAAGGAAATGGAAAGCCGCCAGCAGGAACACAATGCCAATGCACTGTGGAAAGGACTGGATAAGTACAAGGAAAACTGATCAGAACAAGATAACATAACAAACAAACAATAAAAAAACGAACATATGCCAAATCCCAAGAGGCGCCATTCACAACAACGCAGCGCAAAAAGAAGGACGCATTATAAGGCTGTAGCAGCCACGCTGAGCACCGATAGCACCACCGGTGAGATCCACGTTCGCCACCGCGCTCATGTGAGCGAAGGCAAACTGTTTTACAAAGGGAAACTGGTTGCTGAAAAAGCTCCGCTGAAAGCATAATTGTCTCTTCTGAAAATAATTGATTCCAAGACTAAAGATTGAATAACTTCAATCCTGGTTTTGGAATTTTTCATTTACCATCAATGACCTCTCTATGATCCAAATCGGGCTGGATATGATGGGTGGCGACTACGCCCCGCTTGAAGCCGTCAAAGGTGCCGCAGCATTCCTGGCAGATAATGGCCATGATGCACACCTCGTACTGATCGGCGACCAGGATGCCATCACAGAACAAATGACAGGCCATTCGCTCCCGGAAGGTAAGTACAGCCTGGTTCACGCCCCGCAGGTCATTGAGATGCACGAACATCCCACCAAAGCGCTGAAAGAAAAACAGCAATCTTCCATAGCCATAGGATTTCATTTGCTGGCCACCGGAAAGATCGATGCGTTCATTTCCGCCGGAAATACGGGTGCCATGATGGTGGGAGCCTTATACAGTATCAAAGCCATCGAAGGAATAGCCAGGCCAACCATCGGCGCCTATATGCCCCGCGAGAACGGCTCCCTGGGGTTACTGGTGGATGTGGGCCTGAACTCCGATTGCAAACCGGAAAACCTGAACCAGTTTGCCATTTTGGGATCATTATTCGCCAGGCATATCCTCAAAACCGATAACCCCAGAACAGGTCTCCTGAATATCGGGGAAGAAGAAGGCAAAGGGAACCTTTTGGCACAGGCCGCTTATCCCCTCCTGAAAGAAAACAAACAGATCAACTTCATCGGGAACATAGAAGGCCGGGATGTGCTGCTCGATAAAGCCGACGTGATCGTATGTGATGGGTTCACGGGAAACGTCGTGCTCAAATTTGCTGAGAGCATTTATGACATAGTCACACGCCGGAAAATACAGGACGAGCATTTTGAACGTTTTAATTTTGAAACATACGGTGGCGTGCCTGTCCTGGGCGTTTCCAAACCAGTGATCATCGGACACGGCATCTCGCATGCCACCGCATTCAAGAATATGATCCATATCGCCTGCCGGATGATTGAAACAGACCTTACCGGCAAGATCAGGGAAAGCCTGGCCGCCTCGTAAGAACCGGCAATCTGATCCCTCTTTTTCCTTATTCGTAATTCAATTTCCCGATTCGTCAGTGAGATTGTACATTCCCTCGGCACTTTTGCGGCATGAAAAAGATCATCCCCGCATTGACCGTACTTTGCATTTGCCAATCGTTACTCCCGCTAAAAACCGATGGGCAGGTCAAACAATCAGACAGTACCCAACTACCACCAGTATATCTTTCCGAGATCACACTGATCGGCCGTAACAGCCAAACTGATGTTCACCAGATGCCGGAAATCGTTGGCACCAGCATTTTTGCCGGAAAAAAGAATTCACTCATCATCATCGATAACCTGAATGCCAATATCGTAACGAACAATATGAGGCAGGTCATGGCCAAGGTTCCCGGTATCCATACCTGGGAAAGTGACGGTAGTGGCATACAGATCGGCATGGCAACACGTGGCTTAAGCCCGAACCGAAGCTGGGAATTCAATGTGCGACAAAACGGATATGATATTTCATCCGATCCCTTTGGATACCCGGAAGCCTATTATACCCCGCAGTTACAGGCCGTTCAACGGTTACAGATCGTTCGGGGTGCCGGTGCCCTTCAATACGGTCCGCAATTTGGCGGCATGCTGAATTTCATTCTGCGTGATGGAAGTGACATTCAAAAACCCATTGAACTGGAAACACAAAACACTGCAGGAAGTTTTGGCCTTTTCAACAGTTATACGGCCATTGGAGGCCAGTTGAACAAGGTTCATTATTATGGATTTTACGATCACCGCCAAGCCGATGGCTGGAGAGAGAACGGCCGGTATAAAGTACGTACCGGTTTCACTTCAGTTAATTACCAGGTTTCGCCAAAACTTAAACTCGGGTTTGAACTGATGCGCTGGAATATGAGGAGCCAACAACCGGGAGGATTAACCGATACGCAATGGGCAACTGATGCGCAGCAAAGCTTCCGTGCCCGCAATTGGTTTGATATTGCCTGGAATACGGCGGCACTTTCCGCCACTTATCAATTCAACCGGTCGAACCGGCTTGACCTTAAATTGTTTGGCCTTACCGGAGACCGTAGCAGTGTCGGTTACCTGAAAGCTATAACCATTCCGGATACCATTGATGCCAACACGCTTCAATACCAGAATCGCCAGGTTGATATCGACAAATACCGAAATATCGGCGCAGAATTGAGATCCCTATCCGACTACCGGATCGGGAAAATGAAACATTCCCTTTCTGCAGGCATCAGATATTTTAAAGGAAAAACCGACCGGTTGAAAAACGGGAAAGGTACCACAGGATCGGATTATGATCACAGCATCGATGGAGATTTCCCCACCGATGTAGATCTGACAACGGAGAATATGGCCTTCTTTGCCGAAAACCTGTTCCGCATAAACGATAAGCTATTGATCGTACCCGGCTTCCGTTTTGAACATCTCCGTACATTGGCCGATGGCAGGCTTAGTTTCAACCCAGACGGGTCGGCCAACCGGATCAACCGCGAAAGACGCTCCAGAAATTTTATCTTATTCGGTATCGGCACAGAATACCATACATCCATTTCACCGGCAATATATGCCAACTTTACCCAGGCATACAGACCGATGCTCTTCTCCGACCTGACGGCCTCTCCTACCTCAGACCTGATCGACCCCAACCTGCGGGACGCCCGGGGCTATAGTATTGAAGCCGGCTACAGGGGAAAGATTTCCAATTACCTCCAGTTTGATGCAGGCCTCTTTTTGCTGCAATACAACAACCGCATCGGAACCATAACAAAGGAAAGAACTGATGGAAGCACTTATCAATACCGGACCAATGTGGCCAACAGCAGGAGCCGCGGATTTGAATCCATGATAGAATTTAACCCGGTAAAAGCCTGGATGAAGAAGACCAACTGGGGCAGTATCGGCCTCTTTGCTTCCTATTCGTACACCGATGCCCGTTATGGAAATTTTAGCGTTGTCAAGAAAGAAGGGAATACCCTGGTGGAAAGCAATCTAAAAAACAACCGGGTGGAAAATGCACCGGAGCATGTTTTCAGGGGCGGGTTCACTTACTATTTCAAGGGATTCTCCATCACACCCCAGATCAGCCATACCAGTCGTATGTTCAGCGATGCCAATAATACGGCGGTGGCATCAGCCAATGGTCAGACGGGTATCATTCCCGCATACTGCATCATTGATGTTTCGGCCACTTACCGGATGAATGAACGGTATACTTTCAGGGCCGGTGTCAATAACCTGTCCAATAAAAAGTATTTTACCAGGCGATCAGGAGGATATCCCGGACCAGGCATACTACCATCCGATGCACGGAATTTGTACTGTACTGTTGGAATCAAAATTTAAGCCTGCATCCATTGATGTAAAAAAACTGCAACAAAGGATCATTGCATATTGAGTAAACACATAAGATACTTTAAGTATCCCCCGAATAAAAAAACAGCTGTTCTGAGAACGGCTGTTTTTTTTGGGTAAGGTTCAATGATCCTATTATCAGAGGAAAAATATTGCAGACATGACGGTCCGATAAAGATATGCAGACTATCAAAGGAGAGGTTTTTACACTTTAAACAATGCCCCGAGTACCCAGTATTTACTGTTGGAAGTAGTGGATTTGGCCTTAACCTGGGTTACGGCCGTTTTCTTTTGTTTGGGTTGAAGGCTTTGGGAATTAGATGAAGCAAAGCAAAACGTTTGAGCAGCCAGGTTTGCCATCATCATGATCATCAGCAGCCAAATCACTTTATTCTTCATAATACAGTTTTAATATGTCCAAAACTATTGTTATTCCAACTACCCCACAATCACATAAATATGTGAAAAAATAATGTGTGGGAAGGTCAAAAATCGTGGCAGGTGGTTTCAGATCAGGTTGCAGGCTTGGGTGAAAAACCGGGTTCCGGCTTTATACTATCTTGTCTTTGAACGCTTTAGCTACAGCTTCGCTTTTGCTGTTCACATGCAGTTTTTCGTAGATTTTTTTGATATGGCTTCTGACCGTATCGATGGAAATGAACATCTCGCTGGCAATCATCTTATAGCTGTAGCCGTCAACCAGGAGTTGCAAAACATGCTTTTCCCGGTCCGACAGGTTATAATCTTCCCCTTTTTCATTGTTCATGGAAGAGAACATTTTTAATACCTGTGTGGCCACTGAAGCCGTCATAGGCGCTCCGCCCGTTTGGGCTTCCGCAATATATTCGAGCAGCCTGGCCGGTGGGGTTTTCTTAAGTATATACCCGTTTGCACCATGACTGATGGCCTGAAAAATGTTCTTATTATCATCAAATACCGTTAGCATGAGAATTTTTACCTCGGGGTCCACTTCCCTGATCTTTTTAAGCCCTTCGATACCATTGACGCCCGGCATATCAATATCCATCAAAATCACATCGGGCCTGAAAGCTTCCACTTCATCAACCACATTCATGCAATTGGGATAGGATGCCAGCACATCATAGCCGTCTGAACCATTGATCAGCATGGTTAGTCCTTCCCTTAGCTGGGCATTATCTTCATAAATCAGCACCTTGATCATAGCGATAAATTTGATGTATGTGGAATGTAGCCTTACAAATGTATACCTGAAGCACAGCAAAAACAATCACATAAATATGTTAAAGAACCTTAAAAACCCCGGCCGCCGGTTGCCACCCGGTAACCAGATGGCCATACTTTCCGCCAGATTGCGCCTGCGGCAATGCAAATCAGCAGAATGATCAACGGAACAACCAGGAAGGTAAACAACCTGTAATAGGTGAAGCCCTGCAGGTAAATATAAAAAATCCTGGTCAGGTAAGGCAACAAGGGTACGTGCAGGGCATAAATGATGAACGAAAATGAGGCTATCCAGGTAAACCATTTCTTAGACATGCACCAGGCCACCATTTTATCTCCACTATACCATACCGCGATGATGCCGCTGGTAATGGATATGTAATGAAGGGTTGACATGGTGAGTACGGTGGTAAAATTGTATTCATCAAATTCAAATGCCATCCATGTTTTAATGAACGCCAGTCCGGCAAAGATGAGCCAGCACAACGTTGTACTAACCCAAACGGGTTTCCGTTCAACCGGGAAATGGCTTTTTGAGATCCAGATCCCCAGAGAGAAAAAGAGCATGCCCTGGGCCTCAAAGAATAGTATTCCAAATTTCAGGATCGTCAGGATGAATAAGATCACAAACCAGGGTAATGGAAATTTAAGAACGGCCTTTTTTAACAAAGGGTATAACATGTTATAAAAGAAAAGGCTGCGGATAAACCATAACTGGAACGACACCGGCGCAAGCAGCCATCGCTTGAGGATGTCGATGACCCCAAATGCTGAATAGGGCCGGTTGTCATTGAACTGGTCGAGTTGCGAATCCAAAACGGCACGGGCCGTAACGGGAAATTGTTGCCAGATAAATGTCATCAGCAATCCCATCGCGCTCCAGATAAAGAAAGGGATCATGAGCGTGTTGAATCGTTTGCCGATCCTGCCCCAGTAAGGGCGTGTGTCCTGCAGGGAAAAAATATATCCCGAAATGATGAACAACAGGGGTATCCTGAAACGCAACAATCCGTTGGCCACATAGTATTCGAAGAAAGTGGTGTACGTGGTGGGTTCATTCACCAGGCTATAAGGCTGCAGGTATGTCTCCTGCAAATTGTACCCATGTACAAAAAGCAGCAGGGAGATGCAGATGAATGAATAAAACCGCAGTTTCTGGCTTAAGAACCGGTTCATACAGTTGTTTTGTTTTCGGATTATCGCTCAGGAACCCTGAGTATCACCTCCGTTCCAGCACCGGGTGTCGACAGGATGGTAAGAGTCCCGTTCATGGATTCAGCTCTTTTTTTCATATTCCCCATACCATTGCCCCCGAATGCGGCACCTGAATTTTTTTGCATGTCAAATCCCACTCCGTCATCCTTCACAGACAAAATGATTCGCTTGCCGGTGATACTAACGTTAACTGACACACGAGATGCCTTCGAATATTTAGCTGCATTGTTCAATGCTTCTTTGAATACCAGGAAAAAATCCCGGCGCATTTCCATATTCAGTTTGGCGTCCTGCACATCTTCCGCCACATGAAATTCGAGGTCCATGCCTTTGGCTTCCAGCACATGGGTGGCAAATTCCCTCATCCTCGATGTAATGCGCTGCATCCTGTCGTTGGATGGCTTGATACTCCAAACGATATCGTCCATCGCTTCCATCATCCGCTGGCTGTTCTCACTGATCTTGCCTAGGTATTCGGATGTTTTGACCGCATCGGTATTCATTTTTGTTTTGGCCATAGACGCCAGGATATTGATCGTACTCAGTGTACTGCCCATATCATCGTGCAGGTCGCGGGCCACTTTGTTTCTCAGTTTTTCCACAGCCAGCAATCGTTTTACCCGCGCATTATGCAGATCGTAAATGACAAGCAATACCAGGAATATCAGGCTGCTGATAAACCAGCCGGTTCGCCAGAAAGGAGGTTTGATCTGAATATCGAAGGAGGTAATGCCCGATGAACGTACCCCTTCCAGGTTCTCACAATACACACTGAAGGTATATTTTCCCGGAGGAAGCAAAGAGTAATTGGCAAAATAACCCTGGTCGGCCTTGATCCAGTTTTTATCGATCCCCTCCATTTTATAGTAATAGGTAAGTTTATCCCTTTCGGTAAAACTCAGCGAAGAAAAATAAATGGAAACGGAATTCTGGTTATGGTTTAGTTTCAACACCGGCTTTGCCAGCAGGGAGTCTACCGGCAGAAATTCATTGAATATCTTAAAATCGGTGATGCTGACGTTAGACGGGGGCTTGTTATTTGAAAAGATACCGGGGTCAAATAACAAGACATTGTTGCTTCCGCCAAAGATCAGGTTCCCGTTATTACAAACCAGGTCTGCCACGCTCGTTTGTTCAGATACGAGGATACCGTCCTTCCGGCCATAGGGTGTGATGTGATTATTCATCGGGTTGAAACGGCATAGTCCGCTCGAAGTGATGATCCACAAATATCCCTTTTTATCCATTCGCAAACGGTATACGTTATTCGATGGAAGTCCGTCTTCATAAGACAACCAGGACACCCGCCCCGTCCACTTGTTAACAAAATTCAACACGCCTGCGCCATACACGATGATGCTGTCATTCAACTGCTCGATATCGCTGCCTGTATTGCTGTATAGCCTGTTGCTGGCCATATTGGCTGTATAATGCTGGATGACCTTGCCTGAAACGGGGTGCACGGCATACAAGCCTTTTTCATGCGTGGCCAACCATATCCAGCCTTGTTTGTCAACAAATATTTTATAAATAATGGTCCCTATTTCCTGCACGATCCTGAACTGGCCATTCTCATAACAAATCAGTTTGCCCGATTGCGTTCCGAGCCAGATCCTGCCAGCCCTGTCTTCTGCTATGTACCGAATGGTACTGCCCCCGGCCTCTGCCGGCTGAAGGAAACGCGTGGTTTTCTTTTCAGGGTCATAGATCAGCAACACCCCGCTATTACATCCGATCCAAATATGGCCGGTCAATCTCTCGCGGCAAAGGCTCCAGGTGAGCTTTGTGGCCCACTTGGATGCGGGGTCCCAACTGGCAGGTGGCGGCTGCCTGTATACGTCGCAAGTTTTAGGTCGAAAAAATTTATCGATGATCTTGATACCGGTTCCCCAGGATGCGATCCAGATATCTTCATTGGGTAATTCCAGTATATCCGTTACCGATACCGGCTCTTTTTTATTTCCAAAAATGAGGTTGACGAGGGCATAAGATTCAGTGCCAACCGGCGTAAAGAACAATCCCCTATCGGTAGCAAACCAAAGACTGCCATCCCTGTCTTCCATGACCTGGTAAATGGTTTCGTAGCTGATACCGATTTGTTCCGTGCCACTGGCGATGTAATCAAACTTTTGGAGGTTCCTGTCGTAGTTAAACAGGATGCCGGCGCCATACACCCAAAATCCATGGTTCCGGGTTTCGTAAAAATGATGGAATTCCGTGTAACCGACAGGACCCGTCCGGATGCCCGTAGTGTCTGCGTTCAGGTAGGCAGCACCTGTGCTGTCGAGGCAATATACCTGTTGCCCGCCACCACCCCATTTAGGCCAGCCGACGATCCAGAATCGCCTTTTCTGATCGATATAGACTGTGGTGATGCCATCCTGTATCCTTTCGTTATTCAGAATGGCCAGTTTGTTCGGATTGAAATGCCGGCTCCAGACCTGTTTACTCGCGCGGTCGTAAACACATAATCCACTGTCGCATGGCAACCAGATCCGTTTATTGATCACATCTTCATAAGCCCCGATGGACGTGGGTATCCAACCTTTGGGAAACGTGATCGTCTGATCATCCACAAAAGACATTTTCAGCAGATCAAGCCTCAACAATCCCAACCGGCTGACATGGAGGAAGACCTCGCCCAATTGTGATTTCCATAAAAAAAATCCGATCTGGGCTGAACGACCTTTTTGGTTTTAAGCTGGAGTTTGTGATAACTGAAGTCTGCCGTATTGAAAATCCCGAATTCCCTCAATGTATAAAATGAGATCAGCAAACGCGTTGAATCAAGTCCAATGATCTGGCCGACTGGAGCGTAAGGAAGCGGCTCGCTGCCATTTTTAGCGGCAGTGGCAAAATAAACAAACTTTCCCCCGTCAAACCGTTGCAAGCCATTGGCGGTTCCCACCCAGATGTATCCGCGCGGATCCTGGTACAGGCATTGTACCAGGTTGCTGGCCAGTCCTTTTCCATCGCTGGTGGTAATGCGGTTAAACGCAAATCCCTGGAACTGCTGCGCCTTGCAAAACTGAACTGCAAGCAGGAACAGAATCATCAAGCTGTATGACCGGGATTTTCTCATATGCTGTTGCAAATCTAACCATTGGAAAGGCATTTTTAAACAGGGAGGCAAAAACCACATATTTATGTGATGACGGTGGCCTTTGATGATGCAATCTTTATGACAGGCGGCATACCAGGCTGACAGGGATGATCCGTAGCCTTCAAAGCGGGCTTTAGGAATTTCGGCCCATTAAACTTTCACACGATTATGCGATTGTCTGACGCACCACGTCAACGGATATTTGCATCATGAAAGTCGGGAAAATAAAAAAATGAACCTCCTGTAACTTTTGAAAACCGAAGTCCGTATCAATAGCACAATCAATTAAAAAAATAAAAACAACCAGCCATGAAAGGAAAATTCATTACCACGCAAATCATGATCGTATGCATGGGAAACAAACAGTCAGCCAAATCGATCAAAGGTCATCACGAGCGTTTGACGGAATCGATCAGCAAATTGATGGTCGGCTCAATGGCCCAACCAGTTATCGCACTTGCGAAAGACAGGAACCGTGCCGCATAATGCAGCATTAAATCAGGAATACTTTGATCATGAGAACATACATGACCATAACAGGCATACAAAGATTGTTTTGGAAATCAATGGATGAAATATTCCATCTCCTGATTGATATATCCGGGGAGCATGATGTTCCTATGAAAAATGCATTCAAGCCCAGGCCCGTACCCAAAAGAAAAGTGAAAAAACAAGATTACCTCACAGGTCTTTCAGGATCTTGATCTCGTTCCTGTACAGGATGATCTTTTTATTATTCTCCAGTTGTTTGAGCAGCCTTGAGATGACCACACGCGAAGTGGCCAGTTCATCCGCGATCTGGTAGTGCGATGATTTGATAACACTTGAACCGGAAAGTCTTTGTTTCTCTTTCAGATAGGAAACCAGTCGCTCATCGAGTTTATGAAAAGCGATACTTTCAATTGATTTGAGCAATTCGGTGAACCGTTCGTTGAAACTTCGGAAAATATAGTTCTTCCAGCCCGGGTATGTGCACAACCATTCGTCCAGTTTTACATGAGGTATGCCGATCAATTCCACATCATCTTCCGCCACAGCCCTGATCACACTTTTCTTAGCTTCCACACAGCAGCTGTATGCCATTGAACAGCTCTCGCTGCTTCCCAGGTAATACAGAAGTATCTCCTTTCCATTCTCATCCATCCGCATCACTTTCACCGTGCCCTTCAATACGATAGGCATCATCCGGATATACTTGCCGTAATCCATGATCACATCCCCTTCCCGGAAATGCTGGTACATGCCAAACTGCCCGATCTCGGTAATGAGTTTTTGTTCGAACAAGCCTGCTAATGAATCGAGGTTCAAATGAAATTGTTTTGGTTTAAGTTATGCCGTATATGCTATTCACAGTTCATTAAAGTTACTGGATTTAATCTTTACTTATGTCCTTATGCACCAATGCGCCGAGCGCATCCGACAAGACTAGCCAGATTTAAAAATTATAATTCACCACCAGGTTATAGTTGATCATATCCACCTTATTGATCACATATTTCAGGTTAGAAGGCAGTTCTCCCGCCCGTTTCTTGGCAGCAACAAGCAACTGCGCATCCATGCCTTTCAGTAACCCGTGGAACTGGTACCGTATTTCGGTATTCACCTGGTAGTAGGATGGCAGGCCATATTTATTCAGGCGGAAATCACTGATCTCGGGTAATTGGTAGTAACCCGCAGAAATCGCAGCTTTCAGACCCTTGCGCGGAACCTTATAGGTGGTCATGACCGCAACTGCATCCACATCCCCGAACCCTTCATTGCGCTCCCGGGGCATAAAGGTATAAAAGGGGTCCCTTCCCCACTCCCGGGGCATCAGGTACCTGCCATCTGCTGTTATGCGGGTATAATTAAGGGTGGCTTCCCATCTTTCATCAGACCAGCCAGCGCGACCGCTAAATGCCCAGGCATGGCTTCCCGGTGTTGCATAAGCGAGTGCAGGATCGTTGTTTCCCCCGTTATGCAAAATGTCCTGGCGTATGCCCATCACCGATATTAAAACGGATTGTTTGTCTTTTAAGGGCAAGCGGTAATCTGCCTGGATCATTGCAGCATTAAAGATATTCTCTACAAACAGATCCCACCCATGCAGGGCCAGTTTTTTGCCAAGGTTGGCATGGATGCCCAACTGAAAAGCCCCGGCACTTGTAAGATTGCCATGATACTGCGATTTTGTTCCGTCTGCACGCACACCGGAAGGATATACGCCCATCGATTCATCTACATTAAACCAACGGGTGGTGCTCCTGGGCGAAATGGCATAAAGCCAACCCCCTTCGACAGTCCATTTTTTATGGGCCTTCCATTCTCCGTAGATCCCCTCTACACCTGTGGGCCGCATACGCCCATCCTGCAGGTTGATGAACGGCGTATTGAGCAGTTGCCTTCCTAAAATAATGGATCCTTTTCCATGGCTGTATTTCAGGTAAAATTCTTCCAGCCGGTCTATGTCCTTTTTATTGGACGGATCTTCCACATCATATAATCCTAT
>RRZU011060894.1_pt1 | contig 12251 bp, 8 predicted proteins | sample 2165561 | NCBI WGS metagenome assembly RRZU01 (sample SAMN10456909, study PRJNA506462) | wastewater metagenome | isolation source: wastewater sludge | place: USA: Moscow, Idaho | reverse complement strand
GTACCCGTCCACCCATGTCGTCGCCCCAGGGGGCGGCGGTGATGTCGTCGGGTGAACAGGTCGAGAAGCCGAGCTCGTCGCCCTCACAGCTGGTGATCCACACGGGCACCATCCCGAGGTCGCCACGCCAGGCGAATGCCCGCAAGGTTCCCGCGGCCGTGCTGGTCAGGTCGAACGTGGCCTGGGCCTGGTTGAGCGACACGGAGTCGATCTTCAGGGCATGCGACGCCTCGAGACCGGAGATCGTGACGCCGCGGGTGGCCGACTGGTGGATCGTCTGTGGAGACTCGACCCCCATTAGGGCCGTGTCCGGGATGATCGGGTCGGACGGCGTGGTCGGCCGGTCGGCGGGTGCCGTGTAGCCGTCGAGGTAGGCGTGACCCCAGCGGTACGGCTCGGACTGCTGGCTGCCGAAAGGCGACCAGGCGGTACGGGTCTTGCCGATGTAGGTCGTCACGTCGGAGTCGTAAGGGGTCACGTTGAGGCCCAGGTACTTCGGGTCAACCTCGTTGTCCGCCTGGGACCCGGTCGGAGCCTTGCCCGTCACGACCGCCGCGGGCAGGTTCGCCAGCGGGATCTTCGTCTCGACGGTGTAGCTGCCACCCTCGTAGGTGCCGTCGGAGGTGCGCGTGACCTTGACGCCGACCGTCTGGCCGGGCGAGTTCGGGGCGTCCTCGATGGTGCCGGCGAGCGGACCTGACGAGAAGCCCTGGTGGTTGTCGGCGTCGCGGCTCCAGCACGGGCCGTCCGGACCGTTGCCGGCAGCGCCGGACGCGTCGTCGGTGTAGGGCAGGATGCCCGACTTGAACGTCGTCGACGTGTCGCGCGAGCCGCCCATCGGATCGAGCAGCACCTCGACGGAGTCGACGAGCCAGTGCCCGAAGCAGCGCTCCGGCGGCGCGGCGGCGCTCACCTTGTCGTCGACGACGGTGGCCACGACGTAGAGGTCGTCCCCGTTCCACGACATGCGAAGCGTGCTTCCCTTTCCGCAGTCGGTCCCGTCCGGCGCGCAGTCGGCACCCTCCCACTTGCGGCCGATGTCGAGCGCCGGCCCGTAGGAGTCGTCGGCGACGCCGTCGACGGTTGGCGCGGTTTCGGCCTCCGGGATGACGGTGGTGGGAACGACGTAGAGCTTCAGCACCTCGGAGCTCGTCGAGCCGGGTGCCGTCGTGGTGATGGTGATGTTGGCGTTCACTCCGGCGGCTGCGGCCGGGTCGGTGTGGGTGACGACGAAGTCGACGGTGGTCTCGGCCCCGGCGGCGAGGTTGCTGTAGGGCCTGCTCGTCGCGTCGGCGGTCATCCCGGCGGGAAGGCTCAGCGACACCTCGCCCGACTGGGCCGCGTTGGTGCGGTTGCTGACCACGACGGGAACGGTGATCGACTCCCCGGCGCCGATCTGGCGCTCGGCGTTGGAGCGGCCGCCGACGTGGGTGAACTCCTCGGCCCACTGGTCGTACTCCGCGTAGTTGCCCCAGCGCTGGAAGCGGCCCTCGACGCCGGCGACCAGCTCGATCCGGGTGTCGGTGTAGGCGGTGACCGATCCGTTGCTGAACGTCGCCGAGATCGGGTAACGCTTCAGGGCGCTGTCCGCGGCAGGGGTGACGGTCAGGGTGACCGATGAGGAGTCGGCCTCCGTGATCGGGCCGAGCTTGGCGTCGCCAGAGACCTGCCAGCCTTCCGGCAGTTTGAGGGTGACGTCGCCTGCGGCGATGGTGCCCTTGCCCGAGCGGGCGGTGACGGTGACCTCGAAGGGGACCCCTGGCGCCTGGAAGTAGTCGTCGGTGGTCAGAGAATAGGTCGACCCGAGCGGCATGCCTCCGGGGTCGGGCAGGACGGAGCCGTAGAGCAGGGCGTCGTCCTTGGCGTTGCCTGCCGAGCCGTTGGGCTGGAAGGGGACGACGGACTGAGCGATGCCGTAGCGCAGGCACTGCGGATCGTAGACGCCGGTGAACTTGGGTCGCGCCTGGGTGGCGTGGACCATGAAGCCCTCGCGGCCCGTCTGCGCCCACGTCATGGCCGACCCTGCGGGCTTGCCCTGGACGTTGCCCTCGAACCAGGTGTAGGGGGAGTCGTAGCCGCTCCAGGTGCCCACCACCGTGAACGGGTTCTCCGCCGCGGGCGTGTAGCCGGCGTTGCAGTCGGGGGCCATGGTGCCGCCGGTTCCGGTGGTCACGCCGCCGGAGGTGACCGTCTTGACCTGCCAGGTGTCGACGGCGTCGGGCCCGGTCAGCTGCTCCGGGAACCTGGTCGGATCGGCCGCCATGGCCGCCGCCTCCCAGATCACGCGACCGGCGTACTGGTGGTTGCCGTGGCCGACGGCCATCGACGGCGAGAAGCCGACCAGCACGTCCGGCTGGGTCTGGCGGATCACGTGCACGACCTGGCGCTGGATGCGCTCGGAGCCCCAGACCTCCTCGGTGAGGGCGGCGCTGGTGTTGTAGAAGAAGTCGACGGCGTCGATGTTGTAGATGTCGAGGGTGCCCGACCGGTAGTGGGAGGCGCGGTCCTCGTTCTCGCGACGAAGGCCGAGGTCCGGACCGGCCTCGTCGCCGACGGAGTTGGAGCCGCCTTCGCCGCGGGTGAGCATGATGATGCCGCACTGGACGTCGTACTTGTCGTGCCAGACGCCGCATGGCGTGATGAACGACGCGTCGTCGTCGGGATGGGCCCACAGGCCCATGACGTTGATCTTGCTCGGGTTCACCTCGGTCGTGACCGACGGTTCACCGACCTTGAGTCTCTGGTCGTCCGCCGACGCCGGTGTCGCCATCGAGAATCCGATGACGAGAGCACCGGCGAGGGCGATCAGCCGTCTGCCGAGTGATGGGGCCTTCATGGGTGGTCAACCTCCGAACGCGGACCACTGTGTCCGCTGTGTTGCTTCTGAGACATGCGTCAACCTAAGCAGTTCTGATGGGGTCAGCAACGCTTTGATCGGATTTGACGCAAACCTATCGGAGCGCTGCGGGGCCAGCAGCGGACGCGGGTCGTCGGCAGAGCCCGTGGCGGTTCCCTGAGCTCAAGGAAACACTCACTCAGCGGAGGCGGGGGCGGTCAGTCCCTCCGTGCGTCCGGGGCGGTAGCCGAGGTGCGAGGCGAGCGCGAACGTGCCCTCGGCGCGGCGGACTCCGTGCACCTCGTGGGTCGGGATCAGGTCGCCGAGGAAGGCGTAGTCGCGGGCGACGTAGGCCGCGCGAAGGTCCCCCTCCGCGGCCTGGCGCGAGACGGTGCGCCACCAGTCGGCGATGTCGCCCCAGCCGGGCGCCGCAAGCGATCCGCCGAAGCGACGCACGGCCATCGAGGAGCTGAGCGAGGCGAAGCGCAACCGGGTCTCCAGCGGCCAGCCGGCAAGGGTGCCGAGCACGATCGAGGCCGCGAAGACGTCACCGGCGCCGGTCGGGTCGATCGCCTCGACCGGGACGGCGGGGCAGTACGCCTCCTCGCCGGTGCTGCCGTCGATGGCGTAGCTTCCTCCGACGCCGTCGGTGACGACGGCGAGGGGCACCAGGTCGGCCAGCTTCCGCACCGCCTCGGTCGGACGGTCGGTGCGGGTGTAGCGCATCGCCTCGACGGCGTTGGGGGTGAACGCATGGCAGAACTCGAGCGGCGCGAGCGTCGCCTGGTCCCAGCGGCCCGTCTCGTCGAAGCCGATGTCGGCGAACAGGAGCGTCCCGCGTTCGCGCAGCGCGCGCCAGTACTGCCCGGCCGAGCCCAGATCGATGGCGGCCGCGCGGGCGGAGGGTGCCTCGAGCAGCGCCGCGTCGAGCGATTCGGGGAGCTCGTGGGCGTGGGTGACCATGCCCCGGTCGCCGCTGAAGGCCATCGACACGGTGATCGCCGAGTGGAAGTTCGGGAACCGGCGGGAGGCGGACAGGTCGATGCGCTCGTCGTTGGAGAGCACGTCCCACATCCAGTCGGCGTAGGCGTCGTCGCCGAAGCCGGTGACAAGACCGGTGCGCAGGCCCAGCCGTGCCGCCGCCGTCGCAAGGTTGGCGATTCCGCCAGGGCACGATCCCATCCCGCTGGAGTACAGCTCCTCACCCGGCTCGGGGAGGCGGGGGAGCCCTGCGAAGATCAGGTCGAAGAACAGCGGACCGGTGGTGATCACGTCCAGCGGCGGACCGCCGCCCGTGCGGGTGGCGGCCAGCGGATCCCAGCTCCAGCACTGGTCGCACTTGGTCTCGTCGTGCTCGTGATCGGTCATTCCTTCGCAGCCCCCTCGAGCATGCCGTTGATGAAGTAGCGCTGCAGGAAGAGGAACGCCACGATGATGGGTGCCGCGATGATGACGCCCGCGGCGGAGAGCAGCGCGTGGTCTGCGGTGTACTGGCCCTTGAAGATCGACAGGCCGAGCGGGGCTGTGCGCCACACCCCGGACGGGCTCATCACGAGCGGGATCAGGAACTCGTTCCAGGTCCACATGAACATCAGGACGGCGACCGTCGCGATCGAGGGCAGTGTGGGCGGGATCATGATCCGCCGCAGCGTCGTCCAGCCGCTGGAGCCGTCGATGGCGGCGGCCTCGATCAGGTTCGGCGGCATCGCCCGGAACTGGCTGCGCATCCAGAAGGTGCCGAACGCGACCGACTGGGCGATCTGGGGCGCCGCGACGGCCCAGATCGTGTCGGTGAGCCCCAGCGTGCGCAGATCGAAGAACAGCGGGATCACGATGGCCTCGGCCGGCACCATCATGCCGAGCAGGAAGAGGTAGAACAGCAGCGTCGAACCGGGAAACCGCATGGTCCCGAAGGCGTAGCCGGCCAGGATCGACAGGACGAGCGCGACGCTGACCACCAGCAGCGCGACAAGCACCGAGTTGGTCAGGGCAGAGCCGAACTGGCCGAGCTGCCACGCCTCGACGAAGTTCTCGAAGTGGAGGCCTTCGACGGTGACCCCGATCTTCGGGCCGAGCGCGGTGATGGCGATGGTGATGATCGGGAAGATCGCGTACAGCGCGAAGATGGAAAGGATGACGTAGTTGAGTGTGCGCTCAGCGGCGGAGACCTTCATCGCTTCTCCTCCCCGATGCGCGAGACGACGACGTTGATCAGGAAGACGAGCACCGTCAGGACGACGGCGACCGCGGAGGCCGAGCCGACCTCCTTCAGGTTGAACGCCCGGTTGTAGACCTCATAGCTCGGCACGGTCGTCGCCGTCCCCGGTCCGCCTCCTGTGGTGACGTAGACGAGGTCGAAGGTCTTGAGCGCGGCGATGATGGTCAGCACGAGCGCGGTGGTGATCTCGGCCTTGACGCTCGGCAGCGTGATGGCGAAGAACTCCGAGACGGGCCCGGCCCCGTCGAGTCGCGCCGCCTCGTAGAGGTCGTTGGGGATCCGGCCCATGCCTGCCAGCAGCAGCAGCATGACGAGGCCGGTCTGCAGCCAGAACCCGACCATGCCGACGGCGGGGAGCGCGAAGTTCGGATCGCCGAGCCAGCCCCTTGTCAGTTCGTCGAGCCCGATCGCGGAGAGGGCCCTGTTCAGGAACCCGTTCGGCGCGTAGATCTGATACCAGGCAACGGCCACCACAACCAGCGCGATGACCTGGGGCATGAAGATGACGACCCGAAAGAAACCGAGGCCGCGGACCTTCCCTCTGCGCAGGATCGCCGCGAGGACGAGGCCGACGACAAGCGGCAGGATCGAGTAGAAGATGATCAGGATCAAGGCATGTGAGATCGCGGCGAGGAAGCGGCGGTCGCTCAACAGGTCGACGTAGTTGCCGAGCCCGACGAACGTCGACGGGCCGAAGCCCGGCCAGTCGTACAGCGAGAACTGCGCGGCCCGGATCAGCGGGTAGAGCAGAAACGCGGCGTAGACGAGGAAGGCCGGGAGCAGGTAGAGGTAGGGCGTGAAGCGCCCGCGGACCACTGCCGAGGGCGCCTCCCGCCGCTTCCGCGCCGTGACACTCACTGTCCCGTGAACTCCTTGTAGTCGGCCTCGAAGTCGCCGAGGACGTCCTCAGGCGAGCGCTGGCCGCCGAGGACCTCCTGCAGCCCCTCGCCCGCTGTGTCGGAGAACGACGGGGTCGCGTAGTCGAGGTACGGCAGCAGGGTGCCCTCCTGGGAGACCTTGTCGAACGCCTCGAAGATCTCCTTCTGGACGCCCTTCTCGGGTGCGAGGGCGGCGGTGTCGAGGACGGGGAAGCCGCCGTTCTCGGCGATCAGCTTCATCGCGTCGGAGGTGGTGATGAAGTCGATGTAGGCGGCGGCCGCGTCGACGTTCTTGGCCTTTGCCGGGATGGAGAACGGGATGCCCGTTCCGCCGGTGGTGGCGAGCTTGCCGTCCACCGCGGGCGGGGGAGCGATGAAGTGGAGGTCCTCGCCCATCACGGCCTCCATGTCGGTGCCGAGCCAGGAGCCGCCGGGAAGGAACACGCCGGTGCCCTTCGTGAAGTCGTTCCAGGCCGCGTCGTAGTCGGTGCCGTTGGGGGAGGATCCGAAGTACTTCTTGGCTCCCCAGTCGGCGAACTGGGTCATCGCCTGCTTGTTCGCGTCGTCCGTCCACGAGGCGCCCGCGTTGCCCATGCCGAGCTTGACGATCTCCTCGGGGGTGACGTACTTGGCCTGCAGCGGCCCGAAGACGTGCAGGGCGGGCCACTTGTCGACGTTGCCCAGCACCATGGGCTGCTCACCCTTGGCGAGCGCGGCGTCGAGCTGCTCGAAATACTCGTCCCACGTGGTGGGCACCTTCAGGCCGAGCGAGTCGAGCTTCTTCTGCGAGTAGAAGATGCCGACGATCTCGCCCGTCTGGGGGAGGCCGTAGAGGTTGCCTTCGCCGAACGTCGTGGCGTCGCCGCTGTAGCGCACCTTCGACAGGACCGAGGTGGGGAAGCGGTCCTCCCAGCCGTAGGTGGCCGCGTAGGGGGTGAGGTCGGTCAGCTGACCGGCCTTGACGAACTGGCCCATGTCCGCGCGGGCGTTGTTGACCTGTACGACGTCGGGCACGTCGTTGCCGCTGAGGGCGAGCGAGACCTGGGCCTTCAGATCGTCGAACGACTGGCTCTTTCGTTCGATCTTGATGTTGGGGTACTTGTCCTGGAACGCCTTGTTCAGCGCCTCCAGGGCGTCGTTCTGGCTGCCGCGGACCTCCTGGTCCCAGACGACGAGCGTGATGTCACCGAGCTGGCTCGGGTCCTTGGATTCGACGGCGCTGGGGCTACCAGCGGGTGCGTCGGTCGGTGCTTCCTCTCCTGGAGCACAGGCCGACAACACGCCCAGTCCGGTGACGCCTGCGGCACCGAGAACGAAACTGCGGCGTGAAAAGGGTCGAAGCGACATGGGTCCTCCTTGACTTACTACGTGAGGGAGATTCTGCCATGTTTTGCGCGCGAATGCTCACATTTTTTCTTTCATGCTCAGAAATCGCTGTAGTGTCTGACGCATGCTGACGGATGTGCGCCAGCGCCGGACGACCGAACTGATCCTCCGCCAGGGATCGGCCTCGGTACCGGAACTGGCAAAGACGCTGGGTGTCTCGGAGGCCACGGTGCGCCGCGACCTCGACTTTCTGGCGGACAGCGGGCTCGTGGAACGGGTCCGCGGCGGCGCCTGCCGCCCACGCGGGGTGCGCGCGGAGGTGGACGCCTCCGCCTTCGACGTGGTCGCGAGCCAGGAGCCGAGCGAGAAGCGCTCCATCGCCCGCGCCGCCGCGAAGCTGGTCAAGGACGGAGACGTCGTGGCCATGGACATCGGCACCACCGTCTTCTCGATGTGTTCCTACCTGCGCAACCTGGAGATCACGGTCGTGACCGCCTCGCTGGCCGTCGTCCGCGAACTGGCAGACGCGCCGGGGGTCGACCTGATCGTGATGGGAGGGGTGCTGCGCCCCAGCTACCACTCGATGGTCGGGGTGCTGACCGAGTCGTGCCTGCGGCAGGTGCGCGTCGACGTCGCCTTCCTCGGCTCGGCAGGGGTGCGCGCCGACGGCGCCGTGCTGGACTCCACCCCGAGCGAGGTCCCGGTCAAGCGCGCCATGATCGACATCGCCACCCGGTCGTGGCTGCTGGTCGACCACAACAAGTTCCCCGGGACGGGTTTCCTCGAGATCGCCCCCGTTTCCCGGTTCGCCGGCCTGATCATCGATCGGCCGTTGACAACCGGACAGCTGCAACTGCCCGACGACTCGCCTGTGGAGGTAGTGGTTTCATGAAGCTCGTGATTCTCGGAGGCGGTGGCTTCCGGGTCCCCCTCGTCTACGACGCGGTGGCGGGCAACGCGCTCGCCGTCGACGGCGCCCCCGCCGTCAACATCGACGAGGTCGTGCTCTACGACAACTCCGAGCAGCGGCTCGGCGCCATTGAACGCGTCGTCCGCGAACACGCGGCCGGCTTCGACAACCCGCCCGCCGTCGGCTTCACCACCGACCTGCGCGAGGCCCTCGAGGGGGCCGACTTCATCTTCTCGGCCATCCGCGTCGGCGGCACCGAGGGGCGCATCGCCGACGAGCGGGTCGCGCTCGAACTCGGCCTGCTCGGCCAGGAGACCATCGGCCCCGGCGGCCTCGCCTACGCGCTGCGCACCATCCCCGTGATGCGCGAGATCGCACAGACCATCGCGGAGGTCGCGCCCGGTGCCTGGACGATCAACTTCACCAACCCGGCAGGCATCGTCACCCAGGCCATGCGCGAGTTCCTCGGCGACCGCGTCGTGGGCATCTGCGACACCCCGATCGGCCTGGTGCGCCGCGTCTCCCGCGTGCTCGGCGTCTCGCTCGAACACGAGCAGGAGCGCGTCTCTTACGACTACATCGGGCTCAACCACCTCGGCTGGCTTCGCTCGGTCACCATCGACGGCGTCGACCGCCTCCCCGACGTGCTCGACGACGACGCGCTGCTGGACCAGATCGAAGAGGCGCGCGTGATCGGGAAGGACTTCGTCCGCGCCATCGGCGCCCTTCCCAACGAGTACCTGTACTACTACTGGCGTACCGACGAGGCCGTCGAGCACATCCTCGAGGCCGACGAAACGCGCGGGCAGTACCTCGCGCGCCAGCAGGAGGAGTTCTACCGCCGGGTCGCCGAGTCGGACGGGCCGGGGGAGACCTGGAGCACGGCCCTGCACGAACGCGAGGCCACCTACATGGCGGAGGCCCGCGAGTCCGACGAGGAGCGCCGCGAGGAGGACATCGCGGGCGGCGGCTACCAGGAGGTGGCGCTCAGGCTGATGAACGCGCTCGCCACCGGACGACCGGAGCGGATGATCCTTGACGTCGCCAACGGGGGAGCGCACGGCCGAATCGTGCCTGAACTGCCCGACGACGTGGTGATCGAGGTCGGCTGCGTGGTCGATGCCGAGGGCGTGCATCCGCTGCCGGTCGCGCCGCTCGAGCTGAGCCAGCTCGGCATCATGGCAAGGCTGCGTGGATCGGAGCAGGCCATCGCCACCGCGGCCGCGACCGGCGACGCGCGGCAGGCCTGGATCGGGTTCTCCATGCACCCGCTCGTCGACTCGCCACGGCTGGGGCGCGCCCTGCTCGACGGGTACGTCGCGGCGCATCCCTCGATCGCGGAACTGTTCGGGGGTCAGCCCGGGTAGGGCATCGTTCCCCAGTTGTCGCCCGGACGGGGCGGCATCGGCTGCCAGGGCCCGCCCTGGCCGAGCAGCTGGGCGGCCTGCGTGCGTCGCATGACGACAAGGGCGACCAGCTGCTTATGGGTCTGCAGCAGTTCGCTCGGCGGGCGACCTGACTGGTCGGCGTCGAGCCTTTCCCGCACGAGGGCCAGCTCGGTCGTGTTCTGGATGAACTCGCTGAGCGCCCTGCGTTCATCGCCGTTCGTGCGGGAGAGCACCGCCCTGCGGGAGGAGAGGTCGGCCAGCCAGCCCGCCTCGCTCGCCGTGATCCAGCCGAAGTGCACCAGCACCGGCAGCTGCCGCTGGACGGCGGCCTGCTCGCCCTTCCGCGAGAGCACCCCGATCACGATCAGCCCGGTGACCACGAGGACCTCGATGCCCGCGGTGACGAGGGAACCGGTGTCGCCGAAGAGCTGGTACGAGCTGTTGTGCACCCAGTGCAGGAACACCGCGAGGCACCAACCGGCCACGGGCCACACGAGGCGCATCGCGCCCCGTGCGCGGAAGCCGAACCAGATGCCGATCGAGGCGGTGATGGTGAGGATCGGGTGCAGGAAGGCGACAAGCAGCAACCGGACGACCAGGACCTGCAGGCTCTCGGAGGCGGTCTCCGGGCCGAGGGCGTAGCTGATGTTCTCGATCCACGAGAAGCCGAGCCCCACCATGCCGCCGTAGACGATGGCGTCGGTGAGCGAGTTGAACTCGGCCCGGGCCCGCTTGGAGCTCAGCAGCAGCACGACCAGGAACAGGGCCTTCGTCGACTCCTCGATCAGGGGCGCGGAGATGCGGGTGGTCGCCTCGAACGAACCGGTCGAGCCGAGCACGACGGTGTTGACGATGCCGCTGACGAAGGCCGAGACGCCTGCGCCCCAGAGGAAGGCCCCGATCAGGAACATCGGCGGCTCGGGCTCCCATCGGTCGAGCCAGCGCAGGAACCAGAAGCCCAACGCGGCGACGACGGAGAAGACGAGCACCGCGATCATGGAGATCAGGACGGGTCGGAACAGGACGATCACCATGCCGAGGAGGGTGCCGAGGCCGCCGAGGATCACGACGATCAGCGGAACGACGAAGGCCTGCTCCTTTCGCCGGTGCCACGGCTTCGGCGCGGGCGCCGGGAACTGCACGGGGGAGCGCCCGTACGGAGCCTGCCCGGACGGATTGGCCCCGCCCGGGGGTGGGAACTGCTGCTGCGGGTACGTCACCGGACAAGCCTAGGGCGCATCCGTTCCAGTCAGCCCACGTTGGGCGCTTGGGGGTGGGTGTTTAGGATTGCGCCATGCAGACTGAAGCGCCAGGTGAGACCACCGACGGCGACGCCGCGGCCGTCGACCCACGCCCCATGCCCTCGGACCGCAGCAGGTACATCCTGTTCGGCGAGATGCTGCTGTTCGCGGTGATCAGCCTCGTGGCCTCCTTCGTGCTCAGCTATGACGCGATCAAGCTCGCGGAGAACCCGGACCAGTCGCTGGCCTGCGATGTCGCCGTGTGGCTGAGCTGCTCGAAGGTGGGACTCTCCTGGCAGGCGCAGGTCTTCGGGTTCCCCAACGCCTTCCTGGGGATGATCTCGGAGCCAGTGGTGATGACGATCGCCGTCGCCTCGCTGTGCAAGGTGCGCTTCCCGAAGTGGTTCATGTTCACGGCCAACGTGGTCTACCTGCTCGGAGTGATCTTCGCCTACTGGCTGCTGTTCCAGTCGACGTTCGTGATCGGAGCGCTGTGCCCCTGGTGCCTCACCGTGACCGTCTCCACCACCTTCGTCTTCTGGTCCATGACCCACTGGAACATCCTCGAGGGCAACCTGTACGTCTCCGAAGGGGTGCTGGAGAAGCTGCGCAAGTTCGTCCGCGACGGCTGGATGACCATCACGCTGATCGCCTGGCTGGCCGTCGTGGTCGCGATCGAGGTCATGAAGATGGTGCTCAAGGTCATCTGAGCCGCTGCTCAACCAGGGGTGAGCGGCAAGCCACCCTCGAAGTGCCGCGCCGGGTGTCGGGGGGTAGAGTCAGCCTCACGGATCCCTATGAGAGGAAATCAAGTGAGCACTGAGGCTCCCGTCAAGATCGCCGTCACCGGCGCCGCTGGCCAGATCTGCTACAGCCTGCTGTTCCGCATCGCGAGCGGCTCGCTGCTTGGCGATCGCCCCATCGAACTGCGCCTGCTGGAGATCACGCCCGCGCTCAAGGCGCTCGAGGGCGTCGTCATGGAGCTCGACGACTGCGCGTTCGGCAACGTCGTCAACATCGAGATCGGCGACGACCCGAAGAAGGTCTTCGACGGGGTGAACCTGGCCATGCTGGTCGGCGCCATGCCGCGCAAGGCAGGCATGGAGCGCGGCGACCTGCTCTCCGCCAACGGCGCGATCTTCACCGCCCAGGGCAAGGCCCTCAACGAGGTGGCCGCCGATGACGTCAAGGTGCTCGTGACCGGCAACCCGGCCAACACGAACGCCCTGATCGCCTCGAAGAACGCGCCCGACATCCCGGTCGAGCAGTTCAATGCGCTGACCCGCCTAGACCACAACCGCGCGCTGACGCAGCTCGCGCAGAAGCTCGGCGTCTCGGTCAACGCGATCTCGCACATGACTATCTGGGGCAACCACTCGGCCACACAGTACCGCGACCTGTTCAACGCGCTGGTCGTCGGCAGGAACGCCGCCGAGCTGGTCGACGTCCAGGCC
>RRZU012054817.1_pt1 | contig 12254 bp, 5 predicted proteins | sample 2165561 | NCBI WGS metagenome assembly RRZU01 (sample SAMN10456909, study PRJNA506462) | wastewater metagenome | isolation source: wastewater sludge | place: USA: Moscow, Idaho | reverse complement strand
GTTCATACATAGCAAACCACTTGCCGTTTTCCGGTGTATCCGGTGTCAGCAATACACCGTCTTGTATGCATTGTACTTCTCTGGCTATTTTTCCGTGCCGGTCATAGATGGTTACAATACCGGTACGTTGTTCGCCTGTATTCGGTGAAGCGGTGACAGTAATTTCTCCGTTCATTTCGCCCGATGCTCCGGATTGGATGGAGAGCCAAATATCACCGTCTGTTACTTTAGCAGTCCATTTCTGATTGCTGAGTACGCTGAATGTTTCGCTGTTTCCTTCCTGGTCGATCATATCCACACCTTCTACATTCAGATAAGCAGTACCTTTCTGGGTCAGAACGAATCTTTTTCCGGTCCAGTAGTCACTTTTAATGTTGAGCGTGTCTATACGGTCGTCCAATTCAGTGTTTTCTTTGCAGATAACAGTTACGGTGTAGGTTTCACCTGCCTCACCCGTACTGGGTGAGATGGTGTACCAATCATATTTTCCGAATACTTCCCACGGGTCAGTTGACTTGACCTGGAAGGAGACTGGTTCCGGATTTTTCGCTTCAACCAGATAGGAGTCTTCTACTCTATAGCGCAGGTCTACCCATTTCTCTGCTTCACTGTCATCGCAACTCTGCAATAAAGAGAATGCAGGTAGCAATGTGGCGAGAGAAATGCCTGTAATTATTGATTTTCTGATATTTAATCTCATACTCTTGAATTTTAGGGTTCGGTTATTATTCTACTGGTTCCCATGTGATAGACTTCACGGTGAAATTGGAAGCTTTATTTGTGGTATGCATCCTGAAGTATACAGGTGCTCCCGGTTCGGTTGCATAAGGATCGGTTATGTTATTATCTAATACGGCAACCTCAACACCATCAATAATCAGTTTAAGAACTAATGCGTTCGAACCTTCTTCTTTGTTGACAACAAGGAATTCAATCTTCTTCACTACATTCGTTTGTTCCGATGTCCAGGTAAATGTTTTCTGAGTCCAGTTTAAGCCTGAACCTCCACAAGTGAAGTTACTTTCTTTATTTGCGTAGAAATGCAAATGGAAGTTTGTATTTCCTGAGTTGGGCCACATATTAAACTCAATCCAATCTTCTCCGGTTAAATTGATAGATTCGAAATCGAATGCGAGACGTCCTTTTTTGAATAAATAGTTGGTGACTATTCCACTGCCATAGAGTGTCATGTAACCGGTTTCCTCATCCACAACATAGTTATCTGCTCCTCCTTCTTTCCAGAAAGCAGTACCTTGACTGATGTCGAACGTAATGCCGTCAAATCCGTCGATGACTTCTTTGGTCTTCATAATGATGTGGCCGACACGGTTTACCATCAGATTATTAGTCGTTGTTGTCGTTACTTTCAACTCTGTTTCACTCAGTGCCTCAGCTTTCAGCCAACTCTGATATTTCTTAGGAACTTCAACTTTCCATTCTTTGTTTGCGCGAATCAGTACAGTCTTTTCCATACCACTGCCTGTTCCGGGCATGCTGATTGTTGTACTTTCGGGATCTTCTTCCAGTTCAATGATCACTCCATTTTGAGTAATGGTAAAGGTGTATTCTTCAAACTCAGTTTTTACAGTCAGCGTGCCTGCTCTCTTGGCGCCTGCATTGGCAGGCAGCGTCACAGTTACGGTTTCTGCTATGGCATCTTCATTACCTGTACCGGATGTTTTGTCGATATTGGAAAGGAAAGCGGTGGAAGGAATGATTTCCCAAGCTTTGTTGGAAGCAATGGTAAAGGTGATGCTGCCGCCTTCTGTCGGTACTAGTTCATCGTAAGGAACCACCACCAGGTCTTCTTTCGAAGCCTGCTCGATAGTAACTACCTTGGTGCCTTCAACGCCTTCTGCCTTGATAGTCAGTTTGGCTGTACGTGCTTTCTTTCCTGTATTGTTTTCCATTGTCACCACAATCTCCGACACAAGTGAGCTGGCTGCACTCATCGAAGGAGTCGGCTTGCACCACTGCTGGTCGCTTTCGATCGTCCAGGGAGTGTTGGAGCTGATATTGAACACTACATTGCTCGGAGAAGTTGCCAAAGCAGTGTAAGACTCCAGAGCATCTATCTGGATATTGAGAGGGCCTTCCGGCTGTGAGTCGATGTCGAACTCCTGGCATGCTACAAAACTGAATGTGCACAGTGCAAGAATCAGTTGCATTAACGTGTTGCTATATAACTTTTTCATATATCTTTTAAATATTAGATTAGACAATTAATTACCATCCTGTGTTTTGAGGATTTAAGTTTGTATTCTTGTATAGTTCGCTTTGAGGGATCGGATACAGATACATGCAATCTCTCCAGTTACGGGTTTCGTAAAGGTTCTTGTAGAAGTTGAACGTACCGTCCGCCTGCTTCTCGATCTTTACTCCGTATAGTTCCCGCTGGGTAGTATCGGCAATCTTCCATCTCCGTACATCCCAGAAACGATGATCTTCGAAAGCAAACTCTACACGCCATTCATTGTACAGGCGTTCCATGAATTCATCTTTTCCCATGGAAGGAATCAACGGCATATCGGCATTCTTTCTCACTTCATTGATAGCCCACAGAGCAGAATACTTATAAGTCTCATCTGTGTAATTGACATCATTGAAAGCGTTGACCATAGATTCCGCATACGTTAGTAATGTTTCCGCATAGCGGTAAATCACCCAATGATGCTTGCTGACAGCTTCTTTACCCGGTTCAAAGCTAGTAGCTTCCTGAATGTACTTGCGCAGGAAGTATCCTGTCGGTGAACCGCCTTGTGATACGATTCCGTCGTCGGCGCCACCTTTGAAGGTTTCAATGGTGTAGTCTTTAAACGACATTCCGTTGGCAAGAATAGCGCGGTAGAAACGTTTGTCACGATTCTCATAAGGTGATTGCGGGTCAAATGCAGGGTCTTCGCAAACCCATCCTGTGTTTTCTAGGGTTACTTTGTAACCGTTGACTGTCTCGAATGCGTCCACAAGGTTTTGTGATGGGTAATTGCTGTATGGGATAAGACTGGAAGTGCGTGTTCCCGCAGTCATGCGAAGCGGGAGATTAAACATTTCGAAGTCCGAATCATCACCATTGATCCTCATCAGTACAACTTCTTTTGAGTCGAGGTTGTTGGCACTCTCCTGGGGGTCGAGAGAGTAAAGCCCTGTGTTGATAATATCTATTGCTGCTTTGGCAGACTTTTTCCACAATTCGGTATCCATAGAAGGATTATGTAGCTTACTGGCAGCATATAGCAGTGCTTTTGACTTTACTGCCATTGCAAAGCCTTTGGTCACTCTGCCGATTTCTGCTCCCGGTTCGTTTACATAGCTGTCCGGCAAGTTATTGGCAGCGTCGTCGCATTCACTGACAATGAAGCTGATAACTTCGCTGAATGGTGTCTTGCCGATTGTATTGGCTTCCTCTTCAGTCAGTACTTCCAATGGCATGGCGATGTCACCGTAGCGGCGTGCCAGTTCAAAGAAGTAGTGTGCCCGCAGCACTCTGGCTTCGTAAGGGAAATATTTCAGCTGCTTCATCCAGTTTGTATATTGTCCGTCGTGCTCGTAGCGTGTGAAGTCCACTTGGGCAATCTCTGCTATAAAGCTGTTGGCAGCACGTATACCGCGATACAGGGTCCATGAATCGTCATAAGTTTTAATAGGCGACCAGTTACCGTTATTGGTATTCTGGATATTATCTGCATAGGCTCCGAATTCGCCGTCATCACTGGCACAGTCGCGCATGGAATATCTGTCTTCGGTGAAAATTCCGCCGGAGGTCGCAAACAGTTGGTAGCCTTGTGGCATGTATGAGTATACGTGGGTAAGCATTGATTTGCTTGTACCAAAATACTTGTACATGTCTTCTTTTGTCTTCAGGTTGTTCGTTTCATCAAAGTCAAGGTAGTTGCACGAAGCAAAGACCAACGAAGACAAAATGGTTAAGAGTATGTATTTGGTTCTCATAATGTTCATTTGTTACTTTGCATTAAAAATTAAGTTTGATACCTGCCCAATAACTTCTTGTCGACGGATAAGCGATGCCAAGTTGTTCCGGGTCGGCAAAATGGAGATTGTCTAATGAGAACAGATTGGTGCCTTGTACGAATACTTTCAGGTCGGCAAAGCGAGTCTGCGATTTCGGGAAAGTATAAGCTACCAATAGGTTACGCAGTTTCAGGAATGAACCGTCACGGTACCACAGTGAGCTGGCGCGATAGTTATTCAAGTTTTCTTGAGTAGTCAGTCTCGGCATGGTTGCATTGGTCTTATTCTCCGGTGTCCAGCTTATTTCTTCATTCAGGAATGTATTTGAAATGTTGCCATTGCTTACAAGTGGACTATAAAGCGGACTGTTGAGCAATGAAACAGTGACTCCGGTCATTCCCTGGAAATCAGCGGAAAGCTCCAGTCTCTTGTATGAGAAGTTCAGATTGAATCCGAAATAGAAGCGTGGAACAGATGAACCGAACATTTTCACAACGTCTTTCTCGTCGATGCGGTTGTCACCGTTCTGATCTTTGTATTTCACGTCACCGGGAGCTACGTCCGAGAAGGTTTGTTGCGGACTGTTGTTGATTTCCTGCTGGCTGTTGAAGAAGCCGATAGCTTCCAGGCCGTACATCTGTCCGATACGGTTGCCCTTGGTATACAGGTAGTCGTATTCCTGATATGCCTGGTTTACATTGACTACCTCTGTATTCAGATATGACATGCTAGCACCAATACCATAATGGAAATCACCGATCTTATCATTCCAACTCAAAGAAGCATCCAGTCCTTTGTATTTATAGATTCCTTCGTTCACCTGACCTACTGTGATACCGATAATACCGGAAGTAGAATTGGCACCTGACACAAGTATATCCGAACGTTTTTCGTAGAAACCTTCTACTGTTGCATTCAAACGATTATCAAAAGCAGCGAGATCAAATCCGAAAGTCGCTTTCTGTGATTTTTCCGCTACCAGGCCGATAACCGGCAGATCGCCTTCACTGCCACCGGACTGTCCTCCGGCATTCACTCCGAAGTTATAACCGGCACCACCGCTGCCATAAGACTGACGCCATAGTTCGTGGCTCAGATTGCCGTCCCATCCGGACAGACCGTAAGAGGCGCGAATCTTGAAGAGATTGATCGGTGTCACCTTTTCCATAAACGCTTCGTTGGAGACGATCCATGCAGCAGAAACGGCAGGATAGTTCGAGTATTTGTCTCCGTCGGGCAGGTAAGCTGATCCCGAACGGTTGAATACGGCATTGAGGCTGTAACGGTTGTCGTAAGTATATGTGGCGTTCACCAGCACAGACTGATTCTTCTGAGAGTTGTTTCTGCCGTTTTTGACAACAGACTGCATATCATAAATCAATGCTCCTCCCACCTGATGTTTGCCAAAAGTGCGGTTATAATCCACCTTTGCCTGGAAATCGCTGCGTAGCATCAGCCTTTCGAAAGGCTGTGTATGTCCCAGTGTTTCGGAGTCTGTACCATAAATGGCAGGAGTTGTCACCAGTGTACCATCGCTGGTGATACTTGCATTGCTGTTCATGTAACGATACTCTTTATTGGTGGTTTCATTCATTCCTCCGATATTATCGAAAGAGACGGATGCTTCGGCTGCCAGCCCTTTGGTCAACGCACTTAAATCCTGACGGATGCTCAGGTCGGCGAGTAGTGTTCCGTATACGTTACGGATGTGTCCGTAGTCTTTCAACAGAGCTACCGGATTACCGGTTCCGTACACAGAGCTACCTCCATAAATGCCATTCTCATAACGAATGGGGAATGCAGCGGATGGAATGCCATAGATTTTGTTGAAAATAGCGCTGCGTCCATAGCGGGTACCTCTGAATTCTTTCAGTCTGCCTACAATGCCGGCTTTCAGCAATGTGCTTTCCGTCACTTTTACGTCCAGATTGGTACGTACGGTCAGACGTGTGTCTGTAGGTGTAGTGTCGAAACGTGTATCTTCCGTGTTTTTCTTCAACATGGAGCGATCCCGGTAATAGTCTACTACCGTGTAAAAACGGAACTTGTCACTACCTCCGCTGAAAGACATTTTCAGGTTGTGGGTCAATCCTGTGTTGTTCAGCGTTTCATTCCACCAGTCTACATTCGGATAATCATACGGATAGATTCCTGTCCGGAAAGCATCCAGTTCCTGCGCATTGTAGCGTGCAGGCAGACCGTCTCCGCTTAATGCGGTGTTAAGAGCGTTCGCATACGTATAGGCATCTGCGAAGTCCGGAGAACGGAATTGGGTATTGACACCGAAATTATAGTCCACATTTACCTTCAGACCATTGCTTATTCCGCGTTTAGTCGTGATCAGTACTACTCCATTCGCACCACGCATACCGTAGAGAGCAGCGGCTGCCGCATCTTTCAGAACGTAGCATGATTCGATTTCCATCGAAGTGATGTCACTGATATCACGTGGGAAACCATCAATTAATACTAGCGGGGCATTTCCGTGTATAGAGAGGGTGGATATGTTATCGGCTGACGAGCCTGTACCCTGATATACATTCAGACCTGCCACTTTTCCATACAAAGCTTTGCTGATATCTATGTACGGGGATTTTTCGAATGCGGAAGCATTGACTCCGTTGATAGAGTAACTGCTGGTCCGGGAAGATACGTTCATCTGGTAGCCGATGCTCAGTGTATCTGCCAGCTGCATTTCCGAAGCAGCTTTCGATGTCTGTGCATTCAGGGATACCGAACCTCCCAGGAGCAGAGTGATTAATATATAATTTATTTTATTCATTGTTCAAACGATATTAGTTAACGTGTCATTTACCAGCCCGGGTTTTGGGTCATTCCATATTGCTTGTTGATTTCCTCCTGAGGAATCGGAGCCAGATACCACTTGGTATCCCAGTTGGTAGCCCAGTAATGGTCTCCCAGTTCGATCTTCTCGAAGGTGAACTCAGTCGGATTGTTCAGGTCGTTACCTCTGCTTCTGAGTCCGTACAACTTCTTCTTGAAGTCGCTCTGACGGTCTCTGCGAACGAGGTCGAACCAGCGTACTTCTTCAAATCCTAATTCGAGTGCTCTTTCTCTCAGTACTGCTTCGAGGAACTGATCGTGATTCATCGTCTTGGAAAGTTCCGGCAGACCTACTCTCTTTCGTACATCGTTTACCATTTTGTAAGCCTCGTCGGTAGGGCGTCCGTTGACTTCGTTGAGTACTTCCGCATATCCCAGCATGATTTCCGCCAGACGGGTGTGTGACCATTGTACCGGACCTTCGCGATCGTTGTTTTCCTGTAAGATGTACTTCATGATCAGGAATCCGCTACCGTCTTTGTAGTCGGCATGGTTGATATAAACAGGAGCTGTTGTTCCGTTGCAGTAGGTGTCTCCGGGACAAGCTACATTTTCATACAGACGTGGGTCGCGGGTGGGCACCATTTCGCCTTTTGTAAAGAACGGTTGCTTGGAGGGTGACTTCCAGTCGAAATTTGCCGGAAAATCAGTTCCGTCTTCCCACGGAAACATATCTACATAGTTCAATGTAGGGCCGCTGTAATAACGTTGGCCGATAAAGCTGCTGTGAACATCGGAGCCATATCCTTGACGGGTAGAGATTAATATTTCTGTTCCGCCGCGGTTGTAGTAGGCCTGACGATAGGCCAGACGTCTTGCCCGATGCGTCTCTTCCGTAGGTTGAATCAGTTCGTATTCGTGCCGTTTTTGTAATTCTGTGAAAAAGGCTGCGCCTGCTTCGGCGGCATCTTTCCAACGCTGGTCACTGTAATTTCCGTAGCAGGTATATTCGTCTGCTTCCGGATGCCATTTAGTGTTTGAGTTGAAAGTCGGACTGGCTGCCCATTGCAATACCTTGAACTTTAATGCCATCGCTCCTGCCAGGGTCATACGTCCGTCATCTGCTTTCTCGGCTTTCCAGGCCAGATTGGAGTTGATGGCTTCGTTGAGCAATCCTACGATCTTCTCTACCGTTTCGGCAAAAGTGATACGGGGGAAATTCATTGTCTCGTTTACGTCTACATAGTGGTCCAGCCATGTCACACCGCCTACATATCTCAGCATTTCGAAATAGCAGAGGGAGATCAAAACTTTGGCTTCCGCGATCCGTTCACTTTTCTCGCTGGCTGTCATGTCGGGCACTTTCTCTACGTTCTCGATATATAACCAAGCGTAACGGATGGTGGTCCAGTCGGACTTGCTTCCATAACGGTAAGCGGAATTCTTTGGGACGTTGTTGGCACTGAGTGCTCCGTTGTAATAGAGCTTGACAGGCCCATCACTGATATTGTCACGGAAACTGTAACATAAGTCTGTGATTGATTCAAGTATGTTCACACCCAATTTGTAGTCAGAGCCGGTCGGTAGCCCATAAGGTAATCCGGTATATGCTTTGGTCAGCACCTTTTCGGCATTTATTTTCGAAGAGAACATTTCTTCGGTAGTCGCTCCGGAACTCTCAGGCTGGTCGCCCAGAAATTTATCCCCGAAGCTGATTTCAGAACAAGAGGAGGCTATCAGTACGCAACCTAATGCTATTCCGAGTCCTTTTATTATTCTATTCATACAGTCGTTTTTTAGAAGTTAAGATTTAAACCGAAGCTATATACTTTGATCAGCGGATAATCTCCGAATCGGTTAGGATCACTTTCCGGATCAAGATATTTAAGCGGTGAGAAGGTCAGCAGGTTGTAGCCGCTGAAGTTTAATCCGAGTGAGCTGAGGCCCAGTTTCTTCAGGAATTTCTTTCCGGTGATGGTATAACCGAAGCTCAGGCTCTTCAAGCGGAGATAGGAAGCATCCACCAACCAGAGGGTAGAGGGTTCGGAGTTCCAGCTTTCCGATTCTTCCGACGGACGCGGATAAGTAGCTCCCAGTTGGTTTTCCGGAGTCCAGCAACCGTCGTAGAAGTAAGTCAGCAAACCACGCTTTCCGGCATTCGTATAAGGGATACGGTATTCGATGTCATACATTCTGTTAACGTTCTTGGAACCCACCCATTGCATGGTGAAGTTGAATCCTTTCCAGTCGAATCCCATGTTCATACCGAAAACGTATTCCGGACGGGTAGCATAACCTGCTACGCTCTTGTCATTACCGTCCACGATGTGGTCTCCGTTGAGGTCGGCGTACATGGCGTCACCCGGATATACCTTCTGATAAGGCTGAGGCAGTTCCGGCTTTAAGGTCAGTTCGCCGTCGGCTCCGGTGATGAAGTCGCTGTACTGATAGAGACGGATGTAGTTGTATACTCCGGTCTGGCGTCCGGTAGAGCCACCGGTCTGGTTCATATAAGAGAATTGCTTGGGCACTTCGTCCATATAGAGGATTTTGTTGCGTGCGAAAGAGACGTTGGCATCCACATTATAGGTGAAATCCTTTCCGATCTTATCGCGCCAGCCGAGAGAAACTTCGTAACCGTGGTTGTCTACCTTACCAATGTTCAGGTTAGGCAGTGCAGTTGCGATGATGCTTGGGGTCGATTCCGGAGAGATCAGAATACCTGTGCGGTGTTCGATAAAGTAGTCGAAGGTAGCGGACAGGCGGCTGTTGAAGAACTTAAGATCAATACCGTAGTTCTGCTTGTCGGCTGTTTCCCAGGTTACTGCCGGGTTACCCATACGTGAGATGGCTGCTGCCGATTGGGAAATCGGATTGTCCACACCGAAGCTGTAACTGCCCGATGATCCCCATACGGCAGGCATGTACATAAAGCGTGAGTCTACTCCCTTGTCGTTACCTACACGTCCCCAGGATGCTCTGAGTTTTAGGTAGTCTACGATTTTCTGGTTTTCCATAAACTTCTCGGCAGTTGCGATCCATCCGGCAGAGAAGGAAGGGAATACACCGAAACGTGTGCTGCCCGGAGCAAAGTTTTCCGAACCGTTGTAGCCGACGTTTACGTCGAGCAGATATTTGCTTTGATAGGCATAAGTAGCACGTCCTACCAGTCCTACGTAGTTACGGGGCAGATAAGTGTAGCTGTCCGGATAATAATTACGCGACTGATTGTAAAGGAACAGACCGGATATTCTGTGGTCGCCGAATGTACGGTCATAGTTGATACGTCCTTCCAGATACCAGTTCTGTCCGCGTCCGCTGCTTTCCGAGTAAGTGAGCGGAGTATCGCTGCCGCTGGGTACATAGATAAGTGACTTATCGTAGTCGGGATCGGTCTGTGACATCGTACCGTTGGTGTCAAAGTATGATTTGTAGTACACAGTCTGCGCTTCGATGGCGCCTCCCGTACGTACTTTTTCCAGTTTGAATTTATTGTCGTAAGCACCTTTCACGGAAACGCTCAGTCCCGGAGTGATAAAGTCCAGTTTCTGTGTGATGTCCAAATCCAGATTCAATGTCGTGTCATACGTTTGATTGTAACCTTGTCCGTAGAATACGAACATACCGTCACGCATCACTTCTCCCAGCGGAACCATATCTTTAGGAATCAGTGTACGTACTCCGTTGATAAATCCCGGTCCGGCAAACGGATGTGACCAGATCTGTGCGATTACCCAAGGATTCTGGTCTTCTCCTGTACCCGAAACGACGCTGCGCGGTTCCTGTATCTTACCTAAAACACCACCGACACCGAGTTTCATCGAAGTGGTCTTGGTCAGATTGGCATCGATATTGGCGCGGTAGTTATAGCGGTTGTAACGATAGTTATTGTCGTACATTTGTCCGGGAAGTTCTTTCAGAAGTCCGTTCTGATAAGTATAACCTACTGAGATGAAGTATCGTACATTATCGCTACCGCCGGAGATATTTAGGTTGTTCTGGCTTTGAAGATAGATATTATTAAAAATATACTTCTTCCAGTCCATACTGGGATACATGATGGGGTCTGAGCCGGTGCGATAGGCTTCTACCTGTTCCGGAGTGAAGTATAACTTAGGATTCGTAACGTGGTCCATCTCCTGCTTCATATTCCAGAAGCGTGCGAACTCGTAACTTCCGGTCTGCTCTACCAGTGAGATGGGCTGTTGCAGACCCAGTTTGGTGCTGGCGGAAATCTGCGTTTTGCCTGCTTTACCTCTTCGGGTGGTGATCAATACAACGCCATTAGCACCTCTTACTCCGAATACAGCGGTGGAAGAGGCGTCTTTCAATACTGAAATACTTTCGATTTCGTTCGGGTCGATTTGTGAAAACTCACGTTCTATTCCGTCTACTAAAACCAAGGGCTTGGATTGTGAATCATTTAATGAACCGACGCCACGTACGTAGATGGCAGCAGCATCTTTACCAGGCTGTCCGGTAGTCTGTACGGAAGATACACCCGGCAATGCTCCTGCGAGGAGGTTCGTGATACTTGTTGCCGGAGATTTGATCAGCTCTTTGTTGTCGATGGAGGAGACGGCACTGGTAAGCATGCGCTTGTCCTGATTACCGTAGGCGATAGCTACAATTTCCACTTCACCGAGGTTCTGTGCATCTTCTTTTAAGGAAACATTGATGATTGTCCTGTCTCCGACCACGATCTCCTGGGTTACATACCCGATAAAGGAAATGTTCAATACGGATTTTTTGCTTGGGGCGACGATCGTAAAGTTACCGTCAAAGTCTGTGATTGTCCCAATGCTCGTGCCTTTCACAGTCACATTAGCTCCGGGAACGCCTTCTTTGAGTGTTTCATCCGTTACTCTACCTTTAATTGTGATACCTTCCGGGGGCAAGGCATACATCAACGGTATGAATAAAAGAAACGTAACAAGAAAGCAGAATCTTAAATTGAGCGCGTTTCTCATACTGTTTAATTTGATAGGTTAATAATATATTTAGTTTATAGTTAGGTCAACCGGATTGGGGGTGACTTTTATTCTCTTTATTCTCTCTTCAGTTTCTAAATATATCCTTTGCTTATGTGCAATAAGGTTAACTTCATTTATCTTTTAATGATGATGCAAAATTAGGGACGATGTGAAAAATGGACGTGCAATATTCACCAAATTAGGTGCACAAATAGCTAGAAACACTATCTGTAACAAATGGGTAGACCTTGATACAAAATTATAGACGGAATGGAAAAGGAGGCTTTGTAAGGAACAATAAAAAAGCCCATCCTGTTATGTTGCACATAGGCAATAACAGGATGGGCATCTGATTGGTTCTTCTCTTTGGAGAATATGTCTTGTCTAGAAGCTGAAGCTTAATCCTCCCAGGAAGTTAAGACCTTCTGTAGGATAGCCCAGATAATACTGGTATTTCTTATTGAGGATATTATTAATCCGGGCATACACGGATACTCCTTTGAACACATTATAGCTGGCTCCGGCATG
>RRZU010446548.1_pt1 | contig 12254 bp, 10 predicted proteins | sample 2165561 | NCBI WGS metagenome assembly RRZU01 (sample SAMN10456909, study PRJNA506462) | wastewater metagenome | isolation source: wastewater sludge | place: USA: Moscow, Idaho | reverse complement strand
GTCACCTCATTCGGCTTGGCCTGCACAGCAATTACAGTATCCGGCTTTCCCTGCAGCAGCTCATCGACCTGCCGCCGCGTGGTTTCCAGCGGTAATAACCGGTATTCCCCCTGCGGTTGCAACACCGGAGGGGCTGCTTCCTGTGCACATCCGGCCAAAAGACTGACCAGCAATAATCCACCTGCTTTCTGCCACATAATACGTTCCTGTTCTGCCAGCAAAGAGTAATACATGACGCCCGGATCCGGCGCCAATTACCGGGAAATGTGTCCGAAGGCTTTGCCCTGCCGGATCAGGCTTGTTAGACTGCGGACATGCGGCCGCCGGGAGCGGGCGACCCACCAGCCAATTGTAAAGGATATTAAGATGAAACACCTTCACGTACTGCTGCTGTGCGGCGGTGGCGGCAGTGAGCATGAGATTTCTCTGCTGAGTGCTAACTATCTGGAAAGCCAGCTGAAAGAGCTGGCCGAAGTCAGCGTGACCCGCGTTGAACTATTCCCGGATCACTGGCAGACCAACGATGGCCGTTCCTGTCATTTAGGTATGGATCGTCAGCTGCATTTCGCCAACGAAGCCAAACCTGTTGATTTCGTGGTGCCTTGTATTCACGGCTTCCCTGGTGAAACCGGTGATATTCAGTCGATGCTGGAATTGATCGGCCTGCCTTATCTGGGCTGTGGCTCCGAAGGCAGCAAACTCTGCTTTAACAAAGTCAGTACCAAGCTGTGGTTATCCGCGCTGGATATTCCGAACACGCCGTTCCTGTTCCTGTCTGATAACAATGAAGCCGCACATGCGCAGGCACACACCGCATTCCGTAACTGGGGCGCCGTATTTGTTAAGGCCGCCAGTCAGGGCTCTTCCGTGGGTTGCTACAAAGTGACCGATGCCGCCAAACTGTCTGAAGCAGTGAATGCCGCCTTTGGTTATTCCGATCAGGTACTGGTTGAAAAAGCCGTTCGCCCACGCGAGCTGGAAGTCGCGGTTTACCGCTACAACGATCAGCTGGTCGCAACCCGTCCGGGTGAAATCGCCACACCAAGCGACAGCTTCTACAGCTATGAAGAAAAATACAGTTCAGGCAGTAATTCAACGACTTATCTGGAAGCGCCGGGTCTGAGCGATGCACAGATCAGCACCATTCGTGAATATGCACTGAAAGCCTTCACTCAGTTGGGGCTGAAAGATCTGTCGCGTATCGATTTCTTCCTGACCGAAGATAACGAGATCCTGCTGAACGAAATCAACACTTTCCCGGGGATGACACCGATCTCCATGTTCCCGAAACTGCTGGAACATCATGGTGATAACTTCAAACAATTCCTGGAAGGCATTATTCGCAGCACAGTGAAATAATTTCGCCGGATACAGAAAAGCAAAAGGGCCGGTTATGACACCGGCCCTTTTTATTGCGCATTTTTTATTATGCCCGGTCGCGTTCCAGCAGCGGTTTCAGGAAACGGGCAGTATGCGATTCGGCACACTCAGCGACCTGTTCCGGTGTGCCTTCCGTGAGGATCATCCCGCCACCCGAGCCGCCTTCCGGCCCCAGATCGACAATCCAGTCCGCGGTTTTAATCACATCCAGATTGTGTTCGATGATCACAATGGTATTACCATTATCACGCAGTTTTTCCAGTACATTCAGCAACTGCTGAATATCATGGAAATGCAGACCGGTGGTTGGCTCATCCAGAATATACAAGGTCTGGCCGGTATCGCGTTTCGACAACTCTTTTGCCAGTTTCACACGCTGGGCTTCACCACCGGAGAGTGTTGTCGCCGACTGACCGAGGCGAATATAAGACAGCCCCACTTCCATCAGCGTCTGTAACTTCCGCGCCAGCGCCGGTACCGCATCAAAGAATGCCCGCGCATCTTCGACCGTCATATCCAGCACTTCGTGAATGGTCTTACCTTTATATTTTACTTCCAGTGTTTCACGGTTATAGCGTTTGCCCTTACAGACATCACAGGGTACATACACATCCGGCAGGAAGTGCATCTCCACCTTGATCACGCCGTCACCCTGACAGGCTTCGCAACGCCCACCTTTAACGTTAAACGAGAAACGCCCCGGCGCATAACCCCGCGAACGCGCTTCCTGCGTCGCCGCAAACAACTCACGGATCGGTGTAAACAGCCCGGTATAGGTCGCCGGATTCGAACGCGGCGTCCGACCAATCGGGCTCTGGTCGATATCCACAACCTTGTCCAGATAGTCCATCCCCTGAATATCCAGATACGGTGCTGGCTTCTCAACCGTGGCACCGTTCAAATCGCGGTGCGCAATACGGAACAGGGTATCGTTGATCAACGTCGATTTACCGGAACCGGACACCCCGGTGACACAGGTCATCACGCCGACAGGAATATGCAAATCGACTTTTTTCAGGTTGTTACCACTGGCACCCAGCAGCTTCAGCCATTTGTCACCGGTGGGACGACGTTCTGCCGGGATCGCAATCTTCTTGCGTCCGGAGAGATATTCACCGGTCACTGAATCCGGATTTGCCATGACCTCAGCCGGTGTGCCCTGCGCCACAATCACACCGCCATGCACCCCCGCCCCCGGACCGATATCGACCACGTAGTCCGCATGGCGAATAGCATCTTCGTCATGTTCAACCACGATCACGGTATTACCGAGATTACGCAGATGGAACAGAGTACCCAGCAAGCGTTCATTGTCACGCTGATGCAGACCGATGGACGGTTCATCCAGCACATACATCACCCCGACCAGGCCGGCCCCAATCTGGCTCGCCAGACGAATACGCTGTGCTTCACCACCGGAGAGTGTTTCCGCGGAACGGGACAAGGAAAGATAGTTCAGGCCGACATTCACCAGAAAACCGAGACGTTCAATAATCTCTTTCAGGATTTTCTCGGCAATTTGCGCCCGCTGACCGTCCAGCTGCAGGTTCCGGAAGAAGTTCAGGGCTTCCCCGATCGACATTTCGGAAACCTGCGGCAACGTCACGCCCGTCACATACACATGACGCGCTTCCTGACGCAAACGGCTGCCCTGACAGCTCGGACAGGGCTGATTAGCGATATATTTCGCCAGCTCTTCGCGCACACTGTTGGATTCGGTTTCGCGGTAGCGACGCTCCATATTATGCAGCACGCCTTCAAACGGGTGATTGCGCACCACCACATCACCACGATCGTTCATGTAACGGAATTCTATCGCGGTGTGGCCACTGCCGTGCAGCACCACTTTTTTCGCCTGCGGACTCAGCGCATCAAACGGCTCATCCAGATCAAACTTGTAATGTTCCGCGACCGATTTCAGCATCTGGAAGTAATAGAAACTGCGTTTATCCCAGCCCCGGATCGCGCCGCCGGTCAGACTCAGTTCCGGATTGGTCACCACTTTATGCGGATCAAAATATTGCTGCACCCCCAGGCCATCACAGCTCGGACAGGCCCCGGCCGGGTTGTTGAACGAGAACAGCCGCGGTTCCAGTTCACTCAGGGAATAGCCGCATTCCGGACAGGCGAAGTTCGCGGAGAAAATCAGCGGTTGCGCTTTGTCATCGTCCATATCCGCGACATAAACCAGCCCGCCGGATAAATGCAGTGCCGTTTCAAAGGATTCAGCCAGACGCAGTTGCAGATCCGGCCGGACTTTGAAGCGATCGACCACCACTTCGATGGTATGTTTCTTCTGCAGTTCCAGTGTTGGCGGGTCAGAAAGATCGCAGACCTCACCATCAATGCGTGCACGGATATAACCCTGCGCGGCCAGACTTTCCAGCAGCTGCTTATGCTCCCCTTTACGGTTACGCACCACCGGCGCCAGAATCATCATCTTGCGGTTTTCCGGCTCCGCCAGTACCCGATCCACCATCTGGCTGATCGTTTGTGCTGCCAGCGGCAAATCGTGTTCCGGACAACGCGGTTCACCTACGCGGGCATACAGCAAGCGCAGGTAATCGTAGATTTCGGTGATAGTGCCGACGGTGGAACGCGGGTTATGCGAAGTGGATTTCTGTTCGATGGAGATCGCCGGCGATAAGCCTTCGATATGATCCACATCGGGTTTTTCCATCAGGCTTAAGAACTGACGTGCGTAGGCAGAAAGGGATTCAACATAACGGCGCTGCCCCTCCGCATATAATGTGTCGAAAGCCAGTGATGATTTGCCAGAACCGGAAAGGCCGGTGATTACAATCAACTTGTCACGCGGCAGCGTCAGATTGATATTTTTCAGATTATGGGTACGTGCGCCCCGTATCTCGATCTTGTCCATAGAATGCCAGCTGTGAACCATATCAAAACTTCAGTATGGCATAGCCAGCACTGGATGAATAGCCAGTATTGCTGCAAATATGTTAATGTCCGGCCCGCAAACTATTTACGGCCTGTCATAGCTGTCGATCTGACTTTAGGGACGATTATTGCTAAGATAGGTAGCTATAGAATTCGAATTTTTACGGAGCAGATCATGGCCAGAGGCGTAAATAAAGTCATCATCGTTGGCAATCTGGGTCAGGACCCGGAAGTGCGCTATATGCCAAACGGCAATGCGGTAGCCAATATCACTGTTGCCACCAGCGAAAGCTGGAAAGACCAGCAAGGTCAAATGCAGGAACGCACTGAATGGCATCGGATCGTGCTGTATCGCCGCCTGGCTGAAATCGCTGGTGAATATCTGCGTAAAGGCTCGAAAGTTTATCTGGAAGGTCGTCTGCAAACCCGCGAATGGCAGGATCCGCAAGGCCAGAAACGTTACACCACCGAAATCATCGCCAATGAAATGCAGATGCTGGATGGTCGTGGCGCAGGTGCCCCACAGGGTGGCAACATCGGTGCTCCGGCACAACAGCCACAACAAGGTAACTGGGGCCGTCCATCCGCTCCGGCAGCAGCAGCTCCACAGGGCGGCGCAACCCCGGGTTACGCACCGCAGCAAGCCGCACCACAAGGTGGCTATACTCCTGCGCCAGCACCGGCACAGCAGCAGCCAACCTATAACGAACCGCCAATGGATTTCGATGACGATATTCCATTCTGACGAATACCTTAGAGTTAATTTGTAAAGATTAGATATAAATAATATTTTATTTCAGTAACTTATAACAAAGTTTACCGTTTTTCACATTGAAGTTCTGTAAACTTTTTTAGTTATACTTAGGTTATGTCATACCTGTAGAAGGTGCGAACAAGTACTCTATTCCCTGAACCGATGACTTGTTCGCATATTTCTTAGCGCCTTAAACTATTTACTAGCTCCACAGCTTTTTGGGTCAATTCGGTAATGGTTGCCCAATCGCCCGTATTGATGGCATCGGCTGGCAACATCCAGGTGCCACCCACAGTAGCAACACAACCTAAAGCAACATAATCTGCTACGTTTTTCGGGCTCACGCCACCTGTGGGGCAGAATTTCACTTGTGCCAAGGGGGCTGCAATTGCTTTCAGTGCAGCAGCGCCGCCATTCGCTTCCGCTGGGAAGAACTTCAGGTGATCATAACCCAGCTCTAAGGCGGTCATGATTTCCGAGGGTGTCGCCACACCCGGAATCAACGGGGACGGACCTTTTTTCGCATGCTCCATCAGCGTACGGGTATAGCCGGGAGAGATGATAAACTTCGCCCCCGCTTCAACCGCTGCATCATATTGTTCCGGTGTCAGTACCGTTCCAGCGCCAACCTGCGTTTCAGGTAATGCGGCCGCAATGGCACGGATTGCATCGAGTGCAGCCGGGGTCCGCAGGGTAATTTCAAACACGGTGATCCCACCTTCTGCCAGTGCTTTTGCCATCGGCACTGCATCTTCCACACGTTTGATCACCATTACCGGAACCACCGGGGAAGCAGCGAATACCGCTGCTGGTTCAACTTGCCAGCTCATACAGGCTCCTGTCTGTTAGCCCAAATAATTAAAAATCGTTGCGCCTTGCTCCGCACCGGAAACAACCTGACGGAATACGGAAAACAGTTCGCGGCCTGAACCAAAATGCTCACGGGTTAAGTCCACCTGAGCCGGTGCACGCGCCTGAATGTCGGTCAATACATCGATTTTGCCATTGGCAGCATCCACTCGAATGACATCACCGGTAGCAATTTTAGCTAATGGTCCGCCACGTTGTGCTTCCGGTGACATATGGATCACTGCCGGTACTTTCCCTGACGCACCAGAAAGGCGACCATCAGTGACTAAAGCTACCTTTAAGCCGGCTTTCATCAGGTTACCCAGAACAGGCATCAGTTTATGTAACTCCGGCATCCCGTTCGCAGCCGGGCCGTTGAAACGCACGACAATCACCACATCAGAAGTAAATTCACCTGCGTGATAGGCTTTCTCCACATCGTGTTGAGACTCAAACACACGGGCAGGCGCTTCAATAAAGTGATGTTCCGGTGCAACCGCACTGATTTTAATGACGCCACGACCGAGGTTTCCGTCGACGACTTTCAGACCACCCTGCGCACTAAAGAAGGTGCCCGGCAAAGCAATGACTTCCGGATTTTTGGAATCCGTTGCTGGTCGATAGACCACTGCACCACCATTCAGATGCGGCGTCTTGAGGTAATCTTCCATACAACCAAACACAGGGGTGGCATCCATATTCAGCAAACCCCGTTCCGCCAACCCTTTCATGAGAGTCGGCACACCACCTGCGTTTTGGAAATCGTTGATATCTGCCGGTCCATTTGGGTACATTTTTGCCAACAGTGGAACGACCTGCGAAAGCGTATCGATGTCATCCCAAGTCAGGATATAACCAGCCGCTGCGGCAACAGCAACCAGATGCATGGAATGGTTGGTACTGCCACCAGATGCCAGCAACACAACCAGACCATTGACGATAGATTTCTCATCCATCACCTGCCAGAGCGGACGATACAGCGTACCACTGTCTGCTTGTGATGTGATATGCAATACAATTTGTTCAGTAAGTGCGGCTCGTAACTCAACACTTGGCGGCAGGAACGCAGAGCCAGGGAGCATCAGCCCCATCGCTTCAAACACCAGTTGGTTGGTATTCGCGGTACCATAGAACGTACAAGTCCCTGAGGAATGGTAGGCACCACATTCCATTTTTTGCAGCGCGTCCTTGCCAACTTCTCCCGCGGCATATTTCTGACGGACTTTCACTTTCTCATCGTTACTGATACCGGTTGGCATCGGACCGGCCGGGACAAATGCCGTTGGCAGATGACCAAACGACAACGCGCCCATGAGTTGGCCCGGAGCAATCTTATCGCAAATCCCTAACAGTAGCGTGGCATCAAACGTATTGTGACTGAGCGAAACCGCGGTCGCCTGTGCAATGACTTCACGGGAAAACAGCGATACATCCATCCCCTCCTGACCTTGCGTCACACCATCACACATCGCAGGCACACCACCGGCAACCTGGGCACTGTGACCGACGTTGCGAAGAGCGTCCTTAATGAACTGCGGATAGACATCATAAGGCTCATGTGCACTCAGCATGTCGTTATACGCAGTGATGATGCCGACGTTCACCTTGGTGAAATCCAGAATGGTGCTCTTTTGCATTGAAGAACATGCCGCCACGGTATGCGCCAGATTCCCGCAAGAAAGATGGGTGCGGGTTTTCCCGTTTTCTGCCTGCGCTTTCATACGCGCAACATAACGACTGCGGGTTTCATGACTCCGTTCGGCGATCCGGCGGGTCACCTGCTCAATCACATTTTTCATACTGCCCTCTCAAAAATCTTATTCGCCACGTTGATGGATTGCTGTCACACAACGGTCCACCACTTCATCAAAATTGCCATCGATATCAATATGGATCACATCCGGTTCGGAAGCGTCCGGGGATTCCAGTGTTTCAAATTGGTTCTTTAACAGTTCAACCGGCATGAAATGTCCTTTGCGGGCCTGCATCCGAGCCAGCACCAACTCGAAATCACCCGCCAGATGCAGGAACGCGACATGTTCATTGCCTTCTCGGATCAGATCTCGATATTTCTTTTTCAGTGCAGAACAAACGATGATCCCAGTTTCATTCTTCTTCTCAAGACTGAATGCGGCATCACGGATACGTTCTAACCAAGGAGAGCGGTCATCATCGTTTAATGGCTGTTTATTGGACATTTTCAAAATATTATTACGAGGGTGAAGATCATCACCATCGATAAATTTTGCGCCGATAACTTTCGCCAATGCCGCACCAACGGATGATTTACCCGTACTGGATACACCCATCAAGATGATTCCGTTTGCTTTAAAAAAATCATTCATATTTACACCCTTTAAACTAAATGGTTTCACCTAAATAAATTTGATAACCTAACTCGATAGAGTGCCAATTAAAATTTTCATTTGTGATCTTATTTAGAAGAATCTCTGCTGCGGTTTTACCAACTTGAAATCTTGGGGTCACGACACTTGCAATACTAGGGATCATTTTCCTACCGATCTCTAAACCATTAAAACCAGCAATTGAAAACTCATCAGGAACGGAAATTTTATTTTTTTTGCAATAAAGAAGAACGCCGACTGCAATATCATCATTAGTGCATATAGCTCCATCCATGCCAGGATATTTTTCAAATGCTTCCTTGCAAAGATATTCACCAATTTCAATAGATGAAATCGTTTTTGGAGATATAATATAAGGCTTCAGACCATATTCTCTAACACCCAAAGTATATCCTTGAAACCTAAGTTCATCCCTTCTATCATCTTGCGACCCAAAATAAACAACTTGTTTTCTTTTTTTGTTTTCAATCATTGTTTTGGTCATGTCAAAAGATGCTTTTTTATTATCATAACCAACTTCCATATCTAAACACGGACCTTCAGAATCCATAACCTCAACGATTGGTATATTAGATGAACGTAAATACTTGACAGCTTTGATACTATGATTCTTTTCGCATAAAATAATTCCATCTATATTGTAAGACAGTAGATTTATTATCTTCTCCTCTTCTTCCTCAGGTGAATAGTTATAATTCGCTATTAGGGTTTGATATTGTTTTGGTGTGGTAACTGATTCAATCCCGGCTAATAAATCCGAAAACAAATGATTTCTAAATGATGGAATAAGAACACCTATCGTATAACTTTTTGTATTCAACAACATGGATGGTGCTCTATTAGGAATATAGTTTATTTCCTCCATAATTTCAGATATTCGTTTTCTGGTTTCCGGAGCAACCAAATTAGGTGATTTAATATAGCGACTTACCGTCATCTTTGTGACATCTGCCAGATTTGCAATATCTTGTAGAGTTATTCTATGATTTTTCATTACATCACCAAAACAGGAAGTACTACTAAACCTTCCTCTTCAAATAGTTTTTAGTGTAAAAAAGAGTTTAAAGATAAGACACCGATTAAACCCAAGACTGATATCAGTGTTTCCATAACAGTCCAAACACGAATTGTTTCACCAACACTTAAATTGAAATAACCTTTAAATAACCAGAAACCAGGATCATTAACATGCGACGCAATCACACTACCAGCACCTGTGGCAAGAACCATCAGAGCAGGATCTGATCTGACCCAGCATTCTGCATGGGTTAATGGAATTAAAGGTAGAACGATACCCGCGGTTGTAATTGCAGCGACCGTTGCAGAACCAAGAGCAATACGAAGCATTGCTGCAACACACCAACACATCAACAGAGGCGATAATGATGAGCCACGCATAATGTCTGCAATGTAAGTACCGACGCCACTATCGACTAATACTTGCTTAAACGCACCGCCGCCAGCGATTATGAACATAATCATAGATATAGCGCCGATAGAGTCGCTGATAATATCCATTACAGAATCAATTTTTTTGCCATTCCTCATGCCGAGGAAAAATATAGCAAGAATAATTGCAACGAATAAAGCAACAGCAGGATGACCAACAAACTCTAGAGATTGTCTTAATAGATTTTCTTTCGGTAACGTCATTTCACAGATGGCTGAGGCACCCATTAAAACCACAGGAATAATTGCAACTAATAGGCTGATCCCAAAACTTGGCATTTCTTCTTCAGTAAATACTCGAGGATTGAACAAACCCTTCGGTGGTTCTTTCTCAAAATTCTTAAGAAATTTAGAAAATAATGGACCTGCAATAATTACTGTTGGGATTGTAATTATTAAGCCATAAAGAAGCGTTGTTCCTAGATTTGCGCCAAAGATAGTTGCAATTGCTGTAGGACCTGGATGTGGAGGTAAGAAACAGTGCGTAACAGATAGCGCTGCGACCATTGGAATACCAACATATAAAAGAGGCATGCCTGCTGCGGCTACAATAGTGAAGACTAATGGAAGCAACAAGACAAAACCAACTTCATAGAACATGGCTAAGCCAACAGCTAGCCCAGTGATGACTAATGCCCACTGAACATATTTTTCACCGAATGTCTCAATTAAAGTCGTTGCAATTCTCTGTGCAGCACCAGTATCTGAAATCAACCTCCCGACCATTGCTCCAAACCCAAGGATCATGGCCAAGCCCCCTAAGGTTCCACCAATTCCTGTTTGGATTGATTTCACAACTGTAAGCGGCGTCATTCCTTCACCAATGCCGACTAATCCAGCTACTAAGATCAAAGCGATGAAACCATTTACTTTGAACTTAATCATTAGTAAAAGTAACAAACAGACACCAATTCCAATTACAACTAAAGGCATAATATTCTCCTTAATAGGGCAGTTATAAAATAACTGCCCTGCAATTTTTAAACTGCGACGAGCATTCCACCGTCAACAAATAACAAATGTCCATTCACGAAATCTGAAGCCTTAGAGGATAAAAATACTGCTGCACCAATTAATTCTTCAGGATCACCCCAACGGGCAGCAGGTGTTCTTTTGGTTAACCAAGAAGTAAATTCTTCATTCTCAACTAATGCTTTAGTCATTTCGGTTTTGAAATAACCAGGAGCAATACCATTGATTTGAATATTATATCTTGCCAACTCAACACACATACCTCTTGTCAACATCTTTACAGCACCTTTAGATGCAGCATAAGGAGTAATTGTATCTCTACCTAATTCACTTTGCATGGAGCAAATATTAATGATTTTACCTTCTTTTCTGTTAATCATTTTTTTCGCAACTGCTTGTGAAACCAGAAAAACTGCTGTTTGGTTAACAGAAATAACATCATTCCATTCTTGTTCAGGAAATTCAGTAAACGGATGGCGTCTCTGAATTCCAGCGTTATTAATTAATACATCAATAGTACCAATATCAGATTCAATTTTATCAATTGCTTTGTCTACTTCATTTTTCTTGGTTACATCAAACGCCATTGGGTATGCGGTATAACCTAAATCACGCAACTTGCTTACAGCTGTTTCAGCTTTTTCGTGTGTTACATCATTTACAATAATTTCGGCACCTTGATCTGCAAGACCTGTCGCCAACAGAAAACCAATACCTTGTGCTGAACCAGTGATTAAAACTTTTTTATTTGAAAGTGAAAATAAATTTTTCATCCTAAGCTCCTTTAAAGATTAATTGTACTTTTGCTGCTAAAGATTTATTTGATGCAAAATCCAATGCGGTCTCTAATTCTTGAAATGGGAATTCACCGCTTAATAGTGGAAGTGGATTTATTTTATTTGAATCTAACCATGATACTGACGTGTAAAATTCTTCATTAAAACGAAATGCACCAACAAGCTTAATTTCTTTTGCAATCAATTGCATGATAGGGAATTCAGGAATATCCCCCCCCATACCTACCTGAACAATGGTTCCCTTGGCCCGGGTAACTGCGAGGCAGTTTTTTAAAGAATCAGGATGTCCGGAAACTTCAAATGCAACATCAAAGAAACCCTTTTCATTTTTATATTCATCTAAATTGCTAGTTGCAGTATTAATGAATTTTGTGCCACCCATTTGTTTTGCAAGTGATAATGATTTCTCACTGACGTCGACGCATACAATTTCTTTTGCGCCTAACACTTTAAGTGCTGACACCAGCAAACATCCAATTGGACCAACACCAGAAACAATAATATTTTTATTTTCTACATTTCCGGCTTGTTTAGCTGCATGAATAGCAACAGCAAGAGGCTCAGCAAATGCCATGCGTCTCTCATCAGATTTCTCCCCAAATGGTAAATAACTGTTCCGAAATGTAGATCACTTGGTGGGAGTAACTCAGGGCGAGATCGTGAACGTTTTATAACCAACATCAAGTCTTGATTGACGTAAATCTCCACCTGTGATCATATGCTTCCTTTTTGGGGAAGCAACATATGTTCATCGATTCATTCAAACAACATTTTGAGTCCGTTGCC
>RRZU012992665.1_pt1 | contig 12255 bp, 9 predicted proteins | sample 2165561 | NCBI WGS metagenome assembly RRZU01 (sample SAMN10456909, study PRJNA506462) | wastewater metagenome | isolation source: wastewater sludge | place: USA: Moscow, Idaho | reverse complement strand
TTCAAGCGCATGCCGGCAAGGACATTGTCGCCAATGGACATGGTAGGGAACGGGTTGGGGCGCTGGAACACCATACCCACATGCCCGCGAACGTCCACCGGGTCGATTCCGGGGCCATAGATGTTCTGCCCGTCGATCAGTACCTCGCCTTCAACGCGGGCACCCGGGATTACTTCGTGCATCCTGTTGAGGGAGCGCAGGAAGGTGGACTTGCCACAACCGGAGGGCCCGATCAGAGCGGTGACCGAACGCGGGTGGATGTGCACGTTGACATCCCCCACGGCCAGCATGGAGCCGTAGTAGATGTTCTCGTGGGAGACGTCGATTCCTTGGGACACAGTCGGTTCCTTTCGGCCACGGAGCTCCTCCGCGGCGGATTGCCTGGCGTCAGTAGAGCCTGAGTTGAGATGAGTTGCCAGAGTTGTCACGGAGACTCACCCCTTGGGGGCGAAGACCTTAGCGATGACTCGTGCGAGAAGATTGAGGATCAGCACGATGAGAACCAGAACAAGCGCTCCGGCCCATGCGAGCGGGAAGTTTCCGGCCACGTACTGGTTGTAAACGAACACCGGCAGTGTCATGACACGATCGTTAAAGAGCGAGAAGTTGTAGTAATCGGTGGATCCTGCCGTGATGAGCAGCGGCGCGGACTCGCCAATGATGCGGGCCACCGCGATAACACAGCCGGAGACAATTCCCGGCAGCGCGGTACGCAGCACAACCTTGACAATGGTGCGAGACTTCGACACACCCAGGGCGTACGCGGCCTCGCGCAGCTCGTTGGACACGAGGCGCAACATTTCTTCGGTGTTGCGGATAACGATCGGGGTCATAAGAACGACGAGGGCAAGGGAGCCCATGAATCCCGAGCGGTAGCCGGGGTCGCCCACCAGCACCGGGAGCATGGCCGCAGCGAACAGGCCAGCCACAATCGAGGGAATACCCGTCATGATATCCACCAGGAACGTAATGACTCGGGAAAGCCAACCCCCACGGTATTCCACCAGGTAGATAGCGGTGAAGATTCCCAGCGGGATAGCGATGAGCGCGGTGGAGATGGTGATTTCCAGCGTTCCCATGATGGCGTGACCCGCACCCGGCATAGCACCGGAGAGCGTCATACCTTCTGTCGTATGGCTGAAGAAGGTTGGCGACATCTCTTCGAAGCCCCGCATGATCACGCTGTAGAGAAGCGAGATGAGCGGTACCACAGCGAGCAGGAACGATCCGGAGATGAGCGTGGTGGCCATACGGTCGGCGCTTGGACGGTCACCCTCGTAGTATCTGCCGATCACATACATGGCAATGAGGTAAAGGATGAACGTCAGCGCGACCATCGCCACGAGAGACTTGCTTCCATCACCCAAGAGCGAGAACAGTCCCACGATGACAATGGCGCTAGCCACGGCGACCGCCCACGGCGCCCACTTGGGCAGGTGGCGGGCACCCCGGTCAAAGATATTGCCGGCCACCTCACCGACTTCTTGGCCGGACTCGCTCGGGTCGACGACGACGCCAGTACGGGCGTTTCGTGCGTCACGCAAGCGGGTGTCGACGTCGTCGGTCATTCGATCCTTATCGGATCCGGAAGAAAACTGACTCATGCGTTCGCTCCTGAGAACTCGGCGTACCGGGCCACCACGCGACGCGCGGCAAAGTTGACAAGGAAGGTGAGGATGAAGAGAAGGAGGCCGAGCCCGATGAGGAACTGGCGTTCCAAGCCCGCCTGGGCCTCGGGCCAGTTCAGGGCGATCTGCGAGGCGATGGTGGAGTGCTGGCCGGGCGACATGAGGAAGAAGTTAATCTTCAAGCCGGCCGAGAGAACCATGAGCAGAGCCATCGTCTCTCCAAGTGCGCGTCCAAGGCCAAGCATGGCCGCGGAAACGATGCCCGAGCGGCCGATGGGCAGCACCGTCATTCGGATCATTTCCCAGCGCGTGGCTCCCAATCCGAGAGCAGCTTCCTCCTGGAGGCGCGGCGTCTGGACGAAGACCTCACGGCACAGTGCCGTAATAATCGGGAGGATCATGATGGCGAGGACAAGGCCACCCATGAGAATGTTGCGCGCGGGCGGGACGAAGTGGACGAGCTCAGGGGTGAGAGGCCACCACGAGACGTTCTCCGCCATCCAGCCCATTCCGGGCACATAGGCGACCCACCACTCGAGGAGCGGCGTGAGCACGCCGGAGATCCAGGCGAAGATCGGGCGGATGATTGGTTCTAGCGTGTACATACCCCACAGGCCAAACACCACGGAGGGGATGGCTGCAAGAAGGTCGATGATGTAGCCGATACCGCTCGCGAACTTTCGGGGCGCGTAATGCGAGATAAAGAGGGCGATGCCGATAGCGAGCGGGGTGGCTATGGCCAACGCGATGACCGCCGAGAGGACCGTGCCGAACAGCGCTGCGGCCGCGAACTTCCAGAAACTCATCCCGCGAGTAAAGCCCACTTGAGACTGGATAGTTTCGTCGGAGGCGAGGAAGGCCGGGTAGGACTGGGAGACGAGGAAGAACGTCACCGCGCCCAGCAGCAGGATGATGAAGATGCCAGCGCCCTTGGCAATTCCAGCGAAGACAGTGTCTGCACGACGCGTTGAGGTACCGGATTCGTTTGCATCTCGCTTGGCCTGCTGCGCGGTCGCGGGATTCTCAGACTCCTGGGCGTGCTTCGCCCTGGCGGGCTGGCCGTTGGCGCTGCCTTTGCTCTCATCGCTCTGTGGCGAATCGGCAGCTTGGTGGGTTTTGCTGTCAGCTACCACATTGACTCCTTGGGGCTGGGATCTGCACGGGTTTGTTCACAGTGATGGCGGCAGAAGCGGGCCGGTCACGAGGACCGGCCCGCCACATCGCGCTTTACTTGATGGTGTCGATGGCTGCCTGCACCTTGGTGCGCAGCTCTTCGGAGATGGGGGCGTTACCTGCGCCAGCCTCGGTGGCCACCTGCTGACCCTCAGCCGAGGCCACGTAGGTGAAGTAAGCCTGGACGTTGGCGGCGGTGGACGCATCCTCATAGGTCTGGCAACCAATGAGGTAGGAGACCATGACGATCGGGTAGGCGTCCTTGATCGAGCCGTCACGCAGCAGATCGAAGGTGAGGCTGGTGTCGCTGGCCAGCTCGGAGGCCGGCGAACCGTCTACGAGAGCTGCCGCAGCTTCGGGCGAGTAGGCGAGGAATTCACCGTTGACGTCGATGTTCGCAGCCTTGAGATCCTTGATCTGGGAGGCATCCGCGTAGGTGATTGCACCTTCCGTGGAGGTGGCCAGCTGGACCACGCCGGAGGTCTTCTCAGCGGACTGGGTTCCCTCGATCGGCCAGGTCTCAGCAGCCTCGTGAGCCCAGGCGCTCGGTGCCGCAGCAGCCAAGTAAGCGGTGAAGTTCTCGGTGGTTCCAGACTTATCCGCACGGTTCACCGGGATGATGTCAAGCGAAGGCAGCTCGACGCCGTCGTTATTCTTCGCGATGGAGGCGTCGTCCCACTTCTTGATCTTGCCGGAGAAGATGTCCGCGACGTTCTCAGCGGTGAGGTTCAGCTTGTCCACACCGGGAAGGTTGTAAGCCACAGCAATCGGGGAGATATAAACGGGCAGTTCGATAACCTCACCGCAGCGCTTCTCCGCCTCGGTGCGCTCGTCTGCGGAAAGCTCCGCGTCCGATGCGGCAAAGGCAACCTGGCCTCCGAGGAACTGCTGACGGCCGGTGCCGGAGCCGGTGGCCTCGTAGTTCACAGTGATGCCCGACTCGATGTTGCGGAAGTTATCCCGCCATGCCTGCTGAGCGTTTGCCTGCGAAGAGGCGCCGGAACCGTTCAGGGTGCCGGAAAGGCCACTGCCGGAGTTCTGTGATGAGGAAGAATCCGTGGTCTGTCCGCCGTTCGCTCCGTCACCCTGGGGGCCGGACTGGCAGGCGGAAAGAGTCAGTGCGAGCGCACCCGCAAGAGCTGCGAGGGCGGTGGACTTGGAGCGTGCAATCTTCAACGTTGTACATCCTTTGATGTCGCAAGGAGCGCGCTGTGCGCTCATCGTCAACGTTAAGAGCCATGTTTGACCTTCTCGGCTACGGGCGGTTAACGCGTGATGAACGTTCGCCGTCCGGAAGCTCACCTTGCCCTCGTAAGACGCCAAAATTGCCGGTTTCGTCAGTATTTTCGCAGGTCAAGGGGTATTCATGAAGGTCGACGACGACGCCCCGCCCACTTTGTCGGGCGCATCACAGGCAGTTGGCACTGATTTGCTCTCCGGCTAACGAGATAGTAGCTCAACACCCGGGTGACCTACTCCTCGTCGCTTCGGCAGAGCTATAACTCGGTAAACAACGCTGCCGGGAGTATCCTCGATTGGTGAGTATTCCGCGATCTTCCCGCACAACCCCACCTATGAACAGCACATCTCCGGTGGACGCTACGCAGACTGCAGACATCACGCGGTCCGCCCCGTCCGACTCCCAGATCGATCCCCGATCTCTACTCATGGGGATCGCCGTATACATCATGTGGGGATTTTTCCCGCTCTATTTCCATTCGCTGGCTCCCGCGGGTTCCTTTGAAGTGATCGTTCATCGCGCGATCTGGGGATTGGTGGCATGCCTCGTGATGATCGCCCTCTTCCGACGCTGGGAACGGCTACGCGCCGTCATGGCCGACCGCGAAGTACTCTGGCGGTTGTCCCTCGCCGGCGTTCTCATCGTCATCAACTGGACAACCTACGTCTACGCGGTGCAGTCCGGACACACCGTGGATGCCGCCTTGGGCTACTTTATTAACCCACTGGTCACCGTGGCGCTCGCCCGATTTGTTCTTAAAGAACAGCTCTCCTTACCGCAGAAGGTGGCAGTCGGGCTGGGCGCGAGCGCCGTCGTCGTCCTTGTCGTAGGTTTGGGGCGCCTCCCCTGGGTGTCCCTCGTTCTCGCGTTCTCGTTCGGGTTCTACGGGCTGGTGAAAAAGCGTGTGGCGAACCGAGTGCCGCCGCTAGAGGGCATGGTGGTGGAAACTGCCGCCGTTACCCCACCGCTGCTGGTCTACTACGGCTACCTCGCCGCAACCGGCGCCACATCATTCCACGTGCTAGCCACCGATCCTGCCACGGACTCGAATGCATGGATCTGGCACCTCCTGCTTCTCATCGGTGCGGGAGTCCTCACCGCAATTCCGCTGCTGCTGTTTGCGCGGGCATCACGCGGCTTGCCACTCGGCGTTATGGGACTTATCCAGTACATCGGGCCATGCCTGCAGCTCATCATCGGCATCCTCGTTTTCCACGAGCCCATGGAACCCGCTCGCTGGATTGGAACCGCGATCATTTGGCTGGCGCTCGTCGTTATGAGCGCAGACTGGATCGGGCAGGTCGTCAAGGGGCGCCGGGCGAAGGTCTAACGTTCCGTACGCAGGGAGGTTCTCGAGATGAGAACGTTCCAAAGCGCGGCAACACGCCGGAGGTAAGGACGCGCCGTCGTCGAACCGGATGAAGCCGCCCATAAAACAACTCGTACGATCCGCAACGTGAGGGGTTCGTACACAATACCCCGGCTGAGAACCGCGACTTTGTGTACGAACCCCTCATCTAACGGAAGCTTGTGACACCGCTCTGCTAGATCATCCGTCGCAACACCTACTGCGTTGTGGGACGATACTGCTCCACGGCTACCACCTGTGTCGCTTTACCCCGTGGGCGCGCCACATGGGCAACAAAGATTTCTCCCACCTTGAGGTACGGGTCCTCGGCCGGTAGCTTCTTCTTCAGTCCGTTGGGTAGGCGATCCGCAACCGCTTTCAAGACACTCGGAAGAGTGGGCCGATGCAGGGAAAGCGCCACTGTCTCACTTGGATTACGCAGCAGCTCGGTGATGGTCTTGTACACCGGCTTCTTCCGGGCCTCGTACGCGCTCTCAGTCAGCTCGGGACGCTCCACGATACGTAAGCCCGACGCCTCGGCATACGGGCGCAGCGTAGCCATGCAACGCTCCCACGGAGACGAAGCAAGAAGCCGGGCACCGTAGGCGTCGAGTTGACGGGCGATCACCTGGGCCTGCCTGCCGCCGCGCTCCGTGAGCGGGCGAGTGTCCTCTGTCCCTTTGCCCTTCTTCCAGTTCGAACGCTTAACCGCACGCGCGTGGCGCACGAGCATAACCGGCGTGGTGTCCAGTTTGCCATCCGCCCACATGTCCACCACCCGGCCCAGCACCTCGCGGTCCAGCTCCGAAGTCAGCATGACCATGGCTTCCGAGAGTGGAACCCACAGCACTTTGTCGATCTCGTGTTTGGGCGCACGGCGAATGCTCGGACGAGCCCGCAGCACGGGATGATCCTTCGACACCTCCTGGCACGTCCAGTACGTCACCTCTTTGAGCTGACCACCCGGAAGGCGATAACGAATCGTTCCCGCAGGACGCCGCAACACCACCGGAATTCGCGATTCCTCCGTGACCTCACGAACCGCGCAGGACCGCAAATCCTCGCCCGGCTTCACCTTGCCCTTAGGGAAGGACCAATCGTCATATCGGGGCCGGTGAATGAGAATAACCTCAAGGCGCCGCCCATTTTTCCGCCAAATGATGCCACCAGCAGCGTGTACCTCAACCTTGGAGGAAAGGGAACGGGAACCCCCAGCCGGGGCGCGTTTACCCGCGCCCCCTCCTTTGGCCTTTGCCGCAACGGGGCGAGCCGAAGTCCCGGTATCCGGTGAGCTAGACATGTTCCTACCTCACTACTTTCCCGCCACTCGCGAACGCGCTTGGCGCATCATCAATTCCTGGATATCTTGCAGGCGGCGACCCTTGGGGCTCAAATGATGGCGTACCCAGCCGTCAGCCTCTAGATGCCACGAACTCGTGGTATCCGCGCAGGCCACTTCGAGCATCTCAACCAGCGATTCGATCATGGAGGGATCAGTGATCTTAATGAGGGCCTCCACACGGCGGTCGAGGTTACGATGCATGAGGTCCGCTGAACCAATAAAGACGTCGGTGTCGCCGTCGTTGCAGAACGCGTAGATACGCGAGTGCTCAAGGAAACGGCCAAGAATCGAACGCACGCGGATATTGTCCGACAGGCCAGGAATGCCTGCGCGCAAAGCGCAGATACCACGCACCTGGATATCCACGCTCACGCCCGCCTGGCTGGCGCGGTACAGGGCATCGATGGTCTTCTCGTCCACCACCGCGTTGGACTTGAGCTTGACCCAGGCTTCCTTACCTGCCTTCTTGTTGGCGATCTCGCGCTCGATGCGCTCGATCAGCCCCACGCGAATGCCGGTGGGAGCCACCAGCAGGCGATGCGACTTCGCCTGACGCGCGTAGCCAGAAAGCTGGTTGAAGAGGCGGGTGAGGTCCTGGCCGACGTCGCGGTTGCAGGTGAGAAGGCCAAGATCCTCGTAACCACGGGCCGTCTTCGGATTGTAATTTCCGGTTCCCACATGGCAGTAGCGGCGCAGGCCTTCCGGTTCCTGGCGCACCACCAGGCACAGCTTGCAGTGGGTCTTGAGACCAACGATGCCGTACACCACGTGCACGCCCGCGTGCTCCAGTTTGCGGGCCCAGTCAATGTTCGCCTGCTCGTCAAAGCGGGCCTTAATCTCCACTACCGCCAGCACCTGCTTGCCGGACTGCGCGGCGCGAATGAGCGAGTCAATGATCGGGGAATCACCGGACGTACGGTACAGGGTCTGCTTGATTGCCAACACGTTCGGATCATCCGCAGCCTGCGCAAGGAACTGCTGCACCGACGTACTGAACGAATCGTAAGGGTGATGCAACAGAATATCGTGACTGCGCATTGCCTCGAAGAAGTCACGCGGCTTGGAAGACTCCACCTCGGCGAGACCAAAGGCAGTCACCGGCACGTAACGCGGGTACTTGAGGTTGGGACGATCCAGATCGTGGATGACGTTGAGTCCGGTGAGATCCAACGGAGCCGGGAGACGGAAGACGTCCTCCTCGCGGATCCCCAGTTCACGCACGAGAATCTTACGCACGTTGCTGGACATCTTGTTCTCGACCTCGAGGCGCACTGCCGGGCCGAAGCGGCGGCGCATAAGCTCCTTCTCGAGAGCGGTGAGGAGGTTCTCGGCGTCGTCCTCTTCAACCTCTAGGTCCTCGTTACGAGTGACGCGGAAGTTGTAATGCTCGACAATCTCCATGCCGGGGAACAGCTGATCCAGATGCGCACCAATCACCTCTTCGAGTGGCACATACTTGGTGCGCCCCTCGACATCCGCTGGCACATCTTCCGGCTTGTAGGGGCGGCCCTCGGCATCCACCGCGATAAAACGAGGCAGCAGCTCAGGCATCTTGATCCGCGCGAAGAGGTTCTTGCCGGCGCTGGGGTTACGAACGACGACGGCGAGGTTCAGCGAGAGTCCCGAAATATACGGGAACGGATGGGCCGGGTCCACAGCCAGCGGGGTGAGGACCGGGAAAATCTGCTTCTTGAAGAACTTGCGCAGACGTACAGTCTCCGACTCCGGCAGGTCCTCCCAGTGCAGGATGTCAATGCCGACATCGGCGAGCTTGGGCTGTACATCTTCGTTAAAGACCTTGGCGTGACGAGCCATAAGCTCCTGCGCGCGCTCCATGATGCCCTCAAGTGTGAGGCGTGGGGACAGTCCAGAAGACGTTGGTACTGCGACGCCCATGGCGATGCGGCGCTTGAGTCCAGCCACGCGCACCATGAAGAACTCGTCAAGGTTGGACGCAAAGATAGCAAGGAACCAGGCGCGCTCCAGAATCGGGACATCCTGATCTTCGGCCTGCTCCAGCACACGTTCATTAAAGGCGAGCCAGGAAAGCTCACGATCTGCAAAACGACCTTCGGGAAGAGTTGACTCGTCAAGTGCACGGCGAGCGGCCTTAGCCTCTTCACGAGCCTGCTTGGCCATTTCCACAAGTGAGGTGGTGGAAACTGCGGCACCAAGACGGAAACGTGCCTTCATACGTGCACGTTCGGCCAGCTTCTCATCCTCATCCTCTTGTTCATCCGAGGAATCGTCATCAAGATCAGGATCCTGCTCATCGGTCAGTTGTGGCCCTGGTGTAGGCAGTACTGCCGAAGCTTCTTCTGGAGTGGACGCGGTATCCGCAGCCTCAGGAGCGGTCTCGGTGGCATTTTCAGTTTCCGAGAGGTTCAACGATTCCACCTGTGTATCCTCAGCGGTTGGCTCATTACCAGCGACAGAGTTCTCCTCAGATGAGAGGGAAGGCTCAGAGGCTTGTGTGGTGGATACATTGGGCAGAGCGGCGTCGTTCTGCTCGGTCGTCACAGACTCGTCATTCATACCTCCGATCATGTCAGAAATCACAGTATGGCGCTGAGACTTTCTCGTATTTGGACGGCAGATAAGAGCTATGGGACAGGTGTATACAGGCTATGGAGCAGGTGTAACAAGACCGCGTTGTATCGTCGCACCTGCCCCATTCGCTCCAATAGATCCGAGAAAGGGTTCTTCGCTGGCTGTGTTGCTCAAGTCCGGTTACTCGAGAAGTCCACTGTTAACCAGGTTTGCCGCGTCACGGAACTCGGCCGAGGTCTCGAGAAGTGCACGATCTCGCCGCGTGACATCCGTGGCCAAACGATCGGAATCCGAATCAATCCACGAAGCGTCCACCTGGCCAAGAAAATCCGTCAACCGTGCGGAATCTGTCAGAACATCCTCGAAAGAACCTTCAAACGTTCCGGCCAAGACGGAGTTCCATTCTTGCAACACCGTTCCCGGCTTCGGCGTCATGGAGATCTTGAGTTCGCCATCTCCGCCCTGGGATCGCATTATCTCGGCGACCGCGTCGAAACGGCGACCAACCGTACGTCCTTCACGGCGAATCCACTCACGCAGCAAATAGCCGCGCCACAGAATTCCGGGAAGAGTATCCTCGGGCGAACGAACCCACACCTCCGCGAGAACGTCCACACCCTCGTCGTCGACAAGAGCAATAATTCTCTTGACAGCCTCATCATCCTGCTCGGCATAGATACGTCCGAGGGGAACCAAAGCTTGCGCTGACGTATGGGCTAGCTCAGAGTTGTAAGCGACATCAGACTCACCCTCAATGGCCTCAATTTGCTCATCATCAAGCTGAGCGGGGCGTCGTGGTCGTGTGCTCATGGCAGTACCTCCTTCAGGGTTGCTCTATTCTCCCGCAGATCAAGGAGCCGTGGGGAGAATCTGAGTAAGTACTTTGCGAAATCGAGGGTTGACTTTTGATCGAAGTTGCAGGTCAGAATTAGCGGACATGAAGTGCGCGGGGCCCTGCGGTTCCCCGGCCGGGTCAGTAAAACTCGCGCGTATTCACAACGTTGCGCAGCGGTTCGCCGTCGAGGAATCTCCGCGCGTTATCCGTGAAGAGTTCGGCAATAAGCCGTTCCTCGTGTGGGGAGTTTGCCGCCGTGTGGGGCGAGATGATGACGTTGTCCATGTCCCACAGCGGGCTGTACGGCGCGAGAGGTTCTGACGCAAAGACGTCGAGCGCGGCAAATCCGATGTGCCCGGAGGCGAGCCCGGCGATCAGCGCCTCCTCGTCGATCACGGTGCCGCGCCCCACCGACGCTACGACCAGTCCGGGTTTGGCCGCGGCCAACAGTCGTGCCGACAGCAGCTTGTTGGTTGCTTCCGTTCCCGGAAGTGTGACGACGACGGCGTCCGCCCGCTTTATTGCGTTCAGCATCTGCTGTTCGTTGTGTGGGTCGACGACGGCGCTCACCCCGGGGACGTCGATGGGGCGGCGCGAGGTACCGATGACGGTGGCGCCGAGAGCAGCGAGCTTGCGGGCTACTTCCCACCCAATACTCCCCAGGCCCATGACGAGGACGGTCTGCTCGGAGATTTGGTTCATCGGCCAGCGGCCGGGCCAATGGCGTGCGCGCTGGTCTTCTTGGAGGCGCGTGAGGTTCTTCGCACCAGCAAGCAGGCCAAACACTGCGAACTCGGCGAGCGGACCGGCGTGCACACCGGCCGACGTCGTAAAAATGACGCGCTCCAATTCGTCTGGCGTTAGAGCTGCAGCCTTGACGTCCGCTCCCGCTCCGGCACTCATCGCCTGGACCCAGCGGAGCTTTGGGTTCGCGCGGACCGTGGAGGCGAGGAGCGCGGGGTTCATGTCCGGGATGCCGTACAGAACATCGGCAGAGTTGAGGATCTCCTCGAATGCTCGCTGTTGCTGGGGCGTGCGGGTGAAAGAGGGATCGCCTTTGAAATCGGCTAGCCAGCGGGGAGTTGGAAGAAGCGAGGCCTCGCGGATGAGTTCAACGCGGGGTGCCCGCTGGCGGATCAGCTCGCACAACTCCTCGGGCAGCGGCGTCGCTACGGCTACTCGCAGGGATTTTCCTGTCATTGTTGCGTCCTTCCTTACGCTTGTTTTCCAAGGTAGATGTTTCTAGGCGGAGCCTCTTCTCGTGCCGATGCATCCATACCGGCACACCTCACAACGTACATCGAATACCCGTTCCTGAAACACAAGATGACTTCATTGCCTAATGTGAGTATGATGGACGCGCTGAAGGCAGATGTTCAGGCTCGTTCAATTGAGATGATTGAAGGGGCTGACGCGGTTCTTCGAGCTGGGGCCTCTAGCTCAATGGCAGAGCATCGGACTTTTAATCCGCTGGTTCAGGGTTCGAGTCCCTGGGGGCCTACGAAAAATGGGACCCGCGTTTGCGGGGTCCCATTTTTTGTTTGCTTTTGGGACTCGAACCCGTGAGGGCTGGTCCAGCAAGAGAAAGCCCCGGTGGGGCTTTCGATCTGGGCCAGGGCGAGAGAAGCCGGAACGGCTGAACGAGCAGTGCGGCTGCGAAGCAGACGCGCGAGTCCCAGGGGGCCTACAAACAACAGAATAACGGAAAGGCCAGCAATCCCAACAGATTCGCTGGCCTTTCTCATTCTCAAGGGTTCTTCCCAAACCCTTGAAGTACACACAAGAGTTCACACATAGACTCTCGAAGTACCGACCACATGCATGAAGACAGGTAGTGCGGATGCGAAGCAGACACGCGAGTCCGCGCCTACCAACACCTCACAACTACCTTCAACGCCAGTCGACTATTCGGACTTACCGAGCTGATACACGGTATCTTTATCTCCTTGCTTCCCGATCATCTCGACCCGCCCCGCGTCAACCGCGCGGTTCAACGCATACCGCAGTTTCCCACCATTCAGCCCGGATGCCTCCCGCAGTTGCTTGAACGAGGCGGGACCTTGAGCCAGCACCGACAGAACGACCGGCTCGTTCTTACTTACCTCCGGCTTACACACCTCCGTCTTGCCCACCTCCGTC
>RRZU010234546.1_pt1 | contig 12257 bp, 8 predicted proteins | sample 2165561 | NCBI WGS metagenome assembly RRZU01 (sample SAMN10456909, study PRJNA506462) | wastewater metagenome | isolation source: wastewater sludge | place: USA: Moscow, Idaho | reverse complement strand
TTATCTTTTCGGCAGCAGCAGCCTACCTAGGCCTAAAAGTTGGGCAGGTATTTGAGGCCGCCATTCCTATTGCCATTATTGCGGTTGGTCTCTCAACCGTTACCGGCCGTAAGAACTCGTTGGGCGAGAACGTCATCATCCAGTCGATTGGCGCCAGCTCGGGCGTAATTGTTGCAGGGGCCATCTTTACGCTACCTGCGCTTTACATCCTTCAGGCAAAGTACCCACAGCTGTCGGTGCACTTTTTTCAGGTGTTCCTTTCGTCGCTGTTTGGGGGTGTTCTTGGAATTCTATTCCTGATTCCCTTCCGTAAGTTCTTTGTGTCAGACCAGCACGGCAAGTATCCTTTCCCAGAGGCAACCGCAACAACCGAGGTGCTGGTGTCGGGTGCAAAAGGTGGCAATCAGGCCAAGGTTCTTGTTCTTGCCGGCTTAGTTGGAGGTCTTTACGACTTTATAGTGGCAACCTTTGGCGCATGGAGCGAGGTGGTAACCACCCGCATTATCCCTGCTGGTGCCGAGCTGGCCGATAAGGCAAAGATGGTATTTAAGGTGAACGTTGGCTCGGCGCTTCTTGGTCTTGGCTACATCATCGGACTTAAGTATGCCGCCATTATCTGCGCCGGATCGTTTGTAGCCTGGTTCGTGCTTATTCCTATGATCTCGTACTTTGCCGATGGGCAAACCATTGCCGTTGGAGCCAACGTCGTGAAGCTTCTTGGACAAATGACTCCAGAAGAGATCTTCCGCGCATACGTTCGCAATATCGGTATTGGCGGCATTGCCATGGCCGGTATCATTGGGATAATTCGGTCATCGGGCATCATCAAAAATGCCATTGGACTTGCCGCAAAGGAACTTGGTGGAAAGCATGCTGTAGATAAAAACGTTGCCCGCACCCAGCGCGATCTATCAATGAAGTTTATTGCACTTGGAACCATAGTTGGGGCAATCCTCATATTCATATTCTTCCAGTTTGGCGTGGTACACAACCTAACCTATGCGCTGGTTGGCTTAGCCATCGTAATGGTTATCGCATTCCTATTTACCACCGTTGCGGCTAACGCCATTGCCATTGTGGGCACCAACCCTGTATCGGGCATGACCCTTATGACCCTTATCATCTCATCCGGCATTCTTGTTTCGGTTGGATTAAAGGGAACCGAGGGAATGGCTGCTGCGCTGGTTATTGGCGGTGTAGTTTGTACGGCGCTATCGATGGCAGGGGGCTTTATCACCGACCTAAAGATCGGATACTGGATTGGAACGACTCCCCGCAAGCAGGAGACCTTTAAGTTCCTCGGAACGCTAGTTTCGGCAGCAACCGTTGGCGGCGTGATTATGGTTCTTAATAAGACCTACGGATTCTCGGGCGAAGGTGCGCTTGTTGCCCCACAGGCTAACGCAATGGCAGCAGTAATCGAGCCTATGATGTCGGGTCAGCCAGCACCATGGATTCTTTACGGAGCAGGCGCTATGCTAGCGCTTATCCTAACCATGATTGGTGTTCCTGCACTGGCATTTGCCTTGGGTATGTTTATCCCGCTCGAACTAAATACCCCATTGCTAATTGGTGGTATTGTTGCCCATATCGTAGCAACCCGTTCGAAAAATTCAAGCGTGAATAAGGCTCGCAAGGAACGTGGAACCCTTATTGCATCGGGCTTTATTGCCGGTGGTGCGCTTATGGGCGTTGTTAGTGCTATCATCCGATTCCTTGGTGCCAACCTAACCTTTACCGAATGGGCCGAAAGTAACGGAGCACAAATCCTTGCAGTTGTAATGTACGCCGCTATTATCGGCTACTTTATTTGGGATTCGCTGCGCGCTAAGCCCGAAGAGGAGTAACATTTATTAAAATATTACGTCGATTTGGTGCAACAGATTTAGGTTACCTAGATGCCTGTTTATCAGATTGACGTTTTATCCTTAATACTAAAACAACCAGATAATGTCAGAAAATATCTTAGACAAATTTTTGAGGTACGTTGCGGTAGATACCGAAGCAGACCCCGAATCGAAATCATACCCCAGCACCGAAAAGCAACGCGTGTTGGGATACATGCTCGAAGACGAGCTTAAGGCTATTGGCCTTTCCAATGTTGATGTAGACGAGCACGGCTACGTTACCGCAACGCTTCCATCAAACACCGACAAGAAGGTGCCTACCATCTTCTTCATGGCGCACATGGATACCAGTCCAGACATGCCCGGAAAGGAGATTAAGCCACAGATTGTAGCCAACTACGATGGCAACGATATCATCCTAAACAAGGAAACCGGAATTACCCTAAAGGTTGCCGACTTCCCAGAGCTGAAGAATTACGTTGGTCAAACCATCATCACCACCGATGGAACCACCCTTCTTGGTGCCGACGACAAGGCCGGTATTGCCGCAATCATGTCGGCAATGGAGTACCTTGTAGAGCATCCCGAGATTAAGCATGGCGATATCCGCGTGGCCTTCTCGCACGACGAGGAGATTGGATGTGGTGTAGACTACTTCAACGTAGAAAAGTTTAACGCCGACTTTGGCTATACCATAGATGGCGGAGCCATTGGCGAGCTGGAGTTCGAGAACTTCAATGCAGCTGGTGCTACCGTAAAGATTCAGGGATGCAACATCCACCCCGGATACGCCAAGGATAAGATGCTAAACGCCATCCTAATCGGACAGGAGTTTAACGCTATGCTTCCGGTAAACCAACGCCCAGAGTACACTACCGGATACGAAGGCTTCTTCCACATCACCAAGTTCGAGGGAACCGTCGAGCATGCCACCTTCCAGTATATCGTCCGCGACCACGACAGAACCAAGTTCGAGGCAAAGAAGATAGAGATGCAGCGCATCGCCGAATTCATGAACCAGCGCTATGGAGCAGGAACCGTTACCGTAGAGCTAAAGGATCAGTACTACAACATGCGCGAAAAGGTAGAACCTCACTACCATATCGTGGAGAATGCGATAAAGGCAATGGAGATGGCCGATGTGAAACCTCACGTAATGCCAATCCGCGGTGGTACCGATGGTGCTCGCCTATCGTTCATGGGGCTACCCTGCCCCAACATCTTTGCAGGCGGGCACAACTTCCACGGAAAATTTGAGTACGTTCCTCTAGAATCTATTGTAAAAGCAAAAGAAGTTATTGTTAATATTGCGTCGCTTTACGCACAGTAAGCAATAATGGAATGCTAGAACCATACTTGGGGCAGGTTATAATAACCTGCCCCTTTTTTATTGTCGTATTAGAATCATTAGCTATAAGAGCAATCCCCCTCCCGACGTTTGCCCTGTCTTAGGCACAATTTTTGAAAGTATGTCTCTGTCCCAAATCAGAACCGCTATGAAAAAGATTTTTCTACTTCTAACCATAATTGGAGCAATGTCGTTGGCAAGCTGCGATAACGACAACGAATGCTCGTTAAGCAACTACTGGGTTGAAATGGGAACCATACAGAAGGTATCTCCCAATGCACAGCCATTCTTCATACTGTTGGATAATGGCGATAAGGTTTGGCCAGCAGTAACAAATTTCCCCACTTACAATCCAAAGGAGGGGCAGCGTATTATTGCCGGCTACTCCTTTCTAACAAATGGATCAAACGACTACAACCACGACATTAAGCTATACGACGTTTACGAGGTACTAACGAAGCCGGTAGTTACGCTCACAGAAGCCAATGCCGACAGCATAGGTAACGATCCGATGATAATTACCAACGCCTGGATTGCTTCGGACTACCTAAACATCGAGTTTCGATTCTTTGGGTACAACAAGCGCCATATGGTAAATCTGGTAAAGAGCGACTTGTTCCCAAGCACTCCCGAAGCAGCCAACCTTCAATTCCGCCAGAATGCCTACAACGACGAAGCGCGATACCAGATGTCAGGAATCGTATCGTTCAACATTGCATCGTTGCAGGTAGAGGGTGCAACCAATCGAAAGATCATGCTTACCTATAGCGACCCAAACGGTGAAAGTAGAACTATAGAGCTTAAGTATGACTGGTCGGGGACTAGCCCAACAATCAGCCCAATTACCTCCAGCAAAAAAGATTACTCCGCGGTTAAATAACCGCATCCAACCATATCCCAAGTCAAAAAAAGCACCCTGCGAAGGATGCTTTTTTTATTTGTTGGTGCTTCATGTAAAGGCTGCTGCTACATGTGCCTGACATGCCATCTGAGATTCCCATTCCCTGCTCCCTTATCCAAAGAGAACAAGTTCTTCTATACGTTTGTAAAACCTTTAATCCCGCTAAGCACTGCTCCACTTCCGATTAAATACAGAATAGCGTTCTCTTCCCACATCTTTCTGCCCAAAAACATCGCTTTCCTTTTTCGAATGTTGCGGATTATGGCTAGCATTGCACCGCTAACCGCACTTACACGTAACCTATAGCATCACGATGAAAAGATCATTTAAGGGAATAGTACTTTTATCGCTGGGAATACTAACCGGAATAGGCGCTTTCGCGCAGCCCGACGACCCCCACTTTGGGGAGACCTGCACCAGCATCTTGGTAGGCAAAAAGGCCTCGGCCGACAAGTCGGTAATCACCAGCCACACCTGCGACGGCAGCTACCGCACCTGGCTCAACGTTGTGCCTGCCGCAACCTACCCCGACACCGCTAAGCACCTTGTGTATAAGGGTAGCCTAAAAACCGAGAGCGTAACCGACAATAATGGGCTTACCCTGGCTGGCTCCATACCACAAGTCAACCAAACCTTTGCCTACCTCAACACCGCCTACCCCTGCCTCAACGAGAAGCAGCTGGCCATTGGCGAAACTACTATCGTTGGCCGCAAGGAGCTGGTAAACGAAAAGGGGATGTTCAACATAGAGGAGCTCCAACGCATAGCCCTTCAGCGATGCACCTCGGCCCGTCAAGCCATTAAGCTGATTGGGGAGTTGGTTAAGCAGTACGGATATGGAGATTGGGGCGAGTGCATCACCATTGCCGATAAAAATGAGGTTTGGCAATTCGAAATATTTGGCGAAGGTCCCGATCGCATCGGTGGCGTTTGGGCCGCCCAGCGTATCCCCGACGATCACGTGGGCATTTCGGCGAACATTGCCCGCATTGGCGAGATCGACCTAAGCAACCCAAACTACTTTATGGCGTCCGACAACGTACAGGAAGTAGCGCTGCGCCTTAAGCTTTGGGATGGCACCACCCCCTTTAAGTTCTGGAAAGCGTATAGCCAAGCGAAAAAGAACTTTACCATACGCGATTTCTTCGTTCTAAGCAGCTTTGCGCCATCGCTCAACCTCAAGTTCGATGCCGACGAAATCCCCTTCTCCGTTAAGCCCGAGAAAAAGGTATCAGTACAGGATGTATTTGCCCTATACCGCACCACCTACGAGGGAACCTTTTACGACATGACCAAAAACCTTAAGGTGGTAAAGACCACCTACAAGAAGGACGGATCGGTAGAAAAGGTGGACACCGTACTCTACGAGGGCGCCAACCCCTGGATGGGACGAGACGAAGCCGCCATTTACAACGCGCTTAAACCTGGTTCGGTAGAGTTTCAACGCACCGTTTCGGTGGCCTGGTGCTCCTACTCCGAGGTTATCCAGCTCCGCGATTGGCTTCCCGACGAAGTTGGCGGCGTAGCTTGGTTCTCGTTCGACAACCCTGGACAAAGCCCCCGCCTGCCCATCTACTCGGGCAACCTGTCGCTACCCGACAGCTACAGCATCTGTGGGCAGCATCGCTACCGCGAAGATGCCGCAATTTGGAGCTTCCGTAAGGCCAACAAGCTGGCCACCGTAAAGTGGCAAAAGAGCCGCAAGACTATAGAAACCGAAGTTGCCGCTCTCGAAGCCAAGGCGCTCGCCGAACAGCCAGCCCTTGAGGAGCAGGTAAAGGATTTGGTAAAGAAGGGAAAGAACAAGGAGGCCCGCGAGCTGGTTACCCGCTACTCCAACGACTTTTCCAGAAGCGCCATGCAGCGCTGGACCGAGCTCGAGCGTAGCTTCTGGGGCCTATTCGGCAGAGGATTCTAAGCCCAAACCTTATTCTGAAAATACTAAAGAGCAGCACCTAGCTACAGGTGCTGCTCTCTTTTTTATATCGGATAGTCCTTTGCAAAATGTAGGCGTATCAAGCTAAGATATATCTTTACTGATTGGCTTATAGAAGCACGTTATGCTTACTATCAGTACTGTTTTTTCTAGAACAGGACTCTATACAACCTGTAGCTTAATTGCACCCTATCGTTCTGAGTAAACCTCCTTCTTTAGAATTCTAGAATCCTTGGTCTTCTCGGGCATGGCATAGGAGCTACGCTCTAAAGAGGAACTAATAGGTTCTGTATCCTCTTCGGGCTGAACCGTCCTAAACATGCGGCTAAGCGCAACGTAGCCAAGCACACCCGCTCCCAACGACGACAGAAGGATGGCCAGCTTGGCATTGTTAACAATTGCAGCATCCTCGAAGGCCAACAGCGTAATAAAAATTGACATGGTGAAACCAATACCACCAAGCAAGCCTACCCCAAATATCGACTTCCACGTCAAATCACCGGGGAGCTTCGACCAGCCCAGCTTCACCACCGCTAGCGTTAGCACAAATATCCCAAGAGGCTTTCCTACGATAAGCCCCAGCGCAATACCCAAGCTGTAGCTTTGCGATAGCGTCTCAACAATATTAGACTCTAGCACAATGGCGGTGTTGGCCAGCGCAAATACGGGCAGCACCAAAAAGGCAACAGGCTTATGTAGTATATGCTGAAGAACGTACGAAGGCGACTCCTTTCCTCCGCTACCAAACGGTATGGCAAACGCCAGCAGAACCCCAGTTATGGTAGCATGAACGCCCGAGTGCAGCATAAAGTACCACATGCCCACGCCTCCAACAATATAGGGAATAAGATTTTTCACCTTCAGCCGATTTAGCACGATAAGCCCGGCAAATATTCCGAGCGAAGTCAGCAGATTTGCCCACACCAGCGTTTTTGCATAGAAGAATGCTATAACCAGAATAGCACCGAGATCGTCGATAACAGCAAGGGCTGTAAGGAATACCTTTAGCGAGGTTGGAATCCTTCTACCAAGCAACGATAGCACCCCAAGGGCAAAAGCAATATCCGTAGCCATAGGAATTCCAGCGCCATCTTGCCCTGGCGTTCCATGGTTGAGCATCAGAAAAAGCCCTGCAGGCACTAGCATTCCGCCAATCGCCGCAAAAATGGGCAGCATGGCATCCTTTATATCCGAAAGTTCACCCTTATAGATTTCCCTCTCGAGCTCCAACCCGATAAGCAAAAAGAAAATGGCCATTAACCCATCGTTAATCCAGTGCCCAATGGAATGCCCAGCAACGGAGGTTTCCCAGAAATCGGTGTAGCCACTACCCCAACTAGTATTAGCGATAATCAACGAGATGGCGGTACAGCCTATAAGCATCATACCACCAACCTTTTCACTATTAAAAAATTCCTTAAACAGTACCGTTGCCTTCATGTAACCTCCTCTTATGATTTCTGCTGATTGGGTTCTTTGCTCTCAAGATCAAATCCAAAATACCTATGGGGAGCTACTATCTCCTCAATTTCTGATTTCGGATGCCCCCGTTTAGGAAATGCCACAAATATAGCTGATTGTGTAAATCCCAAAATACCCCAACAACGAATAGATGGCCTAGATGTTCGCAGTATAGCAATCGTTAACGCTAGAAAACAGATGACCAATCTTGCTACTGCGGCTTATTGTGGAGTTCCTGCGATTTTTAACTATGCATTGGATATTTATAGTGGAGCATCTGCGGCTTATAACCAAGCGTTGGATAATTATAGTCGAGCAACTGCGGCTTACAGCTAAGCGTTGGATATTTATAATCGAGCAACTGCATCCCTCAACCTTGCAGTTGCAACAAGCTACCTACCCCTTAGGCGACTACCTTTCGGAAGCCCCAAACAATCGTCCCTGCCAGGTATCTAGTTCGGTCAAGCGCTTGTCGAGCATCGAAACCAGCTGCTCATTACGTACCAGTCCCCATCCCGGACCTGCCTGATAGCGCGGAGGAACCTCGCCGGCAAAGCGCTCTACTACAAAGCTGGGATTTAAGTGCTCCAGGAACTCAACAAAGAAGTCGATATATTCCTGTAGGCCAAAGAAACGGAACTGCTCGGAGTTCTGCTCGTACTCCTTAGCCATGTGCGTACCCTTAAAGATCTGCAGCTGGTGAAACTTTATGGTATTCAGCGGCAGCTTCGATAGTATCTCGGACTGTGCAAGCATTCGCGCGCGCGTTTCGCCCGGAAAACCGAACATCATATGCGCCCCTACCTTGATGTGTCTCTTAGCGGTTTGCTCGATAGCCCAAACAGCCTGCTCGTAGGTATGGCCACGGTTAACCCGCTCGAGGGTATCGTTGTAGCAGCTCTCTATGCCGTACTCTATGGTTACGTACTTCTTCTCCGATAGCTCGGCAAAGAAGTCGAGCTTCTCCTCGTCCACGCAGTCGGGACGCGTTCCCACCACGATACCCACCACCTCGGGTAGATCCAGCGCTTGGCTGTAGATCTCCTTTAGCCGTTCGAGTGGCGCATAGGTGTTGGAGTAGGCCTGAAAGTAGGCAAGGTAGCGGCTAGCCTTTTGGTAGCGCTTTACATGAAACTCTATTCCCTCCTCCAGCTGCTGGCGAATGCTCTTCTCGGGCGAGCAGTACGAAGGATTAAAGGCGTCGTTCAGGCAAAAGGTGCACCCGCCACGGGCAACCTTGCCGTCGCGGTTCGGACAGGTGAATCCGGCATCGATGGTAAGCTTCTGCACGCGTTCGCCAAAAAGGTTCTTAAAGTATCTCGAGTAGGAGTTGAATCTACGGCTATCGCCCCAAGGAAATATCTGTTGTTGGCTCATTTCAGAATTATAACGAGGGGACAAATTTAGAAATAGTTTGCATCGCCACATCGCTTCGCCACTGATTATCTGACATATTAACAGCCGCATAAATAAATGGTGGGCTTTATAGTTCGAAATGCAAAAAAAATAGCGACCAAAAAGAAGTAAATCAGCTAAAAATCAGCTATAATTAGGACAGAAAACACAACCTCGCCCGGATAGCCTTACAAACCATTCTGCACCAGATGAAGCGCAACGTTGTAATGTTAACCATTCTGATCTTGATGCTTTCCGCCACCCAAACAGCGGAAGCCCAAACGCCCGATAGCACACAAACGCTTCGATGGGCCCCATTTGCAGCGTCCGTTGGTGCTGGTGCCGGGCATGTATTCCGACCAAGATCTGTAGAAAAGTACAACATAAGCTTTCCTGCGTACCAAAGCACCTCGGCCAGCCTCCTGTTTTCGGCCAATCGTAGCACGCTCATCGATGCTCTTTACGGGAAACCCTACTTTGGTGTTGGAGCCTACAAGCCCTACTACCACATGCAGGAGCTACTTGGCGATCCCTACTCCCTTTACCTCATCTATGGACTAAGCATACTCCAGCTTAGCCACGATCTCTCGTTTAGCACCGAAGCAAAGCTAGGCGCCTCGGTTGGCTGGAATCCATACAACTCTACCACAAACCAGGCGAATAGAATAATTGGAGCAAAGAACAACTACCACGCCAGCATCGATTTCTTCTTTAAGTATAGGATCAACCGTTACCTACAAGCTAGGTTTGGCGCCACCTACGCCCACTTCTCCGATGGAGCATACCGCCTTCCCAACGCAGGGCTAAATACCGTTGGAGGATTTACCGATCTTCTCGTGTCGTTTAACGAGCGCCCCAAAGTAGGAAAGAGCTACCTATCGGTAACCAAAGCCAAGCCTCATATCGAATACGATTTGGGAATAACCTGCTCCTCGCGCCAAATCCTTGGTCAGGTGGAAAACACCAGCTCCACCATTATACTAAACCACTCGTTTAAGGCAATGGACCTCTACCTTTATGCAATGTACGTGGGAAGCCACTACCTACGTATAGGCACAGGGCTTCATCTTGTTTACGACGAAAGCAGCAACGTCACCGCTACCCTCACGCTCAACGAATCCGCAGGAGAGTTTGTTAACAGCTACGAGCCATCGGCATCTCGCGAAAGATTTGCTGCCGGAATCTTTGGCAAAGCCGAACTTCCCATGGGATACATAAATGCGCTTGCAGCCATTGGCTACATCTTTACTCCCGACTCCAGCAACGGCTTTATCCGCACCAACCTTGGACTAAAGTCGTATGTCTACAAAGGGATAAACGCCACCTTTGGCATACAGTTTACTCCCCAAAACGAAGCCAACTGCGTTTTCTTCGGACTAGGGTACACCTTTGGCTACCACTCGCTATTCCGGTAGCATCAGGTTTTCACTATTCGTAATCATCCAACCTGTAGGGGGAATAGCCGTTTAGCGCAATAGCGTTAACGCTATCCTAGGACTAAGAGCGAGCAGCTGCGTTTTCTTCAATCATAACTTTCAACTTTCCGGCTTGGGCATAGTTTGTTGAACCACATTTGCTAAATTGCCGGCTAATCTGACACCATTTGGTAACATCATGAATAAAATCGAAAGGAATCATTCTTCCTTCCTAAAACGATGGGGCATTACTGCAGGCGCTTGTGCCATAATGCTTCTTTCCGGAGGAGGGATTGTAAAGGCTCAACCTCAGAAAGCACTTATTCCCCTGCCAGTATCGGCAGCTTACGGAACCGAATCGTTTACCATAAACGAAAAAACTACCATCTTCTGCACAAAAGAGGCAAAGGAGGAAGCGAAAAAGCTGCAAAAGATGCTTAAACCCGCAACAGGCTACTCGCTAAAGCTATCCTCAAAGGATAAGGGCAACAGCATTCGCCTTAGTATCAACAAGGGGATTGGACTTCCCGCCGAAGGTTACCAGCTTCACGCCGATAGCAAGGGAATATCCATCACCGGAGCCGATGCTGCCGGGCTATACTGGGGCTGCCAAACGCTTCGTCAGCTGCTCCCCGCTCAGATTTATCAAATCTCCAAGCAAAACAACATAGTATGGAGCGTTGGTCAAGCCGACATCAAGGATTATCCCCGTTTTGGATGGCGAGGAATGATGCTCGACTGCTCGCGCCAGTTCTTTAGCGCTGATTTTGTAAAGCAGTACATCGACTGGCTGTCGGCGCACAAGATCAACATCTTCCATTGGCACCTTACCGACGATCAGGGTTGGAGAATCGAGATCAAAAAGTACCCGTTGCTTACCCAAAAGGGCGCATGGCGTGGCCCGAACGAGGTGCTGCAGCCTTCATTTGGCTCGGGAGATAACCGCTATGGCGGCTACTATACCCAAAAGGAGATCAAGGAGATTGTTCGCTACGCAGCCGAACGCCACGTTAACATACTTCCTGAGGTTGATATCCCCGGTCACAGCCGCGCCGTTACCGCCTCGTACCCCGAAACGCTCTGCCAATCGGGCGATACTAGCCGTAGCGTGCAGGGCGAAAAGCAAAATGTTTGGTGTGCCGGACGCGAGGAGAACTTTAAGATGCTCGACGATATCTTTGGTGAGGTGGCAAAGCTATTCCCATTTGCGTATATCCACATTGGCGGCGACGAGGTTAACAAAAACTACTGGAGCAGCTGCCAAAGAGATCAACAATTGATGAAGGAGATGGGCATGACCTCGGTTGATCAAATTCAGAACTACTTCATCAAGCGCGTCCAAACCATCATCACCCAAAAAGGAAAGAAGATGCTGGGCTGGAATGAGATTTTGGAGGGCGGAAAGCTCGATAGCGAAACCGGAGTGATGGCTTGGACGGGTGTTGATGCCGGAATCGAAGCCGCACAAAAGGGGCATCCTGTGATAATGCTCCCCGGATCGTACTGCTACTTCGATATGTCGCAAGCACGTGGCGAACGCGGACACTGGTGGGCAGGCATTGTTAGCCTCGAAAGGGTTTACTCCTTCGACCCGCTCAACAACCAGCAGCTATCAGCCGAAGAAAACAGCCGCATCTTTGGCGTTCAGGCAGCCCTTTGGTCGGAATACCTCGACCGCCCTGCCCGTTACGTAGAGTACCAGTCGTACCCACGTATCTGCGCCATTGCCGAAGTGGGTTGGACACCACAAGCGCAGCGCCAATGGACCGATTTCAACCAGCGCGTTACCAGCAACCACTTCCATCGATTGGCAAACATGGATATCAAGTTTCGTGTTCCAACCGCCACGGCCACCTTTAGCAAGGGCGAGGTAACCATTGCAGAACCCTACACAGGTGCTACGATTCGCTACACCACCGATGCCAGCGAACCAACCAGCACTTCGACGCTATAC
>RRZU011593559.1_pt1 | contig 12258 bp, 10 predicted proteins | sample 2165561 | NCBI WGS metagenome assembly RRZU01 (sample SAMN10456909, study PRJNA506462) | wastewater metagenome | isolation source: wastewater sludge | place: USA: Moscow, Idaho | reverse complement strand
TCGGATTATGACCCGGGGAGGCGGGTGCCGGTGAAAACCAATTTTCTCCTGGCACGTGCAACAGGAAAGTTGTCGAAGTTGTCGCTGTGGGTTGTCGATGTTGTTGCAAAAAAAAGAGCGAGGGGTACGTGCGTATACTCCGTGGCAGATACATCGAGGGGGTTTGACACCTCCCCGAGAGAGCAAGCCTGTGCGTATTCAGGTTGTCGAGTACGACGCGAATGACCTCGGCGTCGGGATAGGCGGCGACGATGTGCCGCATGCAGTGCGCGAATTCGACCTTGGTGCGCCGTTCCATGATCAAGACATCGCGCCAGCCCCGCTTGGGTTCGCAGATCATCATCAGATCGCGCACGCCGTTGCGTTGATACTCGGTGTCCTGACGCGCCGGCTTGCCGGGTTCAGCCGGCAGCGGTTTGCCCACTTCCCCAATCAGTTGCTTCGGACTTTCGTCGAAGCACACCACAGGGCGGGTCGGGTCATTGTAAATGTCAATAATCCTGAAAAACTCAGTTCTTCACCGCAAAGGCGCAAAGGGCGCGAAGGTTCGCAAAGAAAATCAAAGCGCTACGCGAACGGCGCGTATCTTCCGTAGTCACCCATGGGGTGAATGATCAAGTACGACCCACCTGTTGTTTCCTTTGCGATCTTTGCGACTTCGCGCCTTTGCGGTGAGATTTTCAGGTCCAGTCCACGTAGAGCCGCGCTTCAATCTTCCTGCTGGCAGTAGGCGATGAAATCGCTCATTCCGGACGTTCCTCGATCAACTACGAATGCAACGAGCAAACCACCCGCTTCACCGCCGGATCATCCGGGTGCGGGTGGATGGTGAAACCGAGCGATCCGACGAGCCGGAACATCTTGGTGTTCTGCGACAGGACGTCGCCAACGATCGCGCGATAGCCCTTGATGCGTGCCGATTCGATCAGCGCGCTCATCAGCTTGCGGCCGATGCCGTGCTTCTGCCAGGCGTCGGCGACGGCGAGGGCGAACTCCACCGTTTCGCCGTCCGGGTTGGTGACGTAGCGCGCGACGGCGATCTGCACCGTCTTGCCGTCCTTTTCCGGCAACGTGGCGACGAGCGCCATCTCGCGGTCGTAGTCGATCTGCGTGAAGCGCACGAGCATCGACTGCGTGAGTTCGCGCAGGGTGTCCATGAAGCGGTAGTACTTGCTCTCGTCGGAGAGGTTCTTGACGAAGTCCTGTTCCATCTCGGCGTCCTCGGGGCGGATCGGGCGGATGGTGAGGACCAGCCCGTTCGGCTGCTCCCATTCCTGTACGAGGTGCGACGGGTAGGGGTGGATCGCCATGTGCGAGTAGCGGTCGCCGCTCGTTGCCGCGTGGTCGATGACGATGCGCGCGTCGGCGGCGATGGCGCCATTCTCGTCGACGATCAGCGGGTTGAGGTCGAGTTCCTGCAGCCACGGCAGTTCGCAGACCATCTCGGAGATATGCAGCAGCACGTCTTCGAGCGCCTCCATGTTGATCGGCGGCATGTTGCGGAACTTACCGAGAAGCTTCGCCGCACGCGTCGAGCGGATGAGATCCTGCGCCAAGTACTGGTTCAGTGGCGGCAGGGCGACGGCGCGGTCGCTGAAAATCTCGACCTCGGTGCCGCCGGCGCCGAAGGTGATGATCGGTCCGAAGGTCGGGTCGCGCTCGACGCCGATCATCAGCTCGCGGCCGTTCGGCCGGGCGAGGTAGGGCTCGATCGAGACGCCGTTGATGCGCGCGTTCGGGTGCCGTTTCTGCACGACCTCGATGATGTCGTGGTAGGCGTTGCGTACCGATGGCGCGTTGGTGATGTTCAGCCGCACGCCGCCGGCGTCGCTCTTGCGCACGAGGTCGGGCGAGTCGACCTTCATGGCGACCGGGAAGCCGATCTGCTCGGCGAGCAGCAGGGCTTCGGTCGGCGTGCGCGCGACCATCGTCTGCGCGACCGGGATGCGGAAGGCGCGCAGGATGGCCTTCGACTCCATCTCGGAGAGCACCTTGCGATGCTCCTGCAACACGGCCTCGACCAGCATCTTGGCGCCTTCGGTCTCCTGCGGCGAGATGCTCGCCGCGCCGTAGGGTGTTTGCAGCAGCAACGTCTGGTTACGGTAGTAGGTCGAGATGTGATAGTAGAGTTCGACCGCCGTCTCCGGCATGCGGAAGGCCGGGATGCCGGCGTTCTCCATCGCCAGCCGGCCTTCCTCGACGTGCTCCTGACCCATCCAGCAGGCGATGATCGCCTTCGGCGTGGCGTTGCTGACCTCGATGACGGCTTGCGCGACTTCGGTCGGCTGCGTCATCGCCTGCGGCGCGAGCATGACGAGCACGCCGTCGACGCCGTCGTCCTGCGCGACGCTGAGGATTGCGTCGCGATAGTGGTCCGGCGTGGCGTCGCCGACGATGTCGACCGGGTTGCTGCGCGACCAGTTGGTCGACAGCTTGCTGTTCAGCGCCTTCATCGTGTCGGCCGACAACTCGGCGAGCGGGATGTCCATGTCGCCGGCGCGGTCGGCGGCCATTGCGCCCGGTCCGCCGCCGTTGGTGACGATCGCCAGGCGTTTGCCCTGCGGGCGGAACTTCGACGCCAGCGCTTTCGAGGCGTAGAAGAGCTGGCCGATGGTCTTCACGCGCACCACGCCTGAGCGCCGGATCGCCGCATCGAAGACGATGTCCGAGCCGGCGAGCATCCCCGAATGCACCTGCACGGCGGCCGAGCCGGCGGCGTGGCGGCCGGCCTTGAGCAGGATGATCGGCTTGATGCGCGCGGCCGAGCGCAGCGCGCTCATGAAGCGGCGCGAGTTCCGGATGCCTTCGATGTAGAGCAGGATGTAGTGCGAGCGGTTGTCGTAGACGAGGTAGTCGAGGATTTCGCCGAAATCGACGTCGGCCGTGCTGCCGAGCGAGATGACCGACGAAAAGCCGACCTTGTTGCTCGCCGCCCAGTCGAGCACCGCCGAGCAGATGGCGCCGGATTGGGAGACCAGCGCGAGGTTGCCGACGCTGGCGGTGACGCGGGCAAAGGTCGCGTTGAGGCCGATTTCCGGGCGGATGATGCCGAGGCAGTTGGGGCCCAGCACGCGCACGCCGTAGCTGCGGGCGATCTCCATCGTCTTGCGCTCAAGCGCGGCGCCGGTGTGGCCGGATTCCGAAAAACCGGCGGAAATGATGATGATGTTCCTGATGCCGCTGCGCCCGCACTGCTCGACGATCTCGGGCACTGTTTTGGGCTTGGTGGCGATGACCGCGAGTTCGACGCGCGCGCCGATGTCCTCGATCGACTTGTAGGCCGCGATGCCGTGAATCGACTCATGCTTCGGGTTGATGGGGTAGAGCCGGCCCTTGTAGCCTGAATCGAGAATGTTCCTGAAAATGACGCTGCCGACCGAGTTCTCGCGTTCCGATGCACCGATCACGGCGACCGTTTTTGGCTCAAAAAGACTGGTGAGATAGTGGCGTTCGAGCATCGGAGTTCACCCCTCGGTTAATCAGTTTTTTTGCGTCGATCGGCCGTGTGTCCGGCCCGGCTTTTTACGCGGTTATCGTACTCTCGATTTGTATATTGGAAGTCAGCGTTCGATACACCGGGCACTTGTTGGCGATTTCGAGCATGCGCTGGCGCTGTTCGGGCGTCAGATCGCCCTCCAGCGTGATGATGCGTTCGATGCGGTCGACCGGCGGCTGATCCGCCGCGCGAATCTTCTCGTGCCGCAGATCGACGTGCACGCGCTTGAGCGGCAGCTCCTTGTGCTCGGCGTACATGCGCAGCGTCATCGACGTACAGGCGCCGAGCGCCGCCAGCAGGAAGTCGTAAGGTGCGAGACCGGCATCGTCGCCGCCCGCGTGGACGGGCTCGTCGGCGATCAGTACGTGTCGGCCGGATAAAACGTTCTGCTGATAACGACCGGCACCGTTTTCACTGACAGACAGATGGGAGGCGTGATTGTTGTCGCTCATGGTGGCTATTCCTTGAAAGTCTGGCGGATTGATTCGGCAAGTTGCACAACGCCGGTCGGTGTCAGGTCGTCGCAGGCAAAGCTCGTCGGCGAACCGAGGCCGGTGAAGTTGCTGTTTTGCGACCGATGGTAGAGCGGGTCGTAATGCAGTTCGAGCAGTTCGGCAACGAGCGCGCGCCACTGTCCGTTGTCGACGTAGCCGAGCCAGCGCTCGATCGTTTCCCGGCTTTGCAGCTTGCGCAGGGAATCGAGGCGCGAGCGCAGCCACTCGGGGTCGCGCAGGAAGTAGTCGTAGTCGCGCAGCAGGAAGTCGACGCGAGCATCGAACGCCGCCTCGATGTTGATGCATTCGCCCTGGCGCATCGTTTCGAGCAGGGCGTCGGGGACATGGATCTTGCCGATGCGCCGGCTTTCCGCCTCCACGAACACCGGGCGCGTCGGGTCGAGCGCGCGCAAGGCCGCGAGCAGGCGCGTCTCGAACATCTTTTGTGACGGCTGCTCGGTGCCGGGCAGGACGCCGAGGACCGAACCTTTGTGACAGGCGATCTCCTCCAGGTCGAGGACCGGTTCGCCGGCCTGTGCCAAGGCCTGCAGGACGCGACTCTTGCCGCTGCCGGTGGCGCCGCAGACGACCCGGAACGTCAGCCGGCGCGGCAGTTCGGCCAGCTGCTCGATGACGAGCTGGCGGTACTCCTTGTAGCCGCCCTGCAACTGCTGTGCGTCCCAGCCGACGCGCCGGAAGATCAGCGTCATCGATCCGCTGCGTTGCCCGCCGCGCCAGCAGACGATGAGCGGCGTCCATTCCTTCGGCCGGTCCCGGAAGCTGTGGCGCAAGTGGTGCGCGATGTTCTCGGCGACGTAGGCCGCGCCGATCTTCTTGGCGGCGAACGGCGACTCCTGCTTGTATAGCGTGCCGACCTCGATGCGCTGTTCGTTGTCGAGCACCGGGCAATTGATCGAGCCGGGGATGTGGTCTTCGGCGAACTCGGCTGGGGTGCGTACGTCGATGATTTCGTCGAACTGGCTGAACTCTTCAAGGCGTTCGATCTTGATGACGCCGTGTCTTCCGGTACTCATTGGTTGGCTGTTCTTGTATTCATTTCAATAGCGGTGCGAGGCCTTGCCACACCGTTTCGAGCAGCATCGGCTGCGCTTCGGCCGTCGGGTGCAGGTTGTCGGCCTGAAAAAGCTCGGGCCGGGTGGCGACGCCGTCGAGCAGGAAGTCGACGAGCGCCGTCTTCTTTTCCCTGGCGACGGCCGCGAACGCCTCATGGAACTGCGTCGCGTAAGGGCCGTAGTTCGGCGGCAGGCGCTGGCCGACGATCAGCACGCGCGCATTTTTCTTCTGCGCGGCATCAGCCATCGCCGCCAGGTTGTCGCGCATTGTCTTGATCGGCAAGCCGCGCAGGCCGTCGTTGGCGCCAAGCGCAATCACGACGACGGCGGGTTCGCTCTTCTCCAGCGCGGCCGCAAGGCGTGTGCGCCCGCCGCTCGTGGTCTCGCCCGAGATGCTGGCGTTGGCGACGCTATAATCGAGCCGCTCTTGCTTCAGGCGCTTGGCGAGCAGGCTCGGCCAGGCCGCGTCCTGCGGGATGCCGTAGCCGGCCGAGAGCGAGTCGCCGAAGACGAGGATGTTGCGAGCGGCCCACGTCGTCGAGGCGGCCGCGGCCAGACTGGCCAGAACCAACACCCGGATCAGCGATCGAACGAGCGAACTAAAAGGAAAACGCACCATGGTTGCAGATCAATCAAAGGTTATCGAGGTCAGCCGTCTGACCAAGCGTGTCGACAACGGCGGCGAACCGTTAACCATTCTGCACGAGAATTCCTTTTCCGTCGCGGCGGGGGAGACGGTCGCGATTGTCGGCGCGTCCGGTTCGGGTAAGTCGACGCTGCTTGGCCTGCTGGCCGGGCTTGACCTGCCGACGAGCGGTTCGGTCAGCCTTGCCGGCGAGCACCTCGCCAACCTCGACGAGGACGCGCGCGCCATGCTGCGCGGCCGTCTGCTCGGTTTCGTCTTCCAGTCGTTCCAGCTCTTGCCATCGCTGAACGCGATGGAGAACGTGATGTTGCCGCTCGAACTCGCCGGAACGGCCAATGCGCGCGCCGAGGCGGAGTTCTGGCTGAAGCGCGTCGGCCTCGCGCACCGTCTGCGTCACTACCCGAAACACCTCTCCGGCGGCGAGCAGCAGCGCGTGGCGATCGCGCGTGCCTTCGCGCCCAAGCCGCACCTGATCTTTGCCGATGAGCCGACGGGCAACCTCGACGCGGCCACCGGGCATCAGATCATCGATCTGATGTTCGCGATCAACGCCGAGCGCGGCACGACGCTGATTCTGGTGACGCACGACGAAGAAATCGCAGCACGCTGTGGACGGCGCCTGCGCATGCACGCTGGCGAGATTGCCGAAGTCGTGGGCGACTGAAGCGCAATACCGAATAACGCTTGCCAAGGTATTACCTTTGGCATAGCGTGCAGCGTAGGTGACCCACGTCATGAAAGGGAGCCGATGAGCGCAATGGCAGAGAGTTCCGGATTGAATCTGGTGCAGAACGGCGAGTGTCTTCTCGCGAAGCTGACGCCGGTCGCCGAACGTTCCGCGCTCGACGCGGATGGCCTGAAGGCGCTGCTGCACGAGGCCGGCTTCGGAAAATGGGCCGTGTCCGAAACGGCGACAGCGACCCTGCTCGAGCGTTATGCCGATGCATCGGCCGAGCTTGAGATTGAACTGGCGAAGTCTTCGGACGCCACTTTTTCCCTCGAAATCGCCGAGGATGCGATGCAGGTCTGGCTGAGCGTCGTCCCGGCACACGGCGGCAAGCCCTTACTGTCCGACGCGATTTTCATGGCGCTCGGCGAAGCCGGCGTGACGTACGGCATTGATCCGGCCGCAGTGGATGCGGCTTGTTCCCTCGAACATCCCGAGCGCGTACTGATCGCCTCCGGTACGGCGCCGGTCAATGGCGATGACACGCGATTCGAGCTGCTCGTGGCCGAGGCGCGTGATCGCTCGCCAAGGGTCAATGCGCAGGGCTTGATCGATTTTCGCGATCTTGGCGCGATTCCGTCCGTATCGGCCGACGAAGCGCTGATGCGCCGCGTTCCGCCGACGACCGGAACCGCCGGCCGCAACGTGCGCGGCGAAGTCCTCGAGCCGGCACCGGGCAAGAACGAAGGGTTCTCAGAGGCGCTGATCGGTGCCTGCGTGGCGAAGGATGATGCCAACCTCCTGCGTGCCGTTTTCAGCGGCCAGCCCGTTCATTGCGGCAACGCGGTGAACGTCGAGCAGGTGCTGCGCATCCGCAACGTCAATGTGGCATCGGGGAATATCTCCTTTGACGGGACGGTCACCGTCGAAGGCGAGGTCATGCCGGGGATGAAGGTGCGCGCCACCGGCGACATCATCATCAGCGGTGTCGTTGACGGCGCCGAGCTCGACGCCGGCGGTGACATTCGCATCGGTGGCGGCGTCATTGCCAAGGCGCACGTTCGCGCCGGCGGCTCGGTATCCGTGCGCTTCGTCGAGAACGCGTCGGTCACGGCGGGAACAACCCTCGCCATTGAAGATACGGCGCTGCAGAGCGAACTGCAGGCCAACAACCAGATCCTCGTCGGACTCAAGTCGACGCAGCGCGGCCGTCTGGCCGGTGGTTCCGCGCGCGCGATGCTGCTGATTCGCACGCCGATTCTCGGCTCGGCGACCGGCGGCGTGACCAAGCTCTTGCTCGGCGTCAATCCGGTGCTCGAAGCCGAATATCAGGCGCTGGCGCACAAGATCGACAAGCAGCGCGAGGACGAGCAGAACCTCGACAAGCTGGTCAAGCACCTCGCACGCCAGGGCGACAAGGCGCCTTTGCTTGAGCGCGCGAAGGCGTCGTGGGAGCAGGCGGTCAAGGCGTGGGGCCGCTTGCTGCCGCAGCGTGACGAACTGGAACGACAGCTTGCCCTGATCGCCGGAGCGCGGATCGAGGTCGGCATGGAAGTGGCGGGCGCGGTCGACGTAACGCTGGGCAAAAAGGTGCTGCGCCTGCGCAAGCCCTATCAGACCGGGACGTTCTCAGTCGAAGGCGAGCGGTTCATATATACCGATGCGCAAGGGAACTCGACCCCGGCGGTTTGAACGCTCGGTCAACGGAGTCGCCCCTTGTCGCGTTCTTTGCTCAAAATCGTTCAAACCGGCATGTACAGGAGTGATGAAGTGAATTTTGGTAGATCGATCCAATGGGCCGCCGCGCTACTGTTGCTGGTCGCGGGCACCATTTCGGATGCGTCGAATGCCTGGGCCGACCATCGGCATCGCCACGGAGGCGTGCGCTACGGCGTCGGCGTTGGCGTTATGGTGGCGCCGCGCTGGGATCCGTGGTTCTGGGGGCCACCCTACTACCCGTATACGCCGTATCCGCCGGTGATCATCGAGCGAGCGCCGCCCGTTTATATCGAACAGCCGCAGGCCGTTCCACAGCCGGCGCCGCAACCGGCGTACTGGTACTACTGCGCGGAATCGAACAATTACTACCCGTATGTGCAGCGTTGTCCGTCGGGTTGGGATCGGATCGAGCCGCAACCGGGCGATTTGCGCTGACGATACGGCAAAGAAGACAGGGAAGATTCATGCAGACAAGGAAATTGGCAAGACGCTCGCTCGCGGCATCGCTACTCGTGTCGTTGAGCGCCTGCTCGACGATTCCCACGGCGCCAAGCATTCTGGCGCTGCCGGGTACCAACCGGACCTTCGACTCGTTCCGTGCCGACGACCAGGACTGCCGGCTCTATGCGTCGCGACAGATCACCGTGCCCGTTACCGATCCGGGCGTGCAGTCGGCAGTCGTCGGTACGGCGGTCGGCGCGGCGGCCGGTGCGGCCATCGGTGGGCAACAGGGTGCAGCGGTCGGTGCCGGGACGGGGCTGTTGATGGGCAGTGCGGTCGGGGCTGACAGCAACCGGGAATACACCTACGGGACGCAGCGCCAGTACGACCACGCCTACATCCAGTGCATGTACGGGCGCGGACACAAGGTGCCGGTCTCGGCCGAATTCGCGAAAAATCTGTCGCAGTCGCCGGCCGCTCCCGCGCGCAGCGGAAACTATCCGCCACCACCGTCGTCCGAGCCGCCGCCCGATTACGTGCCGCGCTGATTTGCCGGCTTATGCCAGAATCGCCCGCGCTGCACTGACGCCGCTGCGCACTGCGCCTTCCAGCGTCGCCGGATAGTCGGCGCAGATGTAGTCACCGGCCAGCCAGAGTCCGCGAGTCGGCGTTCGAGAGGCCGGGCGCGGCAGGTTCGGCCGGCATGAGAACGTCGCGCGGCGTTCGCGGATGACGCGGTGCCAAGTCGGGCGGGGCAACTGTTTCCCCAACGCTTGTTCGAGCTCGCCGTGCAACGTTTGCATCAGCGCGTCGTTGTCCTGTTCGTCCCACGCGCCGCGGGCGCTCAGTACGAACGCCAGAAGCGTCCGGTTGCCGTTTGCGTCGTTTGCACTGCCCGATCCTTCCGGGGCGCGTTTGAATACCCATTGCCCGAGGCGTCCGCTCCTCCCGTCATCGAGCCCGAGCATCGGGCAAGGCAGCGACACTTTTGCGGAGTACGCGGCGTAGACGGTCCCGATCGGCTCGAAGCTGTACTGTTCGAGTTGGCGGGCAATCGGCGCGGTACTTTCGATCTGCCCGAGAAGACCCGCTGCGTGTTGCGGGGCGACGGCGAGGACGAGGTGATCGAACTGTTCGCCATGAATCGTCAGGTCTGAACCGATTGTTTCAATGCGGGAAGAAAGGCGGATACGACCGCCGCTTTTCTCTATGAACTGGCCCGCGGCGTCCGGAAAAATCCGGCTCAGGTCGCTATGCGGCAACAGAAGGTCGGTATCGGCCTGCTGACCGCCCAGGCTGTCGCGCAGCACGTTGGCGAAAATCCGGGCCGAGGCATGCGCCGGTGCCGTGTTCAGGGCCGCGATGCACAGCGGTTCCCACATGAATCGGCGCAAGTGTCCGGATTGCCGGTGCCGATCGAGCAGCGCCGCCACCGAACAATCGTTGTCAAGCCGATACCCGGCCGACTGCAGCGAGCGCATGAAGCGCGCCGCCGAGAGCTTTTCGCGAAGGCTGAGTCCCTTGGCGCGCAGGAGTCCGAGCGCGAGATTGAATGGCGCCGGCAAACGCGGCAACTTCAGGAGAAAGCCGCCGGCCGGATGATTCAATTCGAGCGGAAGCCGGTGCAGCAGTTCTTCCGGGTTTCGGCCCACTTTCTCCATCAGGCGCAGCGTTTCGCGATAGGCGCCAATGAGGATGTGCTGGCCGTTGTCGAGGTGCAGACCGTTGATTTCGACGCTTCGCGCGCGTCCGCCGAGTTGCCGCGCCGCTTCGAACACGGTGACATCGACGCCCTTGGCTGCCAGTTCGACCGCGGTCGTCAGACCGGCCCAGCCGCCGCCAATGACCGCGACCTTCAACCCTTGATCCAGGTGCGCCAGGCGATCCACAGTTTGCGGATCGGCGTTAGCGACGTGCGCTGGCTGAGTACGAGGCAACCATCGTTCTTGATTTCTTCGAGCAGCGTGCGATAGATCGCGGCCATCACCAATCCGGGCCGCTGCATCTTGCGGTCAAGGGCCGGCAGCATGTTCATCGCCTGCGCGTAGTACTGCTCGGCGCGCTCGATCTGGAATTCCATCAGTTTGCGGAAATTGTCCGAGTGGCGAGCGTTCAGGATATCGGCGACCGGGACCTCGAAACGCTTGAGTTCGTCCATCGGCAGATAAACGCGTCCGCGCCGCGCGTCTTCGCCGACGTCGCGGATGATATTGGTCAGCTGGAAGGCCATCCCCAGGTCGTGCGCGTACTTCAGCGTTTTGCGATCCTGATAGCCGAAGATCTCGGCGGCGAGCAGGCCGACGACGCTGGCGACGCGGTAGCAATAGAGCGACAGCGCCTTGAAGTCGAGGTAACGCGACTGCTGCAGATCCATCTCCATGCCGTCGATGATCTCCAGGAGCTGCTCCTGCGGTACGGCGAATTCGGCAATGACCGGCACCAGCGCCTGCGTCACCGGGTGCTCCGGCTTGCCGGTGTAGAGCTTGGCGACTTCCTGCCGCCACCAGGCGAGCTTGGTACTGGCGATCTGCAGATCCTGGCATTCATCGACGACGTCGTCGACTTCGCGGCAAAAGGCGTAGAGCGCGGTGATCGCCCGTCGCCGGTTCGGCGGCAGGAACATGAAGCTGTAGTAGAAGCTCGATCCGCTCGAAGCGGCCTTTTGCTGGCAGTATTCTTCAGGAGTCATCTTGTGCGCCCGTTCAGGAAGCCGCGATTTTCACACAGTTCTCACATCAGCAACGAGCGGCCGCCCATGAGCAACCAGTCCGCCGGTCCGAGGCGCGGGCGGCGCCGGAATACATCGCCGTTGGCGCGCTGTATGCGTTCAAGGATGCGCAGTCCGCCCTGAACCGTCAGCCGGATTTCCCAGCCCATGCGTCCGGGTAGCCGCCGGACGAGCGGTGCGCCTTCGAGCATGAGCGCGCGTGTACGTTCGATCTGGAAGTCGAGCAGGGCGATCCAGCAGGCGTCGCAATGGCCGTCGGCGATCTGCTTTTCATCAACACCGAAATGCGCAAGATCGGTTTGTGGCAGATAGACGCGGTTCTTCGTCCAGTCGACGACGACGTCCTGCCAGAAATTGATCAGTTGCAGCGCCGAACAAATGCAGTCGGAACGGCGCAGGTCATCGTCTGCGGTGCGTCCGACGAGATGCAACATCAGCCGTCCCACCGGGTTGGCCGAACGGCGGCAGTAGTCGAGCAGTTGCGCATAGTCGTCGTAGCGTTTTTTGACGACGTCCTGCGCGAAGGCGTCGAGCAGATCGCGGAACAAGGCTATCGGCAACTTACAGGTGCGAATGACTTCCGCGAGGTCGCAGAACAGCGTGTTCGACGAGCTCTCGCCGCGTTCGATGCGATCGAGCTCGGCCGTATAGGCGGCAAGTCCGGCCAGCCGTTCCGCATTCGTAAGCGCTCCCTCGTCGGCGATGTCGTCGGCGCTGCGCGCAAACCGGTAGATTGCTTCCACCGGACGACGCAAGCGGGCGGGCAGCAGCAGCGAAGCGACAGGAAAGTTCTCGTAGTGGTCGACGGACATGGGAGCGAGATCTGTGTGGCGCTCGGCGTATCGAATGAACGTGAGCGGCTGACAGTATAGGTCGATCTCGGGTAAGATGCCGGATTGCGCGAGAGTGGCGGAATTGGTAGACGCACTGGATTTAGGTTCCAGCGCCGCAAGGCGTGGGGGTTCGAGTCCCTTCTCTCGCACCAAATTGACGG
>RRZU013148727.1_pt1 | contig 12259 bp, 7 predicted proteins | sample 2165561 | NCBI WGS metagenome assembly RRZU01 (sample SAMN10456909, study PRJNA506462) | wastewater metagenome | isolation source: wastewater sludge | place: USA: Moscow, Idaho | reverse complement strand
TTGTGGAAGAACTGCATGAGCCCTGGAAGCTCGGCTTCACAGCCTTCTTCCTCGATGACGTCGACCGCGTGGTTGTTGGCATCGGGATGGAACTTCACGAGAATCTCTCCCACCAGCCCCACGCGCGGCTTGCGCGAAATGTTGCGCAGTTCGAGGGAGTCGAACTCGCGCACGCACTCGCGCACCAGATGACGATAGGACATCCTTCCACCCCAGCCGGCCGAGTAGCCGTCTCCCGTGAGCCACTCGGTGCAGATCGCATCCCACCGTTGATAGAGCTCGGTGGCCGCTCCAGGTACCACCTCATAGGGGCGAACCCTCAGCAGCATGGATTGCAGCATGTCGCCAAGCACGATGGCCTGAAGCACCTTGTGCACCATCTGCATCGAGATCTCGAAGCCGGGGTTGTCCTCGAGGCCCTGCACCGAGGCGGCGATGACGGGCACCTGCGGGTAGCCGGCATCGCGCAAACCCTTGCGCAGCAACGCCGCATAGTTGGTGGCCCGGCACATTCCCCCTGTCTGGGTGATGACGACGGCGGTGCGGTCCGGGTTCGAGCGCCCACTGACGAACTCCTGAAGAAGCTGACCGATCACCACAATCGCCGGATAGCAGGCATCGTTGTTGACGTACTTCAGCCCGGTCTCCATGGATTCGCGACTGGTGCGTTCCAGCACGCGCACGTTGAGGCCCGCGCGTCTGAGCACGGGAGCCAGCAGCTTGAATTGGATGGGAGCCATCTGCGGCGCAAGAATCTCCCAGCCCTCGTCGCGCATCTGCTTGGTGTAAGCGGCGTGCGGCTTGATGTGGCCCGCAGCCACCGCGCGTTGCTCTTCGGAGGCGGCTCGCTCGGCCGGATCCACCAGATCGAACTCATCGAGCTCAGTGAGCGCCGCCGGGTCGCTGCCATCACCCAAGGCGAGGCGGGCATCGGCTGGCTGCGTGGTGTCGAGGACCTCCGACGTGCAGGACGAGGCCGCATGCTCCTCCCGCTCCGCAATCGCTGCATCGAGCGAGCGCAGCCTGATCTTCGCGGCGCCCAGGTTGGAGACCTCATCGATTTTGAGCACGGTGTGCACATCCCCGCGCCCTTCGAGAATTTCTTGCACCTGGTCGGACGTGATGGCGTCAACACCGCATCCGAAGGAGTTGAGCTGCACCATCTCCAGGTTCGATTCGTCGCCCACCCTGGCGGCCGCCTCATACAGGCGCGAGTGGTAGGACCACTGGTCGCGCACTCGCAGAGGGCGCTCCAGGCGGCCATCGGCCACGGCATCCTCGGTGAGAACGCCCATGCCGAGCCCGTTGATGACTTCGGGAATGCCGTGGTTGATCTCCGGGTCCAGATGGTATGGCCTACCCGCCAGAACGATTCCCCGAACCCCGTGCTCATGCATCCATTGGATGTACTCCTCGCCCTTGTCCTTGATCTCCCTCTTGACCGCGGCGTCCTCCTCCCATGCGGCCTCCAGCGCCGCGCGCATCTCCACGTCCGAGATCTCCCACTCGGCAAAGACCTCACACAAGCGCCCCGGCAGGTAGTCACGGTTGCCAAGATTGATGAACGGGGTGAGCAGGCGGAACTCGGCCACGCCGTCGCCGGTCACATTGTTCCGGATGACCTCGGGATAGGTGGCCACGACGGGACAGTTGAAATTGTTGTCCTGCCCCTTGAACTGCTTCTGCTCGTAACTCACGCAGGGATAGAAAACCGTGGTGATTCCCTTCTCGCGCAGCGACTCGATGTGGCCGTGCACCAGCTTTGCCGGGTAGCACACGTTCTCCGAGGGGATGGATTCCATGCCCTTCTCGAACAGGCCGTGGTCCGAGCGACCCGAGATCATCACGCGGAAGCCCAGCTTGGTGAGCAGCGTGAACCAGAACGGGTAGTTCTCGTAGAGGTTGAGAACGCGCGGGATGCCAATGTCCCCGCGGACGGCCTTCTTCTCCGTGAGGCGGCGGTATCCGAACATGCGCTTGTACTTCCAGTCGTACATGTTCGGCAGCTCGGACTTCTTGGGGATGCGCTCGAGGGAGGCGCCGCGCTCGCAGCGGTTGCCGGACACATGACGTTCTCCGTTGGAGAATGTGGAAATCGTCATGTTGCAGTGGTTCTGGCACAGCCGGCAGGTCTTGCGCGTGGTCTCCACGTGGAAGTCCTCGAGATCCGAGAGCTGGGCGAGGCAGGACTCCTCGACGACGACGCCCTGCGCGTCACCTTCGTCACCTCCCAGCTCGGTGGTGGCAGTACCGCAGGCCGTGGCGGCAGCGGGCACCGCCGCCGAATGCATGCGGGCGGTCAGCGCGGCGCCAAAGGCACCCATGAGGCCGGCGATGTCCGGGCGCACCACGTCGCGGCCCGTCAACAATTCAAAGGCGCGCAACACCGAATCGTTGAGGAAGGTACCTCCCTGCACCACGACCTTCGCGCCGAGGTCCGAGGGATCCTTCAGCTTGATGACCTTGTAGAGGGCGTTGCGGACCACCGAATAGGACAGGCCTGCCGCGATGTCGCGGGGGTTCGCGCCCTCCTTCTGCGCCTGCTTGACCGAGGAGTTCATGAACACCGTGCAGCGCGTGCCCAGATCAACGGGATCGGAGGATTCCATCGCCATCTGCGCGAAGGTTTGAACGTCGGTCCCCATGGTGGCGGCAAAGGTCTGCAGGAACGATCCGCAGCCCGAGGAGCATGCCTCGTTCACCGAGATGGAGTCCACGGCGTGATCGCGGATACGCAGGAACTTCATGTCCTGACCGCCGATGTCAATCACCGAGGTGACGCCGGGCAGCATGTGGTCGGCCGCCCGGAAGTGCGCCATGGTCTCCACCACGCCCTCGTCCATCCGGAGGGCCGCCATGACGAGGCCCTCGCCGTACCCGGTGGCGCACGAGCGAACGATCACCGTCCCCTCGGGCAGTTCGGAGCGTACACGGCGCACGATGTCCACGGCAGCCGCCACCGGATCACCCTCGTTCGAGGCGTAATGGGAGAAGACGATCTGGTCCAGCTCATCAATCACCACGGCCTTGATGGTGGTGGAGCCTGCGTCGATGCCCAACCAACAACGGCCCTGAGCCTGCTCGATCGGCAATCGCGGCACGGATTCGCCGGCGTGCCGGGTGCGGAACTCCTCCCGCTCCTCCTGCGTGGCGAAGAGACTGCGCATGCGCGCCGACTCCGCCGTCACGTTTCCGTCTGACAGTCTCCCGATGAGCGAGGAGAGCAGCTGCGGGTAGTGCCCTGTTGCCGAGCCGCCATGGGGAGTCGAACCAACCGGGGGCGCACCACGGGCCTGGTCAGAGGCCTGGTCAGCTTCGTACGACTCGCGCGAGTTCCGGACCGCCCGCGTGCCCGGTATGCGCAAGGAGCGCTCGTGCAGTTGGTCGGCGAGCAGAGCCGCCCCAACTGCCACATAGAGTTGGGCGTTCTCGGGCGCGACGAATGCCTGTACCTTGGAAAGGAGTCTCTCGTAGGCCTTGCGCAGCTGCGGCAGGAAGTGCAGCGGACCGCCCAAGAACATGACCGTGCCGCGGATCGGCCTCCCGTTGGCCAGCCCGGCGATGGTCTGTGTGGCCACCGCGGTGAAGATGGAGGCCGCGAGGTCCTCGTGCGCCGCGCCCTGATTGATGAGGGGCTGCAGGTCCGACTTCGCGAACACGCCGCAACGGGAGGCGATCGGATGGAGCTGGGTGTGCCGCTCGGCCAACTTGTCCAGCCCCGCCGTGTCCGTGTGCAACAGCGTGGCCATCTGGTCGATGAAGGCGCCGGTGCCACCCGCGCAGGTGCCGTTCATGCGCTGCTCAGGGGTCGGATGAAGGTAGGTGATCTTGGCGTCCTCGCCACCCAGCTCAATGACGACGTCGACCTGCGGGTGGAGTTGTCGCGCGGCCTCCGTTCCAGCGATGACCTCCTGCACGAAGGGGATTCCCATCGCCTTGGCCACGGAGAAGCCTCCGGAACCGGTCACGGTCGCGAGGACCGGGCCGGGGTGCAGGCGGGAGATGTCCTCGAGCAGGCGCACGAGTTCGCCACGGACGTCCGCGTTGTGACGGCGATAGTCGGAGAAAATGACCCTGCGGCCCTCCAGCAGAACGGCCTTCACCGTGGTGGAACCGATGTCCATTCCAAGGCAGCGCGTTGCTCCGCGCGTCACGGCAGATGCCGAGAGGACGTTCTTTCCTTGCTGAGTCGGCATTCCTGGGTTCTCCTCATTCTCTCTACGAGCATCGTAGGAGAGGATTCCAAGAATTTCCACGCCGATGAAATTACAATGAATTCATGAACAGCACCCCGCAAGAATCCGCACCATCGCAACGAAAGAAGCTCCTGAAAAGCTCTGGGACCAAAGGACCGGATACGAAATCTGATGAATTGTCCGGGAAATCGCGTGGGCCCCGGGCCAAGCGAGGCGAGATGCGCGACCGCATCCGGGAAGCTGCCCGCGAACAGTTCATCAGTCACGGATATGACGCCACCACCATTCGGGAAGTGGCCCGGCGCGCTGGCTGCGACGCAGCCATGGTCTCCTACTACTTCGGAGCCAAGCAGCGACTCTTCCGCGAGTGCTTCAACCTTCCCCTCGATCCCGTGGAGTTCGTGCTTGAGCAGCTCAAGGATGGGCCACAAGGGGCCGGAGAACGGGTTGTTTGCCATGCACTGGAACTCTATGAGCAGCAGATCACCGCGGATACCCTGCGCATTCTCATGACCGCATTGGTCACCGACGTCACCACGTCCCAACGCTTCCGCACCTACATTCGCCACGAGATTCTGGAGGTTCTTCGGATCAAGCTCGACGCCCCGAAGCAGCTGGCGGAGGAGATAGGACTCGCCGTCTCAACCATGTACGGGTTTGCGACCATGCGCTACATCGTGCGCTTGGAACCTCTCGCCTCGATGCCCACCGAGCGCGTGGTCCGCGAGCTGGCACCCATCGTCCAGTACCGCATCGACCGAGTGTTCTCCCTGATCAGCATCAAGGAGTCGAACCGCGGGATGCGCGAACATCACGGTGAGGCCACCCGGCGGTGAGGGCTTTGCGATCACTGCCGGTGCTCTGCGGCGGTGAGACGACACCATCTGCCCATGAAGTCAGTGCGTGCGCTCTCACCGCCACCAAGAAATCCGATCAGCCTCCGGGGAGCTGCGCGCGGCTCAGAGTCAGGGCGTATCCGGTTCCCGGCTCCACCACCACGCCGTCATATCCTTCCAATACCTGAGCCACCTCATCCAAGCGCACGGTTGCCACGTGTCCGAGATGGCCCGACGTGAGCAGGCTGACCGGAGACACGTAGAGAGGCAGAAGCCGGAATTCCTCCTGAGCAGAGCTGCTGCCCCGGACTGACTGGCCAGGGTCTGTTGCCGCGGAGGATGACAGATCTTCTCCGCCCGACTCCGTGTAATCAGCCTTCCATCCTCCGACACGGAAGAAACTCCGCGTGGAGAGGCTCCCAACGGCGTCCACGAGAGACATGCCTCCTGTGCTTGCCCGGGCAAGCAACAGGACTGTGTCGATCGTTTCCGCAAGTGGTTCCAACTCACTGCATGGAAGGAATCGCGGCTCGTCCTCCATCCCGTGGATCCAGAAGCCGGCGCAAGCAGTTCCCGCGTTCAACCCCTCGGCAAGGAGGGTCAGGAGCCGCCCTCGCGTGACTTTGAGGCCAACTCGTTCGGCGCCACTCGGCCCTCCGATCTGGCGCATGAGGGAACCCGGGGTGAGGAACAGGTGAATGGCTCCGCCCAACAGCGGCGAGGATTCGCCCTGCGGACCCGTCCGCACCGGGCAGGCAACAATGGCGTCCCAATGGCCCACCGGGTCCAGCGCCGTACGGGTCGCACGCGCCGCGTCCCGGGACATCGACTGCGGAATTGCCGGAAGGACGCTCAGCCAAGCGCCCACGTTGTCATGTGCATACGACCCGGCCGCCACGTCCCTCTCCAAGGGAACCAGTGGGGTGGCACCCACGCCCGGGGCCGAGTCGGAGTCAGCACCCAGAGGGCGCAGGTCGAGGCCAGTGGCGGGGGCACTGTCCGCACCCATTGGTCGCGGGTCGGCGGCAGTGGCGGGGGCCCCGTCCGCATCATGGGGGTTCGGCTCGGGGCTGGTGGCAGCACCGTCCACTCCCGAGGAGTGAAGATCGGGCTCCGCGGAGGAATCGATGTTCTCAGACATGCACGGGGATCCGCTCGGCGTGGTCAACTGTGGGACAAAGGATCGAGTGCGGTCTCGCCGCCTCCGCCGCTACCGCCACCGGCCCCGTCCCGTCCGGAGAGGCCCGGTCCGGCGACCCGCCGGATGAGACCTCGCGGAGCGAGACGCAGGATCGCGGCAGCGGTGCGGTAGCGCAGAGTTGGGGTGACGATCACCGTGCCGCGGCGGACGGCGTCGATACCCGCGCGCGCCACCGTTCCCGGGGACGAGAAGGCGATGCTCGGCCACTGGCTGGAGTCCACGTGTGAGCGCTCGTGAAACTCCGTGTGCACAAGCCCGGGGCACACCACGGTGGCGTTGACGCCTGTGCCCTTCAACTGGGAAGCCAGGCCTTCGGTGAAGGTGCGAACCCATGCCTTGTGCGCCGAGTAGGTTCCCTGAACGGTCAACGCCGTCATTGAGGCCACGTTGAGGATGCCGCCGTAGCCGCGGCGCTTCATGGCGTCCGCGGCGGCGTGGCAGGTGATGAGGACCGCGCGAACCATCGTGTTCAGTCCATCGAGCTCGCGTTCGAGTGAGCCCCCGATGAAATCCTGCCCCAGCCCGAAGCCTGCGTTGTTGACGAGCAGCCCGATCGGGCGCTCTGCGCTGGAGATGCGGTCCGCCACCGCGAGCGCTCCCTCCGTCGTGGAAAGATCCGCGGGAAGCACCTCGACCCGTACGTTCGCGATCTGACGAATCCGTTCGGCCACCTCCTCCAACCGGTCCACGTTGCGGGCCACCAGAACGAGATCGTTGCTCTCGGCAGCCAGTTCCCAAGCGAATTCGAGGCCAATGCCAGAAGTTGCCCCGGTGATCAGTGCGGTTCCCATGGGCACCAGCCTATCCTCCGGGTCCCGCGGAGCGCCGGATGCGCTCACCCATGACGACATTGCTTGCAGGGACCCTCTCCTCACCCCTGCCTGCGGCATGCCGGGCACGTGCAATCGCCGCTAGGCTGGTGCCCATGAAGATCGCTACGTGGAACATCAATTCGATTCGAGCTCGGGCCGATCGCGCGCTCGGTGTTCTGGAACGCTGGGATCTTGACGTCCTGCTGCTGCAGGAGACCAAGTGCAAGCCCGAGCAGTTCCCCGTTGCAGCATTCGAGGAGGCCGGATACGAGGTTGCTGCGGCGGGGCTGAGCCAGTGGAACGGCGTCGCCGTCGTCTCGCGAGTGGGTGTGGAGAACGTGCGCACAACCTTCCCCGAGCAGCCCGGCTTCGCGAAGGAGGACGAGGCAGGCAACCTCATCGGCGATCCCGTCGTGGAGGCACGAGCCATCGGCGCAACCTGCGCGGGCGTGGACGTGTGGAGCCTCTACATCCCCAATGGGCGCTCCCTGCGCGACCCGCATTACCGCTACAAGCTGGAGTTCCTGGACAAGCTCAAGGGCGCCACCGCCACGTGGCTGGCGGCGAATCCCGACCAACAGCTGCTTCTTGGCGGTGACTGGAATGTGGCGCCGCTGGACACCGACGTGTGGGACATCGGCGCATTCGAGAATGAGATTTACGTGACCGATCCCGAGCGCGCGGCGTTCAATGCGTTCGGTGAGATCGGGATGCGCGAAGTCACGCGCAACGCCGAGGGCGCCTCCTACACCTACTGGGACTACCAACGCCTGCGCTTCCCCCGCAACGAAGGCATGCGCATCGACTTCGCGTGGACCTCCCCCGCGCTGGCCGAGCGAGTGACCTCCGCCCATATCGACCGCAACGAACGCAAAGGCAAGGGCGCCTCGGACCACGTGCCCGTTGTCCTTGACATCGCCGACTGACTCGTGGCCCCCGCGGGCAAGAAAGAGGGCCAGCAGCTCGTCATTTCTGACGACCAGCCAGCCCGGTGTCCTCATGGGAGGCCAAAGGCGCGTGCGAATGCGGACGATGCCGTACCCGTGGGCGCCCCGACCCCGCGATCAGCGTGGTGGCATCAGCGATCCAGCTTGTGCCCGATCTGCTCCAACCACAGCTTCTCCGCCACATTTCCAATGCCGTTGTGGACGTAGTCGGGGCGGAATGCGTACCTCTGAATGTCGTTCACGGTGGTGGAGCCGGACAGCACCAGATGCGTCTGCAACCCGGACTCCATGCCTGCCAGGATGTCGGTGTCCATGCGGTCGCCGACCAGCGCGGTCTCCTCGGAGTGGGCATCGATCTTGTTGAGCCCCATGCGCAGCATCACCGGGTTCGGCTTGCCCACATAGTAGGGCTGCTTGCCGGTGGCAGCGCTGATCATGGCCGCAACGGCTCCGGTGGCGGGAATCGCTCCGTCGGCCGAGGGGCCGGTGACGTCGGGGTTCGTGGCGATGAAGCGCGCACCGTTGTCAATCAGGCGAATTGCCTGCGTGAGAGCATCGATCGAATAAGTGCGGGTCTCGCCGAGCACCACGATCTCCGGGTTGCTGTTGGTCATGACGAATCCGGCTTCGTACATGGCGGTGGTCAGGCCCGCTTCGCCAACCACGTAGGCGCGGCGGGTCTCGGTCTGCGAGGCGAGGAACGTCGCCGTCGCCAACGCGGAGGTCCAAATGTTCTCCTCCGGAACGAACAACCCGGCGGATTCGAGGCGCGCCGAGAGGTCTCGCGAGGTGTAGATCGAGTTGTTGGTGAGCACCAGGAAGGGGATTTCCTTCTCGCGCAGAGTCGTGATGAACTCGTTGGCGCCGGGAAGGGCATTCTCCTCGTGGATGAGCACGCCATCCATGTCGGTGAGCCAATTCTTGATTGTTCTTGTCATGGCTACAAGCTTATGGCCCTTTCTGGCCGCGTGGGTATGACCCCGCCCTCAGAATCATGTGAACAGAAGGTAACGAAATGCCGGTATTTCGCCGTTTTGAGGCGTACGGCACCATGACGCGGTGAGGGGATTCATCGGCGGCGGGGGCGGCCACACACCGGTGGCCGGCTCGGGAAGGTCCTCCGCCCCTACCTCTTCCCAGCGATCAGCGGGTGGCGAAGAACGCTGGAAAGCCGCCCCGGGAAGTTCGCGGCGCAGATGCCTCGCCCCTCGTGAACGGTGCCATGTGGTAGGGCCACGTCAGGATCGTTGGGCAGGCGATCAACCGGCCACCATGCCACGTCGAGGGACTCCTCGGAGACCGAAATGCCCACATCCGGGTCCGCCACGTAGGCAAAACCGATGTCCCAGTGGGCGTGGCAGGTGAAGTTGCCGTGAAGCGGATGCCTGTCGAAATCCACCGGTACCGGGCTGAGAAGTTCGATGTCGGGGAGCCCCGACTCCTCGCCAGCCTCTCGCGTCCCGGCCGCAACGAGTGACGCATCCTCCCGATCGACGTGCCCTCCCAGCTGCACCCAGCGATGCAGCCGCCGGTGGTACGTCAGCAGGATGCGTGAGAAGTCCGGGCTGAAGACGAAGGCCGACGCCGTGATGTGCTCCGGGCCGATTCCCTTGAAGAGTGCCGCCTCGCCCTGGTTCAGAAGGAACGCTCTCCACGCCGGTGCGGCCTCCCCGGGAGAGATGAGTTTCCACGAGTCAATCTCCGCGAGCGCGGATTCGGGCGTCAGTAGTTGTGACACGGCCCCTCCTTCGACTGCCCCAGCATAGCGCCTCGAGACCGACCAAAGTCCCACGAAGTGGTCGCTCACGCCACCCCCTGTCCCCTTTCCGTGGCAGACTTGCGTGCGTGACCATCTTGCCCAGTGACACCTTCACGTTCGAGCACTCCTACGCAGTCGTCGGCGGACCGCACCGGGAGATCACTCTTCACCATGGCGACGCCGACGCCGTCTTCCCCCTCGCCTCGCTCACCAAGCTCCTGACCGCGTGGTCAACGCTCATCGCGGTGGAGCAGAAGATCATCGATCCGCGCGAGCCGTGCGGGCCCAAGGGCTCGACTGTCCGCCACCTTCTCGCCCACTGCTCCGGCCTCCCCTTCTCCGGGGGCGCGATCCTGGCAAAGCCGGGCGAGAAGCGGATCTATTCGAATCTCGGAATCGAGGTGCTCGGCGAGCGGCTCGCCACCCGCGTCGACATGCCGATCCAGGAGTGGATCTCCTCCTCCGTACTGGAGCCTCTTGGCATGGCGACGACGGCGGTGCCCGGCTCACCCGCGTATTCGGGCCAGTCCACGGTGCGCGATCTGGCCGTGTTTGCGGCCGAGCTGCTTCGCCCCCAACTCGTGAGCGAAATGATGGCCAATGAGGCCACCTCGGTACAGTTCCCACGGCTCTCGTGGATCCTGCCCGGTTATGGCCGTCAGGCGGACAACCGGTGGGGACTTGGGCTGGAGATTCGCGGTCACAAGTTTCCGCATTGGACGGGCAAGAGCTTCTCCGCACGCACCTTCGGTCATTTCGGCCAATCCGGCTCGTTCCTGTGGGTTGATCCCACTGTGCGCAAGGCCGGCATCTTTCTCGGCGCCGAGCCTTTCGGCTCCGCCCACAAGCAGGCGTGGCCTGCCCTCACCGACGCCATGCGGGAGCGGTGAGCGCAGGCCACACCTGTGGATGTGGGATGCCTCAGCCCTCGCGCAGGCGAAGCTCCAGGCCGGACCTCTCACCCCCGAAGGCTCCGAACTCGACCGCGTTGGTCACGTCGTCGGCGCTCACGAGGCGGGCATCCGCCACCACGGTGTCCCCGTCCTTGACCTCGCCGCCCAGCAGCATACGGGCCAACTGATCGCCTATCTCGCGCTGGATCAGGCGGCGCAGCGGACGCGCGCCGTAGGCCGGATCGTAGCCATCCATCGCCAAATACTCGAGAGCCGCATCCGTGACCTGCAAAGTGATCCGGCGGTTGGCGAGCCTCTCGGCCAGCTGGTCCACCTGGAGATTGACGATCCTGCCAATCTCGTCCATGGAGAGAGGATCGAAGATGATCACGTCGTCCAGGCGGTTGAGGAACTCCGGCTTGAAGGCCTGACGAACCGCGCCCATGACGGACTCGTGCTTCTCACGCTCGTCGCGCAACGGATCGGTCAGCACCTGCGAACCGAGATTCGAGGTCAGGATCAGGATCGTGTTCTTGAAGTCGACCGTGCGGCCCTGCCCGTCGGTCAGGCGCCCGTCGTCCAACACTTGCAGCAGGATGTCGAAAACATCCGGATGCGCCTTCTCGACCTCGTCCAACAGGATCACGGAGTAGGGGCGGCGGCGGACCGCCTCGGTCAGCTGGCCGCCCTCCTCGTAACCGACGTATCCCGGAGGAGCACCAACGAGTCGCGAGACCGTGTGCTTCTCCGAGTACTCGGACATGTCGATGCGGACCATGGCGCGCTCGTCGTCGAACAGGAAGTCTGCAAGAGACTTTGCGAGCTCGGTCTTGCCCACTCCCGTGGGGCCGAGGAACATGAAGGAACCTGTGGGCCGATCCGGATCGGCCACACCGGCGCGAGAGCGCCGCACGGCATCCGACACGGAACGCACCGCGGCCCTCTGACCGATCAGGCGCTCACCGATGACGGCCTCCATGTGGAGAAGCTTCTCGGTCTCGCCCTGCAGCAGTCGGCCAACCGGCACACCGGTCCACGCCGAAACCACCTCGGCGATTTCGTCCGCGTCCACGCGTTCGGCGATCATTGGCTCCAGGTCCGCATCAGCGCCCTGGGCCTCGGCGGCTTCCGCCGCCTCGATCTCGCGTTCAACGTTCGGAATGTCGCCATTCTGGAGCCGACCGGCATCCTCGTAACGGCCCTCGCGAATCGCGCGCTCGAGTTCCGTGCGCAGCTCGTCCAGGCGAACACGCAGGTCACCGACCTTGTTGCGCCCGGCCTTTTCGTTCTCCCAGCGGGCGTTGAGGGCCGCAAGATCCTCCGACTTGTCGGCCAGCTCCGCGCGCAGCTTGTCCAATCGCTCGGCCGCCGCGGCGTCGTCATCCGAGTCGGTGTCAACGAGGTAGGACTCTTCCATCTTCAATCGGTCCACCTGGCGCTGCAGGGCGTCGATCTCCTCGGGGGAGGAGTCAAGCTCCATGCGCAGGCGTGAGGCCGCCTCGTCCACGAGATCGATGGCCTTGTCCGGAAGCTGACGGTCCGCGATGTAGCGGTTCGAGAGCTCCGCAGCGGCCACAAGTGCGCCGTCGGAGATCGTGACCTTGTGATGGGCCTC
>RRZU012763551.1_pt1 | contig 12260 bp, 14 predicted proteins | sample 2165561 | NCBI WGS metagenome assembly RRZU01 (sample SAMN10456909, study PRJNA506462) | wastewater metagenome | isolation source: wastewater sludge | place: USA: Moscow, Idaho | reverse complement strand
GTCGGGCAATGCCATGGGCTCAGAGTAGAACTTACTCTTAATCTCATCGGGGTCGCGCTGCTCAATCTCAATGTCCTCGCCCGTCTTACAGTTCATGTCGATGGTGGAGGTGGGCCCCAGAACGTAGAAGGGGATGCCGTAATACTTGGCCAGGATGGCCACGCCGCTGGTGCCAATCTTGTTGGCGGCATCCCCGTTGGCGGCCACTCGGTCGCAGCCCACAAAGCAGGCCTGAATCCAGCCGTTCTTCATGACGATGGAGGCCATATTGTCACAGATGAGGGTCACGTCGATGCCCGCCTTGTGCAGCTCATAAGAGGTAAGGCGCGCACCCTGGAGGAGGGGCCGGGTCTCGTCGGCAAAGACCTTAAACTCCATCCCCTGCTCTTTGCCCAGGAAGAGGGGGCCCAGCGCGGTGCCGTACCGGGAGGTCGCCAGAGGACCTGCGTTGCAGTGGGTGAGGATGCCGTCGCCGGGCTTGATGAGGGTGAGCCCGTGCTCCGAAATGGCCCGGCACATGGCGATGTCCTCCTCATGGATAGCATGGCACTCCTTGCCCAGCAGCGCCACCACCTCTGCCACCGACTTGTCGGCGTTGGCCTTCACCACGCCCTCCATGCGGTTGAGGGCCCAGGAGAGATTCACGGCGGTGGGGCGGGAGGCGTTGAGGTACTCCTTCTGCTCGTGGAACTTCCCAGCGAAGGCGCTGTAGTCCTGTTCCTCCGTCTGGGCGGCCAGGGCGTAGATGCAGTAGGCCGCGCAGATGCCGATGGCAGGGGCCCCTCTCACCCGGAGAAGGAGAATGGCCTCGTACATCTCCTCAGGGGTGCGGAGGATCAGGTATTCGGTGCGGTTGGGAAGCTGGGTCTGGTCGATGATGACGACGCTCTTTCCGTCGCCCCCCAGGCGGACATTGTCCACATGGGTAACCTGTGTAACAGATTCAGACATTGGGCAGGCTCCTTTCCTGTTTGACTGTCAGCCTTAGCTGTTCATATATCCCCCGTCCACCGTGAGCAGATGGCCGTTGACATAGTCGGATGCGTGGGATGCGAGAAAGATGACAGGGCCCATCATGTCCTCCGGGTTTCCCCAGCGGCCCAGGGGAATCTGGGCATTGATTGCGGCCACAGCCTCATTATTCTTGCGGAGATTTCCCGTGTTGTCAGTCACCATGTAGCCGGGTGCGATGCCGTTGACACAGATGCCGTACTTCCCCCACTCGTTTGCAAACGCATGGGTCAGCCCCGCCACGGCGTGCTTGCTGGCCACATAGGCCGCATCCCCCGACCCACCCTTCCACGACTGAACGGAGCAGGTGTTGATAATCTTGCCGCCGCCCATGGAAATCATCTGCTTGCCAATCTCCCTGGTGAGGAGGAAGAGGGAGCGGAGATTCAACTCCATCACGGCGTCAAAGTCTTCCATGCTGTGGTCCTCGGCGGGGGCAAGGCGGATGATGCCCGCATTGTTGACCAAAACGTCCACCCGTCCAAAGGCAGAGATCGCCTGGGCAGCCACGGCGGGAACTGCGTCCCGGTCCCCCAAATCGGCTGAAATTTCATGGGCGCGGCGGCCAAGGGCCTCTACCTGGGTCTTGGTGTCCCCCATGCCGCGCAGCCCTACACCCACGATATCGGCCCCGGCCCGGGCGAGGGCCACAGCCATAGCCTGTCCCAGCCCCCGGCTCACGCCGGTGACCAGCGCCACCTTGCCCTCCAGGGAGAAGATTGACAGGTCCATCCTGTCTACCTCCTATTCATAAATCTCGTTGGGGAGGGGCTCGGCGGGGAGAAGACAGTCCTCGTCCCGAAAGGCGGGAGCGACCACGCACGAGACCAGCACAAAGTCTCCGTCTACCACCCGGGTGGTCTGCCACTGGCCGGCCGGGGCCACCAGCTGGAACTGCTCCCCCTCGTCCAGTCGGGGCCCCACCCGGAGCGTCTGCCCGGCCAGTGGGAGGGCTCCACTGCCGCCCAGGGTCATCTCCAGACTGCCCCCCCGGTGCCAGCACCAGACTTCGCTTGGTGCCAGCTTGTGCCAGCGGGAGATTTCACCCTTGCGGAGCAGGTAGTAGATGTAGCTGCAGCTCTCGTTCCCGCCGCTGTCTACGTCAGAGCGCCAGACAAAGCGAAACCATCCCCCCTCGGGGTGGGGCTCCAGTCGGAGTTGTTCAATGAGCGCCGCGGCTGTATCCTTCATATTTTTCCCCTCCTCGGCATTGTTTCGACCACGCGGACACCGCGCTGAGCGAACAGGTCCTCCCAGTCGCTGTCCAGCGTGTCCAGAATGACGGTATCTAAATCGTCCAACCCGCCGATGCGGTAAAAGGCCGTGAGGCCCAGCTTGGTGCGGTCGGCCACCAGATAGCGCTCTTTGGCGCGGCTGAGCATCAGCCGGCGCAGACTGCCGTTGACGGGGAGGCCGTCGGTCACATCCCCCTCCCTGCTCACGCCGCGGCAGGAGACAAAGGCCTTGTCCACATAATAAGTACACAGGGCCTCCTCCGCGGTGGGGCCCACAAAGCACTGGGTCTTCCGGTCCAGCTTGCCCCCAATCAGGTGGAGTCGGCAGGAGGAGCTCCCCGAGAGGAGTGTGGTAATTTTCAGGGAGTTGGTCACCACAGTCAGCCCATCGATTCGGGCCAGGTGTCGGGCAATGGCCAGGCAGGTGGTGCTCTCATCCAGGGCGACCGTGTCCCCCTGGTGAATGAGGGCTGCGCAGGCCTCCCCAATGGAGTTCTTGGCCTCGGTGAAGAGGAATTCCCGAATGGATATGTCAACCTCGTTGCGCACACCCTTGTGGATGTATGCGCCCCCGTAGGTCTTGATGAGCTTGCCCTCCTGCTCCAGGATGGACAGATCCTTGCGTACCGTCTCCCCCGTAACTGCGAAAACACCGCACAAGTCCTTCACCAGTACGCTCTTGTTCTGGCTCAGCAGGTCCATGATTTTGGCGCGGCGCTCGGGGGCAAGCATGGCGGAACCCTGCTCCGGCTGCTTCACGTCCTCCCTCCCGCCAATCTTTGGTAAAACCCAGCCATGGCCCGGAGTTGCTGGGCCTGCTGGGGAGATATCTCCTTGCCCCCCCCCAGCTGGTCCACATAGAGATGGATCTTGGCGGTCTGCTCCACCACCTCCAACCAGTCAAAGGCCGCCCAGAGGGAGGGGCCCCAGGCCAGCGCGCCGTGGTTTGCCAGGAGAAGGGCGCTGTGGTCAGCAACAAAGGGTACAATGCTGTCGGGCACCTCATCGGTGGAGGGCATGGCAAACTCGGTAACCGGAACCTCGCCCAGGCCAATCACCATCTCGGACAGATAGCGCTCGGTCAGGGGGCGGTGGGCCACGGCAAAGGCGGTGGAGATGGGGGGGTGGGCGTGGACCACGCTCATCACGTCGGGTCGGGAGCAAAAGATTCTTAGATGCATCTTGCTCTCGCTGGAGGGGTACCGGTTTCCCTCCAGAACATTGCCCTCTAAATCGGTGCGCACCATCATGTCGGTGGTCATGCGCCCCTTGCTCACGCCGGAGGGGGTGATTAAAATTTCGTTTTCTGCCACCCGGACCGAGATATTGCCGTCATTGCTCACCACATAGCCCCGGTCGTACAGCAGCTTGCCAACCAGGCACAGTTCTTCTTTGATGCGGTCCAAAGAATCCATCGGTATCACTCTCTTTCTCAACTGACGCAGGTGTCCTGCCGTACTTGAGCCAAAGAAGGGCTGATGAAGTCACGCCGTTCAGATTGTCGAAACAGGATGCCGACAAGATGTGCGGAGCGATTTCATCAGCCCTTCCCCTGGTTCAATCCAACGAAAAACAAGCGAAATCAATTGGTTTTTTCTTTTTTATACAGTGTACCACAGTCAATGAAAAAACACAAGACAGAATGATGTCTCATATTATGGCGTCATCTTTTCCTGCTTCACCTTTTTGTCCACCACATGGCGTGTGGCCAGCTCTTGCCGCACATCCTCCAGGCTGATCCCCATCTCAATCATCAGCACCATGACATGGTAGGCCAGGTCGGCAATCTCATACACCGTCTCCTGCCGGTCCCCGGCCTTGCCCCCGATGATTACCTCGGTCGCCTCCTCCCCAATCTTCTTGAGCATTTTGTCGGTCCCCTTTTCAAAGAGGTAGGAGGTGTACGATCCCTCCCGGGGGGTACGCTTGCGCTCTCCAATCAGGGCGTAGAGGTCGTTCAGGGTGAAGCCGGGGGGCTCCTCCCCCACAAACTGCTCCCCGTGGAAGCATGTCTCATCCCCGGTGTGGCACGCCGGCCCGGATTTGCGCACCGTCACCAGGAGGGTGTCCCCATCGCAGTCCCCTCGAATCTCCACAATCCGCTGGACATTCCCCGACGTCTCCCCCTTGCGCCAGAGCGTCTGCCGGGAGCGGGAGAAGAAGCAGGTTCGTCCCTCCCTCAGGGAGAGTTCAAGGCTCTCCCTGTTCATATACGCCAGCATGAGCACCGCACCGCTGTCCGCGTCCCGGACAATGGCGGGGATCAGTCCCTTTTCATCAAATTTCAGCTGATTGATATCCATAGCTGCCTCCTCATTATCGCACGGTAATGCCCGCATCCCGAAGGACCGCCTTCAGGTCGGGAATCCGCACCTCGCCAAAGTGGAAGATGGACGCCGCCAGCCCTGCGTCCACCCCCGGCAGGGCCTGAAATAAGTCCACAAAATCCCGGACACTCCCCGCGCCGCCGGAGGCAATCACCGGGATGGACACAAGCTCCGAAATCGCCGCCAGCATGGGCAGGTCGAAGCCACCCTTCACCCCGTCGGTGTCGATGCTGTTGACCACAAGCTCCCCCGCCCCCAGCTCCACCCCCCGGCGCACCCACGAAAGGGCGTCCAGCCCCGTATCGTCCCGCCCGCCGCGGGCAAATACGTGGAATTCACCGCCCACGCGCTTGATGTCCACGGAGAGGACGACGCACTGGCTCCCGTACCGCTGGGCCGCTTCATAGATGATTTGGGGATTTTTGATGGCCCCGGTGTTCACGCTCACCTTGTCCGCGCCGCATTTGAGCACCCGGTCAAAGTCCTCCAGGGTGTTGATGCCGCCCCCCACGGTGAGGGGGATGAACACGTTTTCCGCCGTCTCCGTCAAACAATCGGTGAACAGCCTCCGCCCGTCGCTGGACGCCGTAATATCGTAAAACACCAGCTCGTCCGCGCCGTTTTCGCTATAATATTTCGCCAGCTCCACCGGGGAAGACACGTCGTTTAATCCCTCAAAATTCACGCCCTTGACCACGCGCCCGTCTTTCACGTCCAGGCAGGGGATAATCCGCTTCGTAATCATTGCCGGCCCACCCCTTCCGCGACAAGGAGGGCCGCCGACAAATCAATATCGCCGGTATAGAGCGCCTTGCCCAAAATTGCGCCGTACAGGCCCATCCCCGCGAGGGTGCCCACGTCCGCCAGCGTAGAGACGCCGCCGGAGGCGATGATTTGAAGGGAGAGGGCCGAAGAGAGCGCCCGATAGAGCGCCACATTCGTCCCGCCCATGGCCCCATCCTTGGAGATATCGGTACTGATCATCGTCTTTACGCCCAGCGCCTGCATCTCGGAGCAAAACTCCAGGGCCCTCCGGTCGGACAGCTCCGTCCAACCCTGAATGGCCACCCGACCATCCCGGATGTCCACGCCGACGGCAATCAGGTCCCCGTAGCGCGCCACCGCGCTGCGCACAAAGCCCGGCTGCGTAATCGCTGCCGTGCCCAGAATGACGCGGAACACGCCAAGCTCGGCGTATTGTTCAATCACGTCCATGGACCGGATTCCGCCCCCCACCTCCGTCTTCAGTCCGGCGGCGAGGATGGCGCGCACCGTTTCAAAATTTGCCGTCGTCCCGTCCTTCGCCCCCTCCAGGTCCACCACGTGGAGGTATTCCGCCCCTGCAGCGCGAAAGGAAGCCGCCACGGCGGCAGGATTGTCGCTATAGACGGTCATCTGGCTGTAGTCACCCTTATAAAGACGGACGGCCTTGCCGCCGAACAGGTCAACCGCAGGAAAGAGTTTCATATTCATCCCTCACAAGGTACAAAATGCGCGGAGAATCCGAAGCCCCGTCTCTCCGCTCTTCTCCGGGTGGAACTGGGTGCCGTACACATTCCCCCGGGCGGCGGCGGCCGTCACCGTCATCCCATACTCCGCCGTGGCGGTCACCGCATCGGCACAGTCCGTCCCGTGATAGGAGTGGACAAAGTAGACGCACTCCCCCGGCTCGGTATTCCGAAACAGCGCGTTTTTCGGCCGATCCGCCGGAAACGAAAGGGCATTCCAGCCGATATGGGGGATTTTCAGCCCCCTGGGCTCCATGGGTGCCACCGTCCCGGGGAGGAGAGAGAGTCCCTCATGCTCCCCGAATTCAAGGCTTTTTTCGAAGAGGAGCTGCATTCCCAGGCAAATACCCAGAAGGGGTGTCCCCTTTTCCGCCGCCTCCCGCACCACGCCGGCAAGCCCCGAGGTGCGAAGCTTTTCCGCCGCATCGGAGAAGGCTCCCACCCCGGGCAGCACAATCCGCTCCGCACGACGAATGGCCGCCGCGTCCGCCGCAATCACCGCCTCCTCCCCGATGTAGCGGAGGGAGGACCGGACGGAAAATAGATTCCCGACGCCGTAATCCACAATCGCGACCATACTCATAAAACCCCTTTGGTGGAGGGAACCTCCCCGGCAAATAACGGGTCGGGGGTAACTGCCGCACGCAGGGCGCGGGCGGACGCCTTAAATATCCCCTCCAGAATGTGGTGTGTGTTTTTTCCTGCCAGCTGTTTGATGTGGAGGGTCATTCCCCCCCGGCGTGCAAATGCGGTAAAAAACTCCTCCGCCAGCTCCGTGTCAAAGTCCCCCACACGGGGGCTTGGGAGCGCCGCATCAAAACTGAGGAAGCCCCGCCCGGAAATATCCACCGCCGCAAGAATCAGCGCCTCATCCATGGGCAGCACCTTATCCCCGTACCGGGCAATTCCCCGCATATCTCCAAGGGCCTCGGCAAACGCCGCGCCAAGACAGATGCCGATGTCCTCCACCGAGTGGTGGCCGTCCACCCAGGTGTCCCCGGCGCAGGAAACGGACAGGTCAAACCCGCCGTGCCGGGCAAACAGCGTCAGCATATGGTCCAGAAACCCAATCCCGGTGTGAATCTCACCCGCGCCCCGCCCGTCCAGGTTCAGGGTGAGGGAAATCCGGGTCTCTGCCGTTTCCCGCTCCATCTTCCCCATTCGCATTTAGCGTACCTCCTTCAAAATGGACACTATGGCACCCACTACCGCCTCCATGGAGGCCCGCGTTCCCACTGTAATTCTAAGATAGTCCGAAATGCCCACTTTATCAAAGCGCCGGACGAGTATGCCCCGCTCCCGGAGCTTTTCGTAAATTGTTTTTCCATCCAATTCCTTGTGTGCCACGAAAAGGAAATTTGCCATTGACTTGGTCATCGTAAAACCCAGGGTGCCCAGGCGTGCTGCCGTGTCCTCCCGGATTTCCGCAATCTCCCGGCAATTTTGATCGTAATATTCCCGGTCGTCCAGCGCGGCCTCCCCGGCAATCAGGGTAAGGCGGTTTACATTATAGGGGTTGAAGGAATTGCGGACCCTCTGGAGGTCAGCAATCAGCGCCCTGTCCCCGATGGCATAGCCCAGACGCCCCCCCGCAAGGCTCCGCGCCTTGGAGTAGGTCTGAATCACAAGGAGGTTTTCATACTGTTTCGTCAGCGAAACCGCCGACTCTGCGCCGAAATCCACGTACGCCTCGTCGATCATTACCACTGTGTCCGGATTCCGCCGGACAATCTCCTCAATCTCTGAGCGAGACAGGGCAATCCCGGTGGGGGCATTGGGGTTTGCGATGACAATGGTTTTCCCCAGCCCGTAATAATCGGCGGTACGCATCGTAAAATCCGGCATCAACGCAAGCTCGGCACGCTCCAGCCCGAACAGCCGGGCGTAAACGGGGTAAAAGCCGTAGCTGATCGCGGGGTACGCAATCCCCCGCCCCGCGTCACAAAACGCCATAAAACAAAAGGCGAGAATTTCATCCGACCCGTTTCCAAGCATCACGTTTTCCGCCGCCACGCCGTAATGGGTGGCGAGTTTTTCCCCCAGGGCCCGCCCTGTCGGGTCGGGGTAGAGGTTTAGCTCCGCCACCGCCGCCCGGTCCAGCCGCTCCAGCACCAGGGGAGACGGGGGGAAGGGGGACTCATTGGTGTTGAGCTTAATATACTTTGCGTCCCGGGGCTGCTCCCCCGGCACATACGCCTCCAACGCCGCGAGGCGGCCACTCATAAACCGGCTCATCTGCCGTCACCGCCCGTCTCCAGGCGTGAGCGCGCCGAGCGCGCGTGGGCGGAGAGCCCCTCCCGCTCCGCAAAGTACGCAACCTCCTCCGCAACCTTTCCAAATGCCTGCGCCGTATAGTAGGTAAAGGATGACTTCTTTACAAAATCATCGACGGAGAGCGGACTTGAAAACCGGGGCGTCCCCATGGTGGGGAGGGTGTGATTCGGCCCCGCAAAATAGTCCCCCAGCGCCTCGGGGCAGCTTTTCCCCAAAAAGATGGAGCCCGCGTTCCGAATGCGGTCAAGCCAGTCAAAGGGGTTTTCCACGCAGAGCTCCAGATGCTCCGGCGCAATGCGGTTGGCAATCTCCACCGCCTCGGCCACGGAGCCGGTGAGGAGTATTTTCCCGTTCTGTTCAATCGACGCATTTGCAATCTCTCGCCGGGGGAGGGTTAAAAGCTGCTCTTCCAGCTCCGCCGCCACCGCCGACGCCAAAGCCGTGCTGTCCGTTACGAGGACGGCGGATGCATTCACGTCGTGCTCCGCCTGGGAGAGCATGTCTGCGGCCACGTGGCGGGGGTTGGCCGTTTCGTCGGCAATGACGAGCACTTCGCTGGGCCCCGCAATCATGTCAATCCCCACAATGCCGTAAACCTGTCGCTTGGCCTCCGCCACAAAGGCGTTTCCGGGCCCGACAATCTTATCGACCCGGGGCACCGTCTCGGTGCCGTAGGTCAGCGCCGCCACCGCCTGGGCCCCACCCACCCGGAACACCCGGTCCACCCCGGCAATTTTCGCCGCAGCGAGGATGACGGGGTTAACCCTTCCCCCGAAGGAGGGGGGCGTCACCATAATAATCTCCTCCACCCCCGCAATTTTTGCAGGGATGCAGTTCATCAAAACGGAGGAGGGGTATGCCGCCGTGCCCCCCGGGATGTAAAGGCCCACCCGCTCGATGGCCGTCACCTTCTGCCCCAGGACAATGCCCTCCCCGGCATTCATCACGAACCCCTGCCGCACCTGACAGCGGTGAAACGCCTCGATATTCCTGGCGGCCTTTTGGAGAATCCCGATGTATTCCGGCTCCACCCCACCGTATGCCTCGTCGATTTCCGCCGCCGTCACCTCGATGGCGGAAATCTCGCAGCCGTCAAACGCCCGGCTGTACGCTCGGAGGGCCCCATCGCCGTTTTTTCTAACCGTTGCGATAATCTCCGAAACGGCGGCGGACAGGTCCGCCCCATCGTCCTTCCGTGTAAATATGCGGTCCATGTCCACCGCCGCCACATCCACAATCCGAATCATGGTTTCGCCTCCAAAGCCTGGGCTATCTTTGCCCTCAGCGCCTCAATCTCTCGGTTTTTAAAATTAAAGCTTACCTTATTGGAAATGAGCCGGGCGGAAATCTCCACAATGGTCTCGGTCGCCTCCAAATTATTCTCCTGAAGGGTTTTACCCGACTCCACAATATCCACAATCACGTCAGACAGGCCGAGAATTGGCGCAAGCTCAATCGAGCCGTTGAGCTTGATGATATCAATCTCCCGTCCCTCCCGGGTGTAGTAGTCCCGGGCGATCTTCGTAAATTTTGTCGCCACCCGCAGCGTTCGCTCCGGGTCGGCGGTAAATCACTTCTGCGCGGCCACGGCCATGCGGCACCGGCCGATGCCCAGGTCGGCCAACTCGTACACATCGGGGGCGTACTCCAGCAGAATATCCTTCCCGGCAACGCCGATATCCGCCGCGCCCCGCTCCACATAGATGGCTACATCGGAAGGCTTGACCCAGAAGTACCGGACGCCCACCTCCGGGTTTTCAAACACCAGCTTACGGCCCGGCTCCCGAATGGCAGGGCAGCCGTACCCGATTTTTTCAAAAACCTCGTAGACATCCTCCCCCAGCCGCCCTTTCGGCAGGGCAATATTGAGCATCTGCCGCGGCGCATTTCCTCCCGCATCGGGCCGGTGCTCCTCCTCCAGCCGCTCCAGAAGGTCGAGATACACCGCAAAGCCGATGGCTCCCGACTTTTTCCCAAACCGGCGCATCAAATGATCATACCGCCCGCCGGAGAGCACCGCCGCTGGGATGCCGTCCACATACCCCTGAAAAATTAAGCCGCTGTAGTAGCTCATATCGTTGACGATGGAAAAGTCGAGGTAGAGCCGCCCGGAAACGCCCAACTCCGCCGCCCGGGCGTATATACCTGCAAGCTCCTCCACCGCTGCATCGGTCTTGTCGCTGACACTGAGGGTTTTGAGGGTGTCCAGCACCTCGGGAAAGGTCCCGTACAGGGAGGCCAGGCGGGCCAGCCCATCCTCAAATTCGGCGCAAAGCCCACCCTCTGCACAGATACGCCGCAGCTCCGGCACGTTTTTTTCGCTGATACACGCCAGAATGCCGCTCCGCTGCCGCTCCGTTAGGGGCTGACTGTCCAGAACCCCGCATAAAAACCCCAAATGGGAGATGCCGAGGCTGTGCCGCGCCCCAATGGTCGCAAGGCTCCGGTCGGCCAGGACAATCACCTCCGCCATGGCGGAGAGGTCAATGGCGCCGATGTGCTCAAGCCCCACCTGCATCCGTTCCTTAAACTCGTGTGCCGTCCCGGAGGGGCGGTAGACGTTTTCGTTATAATAGAGCTTTCGGGGAGTCTCCTCATCCTTCGTATTTTTCACGATGGACAAGGTCACATCCGGACGGAGTGCGAGAAGACGGCCCGATGCGTCGTTAAACGTGATAATATCGTCCGACGCGAGGAAATTCTTATTCCGGACGTAGAGGTCGTACTCCTCAAACCGGTTCATCCTGTAATGGATATACCCGAATCCGCTGTACATGGTGCGCAGGCGAAAAATGGCCCGCTCCTCATGCTGCAAAACGTCTCCCGAAAAATTCATGCGCTCACGCCTCCCTTTCGACCCCATTTTATTCTATGGCAATCCCTCTGTGCGGTGTTGTCCTATCACAAAATATAGCATACTTTATCTTGTTAGTCAATCAGTTTACTACCGCATTAATGTGATAAATTTAATAGAAGCATTGCAATTTTCATTCATTTGTTTTTTAATAGGGATATCAACCCAAAAACAGGATAGGAGAATGAGTATGGAATTGAACGTGAGTAACAGCCACATGGATTACGTGGTGGACGGAGAGGTGCTGGCCACCGTCAGCTTCCGCCCCTGTGGGGACGCGACAACGGAACTTTACCACACCTTTGTAGACGACCGTCTCCGGGGGCAGGGGGTGGCAGCTAAGCTCATGGAGGCGGCGGCCCGGGAGATGCGCCGCCGGGGCACCCAGGTGCTCCCCACCTGCCCCTACGCCGCAAAATGGTTTGCGGCGCATGAGGAGTACAGCGATCTGACGGGTGAGAAGTCCCCGGAATAAATGCCCAGGCCCAGGCGGGACTTCACGCGCTAGGGTATCATAATCCTGTGATACCGGAGCAGAAAACATGACGGAAAGAAGGCGTACCATGGCTTCAGGTTCAAAGGGCAACTGTTATATCTGCGGTGCCGAACTTGGCAAGACGGCGATGAAAAACCATATCTTAAAGGTACATGGCAGAGAAGACAGTGGGCAGGAGTGCAGGCTTCTCAAGATTGAGGGCGCATACAACAAAAATTATTGGCTGTTGATCGATCTCCCTGTTGACAGCTCCCTGTCCGACATCGATCAGTTCCTCCGTAAAATATGGCTGGAATGCTGCGGGCATGTGAGCGCATTTTCCGGCCCCGGGTACAGGGAAATTGGAAAAAGCCGAAAACTGAGTGCCTTTTCAGCAGGGGACCAGCTCTTGCACGAGTACGATTTCGGAGACACAACAAAAACGTTAATTACCGTTGTGGGCGAGATCAAGAGAACGCCCCAGAGGAAAAACGTCCGGCTGCTTGCACGCAATGTCCCTCCCCAATTGAGCTGCGCGGAGTGCAGTTGTCCTGCCGAATACATTTGTACAGAATG
>RRZU010046182.1_pt1 | contig 12262 bp, 9 predicted proteins | sample 2165561 | NCBI WGS metagenome assembly RRZU01 (sample SAMN10456909, study PRJNA506462) | wastewater metagenome | isolation source: wastewater sludge | place: USA: Moscow, Idaho | reverse complement strand
TTACGCCAGGTTGCCGACGCGACCAGACTTATGCACAAGGCGGGCTTTGCGCATAACGACCTGAAGTGGCGAAACTTGCTGGTCGACGGCGGGGAGGCGCCGACGGTCTATTTGATTGATTGCCCGAGTGGTTGTTACTGGGTCGAGCCGTTTCTTTCGTATCGCGTGATCAAGGATCTTGCGTGTCTTGATAAGGTGGCGATAAAGACGTTGTCAAGAAGCCAGCGCCTGCGTTTTTTTCTGGAGTACGCTCAACTGATGCGGCTTGACCAGAAAGCGAAGCGGGACATCGGGCGTATACTTGTGTTCTTTAAAGGGAGGGAGTGAAACGGTCGGCACGGACCGTCTTCGGTATGTGAGCATGGAAACCAATAGTCAAAAAGAAGTCACGATCCTTGTGCCGAACTTCAGGACCTTGAATATCACGAAGATCTGTCTGCGTTTGTTGCGTCGGCACACCGATTTGAGTCGCGCCAAAGTGGTCGTGGTCGACAATGACTCGCGTGATGAGTCGTTGGACTATCTTCGCTCCATCAAGTGGATTGAATTGATCGAGCGCACGTCCGCGCCGGACGATACGCCTCCTCTTTCTCATTCGCGAGCACTCGATTTGGCACTATCCAAAGTCGATACGCCCTATGTGTTGTCCATTCACACTGACACATTTGTTCGTCGTGCTGATTGGTTGGATGTCTTGCTGGCACCGTTCAAACAGGACCGAAATCTGGCGGGCGTTGGTTCGTGGAAACTGGAATCGAAGACGTGGCTGCAACGCCTTGGCCGGCGTTTCGAAGGCGCATGGAAAATTGCGCTGTTCCGCCTGACCGGTCGCCGCACCTATCGTGCGGAGCGTTTTGATGAGAGCCTGCACTATCTTCGTAGTCACTGCGCAATGTACCGGATGGATGTCATTCGATCGCTTGGCACGGGGTTCTCTGATAGCGGAGGAGTGGCTGGTAGCACCATGCACAGAAAGATGGTCGATGCCGGTTACAGGATGCTGTTTCTGGAGTCGGAGCAACTCGGCAAGTACGTGGATCACCTCAATCATGCAACGATGGTGCTCAACCCGGAGCTCGGAAGCAGTGCGTCAATGGTTCGCAGCGGGAAGAAACGCGTCGGAAACAAGCTGAGGGGAATCGACGCTGACGCGATTCTTGCCGACGACTCTCTTGACCAGTAGCGACCTTTACTTGGCAGCCCTACGCGTTCGATTCGTCCTCTGTCGTGGCGTTGAATTGCAGCGCGTGTAACCGTGCGTAGTGCCCCCCCTTCGCTAGCAGCGCCTTGTGATTGCCCGTTTCGACAATGCGGCCTTGGTCCATAACCATGATGACATCCGATTTTTCGATCGTCGACAGTCGGTGTGCGATCACGATTGTTGTGCGATTTGAAGTGACGTGGTCGAGCGCCGCCTGGATGTGACGTTCCGATTCGGTATCAAGCGCTGATGTGGCCTCGTCCAGAATGAGGATCGGCGCATCCTTCAGGACGGCGCGCGCGATCGCCAAGCGCTGGCGTTGCCCTCCGGAGAGCAAAACGCCGTTTTCTCCGACAAGCGTGCCGAATCCGTCGGGTAGGCGCTCTATGAACTCCAAGGCGTAGGCAGCCTCTGCTGCTTTGCGTATTTCCTCGATCGGTGTTCCTGCCAAGTCCCCATAAGCGATGTTGTTGGCGATAGTGTCGTTGAACAGCGAAATCTGTTGATTGACCAGCGCGATGTGTTGGCGGAGGTTACGCAGGGTATAGTCCTCCACATCCACGTCGTCAATCAGTATCTGTCCTGTTTCATGGTGGTAGAAGCGAGGGATCAGGCTGGCCAGCGTCGATTTTCCGCTTCCTGATCGGCCGACCAAGGCAACCATCTGCCCCGGTTCAATCGTGAAGCTGATGTCGTTGAGTACGTTGTCGCTGTCGGCGGCGTAACGGAAGCTAAGGTTCCTAACCTCGATCCGGCCGCTGACGCTGTCTTTTTCAACCGTCCCCATGTCGCGTTCAGGCGTCTCATCAAGTTGGGCGAAGATGCTCTCGGCACCGGCCAGTCCCTTCTGAATCGTTCCGCTGACCTCTGAAAGCTGGCGAATCGGCTTGGGAAGCATCCCGGCGGCGGTGATGTAAGCCACTAGGTCGCCTGCGCTTGAGTTTCCGCGCAGTAGCAGAACGAGGAACAGAACGGTCGCCATGGTGGTGAAGATGACCAGTTGCAGTGCGGGCGTGAATGTTGCACCGGTCTTGACCATCTTCAGTTGCTTGCGCGTATTCTCCTCGCTCGCTGAGCGGAAACGGGCTGATTCGTAGTCTTCTCCGCCAAAGCTACGTACCACCCGGTAACCGTGGATAGTCTCCGAGGCAACATGCGTGAGATCGCCCATCGCGGCCTGGATCTTTCGGCTTTGCTTGCGGAACTTCCGGCTCGCGCTACCAACCATGAGGCCGATGATGGGCAGGATGGCGAACATTGCCAGCGTCAACTTCCAATTCATCCACAGAAGGTAGCCGAAGAGAAAGACAACGGTCATGCCTTCGCGGATTACGACCTTAATCGCGTCGGTGGCTGCACCCGTGATCATCGTGACGTTGTAGGTGATACGCGATACGAGGTGCCCGGAATTGTTTTGGTCGAAATAGGCGTTGGGCAAACGAAGGAGGCTGTCGAACAGCTTTTGCCGCAGGTCGTTAATGAGGCCAAGGGAAACGCGAGCGAGGTAATAGTTGCCGATAAAGGAACCCATTCCCTGCCAGGTGATAACGATGACGACCAGCAGCGGAACACCGTAGATGAGTTCCATTCTGCCGATCAGCGGAAATGCATAGGTTGGCGATGCTGGCGACGCGGTCAGACCGTCCACAAAGTACTTGAGAATGCCGGCCATCATCGGCTGTGAGGACGAGAATATGAGGTACCCGACGATGCTGGTCAGAAACATCCCGACGAACGGCTTGAGATAACTGAGCAGCCGCAGGTAGATTTTCAGCGACGACTGATTAGTTTGCTTTGGGTTGGACATCGCATTGGGTGGGCGGGGCTATTGAGAGCCGGGATAGTAGCACGCAGCCTGATTCCACCCGAGCCGAGTCGGCAAAGGGTAAACTCGCGTTTTATCTCCGGGAACCGATTTTGAAGACGATGGATTTGGCGGACTACCTTGCGCTTCGTGAAGGTGCCGTAGTTCTGGAGGCTGATCCCCATGGCGACAAGGTGCTGCGACTTGCCGACGGGACTATATTGAAGCTCTTCCGGCGCAAGCGGCTGGTCACTTCTGCCGCTCTTTTTCCTTATGCAAGCCGATTTGTCAGCAATGCCACTGCCTTGTCCAAGCTTGGTGTTCCGGTACCCAAGGTGCTCGATCTCGTACGAATTCCTGCAATCGCGCGTGATGCCGTTCACTATGCGCCTCTAGAGGGCGAGACCCTGCGCGCGCTGGTGCGCGCGGGCCTGGACGCTGATCAGGAGAAGCTGCTCAAGGCGCGTTTTACGCACTTCGTGATCGGTTTGCATAATCGCGGCGTGTACTTCCGCTCGTTGCATATCGGGAACGTAGTCTGTACGCCGGACGGCCGTCTCGGCTTGATCGACTTCTCGGATCTGCGCATCTATCCATGGCGCCTCGGGCGTTACCTGCGCGCGCGCAACATGCGGCGGATGCAGGGAATCGCTGCTGAGTTGGACTGGCTCGACTTGAATGCGATAGTCAGTACAAACGGCTCAGGTAGGTGAAACGCATGTTCTCAAGAAATCATGTTCATTTTGCGGTCGCTGTCTTGCGGTATGCCTTACGCGGTCGCCTGTTCAATCGTGGCGCACATCGGCCGGTTGCCGGCCATACCGTTCCTGATGATTTTGTTGGCATTGGTGTTGCCGCATCGGACGACCCGGCAGTCGACGATTACATCATTGCGCGCTTGAAGGAAGCAGGTATTCGCAGAGTCCGCCTGGACTTCACGTACGGCGACAATGAGCGGCCTGCTTCGCGGTTCCTGGAGCGGCTATGCGGCGACTCTTTTAGAGTGATGCTGCATCTCGTACAACCGTTCGAGTCGGCATCACGAATGGCGGATCAAAGAGAACAGGCAGCGTGGCGTAAGTTCGTCTCGAATACGCTTGATAGCTATGGCGATCGTGTCGATGTTGTTGAGATTGGGTCAACGATCAACCGAAAGCGATGGGCTGGCTATTCGCTGTCGGACTTCCTGATGATGTGGGATATCGCCTATCACGAAGTGCGTTCTCGAGGAATCACGCTCGCCGGGCCAAGCGTCACCGACTTCGAGCCCTTGTTCAATATCGGCATTTTGTCGCTTCTCAAGAAGCGCGGGCAGCTTCCAGATATTCATACCGACAATCTGTTCTCAGAGCGTTGCACCGAGCCCGAGCGCTATGACCACAAAGTATTCGGCCGTCGCCTGGCTTCAGTAGCGAAAGTAAACCTGATCAAGAAGGCGGCCATTTTGCAGCGGATTGGCGCGTACTTCGGTGTGCCGAAGCTGCTTTCGCCTGCCGCATTCTGGACGCTGCCACGCATAGAACGCATGTTGCCGGACAGCGAGCAGAAGCAGGCCGACTATCTGTCTCGCTACATGGTGCTCTGCGCAGCGAGTGGCCTTCTCGAGGGCGCTTGGTGGGGACCGTTGATCTGTCATCGGGAGGGATTGATTGACGACGGAGATGCTTGCTATCCGGATCTCGAACGCATCACGCATTATGCGAAAGTGAATGGCGCGCTTGGCAAGATTCGAGAGAGGCCGGCATTCAAGGCGCTAAGGGCTTTTACAGACATGATCCCCGGGTGCGGGTACGAAGGGAGGTTGACCGTCGCGCCAGAGCTTGAAGTACATGCGTTTCGGTCAAGCAAGTTCCTGATTCATGTTGTATGGACCACAAACGGGAAAGCAGCGGCGCTTTGTGACCTATTCGAACCAGATGACATCGCGGCCGCTGAATGGTTCTCTCGCAATGGGCAAAAGCTCGAGGAGATGCCAACGTTGGCGACCGAATCGCCTTTGTATTTACGTTGGGCATCTAGTGCCAGAGTAGATGTCAATGTGGATGCCAAAATTCTCAGCGATGTGGTAATCCACCGCCACATGGAGGGGAAAGCTCACTATCTTTTTCGGGATGGTGATTGGCAGGGGGTCGTAGTGGCAAGTGATGCCCAAGAGGCTAGCGTGCTGATAGAGCGTTTGCACCCGGCGCAGCTCGCTAATCCGAATCGTGATGGCATTCTTCGTCTCGCGAGAAACGCGATATGGAAGCTTGATGATCCGCGTTCGCCGTCACGTCAACTTGTTGTAAAACAACCGGTGAAGATGCATCTTCACAAGAGATTGTTTGATCGTTTTAAGCCATCGAAAGGTTTGCGCAGTTGGAATGGGACTAGTGACTTGTTACGGCGCGGGATTTCGGCAGCTCCGCCGATAGCGTTCTTTGAATGTATACGGCGAAGTAACGTATTCAAAAACTACTACATTTGCGAGTACGTGCCATCGAAAGTGTCTGCGCGAGAGTTGGCGGTTAACTTTGCTCGTGGGGAGGCTCTATTTCTTGGCGTTTCTGAAGAGGAATCATATCGTGCGCTTTCGTGCTTTCTTCTCAAAATGCACGGCCACGGAATGCATTTCCGAGATCTTTCAGGGGGGAATATTTTGGTCCGACTTTCAACGGAAAGAGAGCTGGAATTCACACTAATAGATACTGGGCGAATACACGCATACGGACATGCTCTGTCAACTTGGCAGCGCATCTCCGATCTCGTTCGTGTGTGTAACAAGATGAGCGCTATTGGTCGAGAGCGGTTTGTCGGAATGTACTTTCGTAATATTGGCCTTAACTATGCGCGTAAGTGGAGCGTTCCCTTTTTTGTCTACGATATGAAAGTAAAACTAAAGAGATCCGTGGGGAGAAAGGCCATTGCTAAGTTGTTCAAGTAAAACGCATTTGGTGTACATCTTTCTTGTCTCTTTATTTGCTTTCTGAAAAGAGGGGATTTGAAGTGGGTAATATCCTAGTTAGTGTCGTTATTCCTGCATACAACTATGCCCACACGCTAGAGCGGGCGGTTAAATCGGTAGTTGTGCAACTGTCGTCGGATGTTGAGTTGATTGTGATCGATGATGGATCGACTGATAGCACGCCAGCATTGATTCAAGAACTTCTTCAAAAATTCGGACCGGTTTTTCGATATGTCCGAAAGGAAAATGGCGGCCTGGCGTCGGTTCGGAACCTTGGTGTTGATTTGTCGGTAGGCAGCTTTCTCGTCTTTTTGGATGCCGACGATGAATTATGTCACGATGCGTTGTTAAACATTAAGAAGCACATTGGAGATAATCCAGCGACACGAATGGTCATTGGTTCGCATGTCGCGGTTTCGAGCACCGGCGAGCGGCGGAATCAGATAATTAGGGAATTTCCCGACTCGCCAATCAAACGTTTGCGGGCGTATTTGTTCGATAAGAGTTTAAGCTTGGCGAACGGAGCTTGTGCGATGCATCGATCGGTTTTCGATCGCGGCAGATATCCCGAGGAGTTCCGTAGTGCCGAAGATATTCCCGTATTCTCTCAGGTGTTGGCGAACTATGATTGTTCCGTCATTTTTGCCCCAGTTGCTATTATCCACAAGCATGACGATAGTATGAGGCATCAGTTCGAGAGCGCACGTCGAGTTGGCTTGAAACTTGTCGACGAGGTATTTTCTTCATCGCGTCTTGGCATGGAATTCAACGGGCTAAAAAAGGAGTACTATGCTCAGCGGTGTTTGTCTTTGTTTCGGAGTGCGTATATCGCAGGTGAGTTCGGTTTTGCAAAGCAATACTATCGAGCGGCTTTGAGTCGGTATCCTCGAGCCATTTTTCGACTTTCTTACCTACGCAAAGCCGTGCGCGTGTGGTTTGCGAACTGATCTTTCTTTTGGCGCGGCTATATGTCGGTTATTTTTTCGTCGGATATTGTGACTAGCGAAGAATATTTTTCGTTAGTTTGAATCGAGTGTTCATAGACGCCCTTTATCTTGTGGTAGTTGTTGAAGTGAAGCTTAACCTTCGTTCCAGCAAGAACGCACGCAATGCATACGTGTAAACGATCTGTTTCAACTACTTTATACCAAGATAGTACTTTGACGAGCCAGCGTGCAGAGAGTTGGTTTAGTGTGTGAGTTTTTGTGCCGAATTTTGTGATTAAAGATACATCGTAAAGTTTTGAGTGTTTTTCGTTATGCAGCGATTCAATGTCTGTGCGAAAGGCGGGAAGGCTTGACGTGAAAAACGAACGTAGGTAATGGAAAGATATTCTGAGGTAGTTTCTGGTGTTTTTGATGCTGGTTTTTGCTAATCCGGTGCGCGTATTGATCAGGCTTTTTGCGCTGTTAAAAAACGCCAAGTCATGGTCAAGGAGTATTTTGCACTGGAGGTTGAGTGATTGTGCATAGTTGTAGCTATACCTCTCCCGAAGGAAAAGTTTGTCCATCGGTCGGAGTAGTGATAGCGTTTCCGAGCGACCGCTCACAGATTGTGGCATCAGTAGTAATGGGAAATTGTATCTTGTAAGCTTTTGTAGGTTTTTGCTAGCGCCGTCCCAATAAGGAACAATGCCTCCCCCCCCGGATAGAATTAGTAGGTCGTTCTCGCTAATTTTGTGAAAACTAAAATCGGCGGAGATTTCTTCATAATCAAGAGCGGCCTCCTGCGCAGCGACGTAGAAACCAGTGTTTATAAGAGCATCGCCCGCATTGCCGCTGTTGGGCAAAAAATATATATTTCGATAGTAAGTGGCTGCCCACGCTAACGTTTCAACTACGGTATCCATATTTAATAGCTTTAAGGCTTGGTTTTCTGAGCGATTCGGCGCCGAGCCTACATTGTGGCTAGGTTCGAAACTGCGGTGTTGGAGCGTTAGTGGTTATGCTCGGCGTCGAGGGGGGGCTATCGGCGCGGCGGTGTTAAGGGTCTGAGGACAATCACTGAATCGCCATTTCTGTCCGTAAACCTTTTTGTTTCTTGCAAGCCTATCGATGCAATCGTCTCCGGAGTCACAGATTCATTTCTTGAAACCTCCAGAATTGCAACGTCGACTTCGTGCCGGCGCACCGCATCCGCGAGTTTCGGTCTGAGTTGTCGCGCATTATCGGCTTTGTAACGCCATCCAGCGTAGTAGGCCGACCTCGAACTCTCGTTGTAAACGCGATCCGAAAGAACCACGTTTTCCGCTAGCCATGCACCTGCGTCAATGAAGTGCTGCTTCCCGCGCGATGTAGAGACTACGTTTGCAATGGCAATAACCACGGCGAGCAGTGTTAGGGGAATCTTCCATTTCGGATAACTCTTGAACAATAGATGCAGCCCGAAGCCGGTAAGCGGTGTTGCTAATAGAGCGAGAAATGCGACATACCGTCCCGCCAGAAACTGCTTGTCAAGCACGAAAACGGACAAGACGAGCAGGTACGTAACGATGGCCCAGCCGAATACTCTCAGACGGCGAGACGCGGCGCTTTCCGAGTCTAGCGTGTAAGCCAGTGGTATCAGAAATATCCCCATGGTCTTGATGAACTTTATGGGGATGATGGCCAGAGAGCCATAGAAGAGCATGGTTCGCGCATTTTCGCGAGCGAACTCATGCAGGCCGGGGGCAATGCGGTCTGCGGTCGCGTCGAAATTCCGGCTGCCAAAACGTGACAACTCGCCTGCCAGGCGTTGGGGCAACAGGTCGGCTGCGGCGAGGCCAGCGATCAGGGCTAGAACGAGAATCGAAAGGGATCCGATCATGGATAACCGTCGAAAGCGCTCATTTGAGGGCGCCTCAAACGCTTGCCATACGACAAGAGTCGCCAGGAATGCGAGCGCTTCAGGGCGAAAGAGTGCCGCTAGAACCAGTGTGGCTTGTGCCAAGCAGGCGGTTCGCCACCGTGGAGAATCTGCCCAGCGCAATGCTATCCAGAATGACAGCGAGATGAAAAACCAGCACCCGTACTCGCGCAGGAGTTCGTTGCGGTAATCGTTGATGCCAGGAATGGCAAGCAGTGTAAGGCAGACCGGCCATGCCGCCTCGGGGAAGATCTTCTCAGAGCAGGAAATGAGAAAGGCTGACGTTCCAGCCATGAACAGAACGTTCAGGATGTGGCCACAAGTTTCGATGTCAAGGCTCGTGGCCTTGGAAAGTAGTGCCATCAAAACCGAGAGGAACGGCCATGGGAAAACTCCGACGGCTGCTGACAAACCATCGCTCAGGAACACGCGAGCCGCATCGACATAAAGCATGCCGTCTCGGTTGAGCGTGGTGCTAGTCGTGATGGCGACTATCGACAAGACCGCGCTGCACAGGAAACCTACTGTTGCTGGCGTTAGGTTCGGTGTGAAAGGAAATGGCCTTGAGTATCTATTCATGCGATATCGGCAGTCCGGAGTCGTGGCAAGCTAGCCGATACAGTGATGACGAGTGGTCGCTTTCGTTACCAGCACATCTTCCATGATCAGATATTCCAGATCCGACCCATAGAACATGTTCAGCGCATCCGTCGGTGAGCAGATCATCGGCTCACCACGACGATTGAGTGAGGTGTTGAGCACGACGCCGTTGCCGGTGAGGTTTTCGAGTTCCTTCATCAGGTCGTAGTAGCGTGGGTTGAACTCGCGCTTGAGGACTTGTGCTCGTGAGGTTCCATCTTCGTGCACGACTTCCGGAACGCGCTCCTTCCAGCCGGGAGCGACTTCGAAAGTGAAGGTCATGAACGGGGCTGGGTGGTCGCTGCCGAGCATCTGCGGGCCGACGGTGTCGAGCATGCTGGGGCAGAAGGGGCGCCAGCGTTCGCGGAACTTGATTTGCTCGTTGATGCGGTCGGCGACGCCGGGAACGCTTGGGCAGCCGAGGATCGATCGACCACCGAGCGCGCGCGGGCCGAACTCCAAGCGTCCCTGGAACCAGGCAACCGGATTGCCGTCAGCGAGGATCTTTGCGATCTGCTTAGGCACTTCGACGTCGCCGTTCGCGATTTGCTGCCATTGCGGTTGCGCGGGATGGCGCGCGCAGGCGGCGATGACGTCTTCGTTGCTGTACGACGGGCCGAGATAGACGTGCTCCATCGTCTCGACCGGCACGCCGCGTTCAACGGAGACAAAAGCGGCGGCTCCGATCGCTGTGCCCGCATCGCTGGACGCGGGCTGGACGAAGAGTTCTCTCACGTCCGGGCGGGCGATGATTTTCTGGTTGAGTTTTACATTCAGCGCGCTGCCGCCGGCGAAGGCGATCTTTCCGGTTTCGCGCAGGATGTCGCCGAGATAGTGGTCGATCATCTGCAGCGACAGGTCCTCAAACAGCTTCTGGATGCTTGCTGCGTAGTGTATGTACGGATCGTCGGCGATGTCGCCGACGCGTTTCGGACCGAGCCAGTCGATGAGCTTCGGCGAGAAATAGAAGCCCTTGCCGTTCTCCTTGTAACGACGGATGCCGATCACGTTGGCGAGATCCGTGTTGATGACAAGTTCACCGTTCTCGAACTTGGCTAAGCGCGAGAAATCGTATTTGTTCGGATCGCCGTAGGGCGCCATGCCCATGACCTTGTACTCGCCGTCGAGCATCTCGAAACCGAGAAACTCGGTCAGCGCGCCGTACAGACCGCCGAGCGAATCCGGGTCGTAGAACTCCTTGATCTTGTGGATCTTCCCGTTCTCGCCGTAGCCGAAGAAGGTGGTGGCGTACTCGCCCTTGCCGTCGATGCCGAGGATCGCCGTCTTTTCCTTGAAACCCGAGCAGTGATACGCGCTGGACGCGTGCGCGAGGTGGTGTTCGACGGGGACGATCTCGATCTTTTTCAGATCGAAGCCGAGTTGGAGCAAACACCATTCGATGCGTTTCTTGTAACGGTAGAAGCGGCGATTGCCGGTAAAGATCGCGTCGAGCGAGCGGTCGGGCGCGTACCAGTAGCGCTTGGCGTAGTGCCAGCGCGCTTTTTCGCCCAGGCTGATCGGGGCAAACGGGATGGCGACGGCATCGACGTCCGAGGGCTTGATGCCGGCAAACTGCAGGCAGAACTTTGCCGCCTCGTAGGGCATGCGGTTCTTGGCGTGTTTGTCGCGCACGAAGCGTTCTTCTTCCGCCGCGGCGACGAGTTTGCCGTCGATGTAGAGCGCCGCCGACGGGTCGTGGGTCAGTGCGCCGGAAAGTCCAAGTATTGTCAGTGCCAAGATTGCGTCTCGTGCAAGGGTTCTCCGGCAGCGCGGGGCGCTGGTTCCGGTTTGAAAGACCGCACAGTATACCTGTCCTCAAGTCATTGCGGCGAATGGACTTTTCGCCGATCCTCTCCGTCCCGTGTATTCCTTTATTTGTTGAAATCTCCCAGAATGGCGCACCTTTCAGAACGTGATTGCACTTGGCAAACCGAATGCCCATGAATGATTTCATCAACGAACGCTGGCAAGCCATCCTTGAGCACAATGGGCTGGATGGTTTCGATGCGCTCTGGCGTCTGGAGGCGGACTGGTTCGAGCCGCCGAACGAGCGGCGCGGTGGGTGGAGCGGTGTTTGTCGTTGCGAACTGAAGCTTCCCGGCGGCGGTACGACCGGCGTTTTTCTCAAGCGTCAGGAAAATCACGGTGCGCTCACCTTGTGTCATCCCGTGCATGGCGTGCCGACTTTCCTGCGCGAATTCAAGCGGATCATGAGTTACCGCGAATGCGGTGTGCCGAGCCTTGAGCCGGTGTTCTTCGGCATGCGCGGTCGTGGCGAGAATCAGCGTGCCATCCTGGTCACCGAGGAACTTAGGGGCTTCATTCCGCTAGACGATTGCGTTCGTCGCTGGGAGGAAAATGGCGCGCCATCGCGCGCAGTTCGTCTGAATGTTCTCGATGCCGTCGCGGCACTAACAAGAACGATGCATGCGAGCCGGATTCGTCACGGCTGCTATTACCCCAAGCACGTGTTCGTTCGCATCAATGCCGATGACTCCGTCGAGGCGCGCGTGATCGATCTGGAGAAGTCGCGTCGCCATCCGTTACGGCTCATGTGCGCGTTGCGCGACCTGCACTCGCTCAACTACTACTCGCAATCGGTGTGGTCTCGGACCGACCGCCTGCGCTTTCTCAAAACGTATCTCGGCATTTCCCGTCTGAACGGTCTCGCCAAGTGGCTTTGGCATCGCCTGAGCGCGCGCTTCGGCAAGAAGAGTCGTGCCCGTAGCGCGGGTCAGTAAGGCCGCCTCTCGCCCTCGGGGCGGGTTTTGAAACGCCGGTGGACCCAGTAGTACTGCTCGGGCATCGTGAGGATTGCCGATTCGATCCA
>RRZU012299576.1_pt1 | contig 12264 bp, 9 predicted proteins | sample 2165561 | NCBI WGS metagenome assembly RRZU01 (sample SAMN10456909, study PRJNA506462) | wastewater metagenome | isolation source: wastewater sludge | place: USA: Moscow, Idaho | reverse complement strand
CTCGAGCGGGTCCGCAAGATCGTCGCCGACCTGAAGGATTTCGCGCGGGTCGACCAGGCCGAGTGGCAGGAGGCTGACCTCAACGCCGGTATCGAATGCACCCTCAACGTGGTCTGGAACGAGCTGAAGTACAAGGCCGAGGTGGTCCGCGCCTACGACCCCTCGCTGCCCCGGGTGCCCTGCCTGCCGGCCCAGATCAACCAGGTGGTGATGAACCTGCTGGTCAACGCGGCCCAGGCGATCGCCGAGCGCGGGGTGATCACCCTGCGTACCGGCCACGACGCGGGGTGGGCCTGGATCGAGGTGGAGGACAGCGGCGGCGGGATGCCCCCCGAGGTGCTCAAGCACATCTTCGACCCCTTCTACACCACCAAGCCGGTGGGCAAGGGGACGGGGCTCGGGTTGTCGATCTCCTATGACATCGTCCGCAAGCATGGCGGCCGCATCGAGGTGGCCAGCACCCTCGGGCAGGGCAGTCGTTTCCGGGTGTGGCTGCCGGTGAGAATTAATTCACGGGGTGAGTGAAATACTTTTGGCATCTGTTAAGTTGCGTCAAAAAATTGTCGTTTTTAATGTTTATAATAAATTTTTCAATTTAACGATCGCCCTGGTCTGGTCAATGCGTGCTCTGCCGACGCAGCGAAACGGGTGGGCTGGTTAGGGGGCTGCCTGCCATGCGTTCGCTTCACATGACCCTGCGGGGGGTGAGCCGGCTCGCCGTCGTCTATGCGCTGCTCGGCGCGGTCAGCATGCTGCTGGCCATCGCCCCCGGTTTTGCCAGCCCGATCTTTCCGGCCGCCGGCGTCGCCCTGGCCGGTGTGTTGTGGATGGGCCGCCCGGGGCTGGTGGGGGTCGCCCTCGGCTCCCTGCTGTTCAACCTGCCCCACGCGCTGGTGATCGGCCAGCCGCTGGCGACGGCCGTCACGGTCGGCACCTGCACCGGGCTGGGGGCGATGCTGCAGGCGGGGGCCGGCGCGTGGCTGGTGCGGTGGGCCATCGGCAGCGCCTGGCGCGAGCTGGCCCGCGAGCACGATGCGCTGCGCTTCCTGGCCTGTGGCGGCCTGCTGGCCTGCCTGATCTCCGCCTCGGTCTCGGTGACGGCGCTGTACACCCTGGGCATGATCGAGCCGGTGGAGGTCGCCTACGTGTGGTGGAACTGGTACGTGGGCGACGCCCTCGGCGTGATCATCTTCACCCCGCTGGCGCTGTGCTTCCTCGACGGGCGGAGCGCCCTGTGGCGCGACCGGCGGCGCCGCTTCGTGGTGCCGATGCTGCTCACCCTGGGGCTGGTCGGGCTGGCGTTCTTCGGCGCCAGCCAGTGGGAGCAGCAGATCCACAAGAACCGCCTGCAGGCCGATGGCGAGGGCCTGGCGCAGGCGATCGCCGACCGCCTGGTGACCCACCGGGAGGTGCTCGCGTCACTGCGCAATTTCATCGAGGCGACGCCGGATTTCAGCTTTGCCCAGTTCGAGCACTTCACGCGCATCTCCCTGCGCGACGATCCGGACATCTCGGCGCTCAGCTACAACGACATCGTCCAGGCCGCCGAGCGGCCGGCCTACGAGCAGGCCGTCGGCCGCCTCGTGCCGGGGGGCGGCTTCCGGATCACCGAGCGGAATGACGCGCAGCAGCTGGTGACGGCCGGCGCCCGGCGGGAATACGTGCCGGTCCGCTATATCGTGCCCCTGACGGCGAACCGGCCGGCGGTGGGCTTCGACATCGCCTCTGAGCCGACCCGCCAGGATGCGGTCCGCCGCGCGCTGGCCTCGAGCGCGATGGCGGTCACCTCGCCGATCCAGCTGGTGCAGGACAGCCGCCAGCGGATCGGCATCCTCGAGCTCCTTCCGGTGTACGGCATGCGCGCCGACGGCCAGGGCTGGCGCCCGCTCGGCCTCGCCGCGTCGGTGGTGAATGTGGACGAGATGATCGACATCGCCACCCGCGGCCAGGTCCCGGTGGGGCTGGCCTTCCAGCTCGTCGACCCCGGCGCGCCGGCGGGCCGCGACGTGCTCTACCGCTCGTCGGGCATGGCGGCCCTGGCCGACCAGCCACCGGGCTGGCAGACCACGCTGCGGATGGGCGACCGCGACTGGGTGCTGTCGGTCCATGCCGCCAAGATCTATCACCGGGAGCAGCGGGTGGGCATGGTCTGGGCCCTCGGCGCGGCGGGCCTGCTGCTGGCGCTGCTGCTGCAGATCCTGATGCTCGGCATGACCGGGCGGACGGCGGTGATCCAGCGCCAGCACGACGCCCTGAAGGCCAGCGAGGACCGCTACCAGCGCCTCTTCAACGACAGCCCGCTGCCGATGTGGGTGTACGACGCCGCCAGCCTGCGCTTCCTGATGGTCAACGATTGCGCCGTGGCCCACTACGGCTGGTCGCGCGAGGAGTTCCTGCAGATGCGCCTGTCGGACGTGCTGGCCCCGTTCGAGCCGGGCCTCGGGGGCTGCACGCCCGAGGACCAGCCGGCCGACGGCTGGCTGCCCCGCTGTCGCCACCTCAAGCGCGACGGTTCGGTGATCGACGTGATCGTGCGCACCACCTCGGCACCCCACGGAGGCGTGGAGGGCCGCCTGCAGGCGATCCAGGACATCTCCCGGGAGATCCGCCTGATCGCCGCCCGCGAGTCGGCGGAGCAGGCCAGCCTCGCCAAGAGCAGCTTCCTCGCCATCGTCAGCCACGAGCTGCGCACCCCGATGAACGGCATCCTCGGCATGGCCCAGCTCCTGCAGCGCCCCGGCCTGAGCGAGGCCCAGCGGCAGGAGTATGTGCAGACCATCCTCAAGTCGGGGCGCCTGCTGCTGGGGCTGCTCAACGACATCCTGGACTTCTCCAAGGTCGAGGCCGGCAAGCTCGAGCTGCGCCCGGCGCCCCTCGACGTCGCCGGCCTGCTGGCCGAGGTGGAGGTGCTCTTCGAGGAGCAGGCGGCCAGCAAGGGGCTGGCCTTCGAGGTGGCCTGGCGCGGGCCGGCGGGGCTGTGCTGCCTGGCGGACCGCCAGCGCCTGGTGCAGATGCTGTCCAACCTGGTGGGCAACGCGCTGAAGTTCACCGACACCGGCAGCATCCGGGTGGAGGGCCGCCAGGTCGGCGTCGCCGACGGGCTGACGGAGCTCGAGTTCTCGGTCACCGACACCGGCGTGGGCGTGCCGGCCGACAAGCAGCACCTGCTCTTCCAGCAGTTCTCCCAGGCCGACAACTCCTCCACCCGGCAGTACGGCGGCACCGGGCTCGGGCTGTCCATCGTCGCTAGCCTGGCCGGGCTGATGGGCGGCAACGTGGGCCTGAAGAGCGCCGAAGGCGAGGGTGCGCGCTTCTGGTTCCGGGTGTGCGTCGAGCTCGCCCCGGGGGCCTGCGTGCCGCTGGCGCCGTCGGACGAGCGGCCGCCGCCGCCGGTGGCCGTGCTGACCGGCCGGGTGATGGTCGTCGAGGACAACCCGAACAACCAGCGCGTCGTGGTGGCCATGCTGAACGCGCTGGGCGTCAGCCCGACCTGTGTCGACCACGGCCTGCAGTGCATCGAGCGGCTGCAGGCGGGGGACATCCCCGACGTGATCCTGATGGACATCCAGATGCCCGAGATGGACGGTTTCGCCACCACCCGCTGGCTGCGCGAGTGGGAGGCCCGGGAGGGACGGCCACGCCTGCCGGTGATCGCCCTGACCGCCAACGTGCTGACCACCAACCTGGAGCAGTGCCTCGAGGCCGGCATGGACGCCTTCCTCAGCAAGCCGGTGATGCTCCCGGCGCTGGGCGAGGCGCTGGGGCGCTGGCTGGCGACGACGGTGCCGACCGCCCGGGAGATCGACCGGGCCCGCCTCGCCGGGCTGGTGGTGGAGATCGAGGCCCTCCTGGCGGAGGACGATTTCGATGTCTTCGGGCGCTTCCGGGCGCTGCAGGACCTGCTCGCCGGCACCCCGCTGGCCAGCCAGTTCGACGAGGTCGGCCGGCTGATCGAGCAGCTCCGCTTCGACGCGGCGCTGGCTTCCCTGCGCCGTGCCAGAGTCCGTGCCGGTGGGATTGCGGCGTGATACCTTCTCCTTTCAAGGGCATGCCGTATGGGCGGCCGGCCAGGATGAATCCATGAAAGTCATACTCGTAGTCGACGACGACGCCACCAACCTCCGCACATTGGGCGAGCTGCTGCGCCCCGATTACCGGGTGCGCCTGGGCGGCTCCGGCGAGGACGCCCTGCGCATCGCCCGCAGCGAGCCGCGCCCCGACCTGATCCTGCTCGATGTGATGATGCCGGCAATGGACGGCTACGAGGTGCTGCGCCGCCTCCAGGCCGACGAGGCGACCCGCGGGATCCCGGTGATCCTCGTCACCGCGCTGCACGACGACGACTCCGAGCAGCGGGGCTTCGAGCTGGGGGCCGCCGACTTCATCCACAAGCCGATCCGGGCGGCCGTCACCCTGTCGCGCATCCGCGCCCACATCGACGCCAAGGCGGCCCGCGACAGCCTGCAGCGCAAGGCCCAGCACATGGCCCGGCGGGCCGAGCAGGGCGAGCAGCAGCTCGAGAGCACGCGGCAGCAGCTCCTGCAGTCGGAGCGGATGGCCTCGATCGGCCAGCTGTCGGCGGGCATCGCCCACGAGATCAACAACCCGGTGGGCTTCGTCGCCTCCAACCTGGCGGCCCTGGGGCGCTACCTCGACGACCTGTTCGCCATCGCCGACGCCTGCGCCGCCGATGTCCCCATGCCGGCCGAGCAGCGCCTCGCCGAGCTGCGCAGCCTGATGCGGCGCCTGGAGTACGACTACCTCAAGCAGGACGTGCTCGACCTGCTGGCGGAATCGCGGGAGGGCGTCGAGCGGGTCCGCCAGATCGTCGCCGACATGAAGGGCCTGGCCCATGCCGGCTCGTCCCGCTGGCAGTGGGCCGACCTGCACGAGGGGCTCGACTCCACCCTCAACATCGCCCGCAACGAGTTCAAGCACCACTGCACCCTCGTCAAGCACTATGGCGACCTGCCGCACATCCACTGCATCCCCTCCCAGCTCAACCAGGTGTTCATGAACCTGGTGGTCAATGCGGCCCAGGCCATCGAGGGCTCGGGCGAGATCACCGTCACCACCGAGCGCGTCGACGAGGCCACCATCCGGGTCAGCGTGGCCGACACCGGCAAGGGCATCTCGCCGGAGGGGCTGAGCCACCTCTTCGAGCCGTTCTACACCACCAAACCGGTGGGCCAGGGCACCGGCCTCGGCCTGACCCTGTCGCGGGAAATCATCGAACGCCATCGCGGCCGCATCACGGTGAGCAGCGAACTGGACAAGGGCACGGTGTTCGCGCTGACCCTCCCGATCGATCCGCTGGCCGGTGCCGAAGAGGGTGCCGCGGCCGAGAGCCAGGCCTGACGCGGGCTTCCCGCGGGCGCCGGCTGCTGCACCGCGTCAACGGGTGGCCGCCGCCGGCGTTTCCCGGACTGAATAAGCGCAAGTCCTAGCCCAGAAACACCCCGCAATGTGCCAGAATGTCACCTGTTTAAGGTGTTCTGGATACTTTTCGGGGAGTTTTCATGGGTCTGCGCCTCAAGTTCAACCTGGTCCTGCTGGGCGTCTTTCTTGCCGGCTTCGGCGTGGCCGGCTACATCTCCCATGACATGCTGTTCCGGCACGCCCGCGAACAGGTGCTCGCCGAGGCGCGCCTGGTCATGGAGGCCGCGCTGGCGGTCCGCGGCTACACCGTCGCCCAGGTGCGCCCGCACCTCGACTCGATCATGCACGAGCAGTTCCTGCCCCAGACGGTGCCGGCCTACGCCGCCACCGAGACCCTCGCCGAGCTCCGCAAGAAGTATCCCAACTACAACTACAAGGAAGCCACCCTCAACCCGACCAACCCCCGCGATCGGGCGTCCGACTGGGAGGCCGACCTGGTCAACAACTTCCGCAACCGCCCCGACAGCAAGGAGATCACCGGCCAGCGCGACACGCCGACCGGTCGCTCGCTGTATGTCGCCCACCCGATCCGCATCGAGTCGGCCGCCTGCCTGCCCTGCCACAGCACGCCGGGGGTGGCGCCGCCCAGCATGATCAAGGTGTATGGCAACGCCAACGGCTTCGGCTGGAAGCTCAACGAGGTGGTGGGCGCGCAGGTCGTCTCTGTGCCGATGTCGGTGCCCCTCGAGAACGCCAACCAGGCCTTCCGCACCTTCATGGTGTCGCTGGCCGGGGTGTTCGGTGCGGTCTTCGTGGTGCTCAACCTGATGCTCTCGTCGCTCATCATCGGGCCGGTGTCGCGCATGTCGGCGGCGGCCGACAAGATCAGCACCGGCGATTTCGACCAGCCCGAGTTCCCCGAAGAGGGCAAGGACGAGGTGGCGGTGCTCGCCAACGCCTTCAACCGGATGCGTCGCAGCCTGGAGAAGGCCATGCAGATGATCGATTCGTGAGCCGGGGCGCCGCATGAGTGAAACCCTGAATCCGGCGGCCGGGCACGACGCCTTCGCGCTGCGCGTCGGCTACGCCCTGAACGAATACCGCATCGAGCGGGTGCTCGGTGGCGGCGGCTTCGGTATCACCTACCTGGCCCACGACACCCACCTCGACTGCCGGGTGGCGATCAAGGAATACGCCCCTCGCAGCCTGGTCACGCGGGGCGCGGGGTTCTCGCTGGTCCCCCGCTCGCCGGACGTGAGCCGCCGCTTCGAGCGCGGCCTGCAGCGCTTCCTGCTCGAAAGCCGGGCCCTGGCCAGCTTCCACAACCCCGGCATCGTGAGGGTGTTGCGCTATTTCCGGGCCAACGAAACCGCCTACATGGTGATGGACTACGAAACCGGCCAGCCGCTCCAGCGCTGGCTGGTGGGCCGTCTGCCCCTCGACAAGGCGATGCTGCTGCGCATCGTGCGGCCGCTGCTCGACGGCCTCGAGGTGGTCCATGGCACGGGCTTCCTGCATCGCGACATCAAGCCCGAGAACATCTACATCCGCGCCGACGGCTCGCCGGTGCTGCTCGACTTCGGCTCGGCGAGGCGGGTCGAGGCCGATGGCTCCGACCAGGCCCTCACCGCCGTTCTCACTCCGGGCTTCGCCCCGGCCGAGCAGTACCACCGCCACGGCAAGCAGGGTCCGTGGACCGATCTCTACGCGCTGGCTGGCGTGATGTACTGGATGGTCACCGGCAACCGCCCGATGGAGGCCTTCGCCCGCCTGCGCGAGGACACCATGCCGGCCGCTGCGGATGTTGGCAACAAGGATGTCTTCGACGTCGAGCTGCTGCGCGCCATCGACTGGGCCCTCAAGCCCGACGAGGACGACCGCCCGCGGCGGGTTGCGGATTTCCGGCGCGCCTGCCTGGGTGGCCCGGTGGGCGAGGTCGCGCCGCCCGAGCCGCCGCGCTCCGAGCCGCTGCCCCTCGGCCTGTCGGCCTACGAGGCGCGCGCCTTCATCGGTGCCGTGCTGTTCGCCGACGTGGCGACGCCGGCCGACAAGGCCGCCGCCCGTTCGGAGGGCAGGGCCCTGCTCGCCCGCCTGCTGCGGCAGGTGCTGGGCCAGGTGTCGCCCACCGCCCGCCTGGTGGTGAATACCAAGGAAGGCTGCGCGGTGTGCTTCGTGGGCGACCCCGAAGACGCCCTGCGCACTGCCGTGCAGCTCGGCGACGCCGCCGCGGCGGAAGGCCTGGGCGTGCACATGGGCATCAACCTGGGCCCGGTGCGGGTTGCGCCCGACCCGGGGCCCGACGGACGCTCGCGCATCCTCGGCGACGGCATCACCATCGCCTTCCGCATCATGCGCTTCTCGGAGCCCGGGCAGGTGCTGGCCGGGCGTTCCTACGTCGAGGTCATGCAGAACCTGGGGCGCAGCGTCGGCGAGCGTTTCCGCTACCTGGGCGTGCACCGTGACCCCCAGGCCCGCAACCACGAGCTTTACCTCTACAGCGGCGAGAGCATCACCACCGGCCTGCGCGGCACCGACACCGTCGACCGTGGCGAGGCGCCGCTCCCCGGCATCGACGCGGCGGCCGTCGAGCATGCCGAGCGTGTGCTGGCCCAGCACATCGGGCCGATGGCCAGGCTGCTGGTGCGCCGCACGGTGCCGCGGGCCGCGAACCTCTTCGACCTGCACCGTCGCCTCGGTGCGCTGATCCCCGAATCCGAGCCCCGCACGGCCTTCCTTGCTGCGGTGGTGACGATGTTTTCCCGGCACGAGCCGGCGACCACCGAGATGCGCACCGGCCTGCCCGGCACGGGCATCCGCAGCGGCCCCCCCACCACGGCGCCGGGTATGATTCCGGATGCCGACCTGGCCCGGATGGAAAAGCTGTTCGCGCGCTACATCGGGCCGATGGCCAAGGTGCTGGTGCGCCGGGAGTCGCGCAATGCCAACAGCCTCGACACCCTGTGCCGGGCCCTCGCCAGCCACATCGACAAGGACGCCGATCGGCGGCGCTTCCTGGCTGAAGCCGGTTTCTGAGCCTCTCCGGCCCGGCCGGGCTCAGGCCGGCCTGATCTGGCGGCCTGTCGCCAGGCCCAGCAGCGGCATCCCCAGCGCCGCGATGGCGAACACCAGCGTGATCCGCCCCTGGCCCACCAGCCAGCCGGCCGCGCTGACCCCCACCGACTGCCCGAGAAAGAACAGCGACACCGACAGGGCCAGGGCCAGGCTGCGCGTCGTCGGTGCGCGCTGGGTGATCTGGAACAGCAGGGCGCTGTGCAGCTGGTAGTAGCCGAAGCCCGACAGCAGCGCCGCGGCGAAGATCCAGCCCGGGTGCCCTGCCAGGAGCGCCGTGATGTTGGCCAGCGCCACCAGCCCGGCCGCCGCCACCGGAAACGCCCGGTGGTTCATGCGCGGGCCCAGCCGCGGCGCCACCGAGGAGAACAGCAGGCCACCCGCGCCATACAGCATCAAGGGCAGCGTCGCCTCGGAGAGCGTCAGCGCGAAGCGCTGGTGCAGGTAGAGGGGCAGGAAGGCGAGCACGCCGAAGACCAGCACTGCTTCCACGAAAAAGCAGGCCAGCACGCCGCGGGTCTCGCGGGCGAAGAGCATGGCCAGGGCCGTCCGGTACAGGCTGGCCATGCTGTCGGCCTGGCCACCGGTGCGTCGCGGCGTCACCCCCAGGTGGGTCTTTCGCCAGAGCGCGAAGGCGATCAGCAGATACAGCCCGGTGAGCACACCGAAGGCCAGTCGCCACAGGCCGAAGTCCACGCATACGCCGCCCAGCACCTGCCCGAACACCATACCCAGGATCTGCCCCGAGAAGAGGCGGGCGAGGGTGGCCTGGCGCTGGTCGGCCGCCACCAGATCGGAAACCGTCGCCAGGGACATCGGGATGATGCCGGCCGCGGCCACGCCGGTCAGGATGCGGCAGGCGGTGAGCATCTCCAGGCTGGGGGCCAGTGCGGCGCCGAGGCTGCCGATGGAGCACAGGGCGGTGGCCCGGGTGATGATGCGGAAGCGCTCGAAGCGTTCGCCCAGGGGGCCGTAGATCAGCTGCATCGCGCCGTAGGCGACCGTGAAGCCGGTGATGATCAGGGCCACTCCGGTGGTGGATGCAGAGAATTCCCCGGCCAGCCCGGGCAGCATCGGGTCGCAGACGCGAAACGAGGCCGAGCTGGCGAAGGCCGCCAGGGTCAGCAGAAACAGTAGCTGGCGTGTCTCGGAGGGCATGGGGACGCGTCAAAAGCAAAGGCCCTTGCCGATGGCAAGGGCCTCATGTCTGATCGGGATGCTCCCGGTCCGGCGAGCCTCGCCGGCAGTGCGCCCGGCTCAGTAGCGGCGGGCGGGCGGCGGCGGCATGTTGCCCGACTTGGCGGGCAGGTGACGGAAGGTGATGCGGCCCTTGGTGAGATCGTAGGGGGACATCTCGAGGGTGACCTCGTCGCCGGCGATGATGCGGATGTGGTTCTTCTTGAGCTTGCCGCCTGCGTAGGCGATCAGGTTGTGACCGTTCTCGAGGGTGACGCGGTAGCGGCCGTCGGGCAGCACTTCGGTCACGCTGCCGTGCATTTCGATGAGTTCTTCCTTGGCCATCTTCGGGCTCCTTGAGGGTGGCCGCGATGTCCCGGGGCTGATCGGGAGGGGTCCGGCCTTGGCCCGCCACCGCTTGGGTGGGCCATGTTTCGTGGCGTCTGCGCGCCAGCGCAGGCGTGTCGGAAAGTGGTGCTCATGGGCAGGATTGAACTGCCGACCTCTCCCTTACCAAGGGAGTGCTCTGCCACTGAGCTACATGAGCGACAACGGTTGTCTAATCCGGTGAAGCAACTATGGCGTAAAGCTGTTGCTCGGATCGAAAAACATTAGGCCGACGCGTGTCGGCCCAAGTCTTGAAATCTGGGTGGCTTTCGAAGGGCTCCGGTTGCTGCAGGAGGGCTTCTAGGCGGCCACAAGCACATGCCGGCGCGCATTTTCGGCGAGCCGGCGCCGCAAGTCAAGGGGAAGCGGCTGCGCCGGGCGAAGATTTTCGCCCGGGTGGCGCATCAGGGGGTGATTTTTACAAATTTGAGGGTGAACTTGTCGCTCTCGCCGATCTTCAGGTAGCGCTCACGGTCGAGCTCCTTGAGGCGCAGACTGGGTGGAAGCGTCCACACGCCCAGGGGGTGGTCCTTGGTGTCGCGGGGGTTGGCGGTGATCTCGGCGCGGGCGACGAGCCGGAAGCCGGCCTTCTCGACGAGGGCGATCACCTCGTCCTCGCGCAGGTAGCCGGCTTTGAGCTGTTCGACGGCGGGGCGGCCGGGATCGGCGCGGTGGTCAACCACGCCGAGCACGCCACCGGGCTTGAGGACCCGGTGGAACTCCTTGATCACCTCGTCGGCGTTGCCGTCGGTGATCCAGTTGTGCAGGTTCATGAAGGTCAGCAACAGGTCGGCGGAGGCTGTCTCCACGCCGTCCGGCAGACCGGGGCTGTGGGCGATGCGGACCTTGCCGTAGAGCGCCGGCTGGCGGGCGATGCGCCCCTCGATGGCTTCGTGTTCGGCCCGGGCGGCGGGCGGGTTGTGGGCGCCGGCGTGGAGGGCGGCGATGTATTGCCCCTTGTCGCGCAGGTAGGGGGCGAGGACTTCGAACCACCAGGCGCCGACGCTGGGCCAGATCTCGATCACCGTGAGTTCGGGGCGGAGGCCGAAGAAGGCCAGGGTTTCGGCGGGCTTGCGGGCGGCGTCCCGGGCGCGGTTGGCTTCGCTGCGCTGGGGGCCGTCGAGCCAGTGCTGCAGCGCGCTGTCGGTGGCGTGGAGGGGGCCGGCCAGCGGAAGGCTCAGCAGGGCGCAGAGGAGGAGGTGCTTGATAAGGCGCATGGGACGTGCTCGGGCGGGGAGCATCGTATTGTAGTGTGTGGTGGAGCCGGGTGGCGGCCGGATGGCTGCTGCGGGTGGTCCGGGCGCCGCCCGTAAAAAAGCCCTTGGCGTTTCCGGCAAGGGCTTCTGGCGGGTCAGCGCAGGCGTTCAGCGACGGCGCTGGAACGCGGGCCGGGCCGGTGCGCCGCCGGTGCGGGGCGGGAGGTGCCGGAAGGTGATGCGGCCCTTGGAGAAGTCGTAGGTGGACATTTCCAGGGTGATCGCGTCACCGGCGATGATGCGGATGTGGTTCTTCTTGAGCTTGCCGCCGGCGTAGGCGATCAGGGTGTGGTCGTTCTCGAGGGTGACGCGGTAGCGACCGTCGGGCAGGACTTCGGTGACCGTGCCCTGCATTTCGATGAGTTCTTCTTTGGCCATTATGGGGCTCCTGGTGAGCGGGCCGGCGGCGCCCCGTGTAGGGAGCGCGTCGGCCGCGGCCTGCCACCGCCATGGTGGGCCTGGGGTTTCGCGGCCAGCTCCTGGTGGCGGTCGCGATGGGATGTCGGCGCGAAAATCGGCGGGCCGGTGATGTGCCGGCGAGCAGTCTCGCAGGCGAAAATGAAGAGGCGCTGGCGGGGTGCCGCGAGGCACGCTGCCGTGGATCAAGCTTGCCGCGGGATGGCGCGACCGAGGGTGACAGGACGGGCTGCGGCCCGGAAGAGGCTGGAGCGGCTTGGCGGCGGCTCCAGAATCAGGAGTTTGTGTCGAGGTGGCGCTGGATGTGCATGGTCAGCCCGCCTTTGATGCACTGCAGTATAGCGCGCTTTGCGGCTCCTGGCCTGCGGTTTTCCACACGGCGGCCTCCGCAGGGGGCGCGGCGCGCGGCGGAGCCGCCGCGTCGCGGGCTGCTTGCAGGGGCTGTCAGGCGTCGCTGTCGACGCTGCCGTTGGCGATCTCGTCCGCGCTGGCCGGGCGGATGGCGGCGACCGTGCAGTTGAAGATCAGGGCCTGGCCGGCCAGCGGGTGGTTGCCGTCGAGCGTGGCCTGGTTGCCGTCG
>RRZU010219781.1_pt1 | contig 12264 bp, 9 predicted proteins | sample 2165561 | NCBI WGS metagenome assembly RRZU01 (sample SAMN10456909, study PRJNA506462) | wastewater metagenome | isolation source: wastewater sludge | place: USA: Moscow, Idaho | reverse complement strand
GCGCTCGAGGAGAAGTAGGCGGAGCAGTACACCAGCACGAGCGCGCCGACGCCGCCGACCAGGAGCAGCATGAGCCAGGCGAGCGTGTCCATGCGGAACGCGAGCTCGATGTCGAGGACCGGGATCCACTCGTGGACGACGGTCGGGTGCTCGCCACGCATGACGTCTGCGGTGTGCGACAGGGCGTAGGCGACGGCGGTGGCCGGCGCGAGGGCGAGGACCAGGAACGCCTTGCGGCCGAGGAACCGGACGAGGAAGGGCGCGCCGATCGCCATCACGAGATGGATGGCGAGAAGCTGCGCCACGTCCGGGTCCGTCCAGTCGGCGGGGCGGTGTCGGTCGGCCCCGTGCGAGGACAGCGCACCTCACGGCACGCGACGCCCTTCCGAACCCCCTCGGAAGTGCACGGGATTGCTCTAGATCTTACCAAGACCTGACCGTGGCATGACCGCCGGAAGCGTGACGATCAGCACGTCGCGCGGGTCAGAGGTCCTCGGGTGCGACCAGGAACTCGGCTTCATCGACGATCTCGCCGCCGACCGCCCTGTGCAGCGCCGCCGTGACCGCGCCGAGGCGCGGCGTCGCGCGGCCGCGCGCGACCCGGTGGGCGAGCGGCGGCCGCTCCTCCTCGAGGTCGTCGTCGACCGGGTACCAGCGCACGCGGTAGGCGACGGCGCCGCCGTCGGCCCAGGGCAGGCCGCGCAGCGAGGTCGGCAACGACTCCTCGCCGCCGATCTCGATCGCGACGAGCCCGTCGTCGTGCAGGTCGAGGTGGATCGCATAACCGGTCGGCGCCTCGTCCGAGGTGAGCGCCTCGATGTCGGCGTCCTCCGCGCGCTGGTGGACGAACTCGCGGACGTCGTCGTCGAGCTGGGGGACGTGCGGCAGCGTCGCCACGATGCTCTTCGCGGGCGGCCCCGCCCACGGGACACCGCCGGGCGCCCACGTCGCGCGGCGGTCGACGTCGCGCACGACGGCAAGGGCTGCCTCGGGTGCGAGCCACACGTCGGAGTAGACGGTCAGGTCGATGCGCGCCCCGGGGTCCGGGGTGAGCACGCGCTGCGTGCCGTCGACGTCGACCACGACCGAGCCGTGCAGCCGTCGCGCAGCTGCGACGAGCCACTGCACGACGCGTTCCTCCTCGCGCACGGGCAGACCGTCCGGGAAGGTACGGGCGAGGCCGTCACGGTCGGACTGCTCGGCGTGCGGGGCGTCGCCGCGCTCGCGCGGGCACGCGACGTCGTAGACCCCCGCGCGGTCCTCGCCGCGCAGCGGGCCGCCGGGCGCGTACGGCCCGGCGAGGTGCGTGTGACGGTTGAGGCGCAGCACGCCGGCGCCGACGTCGTCAGCCGTGACGAGCCAGCGCGCGCCGGAGAACCTGCTGAGCGCGAGCGACTCGATCTCCGCGGTCTCGACCTCGGGCCCGACCACGAGTGCGTGCCGGGCGAGACGCTGACGGCCCGACGCGGGGCGCAGCTCCTCGCGCGGGGCGTCCGGGTACTGCTCGCGTGCCACGTGTCAGACCTGCGTGCGGTGGAAGCCCTGGGCCGAGCGGGACGGCGTCGGCCCTCGCTGCCCCTGGTAGCGCGACCCGTAGACGGGCGAGCCGTACGGGTTCTCGGCGGGCGAGGAGAGGCGGAAGAAGCAGAGCTGACCGATCTTCATGCCGGGCCAGAGGGTGATCGGGAGCGTCGCGACGTTCGACAGCTCGAGCGTGACGTGGCCGGAGAACCCGGGGTCGATGAAGCCCGCGGTCGAGTGGGTGAGCAGGCCGAGGCGGCCGAGCGAGGACTTGCCCTCGAGGCGCGCGGCGATGTCGTCGGGCAGCGTCACCTGCTCGTACGTCGAGCCGAGGACGAACTCGCCCGGGTGCAGCACGAAGGGTTCACCGGCGTCGACCTCGACGAGCCGCGTGAGGTCGGGCTGGTCGGTGGCGGGGTCGATGACCGCGTACTTGTGGTTGTCGAAGAGCCGGAAGAACCGGTCGAGCCGCACGTCGATGCTCGACGGCTGGATCATGGTCGGTTCGTAGGGGTCGAGCACGACCCTCGCGGAGTCGATCTCGGCACGGATGTCGCGGTCGGAGAGCAGCACGTGGATACCGTACCGCCAGGCCTCCGGGGGGTCGCACGGAGGGTCTTCGCGGGCCTCGTCGCAAGCGCTCCCGAATCGGCTACGATCGGGGTACAGCTCACATGGAAGCGCTCCCACGGCAATGCTGCCGGTCGGCGATCCCCACCCCCCGAGAGGCTCAGTCCCATGCGTTACGGCCACTTCGACGATGCCGCCCGCGAGTACGTCATCACGACGCCGCACACCCCCTACCCCTGGATCAACTACCTCGGGTCGGAGCAGTTCTTCTCCCTGGTCTCGCACCAGGCAGGCGGCTACTCGTTCTACCGTGACGCGAAGATGCGCCGCCTGACGCGCTACCGCTACAACAACATCCCCGCCGACGCAGGCGGCCGCTACCTCTACGTGAACGACGGCGGCGACGTCTGGACCCCGTCCTGGCTCCCCGTCAAGGCTGACCTCGACCACTTCGAGACGCGCCACGGCATGGGCTACACGTCCATCACCGGCGAGCGGAACGGCCTCTCCGTCGAGACCCTGCTGTTCGTGCCGCTCGGTGAGAACGCCGAGGTCCAGCGCATCACGTTCACCAACACGTCGGACGCCCCCAAGAGCTTCTCCGCGTTCACGTTCGTCGAGTTCTGCCTCTGGAACGCGCAGGACGACCAGACGAACTACCAGCGCAACCTCAACATCGGTGAGGTCGAGGTCGAGCAGGACGCCCCGAACGGCTCCGCGATCTACCACCGCACCGAGTACCGCGAGCGCCGCGACCACTACGCCGTCTTCGGCGTCAACGCGAAGGCCTCGGGCTTCGACACCGACCGCGACACGTTCGTCGGCGCGTACAACGGCCTCGGCGAGGCCGCGGTCCCGCGCGCCGGCCGGTCGGCGGACTCGGTCGCGTCGGGCTGGTACCCGATCGGCTCCCACCAGCTCGACGTCACGCTCGAGCCCGGCGAGTCGCAGACCTTCGTCGTCGTCCTCGGCTACATCGAGAACCCCGACGAGGAGAAGTGGGCCGACGACGCCCACCAGGTCATCAACAAGGAGCGCGCGCACGCCCTCCTGTCGCGCTTCGCGACGACCGAGCAGGTCGACGCCGCGTTCTCCGCACTCAAGGAGCACTGGACCAACCTCCTGTCGACCTACTCGGTCAAGAGCGACGACGAGAAGCTCGACCGGATGGTCAACATCTGGAACCAGTACCAGTGCATGGTCACGTTCAACATGTCCCGCTCGGCGTCCTTCTTCGAGACGGGCATCGGCCGCGGCATGGGCTTCCGCGACTCCAACCAGGACCTCCTGGGCTTCGTCCACCTGATCCCCGAGCGTGCCCGCGAGCGCATCCTCGACATCGCTGCGACGCAGTTCCCGGACGGCTCGGCGTACCACCAGTACCAGCCGCTGACGAAGCGCGGGAACAACGACATCGGCTCGGGCTTCAACGACGACCCGATGTGGCTCGTCGCGGGCGTGGCCGCGTACATCAAGGAGACGGGCGACTTCTCGATCCTCGACGAGCAGGTCCCGTTCGACAACGACGACTCCCTCGCGGACTCGCTGTTCGAGCACCTCACGCGCTCGTTCGACTTCACGACGAACAACCTCGGCCCGCACGGTCTGCCGCTCATCGGGCGTGCGGACTGGAACGACTGCCTCAACCTCAACTGCTTCTCCACGACGCCGGGCGAGTCGTTCCAGACGACGGAGAACCAGACAGGTGGCGTCGCCGAGTCCGTGTTCATCGCTGCGCAGTTCGTCCTGTACGGCGAGGAGTACGCCGAGCTCGCGGAGCGTCGCGGCCTCGCTGACGTCGCTGCGAGTGCCCGCAAGGCGGTCGAGGACATGCGCCAGGCGGTGCTCACGCACGGCTGGGACGGCCAGTGGTTCCTGCGCGCGTACGACTACTACGGCGACAAGATCGGCACCGACGAGCACGCCGAGGGCAAGATCTGGATCGAGCCGCAGGGCTTCGCGGTCATGGCCGGCATCGGTGTCGGCTCGGGCCCGGACGACAAGGACGCTCCCGCGGTCAAGGCGCTCGACTCGGTCAACGAGATGCTCGCGACCGACCACGGCATGGTGCTGCAGTTCCCCGCGTACACGACCTACCAGGTCAACATGGGCGAGGTCTCGACCTACCCGCCGGGCTACAAGGAGAACGGTGGCATCTTCTGCCACAACAACCCGTGGGTCATCATCGGCGAGACGGTGCTCGGTCGCGGCGCGCAGGCGTTCGACTACTACAAGCGCATCACCCCGGCGTACCGCGAGGACATCTCCGACACGCACCGCCTCGAGCCGTACGTGTACGCGCAGATGATCGCGGGCAAGCAGGCGGTGCGTCACGGTGAGGCCAAGAACTCCTGGCTGACCGGCACGGCGGCGTGGAACTTCGTCGCGGTCTCGCAGTACCTGCTCGGTGTGCGCCCCGACTACGACGGTCTCGTCGTCGACCCGCAGATCGGCCCGGACGTCCCGTCGTACACCGTGACGCGTGTCGCGCGCGGCGCGACGTACGAGATCTCGGTGACGAACTCGGGCGCCCCGGGCGCCCGCGGCCGCCTGACGGTCGACGGCGTCGAGGTCGAGGGCAACCACGTGCCGTACGCGCCGGCTGGCTCGACCGTGAAGGTCGACGTCGTCCTGTGAGCGTGGCGGACGCGCCCGTGCGTGTCCCGTCGAGGGTTCGTCCGCGGGTTCGTCCGCGGGGCCGTCCGCGAGCGCTGAGGGCTCTGCCTCGGTGCTCGCGGACGACCCGCGCGTAGTCCCGCTCGCGACGGCGACGTGGCGCGCCGGGATCGTCCCCGGCGCTGCGGCGTCTCTCGCGTACGCCCAGGTCCTGGTCGACGGCGTGCGGCGGGACCTGGTTCGCACGACGGGCACGAGCAAGCTGGACAGCCCGACGGCGTGCGCGAGCTTCCCGCTCGTGCCGTGGTCCAACCGCGTCGCGGGGGCGCGGCTGACGTGGGGCGGGCGCACGTGGCGCCTGCCGCGCACGTCGCCTGACGGCACCGCGATGCACGGCGCGGTCCTGCCGTTCGCGTTCGACGTCGTCGAACGCACGGACGTGTCGGTGCGGATGGTCTTCGACTCGCGTGACGTCGTCGGCGTCGGTTTCCCATGGGCGTTCCGCGCGGAGATCACGTACGCGCTCGACGAGCAGGGCCTGAGCGTCAGGACGACTGTCGAGAACGTCGACGCGGAGCCGTTCCCTGCGGGGTTCGGGCATCACCCGTACTTCGTGCGGCACCTCGTGCCGGGCGCGGAGGACGCCCTGCTCGAGGTCCCGGTGACGCGTGGTTACCGGCTGGTCGACGCGATCGCGACCGAGGAGGCGGGCGAGGTACCGGCTCGTGCGGACTTCCGGACTCTTCGACCGCTCGGCGACCGGTTCGTCGACGACTGCCTCACGGGCCGCGTCGACGGCGCGCCCGCGCGCATCGTCTACCCGGGCGCTCGCGCTGACGGGTCCGACGTCGAGGTGCACATCCACGCCGACGACGTCTACGCGCACTGGGTCGTCTACGTCCCGGTCCGCCGGACGTACTTCGCAGTCGAACCCGCGACCAACGCGAACGGCGGCTTCGCGCTCGCCGACCGCGGCGTGCCGGGCAGCGGCGTGTTCGTCCTCGAGCCGGGCGAGTCCCGCACGGGGACGTTCTCGATCTCGGTGTGACGCTGCGGCGTGACGACGCCGCAACCTGACACGCGCTGCCTGACGCACGTACAGAGGCGCCCGTCCCCTCGGGGGGACGGGCGCCTCTGTACGTGCGTGCGCGAGATCAGCTCGCGAGCGGGCGCCCCTCGGCGTCGACCGAGTACGTGCCCTCCTTCGAGACCAGGTAGAGGATGCCCTCGACGAAGCCCCAGATGCCCGCGGCCCCGAAGGTCAGGACGCTCGCGATGATCTGGATGACGCCGATCTTCGTGTAGCCCAGGTAGAACCGGTGGATGCCGAGGCCGCCGAGGAAGATGCCGAGCAGGCCAGCGACGATCCGCGACTTCGCGTTCGGGTCGGAGTAGGGCTGCTGGTAGGGCTGCTGGGGGTACTGCTGGTACGGCTGCTGCTGGTAGGGCTGCTGCTGCTCAGCGTTGGGCGTGTGCTCGGACATGTCCACCTCGTCTCGTTCGTGGCGCCGCGGCCACGACGTGCGGCCCGGGCGTGCGCCTCCTGTGCGGGCGCGCGGAGACAACGTAGCGCGTCGCGGACGCCCATGTCAGCGGCGTACCAGACACGGGCCGGCAGACCGGGTATGATCGTCTGTGCACCCGGTCGAACGAGCGGGTCACGCGGATGTAGTTCAATGGTAGAACTTCAGCTTCCCAAGCTGATAGCGCGGGTTCGATTCCCGTCATCCGCTCCACACCGAGATCCTCTCGAGCTCCCGTCCCATCGCCGAAACCACGTCGCAGCCAACCCGGACCGGCTCCGCGCCCGCCTAGCTGTTCTGTGTCATGACGTTGGTGACACTCGCTCGGAGGCGTGAAGCGGGGGGCTGGTCGCCAGCCGCAGTGTGGGCTCGATGGTAGTTGTAGTGGATGTTCCAGACGGTCATCGCGTCGGCGCGTTGGGCTTCTGAGGTCCATTCGCGGGCGTAGAGGATCTCTTCGGCCAGGGTGCGGTTGTAGCGCTCGACTTTCCCGTTGTGCTTGGGGGTGTGGGGCCGGATGCGCTGGTGCTTCGCGGCGGTCGCCTGGATCGAGCGAGTGAAACCCTTGGCGCGGTTCTTCGACCCGTTGTCAGTCACCACGCACGTGATGCGGCTGATGCCGTGGGCGGTGAACAAGGCCCGTGCGCGGGTCCAGAAGGCGATGGTCGTGGTGGCTTTCTCGTCGGGGAGGGCTTCGGTGTAGGCGAGGCCGGAGAACCCGTCGACGACCGAGTGCAGGTAGACATACCCCGCCCGGGCGCCCTTCGTCTTGGCCCGTTCGACGGCCTTGGCCGCTTCGGATCCGCGACCGTGAGCCCGCCAGCCGCCGCCGTCGGGGATGCGTCCCACCTTCTTGACGTCGAGATGGATCATGTGGCCGGGATACCGGGCCACGATCCGCCGAGCGCTGCGGTTGGTGGCGCCGGTGGGGTCGATGTCCCGGCGCCGGGAGATACCGAGCCGGCGCAGCCAGCGGGCGACCGTCACGGGCGCGATCTGGTGGCCCTCACGGACCAGCTCGAGATGGATCTGGCGGGCGGTCCACTTGTGTGTCGGGCGTAAGTCCTCGATCCGCTCGACCACCCGGGCGGGGTCTGGGTCGGGCAGACGTGCGGGGCGCTGGATCGGTCACCCAGGCCCACCGGCGTGTCACCGACGTCATGACCCGCAACACCTAGTCGTAGGCGGCGAGAGATGCCTTCACCTCTCAAACCACGAAGGCGCAGATCTCCTGCGCACACTGACGGAAGAACTACACAAACCCGGTCGAAAGTCCTACCTATCCTCTTTGGGCTTTCGCTACAGTTGCACCCGTCAATGCATACGATCCGGGAGACGCCCTGAACGCCTCTTTCTCAGCGAGAACAAGGGAGGCTTTGTGCATCACTCAAGAAACCAGTTCGTCCGCGCAGCCGCAGCAGCAGCAGCGATACTATTGGCCTGGGCGGCGGTCCCAGCGGCATCAGCCGAGTCGGACACCGGTAATACTGACGCGACTGCCGCGCTGATCTCGTCGGTCGCCCCGGTCCAAGGCGAGGTTGTTGCCGGCGACCGGCAGGGAGACGAGGTCGTCGTATCGTCCGACGAGGTCGCGACTACGGTACCCCTGGACGCGGCAGAGCCTGTGGCGATCGAGTCGGCAGCTTCCCAGACCCTCCCGTCTGCAATGCTGCCGCCTATTGAGGTGGCTGTTCCGCAGGAGGCCCGAGCCGAGATCGGCCAGATGGCGCAGGACGGGACGATCGTATTCTCCGACAGCTCAGGGGAAGCGGCCGCTGCGGTCCAGACATTCGACGACGCTTCTGTGCGGATCCAGACCATAGCAAACTCCCCCAGCGACCCGACAGTGTTCACCTACACGTTCGGTGACGGGATTCGTCCCGTCGCTGCTTCTGACGGGCGAATCGAGCTGCTGGCCGATCTCGGTTCTGTTGCCGCTGTGGTAGGCGAGGTCGACAAGGCCTGGGCGGCCGATGCATCCGGGGCCGAGGTGAAGACCTACTACCGGATCGAGGGTGAAGAACTTGTCCAGGTCATCGAGCCGACATCGCAGGCCTCCTACCCCATCGTCGCCGACCCCAAGGTCACCCGTACTTGGTGGAACACCACGGTCTACTTCAAGCGAAGCGAGACATTCGCGATCGCGTCAGCAACTAACGGGGCAGCCGTTGCTGCCGCGTTGATCCCCGAGCCGACTCTGTCGAAGGCTGCGGCCGTCGCTGGCGGGCTCGCCGGCGTGTACATTGACACAATCTACGGAGCAGGCAAGTGCCTCAAGTTCGTGTACTACGGGCATGTGGCGAACGTCTGGCAGCCATACTCGGGCCGCGAGGCGGGAGGCTACTGCAAATGACTGTGCCAACCGCCGCGATGGTTGGGGTCCTTCTGGCTCTAGGCCTCGCCGCTGCACGTCGGCGAGGGCAACGCACCCTTGTCCTGGTCCAGGTGATCATCGGGATGGTCGCGATCCTGGCGCTCACCATTTCGGGGATCGAGCAGCGCGCGGTTGCGCTCATGAGCGGCACAGTCGCATTTGTCGTCAGCTACGTCCTCAGCGACATCACCAGCAGACGAGCCAACGAGAGACGGACTCAAGCGTCGCCGTGACAAGCTGACTCCCGCCTGAAGCACCAGTGAGGCGAGGTTCCGGCCGCCCCCTCGGCAACCGGAGCCTCGCCTCGTTCCGTCTCGCCGCGGAGGAGGGTCGGCGCGACGACGGGCGTCTACCGCGGTTCGTACGTCAGCGGGCCGACCGTCGCCTGCGACTGCGTCTCCCGACCCTCCGACGTCGCGTAGACACCCACCCACAGCCCGAGGAAGCCCCCCGTGGCCACGGAGTCGAGCGTGCGGCCGTCCGCGACCGCGACAGGCAGCGTCGCGACCTCGCCGTCGGCCCCGGGCCGCGTCACCTCGAACGCATAGTCCTGCCCACGCGCGCGCAGGCGGAGACCCACCTCGGCGCCGTCGACCAGGTCGACGTCCACGCTGCCGAGCACCTCGTCGCTCCCCTGGCGTCGGTGCATGACGGTCGCGATCCACGGGCCGACGGCGCGACGTGTGAGGCCGAGCCGGACGTGGTCGTTCTCCGACTGCCGCACGGCGATCCCGACCTCCTCCCCCTCAGGGAGCTCGGCGCGGACCTGCACGGTGATGTCGACGTCGCGGTGCTGCTGGCGCACGCCGAGGAACGCGGGCACACCCGTGCCGGTCAACGGCTCCGGCCGCACGGGCAGGGCCCAGCGGTCGCCGTCGGGCACCGCGACGTCCTGCGGCAGAGCGCGGACCGCGCACCAGCGCGGGTCGCCCGGCGGGACGATCCCCGACGTCGTGCCCTGCACGACGCCGAGCGGGCCGTCCTGCGCGAACGGCACCTCGACCTCGTCAGGGACGCGGCCCAGCCCGGGCGCGAGGACGGGCCAGCCGTCCTCCCACACGACGGGCACGAGGAAGCACTCGCGGCCGAGGTTGTAGTGGTAGCCGCCATACGTGCGCATACCGAGGCACACGGCCCACCAGGACCCGTCCACCGCCTCGACGAGGTCGGCGTGGCCGACGCCGACGAGCTCGCTCCCGCGGCCGAGGTGCCGGTGCGTGAGGATCGGGTTGCCCTTGTTGCCCGTGTACGGGCCTGTGACGTTCTCCGCGCGCGCGACGGACACGGCGTGGTGGAACTCCGTGCCGCCCTCGGCGGCCACGAGGTAGTACGTGCCGTCCTTCTTGTACAGGTGCGGGCCCTCGGCCCACACCACGCCCTTCACGGCGCCGTTCCACACGACGTGCTCGGGCCCGACGAGCCTCCGCTCGGTCAGCGAGTACTCGCGGATCCACACCTCCGTCTGGTGGAACCACTCCGGGTCCTTCTCGACGAGGCGCGTGCCGTGCATCCAGACGCGGCCGTCGTCGTCGAAGAAGATCGACGGGTCGATGCCACCCACGTCGAGCCACACCGGGTCGGACCACGGCCCGGCCGGGTCCGTCGCGGTGACGAGGAAGTTCCCTCCGCGTGCATCGTCGGTCGGGTCGACGAACGTGCACACGACGTAGAACCCGCCGTCGTGGTGGCGGATCGTCGGCGCATACAGCGCGCCCGACGACGGCACGTCCGCGTAGTCGATCTGGTCGGTCACGGCGGCGCCGACCTGCTCCCAGCGCACCAGGTCGCGGCTGCGCATGACCGGCAGGCCGGGCAGGTACTCGAACGTCGACGTGACCAGGTAGAAGTCCTCACCGACGCGGCAGATCGACGGGTCCGGGTAGCAGCCCGGCAGGACGGGGTTGTGGACGACCGTCATCGGGTCACCTCGACGTCGACGATGCGGGCGTCGTCGGCGGTGAGCTCGTGGAACGAGCCCGTCAGACGGACGGTCGCGCGCTCGGTCGCGGAGCCGGGCACCTCGTGCCGGCGGTTGACGGCGGACGAGACGATCGCGCCGCCCGTCGTGTCCTCGAGCGCGTTCGGCGCGGACGCCCCGGCGTGGTCGGCGACCCACACCTCGACTGTCCCCGGCTCGACGCCGCGACGCATGTCGCGGCCCGTGAACGCGAAGCGGGCGGCGGGCACGCGCATCGTCACCCGGCTGCGCTCCCCCGCCGCGAGCTCGACGCGCGCGAACGCGAGGAGCTGCGCGACCGGGCGCGGCAAGGACGCCACGACGTCGTGCCCGTAGAGCTGGACGACCGTCGCACCCGCGACGTCGCCGGTGTTCTCGACCGTGACGCCCACGGTGAGGACGCCGTCGGTCGGTGCCTCGGCGTCGACCTCGAGGTCCGTCGTCGTGAACGTCGTGTAGGACAGGCCGAACCCGAACGGACGCACAGGCGTCGGGTCCGTCGACGTCACGTCGGACGGCCCGCCGAGCACGGGCTGCAGGTAGCGGTACGGCTGCGCCCCTGCGGTGCGCGGCAGGGACACGGGCAGGCGCCCGGACGGGGTGGCCACACCCGTGAGGACGTCGGCGACCGCGCGGCCGCCCTCCTCCCCGGGGAAGAACGCCTGCAGCACGGCGGCAGGGCGCGGGCCCTCCCCGTCGAGCGCCCAGCCGAGCTCGTACGGGCGGCCCGTGATGACCACGAGGACGACCGGCGTGCCCGTCGCGACGAGGTCCTCGACGAGCTCGCGCTGCACGCCCGGGAGGGCGAGCGACTGCGCGTCGTTGCCCTCGCCGACCGTGCCCCGGCCGAACAGGCCGGCCTGGTCACCGACGACGACGACCGCCACGTCGGCCCCCTGCACCGCGTCGCGGGCAGCGGCGAAGCCCGAGCGGTCGTCACCCTCGACCGGGCAGCCCTCCGCCCGCACGACGTCGGCCTGCGGGAACGCCTCCGCGAGCGCGTCGGCGACGGTCGGCAGCTCGATCCCGTCAGGCGTGCCCGGGTGGTGCGCGAGCACGTGGTTGACGAACGAGTAGCAGCCCATGAGCGCCGCCGACCGGTCGGCGTTCGGGCCGACGACCGCGATCCGCGCGGGGGCGGACCGCAGCGGGAGGGTGCCGTCGTTCGTGAGGAGCACGAGCGACTCCACCGCGAGCCTGCGCGCGAGCGCACGGTGCTCCGCCGGGTCGAGATCGACCGAGGTGGGCGGCTCGTCCTCAAACGCGTCCGGCTCGAGCAGGCCGAGGTCTTCCTTCTGCGCGAGGACCCGCAGGAGCGCGCGGTCGACGAAGCGCTCGTCGAGCTGCCCCGTGCGCACGCGCTCGGCGAGCGGCTCGAGGTAGGCGTCACCGGTCGGCAGCTCGACGTCGATGCCGGCCTCGAGCGCGAGCGCGGCGGCCTCGCCGCGGTCCGCGGCAACCTTCTGCATGACCTCGAGGAACGCGACCGCGAAGTAGTCCGCGACGACAGTGCCCTCAAAGCCCCAGCGGTCGCGCAGCAGCTCGGTGAGCAGCCGCCCGTCGGCCGCGACGGGGACGCCGTCGATCGTCGAGTACGAGTTCATGACCGCACGGGCTCCACCGTCGCGCACCGCCATCTCGAACGGCGGCAGGTACACGTCCGCGATCTCGCGCGGACCCATGCTCACCGGTCCGTGGTTGCG
>RRZU010884895.1_pt1 | contig 12265 bp, 10 predicted proteins | sample 2165561 | NCBI WGS metagenome assembly RRZU01 (sample SAMN10456909, study PRJNA506462) | wastewater metagenome | isolation source: wastewater sludge | place: USA: Moscow, Idaho | reverse complement strand
CGGATCATTGTCGTTAACAAATAGGGCAAGATGAGGTTCGTAATCCAGTACGTTTGCTTCCATATTCACTTTCTCACCTTGTTTTACGTAAGGAGGGTTGCTCACAATTACATCAAAAATGCCGGGAATATCATCGAAAGCCTGTCGTTTCAGTATGTCGGTCTGTATAAATGTGACCGGCGTTTTATTGCTCTCCGCATTTTGTCGGGCTGTTGCAATTGCTTCAGGAGAGATATCGGCAGCAACTACAGCTGCGTCCGGAAGATGTTTAGCCAGCGTAACAGCTATACAACCGCTGCCGGTCCCGATATCAAGTATCCTGGATGCCTGGGAGTGGTGACGGCCAATAATACGGTCCACCAGCTCTTCTGTTTCCGGCCGGGGGATAAGAACCGATGGATTTACCCTAAATGTGAGGTCATAAAAATAAGCAGTTCCCAGTATATATTGGATCGGCTCGTTTTGTTTCAAACGAGTGAGGATAGCCTCGATTTCTTGTTTTTGCGAATCGGATATTTGTATATCTTTGTCGAAGAATAGACTATGGTGCGACACTCCGCAGCAATTTTCTGTAAGAAGACGGGATAGACTCCGGATTTCTTCCTCGGAATAAATTCCTTTCAGAGAGTCGTGTATATAAGCCAAGGTCTCGTTCATGTGTAAATGTTTTGGTACAAAAATAGTTCAGAATTGGTAAATAAGCAAAGAAAATAATGCAGATTGAAGAGAAATATATGGCACGATGCATTGCCCTGGCCCGAAAAGGAGCAGGCAGTACGTCGCCCAACCCGATGGTTGGCGCCGTAATAGTTCACAATGGCAGAATTATTGGAGAAGGGTATCACCGCCGTTGTGGAGAAGCTCATGCTGAAGTGAATGCTATCCGGGCGGTTAAGGACGAAAGTCTGCTTCCTGAATCAACCATATATGTTAGTCTTGAGCCCTGTTCTCATTTTGGTAAAACGCCTCCTTGTGCGGATTTGATAATTCAGAAACGGATTCCGCGGGTGGTTGTGGGATGCCTGGATCCTTTCCCGGAAGTGTCCGGCAGAGGTGTCCGTCGTTTGGAAGAAGCAGGAGTTGAAGTCGTAACCGGCGTACTTGAGTCAGAGACAAAGGAATTGAACCGCTTTTTCTTTACATATCAGACGACCCATCGCCCTTATGTTATTCTTAAATGGGCGCAGAGCAGAGATGGTTTTATAGACGGTGCCAGAAATGATGACCGGAAAGTACCGGTAGTCCTATCGTCGCCCGAAACGATGCGTATGGTTCACAAACTCCGCGCAGAAATGGATGCCATTATGGTTGGAACCAATACTGTGCTTAATGATAATCCTTCCCTTACAGTAAGGCATTGGGCCGGGAAAAATCCACTTCGGGTAATAGTAGACAGAACATTGCGGATTCCGTCTCACTTCCATGTATTGGATGGTTCGGTTCCTACACTTGTTTTTACTGAAAAAACGGTGGAAAGCCGCCCTGGCGTAGACTATATTACAGCGGACTTCTCATCCAATCTTTTACAACAGGTGCTTGATAGCTTGTCGGAGAGGAAGATTCAGTCCCTTTTAGTAGAAGGCGGAACCGAGTTGTTAAATAGTTTTATAAAAGCCGGACTGTGGAATGAAATAAGGGTGGAAACTGCGCATGTATATTTGAAAGATGGTATTCCGGCTCCTGCGATAGATAAATTAGCTTACAGTACTATTTTACGCAATGGTTCAAAAATTGATTTGTATCGTTAATATATTTTTTTTAATGGGCTTAATCTGTGCATTGACACTAAAATATTATAAATATTGATTAAGATGGGGTGTAAAGCAAAAAATGTTTCTACTTTTGTGCCTTATATGATTAAACTTATGCTTTTGATGAAAAATAAATTAGTACTATTCCTTGTTGGTTGTTGTGTCTTGGCTCTTTCCTCATGCTTAGGAAATGATGAAGTGGAAACTCAGACTATCAAAGATCCTCAGGTGAAAGCTTTTTCGTTGAAAAACGATTCTGTTTCCGGATTGAATAGTGTTAAGTTTTCGATAGACCAGTTGAATGACCGTATCTACAATATAGATTCGATGCCTTACGGCACTAAAATCGAAAAAGTTGTTTGTACCTTTACTCCTTCTTCAGGTTTTTATGCATTGCAGGTTTATCAGGAGGCAACAGGTGATACCATCATGTGGAACGGATCGGATTCGCTTAACTTTTCGAAGCCGGTAGTTTTTATTACTACGGCATATGATGGAGTAACTAAAAAAACGTATCATGCACAGGTGAACATTCACCAGTGTGTACCTGATTCTCTTGAATGGGGATTGTATACAAACCAACTGTTGCCAAAAGCTACGCTTAACCAACAAGTGCTGATGAGTTCCGATAGCACTACATATTATATGTATGCACAAACTACAGCAGGATTTGAATTATACAAGTCCCCGGCTACAGTCACTCCGGTTTGGACATTGGCTACCCTGACAGGTTTCCCTGCTGATGCATTGTTAAAACAAGCAGCTTTCTTTAATAACGAAGTATATGTGCCATCGGCTGCAGGTGCTTTATATCATTCTGCTAACGGATCTGATTTTGTTCTTGTAACAGGATCTCCTTTGGTAGCTGCATTGTATGGAGCCATAAATAAAGATAGTAATTCTGACCCTGTTTTATCCCTACTTGTAAAGTTTGGAGATGCATATCGTTTTGCCGCGATGAGCGAATCCAGAACGTTTAGTTTGGGTGAAGTTGCTCCGGATCAGTTCCCTGTAGAAGGCTTTTCGAGCCATTCTTATACTTCCATGTATTACGAACGACTTATGGTTGTTGCAGGTAAAACAAAGGCAAATCAGTTAACGAATGCCGCATGGAGTACTTTTGATGGAAAGTCTTGGGCACTTCTTACAGATGAGGCTTCTTCTTATTTCGAAAAGAAAGAAGGCGCTGCATTGGCTTATTATGATGACAAATTCTACCTGATTGGTGGATTAAACGCATCTGGAAACGGATCAAAAGAAATTCATTTGTCGATCGATAAAGGGGTATCCTGGGCATTGGCCGATTCGATGGTTATGTTGCCATCGGCATTTGCAAGCAGGGGTTATTCTTCTGTTGTGGTTGAGAAAAATAAATATATGCTTATTTTCGGAGGAAAAACAAGCAATAATGCTGCTTCGCTGAACGAAATCTGGCGTGGACGTATTAACCGATTGGGCTTTAAGGAGTAGAAAGTTCCTTTGAATAATAATTTTGCACTGCTTTTAACGTTAGAAAAGGTGTAGTAAACAAATTCAAAGGTTATGACTTCAACTTTTTTTCAACGGGCGCTTCTGGTTTTTGTTATTAGTTTTTCTTTTGTCTTTTCGAAGGCGCAAGAATACAAATATGAGATTGGCGGAATGGCCGGCGGAGCTTTTTATATGGGCGATGCCAATAAAAACAGTTTGTTTAAGGACATGAATCCGGCAGCCGGAGCGGTTATCCGTTACAATGCAAACTTTCGGTGGGCTCTAAAAGGCTCTCTTGTTTGGGGAAAAGTTGCCGGTAGTACTGCAAATACAGAAAATGTATTCCCTGACCAGCTTCAGGCCTCTTTTGAGAAGAACCTGGTTGATTTGGGAGGACAGATAGAATTTAATTTTTTTCCGTATAGCGAAAAATATACGTATGCTAATACGAAAAGATTTACACCTTATTTGTTTACAGGACTGGGAATAACAACTGCATTTGGGGAAGGAAATACCTCTGCGGGAATAAATTTGCCAGTAGGAGTAGGGGCTAAATATAAACTTATAAACAGGGTTAACCTGGGTTGTGAGTTCTCTTTCAGAAAGTTGTTTGGCGACAATCTGGATAGTGCGGAGGATAACAGTTTACTGGATAATCCGTATAAAATGAATAGCAGCGCATTTAAGAATAAAGATTGGTATTCTTTTCTGCTGCTGTCGGTAACATGGGACTTTGGTCCACGCGACCGACCTTGTAATAATGAAGAAAGTTACTATTAAGAATAAAAACAGGAATGTCTTTGATTGATAAAATTGACAGAAGTCGCATACCTCAACATGTTGCAATCATTATGGATGGCAACGGTCGTTGGGCTAAATCCCGGGGGAAAGACCGGAGTTTTGGTCACATGGAGGGTGTTGTTTCTGTGCGTAAAGTGGTTGAGGCAGCTACTGAAATTGGTTTGAAGTACCTTACTCTATATACTTTTTCTACAGAAAATTGGAACAGGCCGGATGAAGAGGTGCAGGCGCTAATGAGTTTGCTTGTCTCTGCTATTCATAGAGAAACACCCGATCTGATGCGTAATAACGTTCGTCTGCTCGCTATCGGCGATTTAACAAGATTGCCCGACGATGCTCACGCAACATTGATGAGTTGTATCGAGCAGACTGCACCAAATACAGGAACTTCTATCGTTTTGGCGTTAAGTTACTCTTCCCGATGGGAACTTGTGGAAGCTGTAAAGGCTTTGTCTGTAGAAGTAGCTGATAAGAAAATTATTCCCAACAATATAACCGAAACAGTGGTTTCGGATCATCTGTCAACTCGTGGTATACCCGACCCGGATTTATTAATCAGAACAGGGGGAGAAAAAAGAATCAGTAATTTCCTGATGTGGCAACTTTCGTATGCCGAATTGTATTTTACTGATGTTTATTGGCCTGATTTTAGAGAAGATGAGTTGTATGAAGCAATCTTGGATTACCAGTGCCGGGAACGTAGGTTTGGTAAAACAAGTGAGCAATTATAATTATTAACAATAGCTGTTATATGTACAAAAGAATAGTGCTGTTTTTTATTTTTCTTGGCTATGCTTTCGGAGCTTTTGCCCAGGGAAGTGACACTACAAAGGTTGAGAAAGAATCGGGCGAAGTTCCGGTTATTTCATATTCGTTATCACCGAAGAAATATAAGATTGAAGACATCAAGATAACGGGTGTAAAGAATTATGATGATTTTGTGTTAATCGGATTCTCCGGATTATCGGTTGGGGATATGGTATCTGTTCCCGGAGAGGAAATTACAGCCGCTGTAAATCGTTTCTGGAAACATGGCCTTTTTTCCGATGTGAAAATTCTGGCAAGTAAGATACAGGATGATAAAGTATGGCTGGAAATCAGGTTAAAACAGCGTCCGCGTATTTCGGAAGTCAATTACAATGGAATAAAAAAAGGAGAACGCGAAGACCTTGAAGCCAAACTGAATTTGAAAAAAGGATTCCAGGTTACTCCAAACCTGATTGACCGGGCTAAAATTGTTATTAAGAAATTCTTCGACGGGAAAGGATTCAAAAACGTTGATGTACAGATTGTGCAGAAAGACGATGTTTCCAAAGAAGGCGAAGTTATCGTTGATATCAATATCGACAAACACGAAAAAACAAAAATCAATCAGATCTTCTTTGCGGGGAATAGCATGCTAAAGAGTGCAGACCTGAAGAAGGCGATGAAGAAGACGAATGAAAAGTTTTCTTTGAAGCGTGATTTCAAAACCAGCTTTAAAGAAATGTTCAGTACAAAGAAATTTGTGACAGAGGAATACGAAAACGACAAAAAGAACATCATCGGTAAGTATAATGAATTGGGTTACCGCGATGCTGTACTTTTATCTGATAGTGTTGTTAATCACGATGAAAAGACAGTCGATATATATTTATCGATTGATGAAGGACAAAAGTATTACCTTAAAGATATAACTTTTGTAGGTAACACTCAGTACGCAACTGATTATTTGCAGGCTATTCTTGAAATGAAGGCTGGGGATGTATATAACCAAAAGAAACTGGGCGAACGTTTAACAAGTGATGAGAATGCGGTTTCAAACGTTTACTACAATAATGGCTATTTGTTTTTTGGAGCAGATCCTGTTGAAGTGGAAGTGGAAAATGACTCTATCGCGTTGGAAATTCGTATTCAGGAAGGTCCGCAGGCAACTATCAACCGTATTATTATAAACGGTAACGACCGTTTATATGAAGATATTGTTCGCCGTGAGCTCCGTACCAAGCCAGGTATGTTGTTTAGCCGCGAAGACTTGATTCGTTCTGTTCGTGAGCTTGCTCAGATGGGACACTTCGACCCTGAAAATATGAATCCTAATCCTGTTCCAGATGCAGAAAACGGAACAGTAGATATTCAGTATAATCTTGTATCAAAAGCAAACGACCAGGTTGAATTCTCTGCTGGTTGGGGGCAAACAGGTGTAATTGGTAAGTTGAGTCTTAAATTCACCAACTTCTCAATGAAAAACTTCTTGAATCCATCTACTTATAAAGGTATAATCCCTCAGGGTGAAGGTCAGACTTTAACGTTGAGCGGACAGACTAATGGTCGTTATTACCAGGCATATAGTGTTTCCTTTATGGATCCTTGGTTTGGAGGTAAGCGCCCAAATACTTTGTCGGTAAGTGCTTATTTCTCAATGCAGTCTGATGTTAGCAGCAACTACTTAAGTAGCAGCTCATACGGATACAATCCTTATTATGGATCAGGCTATGGTTACGGAGGTTATGGATCGGGTTACGGAAACTACGGAAGTTCTTATGGAAATTATGAACTTGCTTACGACCCTGATAAATCGATTAAGATGCTTGGTTTGTCTGTTGGTTACGGTAAACGTCTTAATTGGCCGGATGACTATTTTCAGTTCATGCTTACATTGAACTATCAATTGTACATGATGAAAGATTGGGCATACTTCCTTGTTCAAAACGGAAACAGTCACAATATCAATTTGGAATTGATGTTGCAACGTAACTCTGTGGATAATCCATTGTATACACGTAAAGGTTCACAGTTCTCTGTTTCTGTATCAGCCACACCTCCATATTCTTCTTGGGATGGAAAAGACTATGCTTCCATGTCTGACAATGATCAAGGTAAATTCAACTTTATTGAATACCACAAATGGAAGTTCAAAGCCAAGATATTCTCTCCGTTAACTCCGCTTACAGTAAAGCGCACACCAGTGTTGATGTCTCGTGTTGAATACGGATTCCTTGGTTACTATAATAAGCACAAAAGATCGCCTTTCGAAACATTCTATATGGGTGGCGACGGTATGAGTGGTTACTCAAGTACGTATGCAACCGAAACGATTGGTCTTCGTGGTTACGAAAATGGTAGTATCGCCGGAAATAATGGGTATAACTCCTATGGATATGCCTACTCTCGTCTGGCAATGGAATTACGTTATCCATTCCTTCTTGAACCAACATCTACTATTTACGGTTTGGTGTTTGCAGAAGCGGGTAATGCCTGGCAGAACCTGAAAGACTTTAGTCCGTTTGACCTGAAACGTTCTGCCGGTGTTGGTGTACGTATCTTCTTACCTATGATTGGTATGATGGGTATCGACTGGGCTTATGGTTTCGATAAAGTAAATGGTTCACGTACTTCCGGAGGAAGTAATTTCCACTTTATCATCGGACAAGAGTTTTAATTAATGTGAAATGTAGTGTAAGATATAAACTACTGGTTATATTTGCAGTCTAACAGTTATTGTAGAACTAAAAAAGAATGATTATGAAAAAGATTTTCTACATGTGTTCAATGCTTCTTCTTTGTTCGTTTGCGGGCATGGCACAGAAGTTTGCGCTGATAGACATGGAATATATTTTGAAGAATATCCCCGCCTACGAAATGACAAATGAACAGTTAAGCCAGCTATCTGAAAAGTGGCAGAACGAAGTAGAAGCAATTCAGCAGGAAGCTCAGAATATGTATAAAACATATCAAAGCGACCTGGTTTTTCTCTCTGCCGAGATGAAAACCAAACGGGAAGAGGCAATCGTTCGTAAAGAACAGGAAGCTCAGGACGTGAAGAGAAAGTACTTTGGAGCCGAAGGCGAACTGTATAAAAAACGGGAAAGTCTTATGAAACCGATGCAGGATGAAATTTACAATGCGGTAAAGACTATTGCTGAAGAGAAAGGTTACCAGGTAGTTGTAGACAGAGCGTCTGCAATGAGTATCATCTTCGCATCCCCTAAAATCGATATCAGCAATGAAGTCTTGCTAAAATTAGGTTATTCAAAATAATTGCTTAAATTTGTGCGCTTTACCAGGATTAATAACAAGTAATAAAAAATAGAAAATGAAGAAACTTATTGTCTTTTTAATGATGGTTCTCCCACTTGGAGCTTTTGCCCAGGATGTAAAAATTGCGTTTGTAAACACTCAGGAAGTTATCACTGCTATGCCGGAATTGGCTGCAATGGAAAAGCAAATGACAGAGATTAACGAAAATTACAAAAAAGAGTTGAAGCAAATGCAGGATGAATATCAAAAGAAGTATTCTGATTATATCGCTCAGCAAGACTCTTTGACAGAGAATATCAAGTTAAGAAGAATGCAGGAAATTCAGGATATCCAGGAACGTATTAACAACTTTCTGCAAGTAGCTGAACAAGATGTTCAGAAGAAACAACAGGAATTGTTTACTCCGATACAACAGAAGGTTCAAACAACTATCAAGGCTGTAGGCGACGAAAAAGGATACATGTACATCATTGATCCGTCAGTGTTACTTTACAAAGGAACAAGTGCAGTTGATGCAACTCCTTTTGTAAAATCAAAATTAGGATTAAAGTAAAATAGGAATACGATATAGTGTCCTGAGGATGCCTTTCTTTGGAAGGCATCCTTTTTTATATAGGAGGAATATATATGTTATCACAATGTCCAGGTCCAATTGGAATCTTTGATTCCGGATACGGCGGTCTCACAATCTATGAAAAAATCCGGGAAGTTATGCCCGGTTACGATTTCCTTTATCTCGGCGATAATGCCCGCACTCCTTACGGGTCCAGATCTTTTGAGGTTGTTTATCGTTTCACGCTTCAAGCCGTTGAGAAACTATTTAACGAAGGCTGCCACCTTGTTATTCTCGCATGTAATACAGCTTCCGCCAAAGCGTTGCGTACTATTCAGCAAAATGATCTTGCTTCGATAGATCCCCATCGTCGTGTATTGGGTGTAATTCGCCCTACTGTAGAACTTGTGGATAGTATAAGTAAGTCAAAACATGTAGGTGTTGTAGGTACTTCGGGAACTATTTCATCGCAGTCTTATACATTGGAAATTGAAAAGATGTTTCCTCATATTGTAGTTACCGGAGAAGCATGTCCTATGTGGGTTCCATTGGTCGAGAACAACGAATTTAACGGACCGGGAGCGGATTACTTTATACAAAAACATTTGGACTCCTTATTAACCAAAGATCCGCAAATAGACACATTGATTCTTGGTTGTACCCATTATCCTTTACTTATTGACAAGATAAAACAGTTCTTACCTCAGGGCATAACTGTATTTGCTCAGGGAGAATATGTGGCCTCCGGTTTAAAGGATTACCTGTTAAGGCATCCCGAGATGGATGCCAAACTAACAAAAAATGGCACTAGTCGTTTTCTTACAACTGAGTCGGCCGCTAAATTTGCAGAAGCCGCCTCTATCTTTTTAAATCAATCTATTGACGTTGAACAAGTGGCAATAGACTGAATAAATAAAGACTGCTTATCCAGTTTCTAATGGATAAGCAGTCTTTATTTATTATTTCTCAGACAGCCGTTTTATGAGATAGACTTTCCGAACGGAGCCAAAGCAAGGGCTGCCATTTTAAAATGCTGCATTCCGAAAGGTATACCAATTATAGTAATGCAGAGCAGTATTCCAAATATCAGGTGAGTGAGGCAAATCCAGATACCTCCCAACAATATCCAGATCACATTCATAATAACTGATAAACATCCTCCGGAATTACCGCTGTCGGTAACTTTGCTTCCAAAAGGCCACAAAGCAAGCATGGCAAGTTTCAACGTCTGCAGCCCGAAAGGAATTCCGATAATGGTTACCATCATCAGTAAACTGGCTACCAGATATTCCATACTGGTAATAATGCCTCCGCAAATAAGCCAGATAAGATTACCTAAAAATTTCATTTCATATTGGTATTAGCATTAATTAAAGCCATTGTTCTGTTGGGATGAGCCAGATTCAACCTTATGCAACTGTCAATTTCGTTCAGTAAAGTTTTCTTTACAAGAAGAAAGCTGTCGCGCAGTTCCGGTTTAACAGGCTTGGAAGGAGGCGCTTCGACATGAAGCGGATTAATGGGCTGACCATTCTTATATACCCGAAAATCAAGATGTGGACCTGTTGATAATCCGGTAGATCCAACGTAGGCAACAACTTCACCCTGTTGTACAGTGCTTCCGATACGGATGCCGCGTGCAAATCTTGATAGGTGCATATAAGTAGTGCTGTAGGAGGAATTATGTCTTATTTTGAGGAAGTTTCCTCCACCTCCCTGAAATCCTTTAGCTATAACAACCCCGGCGCCAATGCTTTTTACAGGAGTTCCTTTGGGAGCAGAATAATCTATTCCATGATGCGCACGGTAACGTTTAAGAATTGGATGGAAACGAGCATTGCTATATCTGGATGTAATGCGGAAGAAGTCAAGCGGAGCTTTAAGAAAGGCTTTACGTAAACTTTTTCCTTCTTCATCATAATATTCCTGAACACTATCCTGCATAAACGGGATCGCCTTGTACGCTTTACCCTGATGTGTAAAAACAGCGGCTTCAATGGAAGATATGCTTAATGATACCGTATCGTCTATGAACGCTTCGTTGTAGATGGCAGAGAATGAATCACCCTCTTTCACATCAAAAAAATCGATTTGCCAGGCGTATACATCTGAAAGTTTAATAGCCAGCAACGGATCGGAGCCAACTTCCTTCATGGTATTCCAAAGGGAAGAGTTTATTGTTCCGTTTACGAATTTCCGTTTGTATGTTATTTCTTTGGCAAAAGGATAGGCAGCCGGCAATTCTTCGCATAAGTTGATAATCACAAAATCTGTCAGCGATTTTGGAAATATGATGTATTTTATGTTAGCAAGGCTGTCGGGAGACGTGATGGTGCAATATTGCATTCCCGCTTTTAATTTTCTGGGATCCAAAACATCAGATGCGCACTTGGTTATACTGTCGGCCTGTGCAGGAGTGAAACCCAGACGGGCAAAGATAGTTGCCGGATTATCGCCCGATTCCATAACGTAATGGGTTACATCCAGCGAATCTGTACATATGCCATACTGAAATTCACGTTGGTCCACAATTTCCTCAACGGGTTTTTCTGCTTGTTTACAGCTAAATCCGAAAGAAAAAACGGCGATTACCCCAAACAAGGAAAGCTTTTTAGAAAAGTCGTTGAGAGTTATACTGATCATCTTATTCATAAATATCTAGAAGTCATGCTAATTGAAAGTTACAAACATAAATAAAAATCACCTAAAAAAAGGTTTCTCACCTAAAAAAGAAAGTACAAAGTCCGAATTTGATTAAAAACTATCCGTTTACTTGTACCTTTGCACACTTAAATAACGGTGTGTGAATAACAATAACAGAATGAATGTAAGTCGATTTTTCCCAAAAGGAGGAGGTTACAAAAGCAGACTTTTTAAACTGACAGGACCAATCTTTATTGAAAATCTGCTTATCATGTTGCTTGGAGTGGTAGATACCCTTATGCTCAGCAGATATGCAGATAGTTCGGTTGCGGCTGTTGGAGTTTCCAATCAGTTGCTGATGATGGTTTTTCTTTTGTTCAATATAACTACTACAGGTACAACTGTGTTGTGTTCGCTCTATTTCGGGGCTAAAGACAATAAAAGTTTTATACAGGTGATGGGCGTGTCTGTATTGTTTAATGCGACTGTAGGACTGCTTATCAGTGGATCGTTGTTTTTCTTTGGCGAGGATATGCTCAGGTTAATGAACATACGTCCGGAGCTACTATCCGATGCTACCATATATATGCGTACAGTTGGCGGATTTGCTTTCTTTCAGGCCATAAGCCAGACTATCTCGGCTGTATTGAGGGCTGCCAACAAGCCGAATTATGCCATGGAGGTTACCTTGTTTATTAATATTCTAAATGTTTTTGGAAATTACTCACTTATATTCGGTCACTTTGGATTTCCGGCTCTGGGAGTACACGGAGCGGCTATTTCAACTTCGGTTTGCAGAGGAGTAGCCATGACGCTGCTTTTTATAGTTCTTTTTAAACGACTGATAAAACGTTTGCCTCTGGATTATTTTCGGCCGTTTCCTTTCGCTAAACTTAAAGCTTCACTTAAGATAGGCATACCTGCCGCTTCCGAACAAATCAGCTACGATGCATCGCAGGTGATGATTGTCTATTTTGTCAATATTTTGGGAACAGAAGCACTTGCTGCAAGAGTATATGTGGTTAAT
>RRZU012467284.1_pt1 | contig 12266 bp, 17 predicted proteins | sample 2165561 | NCBI WGS metagenome assembly RRZU01 (sample SAMN10456909, study PRJNA506462) | wastewater metagenome | isolation source: wastewater sludge | place: USA: Moscow, Idaho | reverse complement strand
TTTGTAGGGGTCGATTTCTATATCGACCCTATTTTTGTTTGATATTTTGTTATTACCAAAGCCAAGGGCAAAAATAGATTTTGCCCCTACAAAAAATCCTATTTATATATTTTTACTCGCTAGGTTCATGCAATGAACCCCCTACCAAAACTATTCACTATTAACTTTTAATTATTAACTTTTAACTATTTTTCCCCATTCCTAATTCCTAACTACTAATTCCTAATTATTTATCCTATTTGTTTATATCAAGTAGCTCTCTCGGTACTTCTACCATAATTTTTTTATTGTCAAAATCAAGCTCTTTTACAAACTCTTCTACATTTGGAATCATATACTCGTCTTCTCCAACTATAAACACGTCATGAGCTCCAGTTTCCAAAATATCTTCTAGTTTACCTAGATTTTCTCCATCAGAGTTTATTACCTCAAAGCCTATTAAATCTTCCATAAAATACTCTTCTTCGTTAATATCACCTAATAAATCTCTTCTTATAAAAAGCACTCCATTTTGTAAAGATTGAGCATCTGATTTTGTTATTATTTCTTCAAAATCTATACCCAAAACTTTCCCATTTAGTTGTTTTACTTCTTTTATTGTAAGTAATTTTTTATTACCATTAGAAAACTCTATTATACCTTTATTTCCAATAAGTAATGAAGTGTCTTCAAAATTACTTGTTACCTTTACAGTTCCTTTTAAGTGAAGAGTACCTGATACTCTTCCAATTCTAAATAATTCCATATTTATCCTTTCTAACATAGAAAAAGGGCTAATTAGCCCTAATCTACAAATTCAACATTTACGTTAAGTTTATCTTTTACTCCAGCAGCTTGCATAACACCTCTTATGGCGTTAGCTGTAAGACCATTTTTCCCAATAACTTTTCCAAGTTCTCCATCAGCTACTTTTACTTTCAAAACGATAGTATCTTCTTTTTCTATAGTTCTAATAGAGATTCCATCGTTACTTTCAACTATTTCTTCAAGTATAAATTTTAATAAATCTTCTAATTTTTTAATTGCTTCCATTTGACTCCCCTTTTATTTTGTCAAAAATTTCTTCATTAAGTCTTTTTATTTTACCATTTTTATCTGTAAATACATTTATAGAAGTACTTTTTCCAAAAACTATGCCTTCTTTATTAGAAAAATCATAACTAAATTTTACTTTAATTCTAGTAAAACTTTCAATTTTCACATCAATTATCACTTCTTCATCATAATTAACTGGATTAAAATATTCAATAGCTAATTCCTTTACTGGAAGCATTACTCCCATTTCTTCTAGTTCTCTATAACTAATACCCTTAGCTCTAAGCCATTCAGTTCTAGCTTTTTCCATCCAAAATAAGAAATTGGCATGATATACTCTACCCATTTGATCTGTTTCGTTATAATAAACTCTATGCTTTACTTGCATTGTCAATAAGTTCTTTCATTTCTCTAACAGCTTCTTGGAATCCCACAAATATTGATCTAGCTACAATAGCGTGTCCTATATTAAGCTCTACAATGTCTTTTATTTTGGCTACAGCTCCTACATTTCTATAGTCAAGTCCATGTCCAGCATTTACTTTTAATCCTAAAGCCTTTGCAGCACGAGTAGCTTCTTCTATACTTCTAAGCTCTTCTTTTCTTTCTATTTCGTTTATTGCATCTGAATATTTCCCTGTATGAATTTCTATAAAATCTGCTCCAATATCCTTTGCAACTTTCATAACTTCTATTTTGGGATCAACAAATAAACTTATCTCTATTTCTTTAGATTTTAGTTTTTCGATAGCATTTTTTGTATTTTCTCTAATTTTTTCATCTAAAATATTTAGACCACCTTCAGTTGTAAGCTCTTCTCTTTTTTCTGGAACAAGAGTTATCATATCTGGCACTACTTCAAGAGCTAAGTCTATTATTTCTGCCGAAGTTGCCATTTCAAGGTTAAGTCTTGTTGTAATCACTTGACGCATTAATCTAACATCAGCATCTTGAATATGTCTTCTATCTTCACGAAGATGTATAGTTATTCCTTCTGCTCCTGCAAGTTCAGCTAATACTGCTGCTCTTACTAAATTTGGTTCTTTAGCAAGCCTTGCTTGTCTAAGTGTCGCAACATGGTCTATATTTACTCCTAATTTCATTATAATTCCCCTTTCCACAATCCTTCTTCTAGTACTAAAGCTTTAATTCCTCTTTGATTAAGGTCAGCAATTATTGCATCTAAATCTTTTTTTGCAGTATCTATAGTTATAAATTTTATTAAACCTCTATTGGCATCTAAAGTTCTTACTACCCCAAGCCCTTCATATGCTTCCATAATTTTATTTATAAAATCAATATGTTTTCTTTCTGTTTGTATAAAATACTCGTAACTTTTCATAATTTCCTCCTAAGCTTTTAAAGCTTTAATCAGAGTTACAAATTCATCTATTGTAAATTCTTCTGCTCTTTTATTTCCTGAAAAGCCTTGTCCTTCTAATATTTCTTTAAGTTTACTTTTTTCTATTCCTAAAGAACTTAAGTTGTTTAAAATATTTTTTCTCTTATTAGAAAATGCCATTTTAACATATTTAAAAAATTCTTCTTCTTTTATTTCATTTTCATAAAAGTTATCATTTCTAAGTTTTATTGACATAAAAGCAGAATCAACCTTTGGTGGTGGAGTAAAAAATTCTCTAGGTATTGTAAATAAATAATTTGCATCACCAAAATACTCTACACTAAGAGTTAGTACGGATCTCTCACTACCTTTTTTTGCACAAATTCTTTCAGCTACTTCTTTTTGAACCATAATAAATATATCTTCAACAAATTCTTTATTTTCAATAAGTTTTGTTATTATTGGAGAAGTTATATAATAAGGTATGTTTGCAACAACCTTTACTTTTTCTCCTATTTGGCTATGAAAATCTATAGTCAATATATCTTGCATTATTAATGTAAAATTAGGATTTGACCCAAATTTTTTCGTTAATATTTTTTCCAAATCTCTGTCAATTTCTACACAGATAACTCTTTTTCCTGCACTTAAGAGAAGCTCTGTTAAAGCTCCTTCTCCCGGTCCTATTTCAAGTATTGTCTCTTCTCTTGAAACATCTGCTACTTCCATTATTCTATCAAGTACATCATTTTGATGTGTAAGAAAGTTCTGACCAAACTTTTTTTTATGATTAAAGGACATTTACCCTCCTACTTAACTCTTACTATAAAATCTTTTATAAGACCTTTTTCATTCAATACATAAGCAAACTCTTCAGCTTCTTCCCTAGTATTAAAAGATTCTTTAATTTGTATTTTGATTAGATTATTTTCTACAAAAATTGAATTGTTTACTCCCTCTTTCTCAAGAGTTTCACTTATTTTCTCAAGTTCTTTAAAATTTTCATATGATTCAGCTTGAACTATATATTCTTTTTCTTCTTTTTGAAAAAACGCTGAAAGTTCAGTTTCATTATTTACCATTTCATCATCTACATAATGAACACTATCCACTTTATTTCCATTAACTTTAACTGTATAATCTACTTTATCACCATTTAATGATGTAAAGGCTAATATCAAAAATACTACTGTTCCTGTTGCTACTCCTTGGGCGATTTTTCTTATTCTCTTTTTTTCTTTACTGTGTACTTCATTCCTCCAATTGTTAAATGTTTTTAAGTCCATATTATCCTCCAAATTTTTAGATTTTTTAAGTTGAAGATATTAATCTTCACTCAAAATTAATCGTTAATTGGTCCCATAATACCTACATAAGGTATATTTCTGTATTCTTGCTTAAAGTCAAGACCATATCCTAACACAAATTCGTCTTCTATGTTAAATCCTATAAATTGAACATCAACTTCAGCTTCTCTTCTTGCTTCTTTGTTAAGAAGTGTGCATAAAGAAACTGAATTAGGCCCACGGTGTCCTAGTATTTTTAAAACTCTTTTAAGAGTAAGTCCTGAATCAATTATATCCTCTACTACAAGAATATTTTTTCCCATAACTGACTCATCTAGATCTTTTACTATTTTTACTTCTCTTGAAGTTTCAAAATCATTACCATAACTAGAAACAGTCATAAAATCCATTTTTAGGGGAAGTTTTATTTCTCTGCATAAATCTGCAAAAAATAGAACAGAACCTTTAAGTAAACAAACAACTATTAACTCTTCTTCTTTGTCTTTATAAAATTCAGTAATTTCTCTACCTAATTCTTTTATTCTATTTTGAATATCTTCCTCACTAAATAAAACTTTTTTTATTCCATATTCCCAATCTTTTTTAGCCATGTCCTTTTAAAAACCTCCAAAATTTGTGTATTCTTATCTATTTTATCATATATGACCCTATTTTAACAAGAGTTTTTGTTGATATTTTTTACCTTTCATGTTATAGTATCTTGGGGTTTGCTATATATAACAAGTGAATTCTTAGTTTAGGTAGGTGTATTTCAATGGGTAAATTAATATATATAATTTTATGTTCACTTCTCTTTTCAGGTGGAATCTTTTTTGCTTATGATAGTTTTTTTATGCACTATAATAATAAAAAACACATACTATCGCCCGATTTAGTAAATAAAAATTATTCAGAAGCTTTAGTTATCGCTAAAGATTTAGGATTAAATCTTGAAGTTATTGCTAAAGAAAGTACTGATTTTCCTAAAGATTTTATCTATCTTCAGTTACCAGAGGCACATAAAACAATAAAAAATACAAGAACCATAAAGGTTGCTATAAGCCTTGGGCCTTATAATGCAAATTTGAATCAGTTTTTTAATTTGAATTTGCCTGAAGCTTTAAAGGCTATCAATAATTTAGGATTAAGCCTTAAAAACTTATCTTATATTTATAATGAAATGCCCTTTAATAAAGTAATTGCAACTTATCCAACTAATACTAAAGAACTTTTTCAAAAAAAACAAATTAGTTTATTAGTAAGTGCTGGTAAAAGAGATAAAATAGTAAAAATGCCTGCTCTTGTTGGGCTTAATTATGAAGAGGCTCTTGCTATCCTAAATAGTATGGAGTTAATAAATATAGAACCTAGATATGTTGATATCAAAGGTATTCCAAATGATACAGTTATGTATCAAAATTTTCCTGTAAATAAAGAACTTATTTCAGGAACTTTTGTTGATTTGGTAATAACTAAATAATTTATATAAATGAGGTGGAAGGTATTAAAGGTAGAGTAGTAAGTAAAATTCAAGGCTATTATTATGTAGATACAGGTATTCAAAAGCTTGAATGTAAATTAAGAGGAACTTTAAAAATGTCTAACAAAAAAGACAATTGTATTGTTGGAGATATTGTAGAAGTAGAAGATGGTGCAATTTATAAAATATACGAAAGAGAAAATATTTTATATAGACCCTTAGTATCGAATCTTTCAAATATAGTAATTACTTTTGCATGTAAAGACCCAAATTTTGACATGACTAGGTTTAATCTAATGCTTTTAAATGCAAGCTATTATAATATAAAACCTTTAGTTCTTATAAACAAAATAGAGCTTATGACTGAAACTGAAATGATTGAATTTGATAAAAATCTAGAATTCTTAAAAGCTTTGGACATTGATATTATTTATACATCTACTAAAGAAAATACTAATATTGATAAATTAGAAGAATTTCTAAAAGATAAGCTATGTGCCCTAGGAGGTCCAAGTGGTGTAGGAAAGTCTTCTTTAATAAATATGCTTCAAAAAGATATAGTCCTTGAAATTGGAGAAACTAGTAAAAAGATTTCAAGAGGTAAGCATACTACAAAAGGAACTACTCTTCTTAATCTAAATGTAGGAGGTTATATTATTGATACTCCTGGTTTTTCTTCTTTAGAAATTCCTCCTATAAAAGACCAAGATGAACTTCTTGATTTGTTTCCTGAATTTTTTGGATATACTTGTAAATTTAATGACTGCATTCATATAAATGAACCTAATTGTGGTGTAAAAAAAGCTTTCGAGGAAGGCAAAATTAGTAAAATTAGATATGAATTTTACTTAAATACTTATAACAAGCTAAAATTAGAAAGGTGGAATAAATATGACTAAAGTAGCTCCGTCAATACTGTCGGCAGATTTTTCAAAACTTGGAGAAGAGGTAAAAAACATTAGTGAAGCTGGTGCTCACTATATACATATAGATGTTATGGATGGTAATTTTGTGCCTAATATTACTTTTGGCCCTCCAGTAATAAAGGCCATAAGAAATACTACTGAAAAGGTTTTTGATGTACATTTAATGATTGAAAAACCTGAAAGATATATAAAAAACTTTGTAGATGCAGGAGCTGATATTATAGTAGTTCATGCAGAAGCTTGTACTCATCTTCACAGAGTAATACAAGAAATAAAAAGTTATGGTATTAAAGCAGGTGTTTCTCTAAATCCTCATACTCCTGTAGAAATTATAAAACATCTTATCCCAGAACTTGATATGGTTCTTATAATGAGTGTAAATCCAGGATTTGGTGGACAAAGTTTCATACCTTTTTCTCTAGATAAAATAAGACAAGTAAGAGCTTTATCAAGCTCTATTGACATAGAAGTAGATGGTGGAATTAACGAAGAAACAGGAAGACTTTGCGTAGAAGCTGGAGCAACAGTACTAGTTGCAGGTTCTTATGTTTTTAATGGAGATTATAAGGAAAAAATCCAAAGTCTTGCAAAATTATAAGGAGGGAATAAATGTTTGACAATGTTAACTTAATGATTGAAGAATTCTATAAAGTTTTTTATGAAATTGAAGAATTAATGCTTAAACAAGGAATAAAGTGTCTTACAACAACTGAATTACACGTAATTGAGGCTGTTGGTAATGATGAGCTTACTATGAATGAATTATCAGACAAACTTGGAATAACTATGGGAACAGCTACTGTTGCTGTAAATAAGCTAAATGATAAAGGATTTATAAAAAGAGAACGTTCTAGTGATGATAGAAGAAAAGTTTTTGTAACTTTATCTAAAAAAGGGCTTGAAGCTCTTAAATATCACGATTTATTCCATAAAACTATAATCGCTAAAATAACTAAGGATTTAAGCGATAAAGAACTTGAGGATTTTACAAATATTTTTAGCAAAATCCTAAAAAACTTAAATACTCAACTGGACTTTATCAGTCCTCAACTTATAAATCAATTTCCTAAAAACTCTATTGTAAAAATAATAGAAATCAAAGGTAGTAAAGGTATGCGTTCATTTTATAGAGAAAGTTCAATAAATGAAGGTACTATTGCTAAACTGTTAAGCAAAGACAAAATAACTTTAAAACTTGAAATTGAAGGAAAAGAAGTTGAACTTGATATTGCAGATAGTAAAAACCTTATTGCTGTAAATTATGAAGAATAAGAGTAAGTACTCATTTCACATCCAATCGTCCACGCCTTTGGCGTGGACGATTGGATGTGAAATACGGGGCTTCGCCCCGAACCCCGTAAAAACAAGAAAATGAATTTGTTTATCAGTTCTGCCTGAGTACATACGAATAAGAATTAAGGCTTACCTAATTTAGGTAAGCCTCTTTTTTTCCAGAAATTTCATTACATCAAATTTCTTATTTGACTCAAATTCATTTCTTATAATTTCCACAATATTTTTAGCCTCATCATTTAATAAACTATATCCCATATCTTTATAAACGCTCATTATGGCAGAAGTTCCTGTATGTTTTCCTATAACAATTTCCCTTTTTCTCCCTAGTTCCGAAGGGTTTAAAAATTCATAAGTAGAGGCATCTTTAATTATTCCATCTACATGTATGCCCGATTCATGGCTAAAAACCGATTTCCCAACTATAGGCTTCCAATCTTGTATATATTTTCCAGAAGCTTTTTCTACATACTGAGATAATTCTTTCAGTTTATGAAGTTTATAAGGTTTTTCTATATTAAGTATATATTTTACACAAGCCAGGATTTCTTCAAGGGGAGCATTTCCAGCTCTTTCTCCTAAACCATTTACGCTGGTACTTATATAATGAGCTCCGCCTCTATAGGCACCAATGGCATTTCCTGTAGCCATGCCAAAATCATTGTGCCCATGAAAATCTATGTCAATTTTTATTTGTTCTTTTATTTCCCTTATTATCTCATAACTTGTAATAGGGTCAAGTGTTCCTAGTGTATCAGCAAATCTTATTCTACTAGCCCCTTCTTCCTGAGCCATCTTATAAAATTCCACAAGAAAATCTTTGTCTGCCCTTGAAGAATCCTCTCCTCCAATAGATACTAAACAATTATTGTCTTTAGCTAATTTTATGCACTTTTTTGTTTCTTCCATGACCCAATTTCTTGTTTTCCTAAGTTTCTTTTCTATATGAATATCTGAAAGAGGAGCAGAAATATGTATGTTTTTTATACCATACTCTATAGATTTCAAAACATCTTCTTTAACTATCCTATTCCAAGACATTATTTTAGAATTCAAATTAAGATTAACTAAAGTTTTCATGACTTTTTCTTCTTCCAGACCCATAGCCGGTATCCCAACTTCAATTATGTCTACTCCTATTTCATCAAGTTTTTTAGCAATTTCTATTTTTTCCTTTAGGGTGAAATTTACTCCTGCTGTTTGTTCTCCATCTCTTAGAGTTGTGTCTATTATATAAAATTTTTCCATATTTTTGCTCCTTATATATTAAGACTTAAACACTTTAGAGGATTACTATATAATAAAACCGCAACTTATGCAGTTGCATCGCATTACTACACTTCGTTACGTCTTAATATAATCTAAGTTTTTCAACTAAGATTATCTAAAAAGCGTAACGCTTAACCCTTAATAAATCAGAAAGAAAGCAGTTTTCTATAATTCAATCCAACGTAAGGTTGGTGCGGTGTGCTGCATAAGCACGGTTTTTAAGTACTTTTGTCAAAAATACACAAATTAATACTAATCCTTAGATTGCTAATCGTTCAACAATTTCACCATTCATTATATGCTTTTCTACTATTTCATCTACATCATCAGCTGTCACTGTTCCATACCAAACATTATCGGGATAAACCACCACTATAGGCCCCTTTTCGCAAATTCCAAAACATCCTGTATTGCTTATCATAACATCAGTTATATCTTCTTCCTCAAGTTTTTCACTAAATTTTTGTATTATTTCTAAAGCTCCTTTAGTATGACAAAACCCTTTGGCTACTCCTGTCATTCTTGAACTTGTACAGACAAATATGTGCTTTTCTGGTTTATTCATTTTATCCTCCTTTATATTACGGTTTTAACTGCTTCCAATATTCCATGTTCTACAATATCATAAGTTTCAATAGGGATTATATTGTTTGACATAAGTTTTTTCTTAGGTTCATAACCTATTCTCATAGATAAAACCATCTGACAATCATTTAATACACCTATTATTTTTTCTATTTTGTTTTCAGTATCACATTCTGGTCCATTACAGTATTTGTCAACTTTTCTAGATTCCAAAAATTTCACTTTATTTTCTGCATATTCATAAATATAAAATTCTTTACTGTGCCCAAAATGTTGGTCTATAATATTTCCAGTGGTACTTGATACTGCAAGTCTTATTTTCTTTTCTTCTACTTTTTCTTCTTCCTTAACCAAAACTTTTTCTTTTCTAAACTCAATAGACCTATCCTCTGTAAGTTTCCCTATGGCATCTGCTCTACATTGTTGGCAATGATACATTTGTCTAAGGTGCTCTCCACATTTTTTTCTCATGGCATTAAGTTCATGGTTGCTAACTAAAGGTTTATCTTGGAACTTGCTTCCTTCTGCCGGTATAAGAGGCATAATATTAGTCATTACAGCACCTAGTTCCTTAACATGTTTCACTGTTTCTTCTATATACTCATCATTTACCCCTTTTATCATTACTATATTTACTTTACAAAGCACACCTGCATCTGCAAGCATTTTCAAACCTTGTAATTGATTTTTTATAAGTATACTTGCTCCTTCTTCACCATAATATCTTCTACCTTCAAAATAAACATATCTGTATATTTTAGCCCCTACTTCAGGCCTTATTGTATTTATTGTTATAGTTACATGTTTTATTCCTAATTTCATAATTCTATTAAAATATTCAGGTATAAGAAGCCCATTAGTAGACAAACAAATAATTACTTTTTCATCTGCACTTTGAATAAGTTTTATAGATTTTCTTGTATTATCAATATTTGCAAGAGCATCTCCAGGCCCAGCTATTCCAACAACACGAAGATTTGGCATTTTTTCCTTTACGTCCAGAAACTTTTCAAAGGCTTCTTCTGGACTTAAAACTTCACTGGTTACTCCCGGTCTACTTTCGTTTACACAATCAAATTTTCTGTTACAATAATTACAAGATATATTACATCTTGGTGCTACTGGTATGTGCATTCTTGCAAATTCATGAGCTCCCGAACTATAACAAGGATGCTCTGAAGTTTCTCCTTTAAATCCCTCGCTTGTATTACAACTTCCTCCACCACATGACATATACATCTCCTCCTTTTATCTCTAAATCAGCTTTATTGCATAACAGGGATCTTTAGTTCTATTTTCTCTAATAGGGGCAATTCCCGCATCAGTAAGTCTATCAAACATATTTGGCCCAATATTCTCAGCTATTACAAATTTACAATCTTTAACATCTTCAACAAGATTCTCATGTTCACAATTTTTTCTTTTACGCATTTCGATAAATTTTACTCTTTCGCCTTTTCTATCAAATATCATAAACATTTCACTCTTCCCCAAATGTGGGGCAATTTTATCATCATTATCTACAGCTACAGCTATTAATACGCTCATGTTATTCAACTCCTTTATAATACTTATTAAACATTTTTTCTCTATAGTCTGTATATTTTTTCTCCAAAAGAGTATTGACAATTTCATCCAGAAGTCTCATGCCACCTTCATAAAAAAGATGCATTATCCTTTGACCACCAATTCTATCATGTATGGGAAAACCCATTCTAACTTGGGGAATCCCTGTTTTCTCTGATACAAACTTTCCGTCTGAGTTTCCTATAAGAATATTTGCACCAACTTCTACTGCTTTTTCCTGTATAGTTTGAAAATCTGTATCATGGAAAATAAAAGTTTCTTCATTAAACTTATTTTTAATATCTACATAAAGTTCTTTAATTATAGGATTTTTTGAGCCTGTAGCACTTATAACCGGAATAATTCCATTTTCTATGCAAAATTTAGTGTAAGAATAAACAAGTTCAGGTTCTCCATAAATTACTGCTCTTCCTTCTGAAGCATGTTTATGAGCGTCTATTATGGCATCTATGTATCTTCCTTCAGCTTTTTTTAACTCTTGAGGAATTTCTTTACCTGAAAGTTCTTGTAATACTTTTAGAAATTCTTTAGTGTTTTTGTATCCTATAGGTAGAGGTAAATTTATAAAAGGTGTCTCAAATTTTTCTTTAAGAAGCTCCCCAGAGGAATAATCCTTTTCTATACAATTTCCAATTTCAATAGTAAGTTTACTATTTCCCATTCTTTTTATATCTGAAAGTTTTGTTCCACCTTCTGGTATCTTCGTAAAATTCTCTTTATAGGCTCCGTCTAAAGTATCAGATACATCTGGAATTATTACATAGGACATTTGAAACAAATCAAATATTCTTTTTATCTCTCTCACTTCTGAAGGGCTTATATTTGGACAAATAACATTAAACAATTCTTCCTTTTGATTTTTTTCTGCCAAAGTATCTATAAGAGCTCTTACAGTTCTGTAATATCCTTCATATTGAGTCCCTCCATAACCGGGAGTTTGGACTGAAACTATGTTTTCTAAATTTACCATTTCCAAGAAATTCTGATTTTCTTCTACAAACTCATCTTTTATCCTTTTTATATCTTCACCTATAGTTTCAGCTAGGCAAGTTGTTGCTACTCCAATCATTTGAGGATTATATTGTTTAATTATATTTTTTAGAGCCTTTTTCATATTTTCAGAACCACCATAAACAGCTCCTTTTTCAGTCATAGATGACGAAGCTATATCTACAGGTTCATTATAATGAGCTGCCATATGTCTTCTTATATAAGTACTACACCCCTGTGAACCATGAAGAAGCATTATGCTTCCTTCTATACCCTTAAATGCCGTTGCAGCCCCTAAAGGCATACATTGTTTACAAGGATTTATGTTTAAATTTACAAAATTTCTATCCATTTAAATCACCAACTTCTTGTTTGTATTCCCTAACAATGTCCCAAACAGGACTTGTAATTGATGCATAAGTTTCTTTGGCAAAGTTTATTGCCCCTTCAAAACCACACAAAGGATGTTTTCT
>RRZU011029911.1_pt1 | contig 12266 bp, 11 predicted proteins | sample 2165561 | NCBI WGS metagenome assembly RRZU01 (sample SAMN10456909, study PRJNA506462) | wastewater metagenome | isolation source: wastewater sludge | place: USA: Moscow, Idaho | reverse complement strand
TGTGATGGAGAAAACAATAAATTACTGACATCAAATAGATACCAGCGACCGTCGATACAGGCCTCTGCCCAGGCGTGGCTTTCCGAATGTTCCTCGGTTTCGGAGTGCAAATAGCCGGAAACGTAACGGGCGGCGATGCCGAAGTGGCGCGTACAGGCCAAAAACAAGTGAGTGTGATCCTGACAGACTCCGCTACCCAGTTGAAATGCCTCTTGTGCCGATGACGCGACATGGGTAATTCCGGGGATATATTTTACCTGCTGTAAAAGCGCCTGACTGAAATCGATTAGCCGGTGGAGCAGATTTCCCTGCTTGCCGGATGCTAAAAACGGTGCGGAAAAATCAATCATCTGTTCGGAACATTCAGTCAGCACCGTTTTACGCAAGAAAAGCCCGAACGGTACACTTTGATCCGTAATGGATTCGATCCCGGTATTAATCTCAACCTCGCCCTGTGCCTCGATTTGCAATTGCTGATGAGGCGAATGCAAACTGACCAATGTACAAAAATTACCAAAGCCATCATAACTTTCGCTACCGAATGCAGGCAGGGTTAGCGTCCAGTTCAGTACACGCTGGCGCTGCATACTGAGCGGCGTCATACGCAGCATTTGAATGCTGCGGCGGGTTGGGACTTCATAACGATATAATGTTTTATGCTGGATAATAACTTTCATATGCCGACCTCAAAAATTTGATCCAATTGGGCCAACCATTGGGGAAACAAGGATTGGTCCATGGTGAATACCATGGCTTGTGACGGCTGTTTTAAGTTGTCCCACACAGTTCCAAGCGGAAGTGCGGTCGCAAGGGCTGCCACATTGCGAAAATGTTGGGCGCTGCAATCACCGAAACGGATGTGTTCGTCCAGTTTTTCTACCGCTTCGCCTAATTTCCAGAAGACTTTAACCCAGCCTTCTTGCGCATTCATGGCTTGACGGCAAGCATAGAGTTGGAAACAAGCCGCGCGTAAACTGCCGTTTTGACGCAGGCGGGTGACATCGGTGAAAAGCTGGTAGGCGTCTTTGTCAATGACCCCGCGAATAGTTTGTACATTATTATTAATCATTTCAAAATAATAGGGTAATTTGCGGGTACGAATAAAATTTTCCGGATCATCGCATTCCGTCGGTATTTCAATTCCCATCAATTGCAAGTAATGGTGGGCATCGGTGTCTTTGTGAATGAATAATCTTGCTTGGAGTTTCATACTCCGCTGCATATATCGACCAAGCCAGAACAGATCGTTTGCGGTGGATAAAAGTAATGTGTTCATGCTTACTCCTTAAGTCATGCTTTATTCGGTATACTTTTTATTCGGCGAATGTTATTGCATAATCCAAGTATCTTTTACGCCACCGCCCTGGGAAGAGTTGACGACCAAAGAGCCTTTGCGCAAAGCAACCCGCGTCAACCCGCCTGCGGATAACCGCACTTTGTCCGGTGAAGAAAGTACAAACGGGCGCAAATCGATATGGCGGGGAGCAATTCCTTCTTCCACGCAGGTCGGGCAAGTGGAGAGCGCCAATGTCGGTTGTGCGATAAAACCTGCCGGATCGGCAATAATCCGCTTTTTATATTCACTGATTTCATTTTTTGTTGCTTTTGGCCCAATCAACATGCCGTAACCACCGGAGCCTTGGGTCTCTTTCACCACCAGCTCGTCCAAATGCGCAAGTACATAGGTCAAATCATCTTTTTCCCGACAGATCCAAGTCGGTACATTATGCAGAATCGGTTTTTCTCCCAGATAAAATTCCACCATCTTGCCGACATAAGGATAAATGGATTTATCGTCGCCCACTCCGGTACCCGGTGCATTGGCAATCATCACATTGCCACTGCGATAGGCCGCCATCAAGCCGGGAACACCGAGAATCGAGGACGGATTCATCACTAACGGATCGAGAAAATCATCGTCCAGACGACGATAAATGACATCTACCGGGCTGGCGCCGAGTACGGTGCGCATAAATACTTTGTTATTTTCCACATACAAATCATAACCATGTACTAGCGGCACTCCCATTTCTCTAGCCAGAAAAGTGTGTTCGTAATAGGCGCTGTTATAACGCCCCGGTGTCAGCACTACAATTGCCGGATCCTGTTTTTGACTGGATTCGATCAAACTCTGTTTCAACATTTTCGGGTAGGTATTCACCGGTAAAATCCGACTGCTTTCAAGTTGATTTTTCAGTAATTGTTCACTGATATGGCGGCTTTCGATCATATAGGAAACGCCTGATGGCGTGCGCAAATTATCTTCCAGTACATAATATTGTCCGTCTTGGTTACGGATCAAATCGATACCGCTGATATGAGCGTAAATTTGCGTGGGTAGTTTGATACCCAACATCCAAGGTTGATAACAAGCATTTTGCAGGATTTGCTCTTCAGGGATGATACCTGCTCGAATAATGTCACGTTGGTGATAAATATCGTGTAGAAAGGCATTCAGTGCGCGGATTCGTTGGGAACAGCCATCTTCCAAGAGTTGCCACTCCTGTTGGTGGATAATGCGTGGAATGATATCGAATGGAATAACCCGTTCAGTGTTGCTGGATTCGCTATAAACGGTGAAAGTGACACCTTTGCGGTAAAAAATATTTAATGCCTGCTCATTCAGGGCATTTAATTGATGCGGGCTTTGTTGCTTAAGCCAAGCGCCGATTGCATGATAAGTTTCTCTGATTTGCTTATCAGAATGGTACATTTCGTCATAAAACAGGTCGTCATAAAACGGGGAGGTATTCTTCATGATTGCTATCACTCCTTTTGCTTGCGCATCGTGGTATAACAAACATTATGAAAAGATTAGAAAAAAGACACAATATGAAGCATGTTAAATCTAATAATTTTATATTTTAATTGTATTTTATATATATTTATTGCTTTGTTTTTAAATTTAATCTAATTAAATTGAAGTATTATTGAATTTATCGGCGGCATTGATCCGCCGATAAATCAAAACTCTTTTTAATTTGTGGTTAGACCGGATAATCCCACCAAATATCGAATAATTCGCTGGTTTCGATATGCTGTAGTTGGTTTTCAGTTAACCAATTTTGCACCAAAGTGCGGTGTGAATCGTCACAGTTGCCGACTTTCTCTAAGCAAACCAAACCTTCCCAATGCAAATAACCGCTGCCTTCATAGGCTAATCCGTTTGGTTTGACGACTTGATCGATAAAACGATCTAAAGTAGCGTCGATCACTTCTACTGGCGTATTGTCAGCAAATTGCCAGCGGACAATAAAGCCTAACTCTTGAAATTCGCCTAAGTGCATTTTTTTACGCTGTCTGCGGTTACGTTGAATAGCCATAATCTTTTCCTTTTCTTTTGTTAATGAAACAGTTAATAAAACTTATTGATAAATAAAATAGAGATCCCAAACTCCGTGTCCGAGACGCTGCCCACGCTGTTCAAACTTGGTCAGCGGCCGAAAATCGGGACGTGTAATATAATCGCTGGTTGGTGATTGATTGTGCAAGTTTTCGCGCTGTTGCAAAGTTTGCAACATATGCTCGGCGTAGTTTTGCCAATCGGTCGCCATATGAATAAAACCACCGCACTTTAATTTTTGTTCAATCAAATGCAGAAATTCCGGCTGTACGATCCGTCGTTTATGGTGCTTGGTTTTATGCCACGGATCAGGAAAGAACAGTTGTAATCCGCCCAAGCTGTGATCAGCAATACTATCCCGCAAAATCTCCATTGCATCATGGCAGATCACACGCAGGTTATGCACTTTTTCCTGCACCGCTAACGCCACACAAGAGCCGACACCTGGCGTATGAACTTCAATCCCTAAATAGTTCCGCTCAGGATTATTTTTCGCCATTTCAACCAGCGAATGTCCCATGCCGAAACCGATCTCTAAAACCACTGGATTATTGTTGCCGTAAATCTGCTGAAAATCAAACGGCGAATCCTGATATTCTAAGCCATATTCCGCCCAATGGCTATTCATCGCATTTTTCTGGTATTCGCTTAAACGTCCGGTGCGCAGCACGAAACTGCGTACTTTCCGCACATAACGCCCATCTGCAGTAAATTCGGCGATTTCGACTGTTTTACGCTTTTGATCGGCAAAAGTGAGTTGCTGTGAAGTAACGTCTGACATTCTTTTTCTGGTTCTGTGTTGATTAAAATTAAATTGGCTCTTTATTATTTGCTAGCCGCATTATGCAAATATCCAAAGGGATTACAACTGTTTTTGTGCTTTCAAACCAATAAAGATTAACGTTGCCAATCCTAACAAGAAACTTTTTTGCAACAAGATAAGATTTTATCAATATAATTGATTAAAAAAAAAGCAATACTTTTTAAGTTTTTTCTGTTAGGATTCGCGCCGTTCATCTTGGTTTCTCGGTTTTAATCGATTGAAATTAAGATTTTATCAATAAATAACAATGAGTTAAGAATATGAAAAAAATAATATCAAAAACCCAATTAGTGTTAATTCTGTCAGCATTTTTAGTGGCTTGTGGAGGCGGTGGTGGCAGCGGATCGTCCAATTCGAGTGCAAGTGTAAATAATAATGTGGTTAATCCAAATAATGGAAATAGTTCGGCAGCAAACGGTCATGAAAGCACATTAGCCGATCTAAAAGAAAAAGAAGCACGCCAAAAAGCCGAGGAAAAAAACAGGGAAGAAGAGAAAAAAGCACAGGAAGAAGCTAAAAATTTAGAAGAAAAAAATAAAGCGGAGCAGCCTAAGGCGGAAGAGCCTAAGGTAGAAGAGCCTAAGGTAGAAGAACCTAAGGTAGAAGAACCGAAAGCAGAAGAACCGAAAGCAGAAGAGCCTAAGGTAGAAGAGCCTAAGGTAGAAGAGCCTAAGGTAGAAGAGCCGAAAGTAGAAAAACCTAAGGTAGAAGAGCCTAAGGTGAACGAATCTGTAATATATACTGGCTATTCTATTTCTGATGGTGTTAGAAACAGTTGGAATGGTGAAGAAGGAAATACGTCTTATCAAGTGAAGAAAGAAGGCGATCAGTTTAAGGCTGTTTCCCATAAACCTGAAAGCATCACGGTTATAGAGGGTGACAATGCTACTCAGCTAATGCTTATTTCAGATAAGGCAGATTTAGGTTATTACGGATACGTATCGACTTTTGCTAAAAATGACGGTATTTCAGGGCAGAATGAAGGGCAAAAACGGACCGCTGATTTCCTTTATGCAGTTAATGAAGCGATAAAAGACTCCAAAGCACCTACATTTGATGGCTATGAAGGAACGGTAAATTACGGTGGTAATTTCTTCTATTCAACTGATAATGTCGATAATATCAATAAAGCTGATATTTCCTTGAATTATAGCCCATCGAATAAAACATTGAATGGTAACATAATTAATACTCAACAAGGCTTAGATTTAAGACTTAAACAGCAAGGCGATATTACGGGTGAGTTTATGATGAGCGTTGAGCCGGCTAAAGGGCAAGGAAGTGGTCATACCTCTGACCGTGTTACAGAAAAAGGTATCTTAAACGGTCAATTCTTAGATAATGGCAAGCATATTGTCGGTGATGCCTCAGCTGGCGATAACAACAAGCAATGGCGCGGTGTATTTAGTGCTTCTGAAACAGGCCGGGTTGATAAATAAGATTAATTTAACTTTTAGCTAGCATTTCAATTGATAGCATTCCAACCGCACTTGTTGTAAAGTGCGGTTTTTCTTTATCTGAAACAGGGAAACCGCACTTTGTATGCAAGCCCAATCTTCAATTGATGCACCATTTGCTCAGGCCGTGTTGGCTTGGTATAGCAAATATGGGCGTAAAGATCTGCCATGGCAGAAAAATAAAACCTTGTATCAAGTCTGGTTGTCGGAAGTGATGTTGCAGCAGACGCAGGTCAGCACCGTGATTCCGTATTTTGAGCGCTTTATGGCAACTTTTCCGGATATTAACAGTTTGGCAAATGCGCCGATTGATGAAGTGTTGCATCTGTGGACGGGACTTGGTTATTATGCGCGTGCCAGAAATCTACACAAAGCGGCACAACAAGTGCGGGACGATTATCAAGGGGAATTTCCGATTGATTTTGAGCCGGTGTTGGCTTTGCCTGGGATCGGGCGAAGCACTGCTGGCGCGGTGTTATCCTCTTGTTTGAATGCACCGTATCCGATTTTAGACGGCAACGTCAAACGGGTTTTAGCACGTTATTTTGCCGTTGAAGGTTGGCCGGGCGAAAAAAGTGTTGCTGATCGTTTGTGGCAATATAGCGCACAGGTAACGCCAACAGCACAGGTTGCCGATTTTAACCAAGCAATGATGGATATCGGCGCAATAGTCTGCACTCGCTCTAAGCCAAAGTGCGGTCTTTGTCCGTTGCAGTCGGACTGTCTGGCGAACCAAAATAATGCTTGGCAGCAATATCCGGCTAAAAAGCCAAAAAAAGCCTTACCGGAAAAACAAAGCTATTTTTTATTATTGATCGATGATGGACAAGTGTTATTACAACAGCGTGCGGCACAGGGTTTATGGGGCGGATTATACTGTTTCCCTCAATTTGAAGATAAAGCCGATTTATTGGCGTATTTAAAGCAGAATAATATTGAACACTATCAAGAATGGCCGATGTTCCGCCACACGTTTAGCCATTTTCATCTGGATATTTTCCCGATTTATGCGGAAAAAACCAGAAAAGAGCATACAAAGTGCGGTCAGCAGAGCAATATGCTAGAAAAAGTAGCGGAAATTCAGCCGGAATACGGCAAGAAGATACCCGATCAGATTAATTATTGGTATAATTTTCAATCAGCGCCTAAAATCGGTTTGGCAACGCCGATGAAAAATTTATTATTACAATTGCAGGCGATGCAAACCAAAACTTAAACAACCTGTCTAAATAAATTATCACTCTACAAAAAATTATGTAAAAAGGACTAGCAAATGGCACGAACAGTTTATTGTGAATATTTAAAGCGTGAAGCAGACGGCTTGGATTTTCAACTTTATCCGGGAGAATTGGGCAAGCGGATTTTTAATTCCGTGAGCAAACAGGCATGGGGCGAGTGGATGAAGAAGCAGACCATGTTGGTGAACGAGAAAAAGCTCAATATGATGAATGCCGAACATCGTCGGTTGTTGGAACAAGAAATGGTCAATTTTTTGTTTGAAGGCAAAGAAGTGCATATCGAAGGCTATGTTCCGCCGAGTCAATAATCAGGATTGATCATATGAAAAAATATCTTCTCCTACTGTTACTGCCATTGCTTTATGCTTGCGGATCATCAACCAAAAGCAGTGATATTGATTACGATGATGCTTTTGCCAAAGATCTGCGCGGGTTGGATATCCTAACCGGACAATTTTCACATAATATTGATCGTAAATGGGGTGTGAACGAGCTGCTGGTTGCCAGTCGCAAAGATTACGTCAAATATACCGATCAATATAACACCCGTAGTCATATCAGTTTTGACGAAGGCAAAATCACCATTGAAACGCAAGGAATGGACGCCTATCGCTTGAAAAAATCGATTGTGCATACCTTGATGATGGGGTCTGATGCTAACGGCATTGACTTATTTGCCGACGGCGATGCCCCGATTAGTTCCCGTCCGTTTCTCGCAGGGCAAGTGGTTGATAACAAAGGAGCAACGATTAATAATTTAGATCGTGCCAACGAATTTGCCAATTATTTGTTACAAACCAGTTTGCAGACTCGGCGTTTGAGTAACGGGCAGATGGTGGAATATGTCACCATTCCGATGATCGCCAACCATATTAATGTGCGGGCGCAAAAATATGTGCCGTTCGTACGCCGTGCCGCACGTCACTATAATATCGACGAAAGCCTGATTTTGGCGATTATGCAAACCGAATCCAGCTTTAACCCGTATGCCATCAGTTACGCCAATGCCATGGGCTTAATGCAAGTGGTACCGCATACTGCCGGACGTGATGTATTCCAAATTATGAAAAACTTACCGGGACAGCCGAGCAAAGAATATCTGTTTGATCCGCATAAAAATATCGATGCTGGCGTGGCGTATTTAGCGTTGTTGCAAAATAACTATCTGGCAGGTATCACTGACCCGTCTTCCAAGCGCTATGCGATGATTTCGGCGTATAATAGCGGCGCTGGCGCGGTGTTGCGAGTGTTCGACCAAGACAAAACCATGGCGGTGCAGAAAATCAACCGCTTATTGCCTGAACAGGTTTACCGCACTTTGAGCACGCAACATCCGTCTTCGCAGGCTAGAAATTATCTGGTGAAAGTAGATTCGGCACAAAAGAAATATCGAGTGCGAGCGAATTAGTAAACAGTTTGCGAATTAAAAATAGACGCTTTGTGTAGAAAGCGTTCAAACGAGCGCTAAAGCAAAAGTTTTTTTAAAATAGGTGTTGACTTGAAAGTGAAAAAAACGTTTAATACGCACCACTGATGAGTTGCCTCGATAGCTCAGTCGGTAGAGCAGGGGATTGAAAATCCCCGTGTCGGTGGTTCGATTCCGCCTCGAGGCACCACTTTTCCTCCTTAGTTCAGTCGGTAGAACGGCGGACTGTTAATCCGTATGTCGCTGGTTCAAGTCCAGCAGGAGGAGCCAATTATTTATGACCCGTTGAGTTTACTCAGCGGGTTTTTTCGTTTTAGCGGCTTGAGATTGGACAATGGCTTTTCAGGCTGATAAGCAAAACATCGATCAACTGTTTTGAAAAACAGATACAAAAAAACCGCACTTTTATTGCCAAATTAAGCGTAAAGTGCGGTTGATAGCGTATTAATGATAAATCGGTAATTAAGTTGGCATAAAAAACAGCGTAATTAGTTGCTTAAACTTAACAATGCATTACTGATTTCATTATCGGTATAGAACTTAGTGACGACATCTTGGAACGATTTATTTAACACTTCTTGAATTTTCTGGTTATTGACACCGAACGCACCTTCTTGTGAATTGGTTGCACCGAAGCTCTTCGAGAATGCGCCGCGAGCGCCTTGTACTTCAACTACAATATTCACTTTGCTGTCGATTTTATATCTTAGGTTACCCTCGGTAACTTGTGCACTGAAATCGCTGATTCTGACCACCACGTTGCTGCTGGAGTTTGCACCGCTAGCAATACGGAAACCTTTGCTATTCAGTCCTTGTTGTACCACTTGTTGAAATAATTGTGCTACTTCAGGGCTGGCGGTCAAGTGTTGAACATTACCGCTGGAAGTGTAACTGGCAACAGTACTGCTACTGCGTTGATCCTGAGTAACGACATTGACGATAACGCGTTGGTTAGCGGTGTTAAATTGCGCTGCGGGCGCCGGTGGCGTGAAGGTCAAGGTGTTGTTTTGGGTTTGACAAGCGCTGAGTAAAACCGCACTTCCGAATAATAACGCATAAGAAAATGTTTTTAATGAAGGTTGTTTCATCATATCTCCTCAAATATCAGTATAAACAAATAGTAGTGTAAAATGTCTGTGGGTTATTGTTGCAAACTAAAACAATAAAGTATAGCGTTAGACCGCAAAATCGGGATTTTATTCCATCAACAGCCCCTATATTGGAGATTTTATGGATCAACAACAAATTACCGCACTTTTACAACAGGAATTGCAGCCAAGCTATATTGATGTGATTAACGAAAGCCATATGCACAGTTCAGGTAAAGGTGCTAATTCGCATTTTAAAGTTATTATCGTTGCGGAAGCATTTACGGCATTGAGAGCTGTAGCACGTCATCAGCGTATTTATCAAATCCTGCAGCAAGGTTTGCAAAACGGCATTCATGCGTTGGCGATTCACGCTTATTCTGAGCGTGAATGGCAACAAAAGCAGCAACAGGTGATCGCTTCTCCGAATTGTATGGGACATGCTGACTAACTCTTTAAGGTTAGCAATGATAGTCTTCTAGAGAGAATTTAACAAAATTATCTTAAAAAATAGCGAGATTCTTTTAAATAATGTAACCAGATCAAAAAAAGTCATGGTTGAAGTGGAATTTTAGGCGTTTTATTGGTTACAATGAGCCGTTTTTATTATCAAAAAATTAACTATCGTAGGCAGTGTAAAACATTTTTCTGTAAGTGTTATCCCTGATGCAAGGGCTGGTTGCGGTATTTTTAGAATTTGAGTTTTAAATTTTATGTTTGAGTGGTTAGCGTTTATGACGATGGTGTGTTTGCCGTTGTATATTCGCCATAGTTAAAGCCTTTCCTCCCATTCATTACTCAAAACGAGGTCGTTGGCGCAGTCCGATTAATAGGTTGCGTGGCGACTGTGATGTGAACCTAACTAAAAAGTAGTGCTAACAATATGATTACAATTAAAAAAGGCTTGGATCTTCCAATTTCAGGGAAGCCGGCACAGGTAATCCAGAATGGTCCTACCATTACTGAAGTTGCGGTGCTTGGCGAAGATTATGTAGGTATGCGTCCGTCGATGAGTGTTCGCGAAGGTGATGTTGTCAAGAAAGGTCAGGTGCTTTTCTCTGACAAGAGAAACCCCGGCGTGTCTTTTACAGCACCGGCAAGCGGAACCGTGACGGCGATTAATCGTGGCGCTAAGCGTGTATTACAATCTGTTGTGATTAAAGTGGAAGGTGACGAGCAAATTACTTTCAATAAATATGATCGCGAACAACTGACATCTTTAACGGACGAACAAGTCCGCCAAAACTTGTTGGATTCAGGACTTTGGACGGCATTGCGTACTCGTCCGTTCAGTAAATCTCCGGCAGTAGATGCTATTCCGGCGGCAATTTTTGTCAATGCGATGGATACCAACCCGTTAGCGGCTGATCCGGCAGTAATTATTCATGAAAATGAACCGTCATTTCATGATGGTTTAGTTGTCTTAAGCCGTTTGAATACTGCAAAAGTCTATCTTTGTAAAGCGGCAGGCTCGCCGATTACGGCAGGAAAAGTCGACAAATTACATACTGAGGAATTTGCAGGTCCGCATCCTGCAGGTTTAAGCGGTACCCATATTCATTTTTTAGAGCCGGTTAGTGCGACCAAAAGCGTTTGGACAATCGGTTACCAAGATGTAATCGCTATTGGTAAATTGTTTACCAGCGGGGAATTATATACTATTCGTGTTATTTCCTTAGCCGGTCCACAAGTGAAAGAACCGCGTTTGTTGCGCACCGGTGTTGGTGCTAACCTAATAGAAGTGACTGTTGGGCAGTTAAAAGAAGGTGATAATCGTGTGATTTCTGGCTCGGTGTTAAATGGGACGATTGCTACTGGCGCACATGCTTATTTAGGTGCTTATCATCAACAAGTTTCAGCATTGTTGGAAGGCAAAGAAAAAGAGTTTTTGGGTTGGGCGATGCCGGGAGCGGATAAATTCTCAATCACTCGTACTACCTTAGGACATTTTTTACGTAATAAATTGTTTAACTTTACCGCATCGACTAACGGTAGTGAACGAGCGATGGTGCCAATTGGTAACTATGAACGTGTTATGCCGTTGGATATTCTACCGACCATTTTGCTACGCGATATGATTTCCGGTGACTCTGACGGAGCTCAGACTTTAGGTTGTTTAGAACTGGACGAAGAAGATTTAGCGTTATGTACCTTCGTTTGTCCCGGTAAATATGAATATGGTCCGATCTTGCGTGATATTTTGAACAAGATTGAGAAGGATGGTTAAAATGGGTTTGAAACATCTTTTAGAAAAAATGGAACCGGCATTTTTACCAGGCGGTAAATATGAAAAATTCTTTGCACTGTACGAAGCAGCGGCAACTATTTTTTATACTCCGGGTACGGTAACTCGCCACAGTTCTTTTGTGCGTGATGCTATCGATTTGAAACGCTTGATGATTTTAGTTTGGTTAGCTGTTTTCCCTGCACTGTTCTATGGTATGTACAACGTTGGCGGACAGGCGATTACCGCATTAAATTATCTCTATCAAGGCGATGCGCTGCAAACCGTGATTAGTGGCGACTGGCATTACTGGTTGACCGAAAATCTAGGGGGCACCTTAGCGACTGATGCAGGTTGGGGCAGTAAAATGTTGTTAGGTGCAACTTACTTCCTGCCAATTTACTTAACGGTATTTTTAGTTGGCGGTTTCTGGGAAGTGCTGTTTGCAATGGTACGCGGTCATGAAATCAATGAAGGTTTCTTTGTGACTTCGATCTTATTTGCATTGATCGTTCCTCCGACATTACCACTATGGCAAGCCGTGTTAGGGATTACCTTCGGGGTTGTGGTGGCGAAAGAAGTATTCGGCGGAACCGGCAAAAACTTCTTGAACCCGGCATTGGCGGGGCGTGCTTTCCTGTTCTTTGCTTATCCGGCGCAAATTTCC
>RRZU010199281.1_pt1 | contig 12267 bp, 9 predicted proteins | sample 2165561 | NCBI WGS metagenome assembly RRZU01 (sample SAMN10456909, study PRJNA506462) | wastewater metagenome | isolation source: wastewater sludge | place: USA: Moscow, Idaho | reverse complement strand
GGAATATACTATTTATATACCTATGTAATAGATGTATTTAAGATGAATTACACCCAACGAATGAGTGAATATTCTATTGCTATGGCATAGATAAAGGCACTATAAAGGGAAGGATTTAATCTTAGATCGAACTCACGTTAAATAATATTCTAAAAATTGACTCAATCAAAGCAAATAATATTACAATATCAAGTTTAAAACATAGTACGAGATACATCGTTGTTTTAAAAGCAATTTCCAACAAAAGTACAGTTCTGGAGAGTTCCGCATTCTTTGCGACATTAATAAACTATCCACCTACCGATTTTTTAATTTCTCTCGATTCACTATCGAGCACACAAGTAATTCTAACAAGAGGCACACCAAGAGATCCTGAGCGTAAAAAATCACCTACGAACTAACTCTTAAGGGCACGCCTATAGAGATAAATCAGCAATCTACACGATTCGTTATTAATGGTTTAGACAGCGGGAAAACTGCAAAAATTAAACTAATTGCAAAAGACAATGTGAACAATATAATATCAAAAGAGAGTACCATTTTAGTCCCACCAGCTTCAAATGCACTTCTTTTCCGACACCGCATTAATAATAGAGAGTGTACAGTTTATCTACCCTCTCGATACTCAAAAAATATAAAAACTGCCATGATTATCTATTTTCATGGTGCTGGAGGTTATGGTTGGGATGATGCTCAAAAGAGACGCTTTAGAGAAATTGCAGAAAGAGAAACGATCATAATCGCTTATCCACAAGCCACTACTTACGACCAGCCTGGAATACCGAGTTGGTGTGTTGAATCACGCTTTCCAACAGACGATCTTCCCTTTGCTACTCAATTAATTGATAATCTAACAAATAGCTATTCCGTTAATCCTAAACGCATATATGCATGCGGCATGTCGAGTGGTGGATTTATGACCAATTATGTTGGCTTATCTTTGAGTGATAAGCTTGCAGCCATTGCGCCAGTAGCTGGGCTTCCAACAACCTACAATTTTTACCAAAGAACCATAAAGACACCACTTCCTATCCTTCACATTCACTCTACAAAAGATGAGATTGTAAAATATGCCTCTACAGATGGAACATGCTTAACTGTAGAACAAAGTATTGCTTTTTGGGTGAAAAACAATCAATGTACGGAGACTCCTATTATCACACAATTACCCGATATTAATAAAACAGATAATTCCACAACCACGCTCTACGAATACCCTAATCCGACCAATGGAGCCAAGGTGATGCTGTATAAAATAAATGGTGGTGGACATTGGTGGCCAGGAGAGAAGTACGGCGAAACCGATTTTGTTGCTGAGGATGTTATTTGGGACTTTTTTAAAAATATAACCAAACCCTAAAGCTCATTTCTTTTCACAATAATGCTATCAGGTAACGAAAAATAGAATGTGGAACCAATGCCTAATTCAGACTCCACCCAGAGCTCTCCTCCAAGTAATTCGCTTAGTTTGCTCGATATCGCTAACCCCAATCCAGTACCTCGATAGAGCTTCGTGTTATCATCTTCAATCTTTCTAAACCACTCAAAAATAACAGCTTGATGTTTTGGCGCAATCCCTATGCCCGTATCCTTAACCGAAAAAATTAATCGTTGATTTTCATGCTTGAAAGTGAGCGTTATAGAGCCTTTTTCGGTAAATTTACATGCATTACCTACAAGATTACGCATTATTTGAGCCACCTTATGCTCATCGGTACGTATTGTTAAATTCTCATCAGCAAGCTCATTTACCAAATAAATTGGACACTCCGTTCGGCTCTGGTGAGTCTCCCAATACTTAAAAAAATTGGATATATAATCGTTTACATCAACGTTACTATATACGCATTTTGCCTGTTTAGCCTCAATTAATGATAAGTCTAAAATGTCATCAATAAGTACCAAAAGAGCCTCTGTATTTTGAGTTACTTGGTTCGAAAACTCTTCAAACTCCTCTTTGGTATTAGAATCCATTACCAGAAGATTGGAGAAGCCGACAATTGCATTTAAAGGTGTTCGGATTTCGTGACTCATATTCGCTAAGAAAGCACCCTTTAAGCGTTCCGACTCTTCGGCTTTCTCTTTGGCCGCTATTAATTCCTCGGTACGCTCAGTTACAAGCTCTTCCAAGTGATTTCGGTGCATCTCTAGCTCCTCGTTTTTCTTGGCAATCTCATCTCGTTGAGAGACAACTAGTTCATTTTGTTTATATACCTCCTCGTTTGTCTCCTCAAGCAGAACATTAACCTCATTAAGCTCTTTGTTTAGCGATTGTAGATCAACGTTTGCTCTGTTAATCTCTTGAGTGCGTTCATAAACCATATTGCGTAATAAATTACGCTGCCTTGTAATACGCTGTGTTCTAGAGTGTACCCAATACCAAATGGCAATAATTAAAAGTATGAGTAAAACCACTCTAAAGCTCCACGTCGCCCAAAATGGAGGGGTTATAACAATTCGTAACGACTCTCCTTTATCATTCCAAATACCATCGTTATTACTTCCTCTAACAGTAAAAAGATACTCGCCTGGTGGCACATTGGTATAGGTTGCACTTCGTTGCTGTTCAACATTAATCCACTCATTATTAAGATTCTCTAGCCGAAAAGCATATCTATTCTTGTCGGCATTGTTATAATTTAGTGCAGCAAAACGAATCTCTATATGATTCGTCGTGTAAGGCAACACAATTTTTTTATCAGACCAAACAGATTTTATTAACTTCTGTGCTCCATTGGCTTCAAAAATTGATTTATGATCGATAGCAAAATTGGTAATTACAATGGGCGGAGCTATTGGATTATCAATGATTTCGTGAGGTGCTAATATACTATAGCCATTTGAACCACCAAAAATAAGCTCACCACTCTTACACCTAAACGAAGCCCCCCAATAAAAGGAGCTACTTACTAATCCGTCGGCTGCAGTGAAGTTCTTGATAATAAAATTAGTGGTTGATACTCTCGACAACCCCTTGCGCGTACTAGCCCAGATATTCCCAAATTGATCTTCGAGAGTAGAATAGATATAATTATCAACCAATCCATCCTTCATTTTGAAATACCTAAAACTCTCACTCTTCAAATCAAACCTATTTAATCCGCGCCCATGCGTTCCGATCCAAATATTATTATGGCTATCTAAAAAAAGAGAGGTAAGCTTATCATCACTGATGCTTCCCTTCTGCCTCCAATTAGGTAAATAGTATTTAAAGGCAATGGAATGGGGCTCAACTACGACTCCGTCAATCGTTTGAGCCTCATTTGTTCTATTTTCAAGCATTTTATTTAATCCTCCCCAAGTGCCAATCCATATCGTCCCTAAGGAGTCTTGAATAATACTTTGAGACTGAATATGATTATTACTCAAATCCTTATTAACAACCTGACTACCAAAAACATTAATAAAAGCATCACGCTCTCTATTGTAAAGCGATAGACCTTCATCAGTTCCAATCCATAGTCGGTTATCCCTATCCACAAATAGTGATTTTACAATATCGTTTTTAAGCGACAACGAATCTCCCTCTTTAAAGACATATCTTTTAAACCGCTTATTAGCCTTCGTAATATCTTTATAATCAATTCTATACAAGCCCTTCCCATACGTCCCAATCCAAATATTTCCACCATGATCTTGGGCAATGGCTAACACCACATTACTCTTGAAATCAAAAGCGCCACTTCCCGACGTGTAATGAATAAATGAATTAGACCCTTTAAGTCGCAAATTCAAACCCCCACCATCGGTTCCTATCCATAGGTTTTGATCTCTATCTTCAAAAACAGCCCTTATGACAGGATGACTTAATCCACCTTGATGCGTAGCATTCACATGTGTGAATGGTACTCCGCTTAAGTTCAAATAGTTAACACCACCATTAACCGTAGAGACCCACAAGACATCCTGATTATCAGCCATCACATAAGTCAGTTGATTGCTTGATAGGGAGTTATTATCCAAAATATCATTATAGAAAGATGATATCTTCTCTGTTGACGTTAACGGATTCGAGATTGCACTTAATCCGTTTCGTGTAGCCAACCAAATAGTGCCTTGTTTATCCTCCGTTACCCCAACAACACGATTATCACAAATAGTATTTACATCACTTGTTTTATGATAATAGACCTTAAATTTTCTCGCAACTCTATCATACACATTTAATCCATTGTCGGTGCCCACCCAAATTCGCTCCTTAGAATCCCTAAAAAGATGGTAAATAGAGTTATTTGAAATTGATCCTTCTAGCGTGCTTTTAACCAAATGAGTAAACGTTTCGCTCTCAATATCAAATAGATTGACGCCCCCATCTGCCGTACCCACCCAAATTTTGTCTTCATCAACCAAAAGTGAGTAAATCTTATTATTATTGAGCGCATAACGAGGATCTTTGCTTATCCCAAAACTCTTAAAAGTTCCATTTTTAGGATCAAACCGCACCAATGCACCCTCGCTCACTCCAAGCCACAAATATCCCTTCTGATCTCTCACAATAGCTCTTATCAAATGAGAATTTATCTCCTTCCAAATTGGAGCATCGGCATAACTTTTAAAAGCCCCGGTAAACTTATTATAGGAGTTTAATCCTGATCTTGTATTACCAATCCAGATTAGTGAATCACCATCGTCAAAAAGGGAGTAACAACTAAAATCGCTCAAAGTATTTAATGTATCCTGCTTCTCTTCATGAAATGTTTTGATCTCCACACCATCAAATCGGTCAAGTCCATCAACAGTAGCAAACCAAAGGTATCCACTACTGTCTTTAACCATGGTGCGAACCCACTCATGCGATAATCCTTGCTCAACATTTAGACGTTTGAATGCACCTTTTTGAGCCCTTCCTTCAATAGATAAAAGAAAAGCGAAAATTATTAAAAGAGCATTAATACATCTACACATTATCAATAAGTTAATTAGATATATAAATATAAATAAAAAGAGTCTAAATAAAAAACCAAATGGAACTTTTAATAAACAAAAGTAGCTATTATAGATTAATTCAAAACAAGAATTCTCATTGATAAAGGTATTCCTCTACAGTGCTTTGCGATATTCATTAGAAAATAGTAACTGTTGCATTAAGGATGACTCAATAGTTCGTCGTAAACGAACCGATATAACAACGAGATTAAAATGATATCCAAATGATGTGAAAGTGATGTACAATAATGCACATGTTGACTGTAAAGAACAATTAAGTAATCACAACTCTAAGTTGTATTCAAATTGAGTCAATGGGATTAAATGATTGGTTAAAACAGAAGCAATCTTCACGAAACTAATTTCTGCCTCGCTTATTAGTCAAAAAGAGTTTATATTTGAGTTTATAAACGAGAAAAACCAAAGTACTTGATAATGATGCAAAGAGCCACACTCACAATAATTACCCTTTTATTCTGTAAAACATTTTTGTTTGGGCAACAAAAGAGCTATTCTGAAACAAAAACGCACCTCTTTTGGCACGCCGATAGATCTTTACAATACTCTGATTTTAAAGGAAGTGGCTCTCGATTCACCAAACACAATCAATACTGTAAAGATTACAATTGGTGTGCTATGGCCTTTTTGGGAATATATGCCCAACTAGATATCCCGAAGAACGAAAAAAACAGAGGTAAAATGTTAGAGATTGCCTATTTTGTACCTGTGTTTGATAAAACAGCCTCCTACATTCTAAAAAAAGATAGTGCAGGCGTCAAACAACAGCAAATCATCTACGATATTTACGAACTATCGGCACGGTTTGCTCGAAAAAAGCTTCAACAATACCGCGACTCTCTGACGGGATATGGTAGTGCCACTCTACTTTTTAAAACTGTTGAAATGGATGCAACAGAGTATCGGAACGAAATGATAACTGATTATACCCAAGCCCTTTATCTTTACAAACTCGAAGGTGCTTATCGCTATTGGCGCGAAAAAATTGATACCATTTTAAAACAAACCGAACGATTTGCCACCACGAACGATGACCGTAAACGTGCCATGACACAAAAGCCATTAAGCAAAAAATATGAGCCCTCTAAAAAGTTCATTGGCGATATACACTCCGAAAACAGAGCTTTTTAGGAGATAAAAAAGAACCCACCCACATCCAGCGGCGCACCTTTGAAGAGCTCAACCAATTGAAATTCATTCTTTTCGATATACGCCTTTAGTGAAGCACCGTCAGTCAAATAATCTGTGGAACCCGAGAAGAATATCTTATCTTCAAAAACGCCCAAACATCCACCAATAAACCCATTTTTGTAGGGAGGTAAGCTTATCTCTTTGGGAGAGATGAATAAAACATCCAATCCTTTGTTTATCAAAACATTATAAATCCCCTTATCGGACGTTATAAAATGGGTATCGCCAAAAACAAAAAGAGAGCATCGAGTAAATGGCTGAGGTAGATTTATGAATGTTTTGTGTTTTGAAGCGTTAAGAACTTCAAAATCTGTAAAACCCTCTTTATGAATAAGATAATCAAATGTAGATACACAATTATAAGGTGTTGAGTTCTCGACCTCAGAGCCTACACTTTTAACCCCAAAACGGAATGATATATTCTTGTGGATTAATGTATCAATAAAATATTTAGAACTATTTGGGGCAATAATTAACTGATTATCAACTTGCGACATAAAAATATCGGGGTGACCATGCACCGCATCAAACGTCAGGCCTTGGGCGTTAAAGGGTAACACCTCCGCAAAATGTTGTAGTATTGAAATTGCCTCCTTGGGCAACCTGTAATCAACTATAGCTAAAGGTAAACTCATTGTTTGTCAAACTATTAGAGGTCGATATTTTTATCCACCCATACTTCTCCTTTAACCATTTTTTGTTCGAACTCTCAAAACCAACAGCCCAATTAATCTGCTTGGAAGCTACTAAAATGGTTAGTTTTCCCTTTTCAGATGGCAGGATTGATTCAAACCTTTGTTGCCACATCTTACTCAATACCAACTCTTTAAACGATGGATGATAGGGCCCGCCTAAAAGCGACTCACCCGAATCAAACTCCTCCGAAGGATGCAGTCCTACACGCAAAATCTTAACTCCACCTTGCTCAAAAATGGGGATTATTTGAGCGCACCAATCAATTGCCTCTTCAAGCGATAAAGGGGCATAATTACCGTTTCGAAAGAGTGTAGCCATAGGGGTTTTATCCACTACTAATGCAGGATAGATGCGTGTGGTATTGGCTCCAGCCTTCACAATTTTATGAGCCGTTGCTTTTGCCTTTTCGAGCGTATCAAAGGGTAATCCAATCATCATTTGAAGTCCCAACTCGAATCCATGCCCTTTTATAAGTTCCGATGCAGTCACGAGTTGTTCAGCCACATGGCCTCGAGCCGACTTTTTAAGCACCTCATCATCAAAAGATTGAGCTCCAAGTTCAATAGCCGTTACACCATATTGCTTTAACGATTCAAGAATCTGATCAGAGATATAATCGGGCCTTGTTGAGACTCTTATTCCCTGAACTTCGCCTGATAGCACAAACTTATAGGCTTCCTGCAAATAGCTCATCTGCAACTCGTTATCAATACCCGTAAAACTCCCTCCAAAAAAGGCAATTTCAACTTCGGCTCCCTCTTTTATGGTTGCAAGATGCTGATTTACAATTCCTGCCACATCTCTTGGCTGAGGAATATCTAACGTTCCACTAATTTTGCTTTGATTACAAAATATACACTTATGTCGGCAAGCAAGCTCGGGAAGGAAAATGGGGATGTTGATGTGCATTTAAATAATGGTTAGTTGTTAATGGTTAATTATCAACGATTTTTACAAGATAATGGCTTAGGGTGATTGAAAAATTAACAAATCGATGAGTTTAGTTTTGATGTTTTAATTATTGCTGTAATAATTTTTATAATCTCAACTGCATCGGTATTTATGCTTTCGAACTGTTCTATAGACAAATATTCTGTCTCTTTTAATAATTCAAGCCAATAGAGGGTTTCATTAATTTCCTTTTGTGCAATAGACAACTTATGACGAAAATCGGCTTTACTTTCAGAGTGTTCGGCTTCCCTAATCATAGCACCAACGCTTGTACCACTTCTTAAAAGCTGCTTCGATAAAATAAACTCCTTTTTTGATTCTATTAAAAATTTAGAAAGTTTTACAATTCGAACAGCAAAATTAAAACTCTTATTTTTTATAATATTATCTCCCATTTTATGCGGTTACCACATTAACAACTAACAATTAATAATTAATTGCTTATTTAAAGAACTGTCCTATTTTCCCAAAATTCTTCATAAACAGAGTCCAAAATCCACCAATCTTATTGCGTTTGATGGCTTTATAATCCTCTTTGGACTTTTGGATGATATTTGAAAGGCTTTTATTACTCGCTCCTCCAACACGCATAAGCACCACAACTTCAGGCAAATAGGCTACTTTCAAATTTGGAATAGAAAGAAGTCGCAACATTAAATCGTAGTCGCTGGCAATTTTATACTCCAAATTAAAATGGCCAATTTTATCGTACAATTCTCGCTTAATATAAAGGGTTGGGTGTGGGGGCATCCAACCACGTTTGAGGGCTTTGAGTGAAAACAGTCCACTCTCCCAATGGCGTATAACTTTTTCATTTTCAGATACATATTGCAAATCGCCATAAACAGCATCGCTATTAGTTGCCAATTGCGTGATTTTTTCAATAATTTGTGAAGATGCAAAGGCATCATCAGCATGCAAAAAACCGATGAAATCGCCAGTAGCGAGTGTAATCCCCTTATTTAAAGCATCATAAATACCTTTATCGGGTTCGCTCACCATATTAGATATACCGTGCGAGTAACTCTTAATAATATCGAGAGTTTTGTCGCTACTGCCGCCATCAACAATGATATATTCAATATTTTTATACGATTGATTTAAAACCGACCTTATAGTGCGCTCAATGGTGGCATCGGCGTTGTAGCAAGCTGTTATTATGGAGATTTTCATATTAATTGCTAGATGAACTCTGTTAGGAGACTATTTCACGTATTTGGGTTTTAAGAGCCGGATTTCCACGATAAATGGTGTACGCTTCAAGCTCTTTTGCCGCCAAACTATATGCTGATAAAATGGAGTGAGATCTACATGTAACGCCCTGCAAAACAACCGATTTAGCACCAATCCAAACGCCATCCTCGAGTGTAATGGGTTTGATTTTTAATCCAAAGGCCGACTCTCTATAGTTATGTGAACCGCAAAGCAGTAGCGCTCCCTGCGAAAGGCAACAATGAGCACCAATAGTAACCTGATCTAAATTATCTATCCAAACCTCCTCGCCAATCCACGAATAATCACCGATACTCAATTTCCAAGGGTATTTGATATTTACAGATGGTTTGATAACAACACCACGTCCAACGTTGGCGCCAAAAGCTCGTAACAAAGCCACTTTTAAGGATGAAAATGGATTAATGCTGCTTTTAAAAAACAGAACATTAACAAAATACCATATTAGTTGCTTGGGGTAACTAGCCCCAACTTGGTACCAGCTATTATTGAACTTTGATAAATCGGTTGCTCCCATAATTTCTATTTGATTCAAAAATAGTATCTATTTACCATTTTTTAGTATTAGAACAAGTTTTTTTACTATTTTCATCTCTCAAAAGCAATGAAATAGGGAGGTTTTACCTCTTTTTTACCACTAAAATTCTATTGATGAAAATAGCACTCTTTGCATTTGCTCTCTTTCTATCGCTTACTCTATCGCTACAAAAAGCTGAAAGTCAGGAGTATTCTTATTACGAAAACAACCAATTTAATCCCTTTACGCGGAATCTTTATAGCTCTACAAACCCCTATCACACTAGTGTAAAAAACTACTCACTCAACGAAGTGAGGGGTGTTTTAAATAGCGATTCAGCAGTATATAGGAGTTTTAGAATTCCATCAGGAAAGCTCAATTTTTGGAAACGCATCTTTCACGAACATCTTTTAATGTGGGATTCGCAAGAAGATAATATTTCCGTTTCAATTGACCCGCTTTTTAATTGGGAGGTTGGTAAAGATAAGAGTTCCTCTTTAACCAAAAGCACCTTTATTAATACGCGCGGTTTAATGGTTAGGGGTCAAATTGGAAAACATGTAGGTTTTTACTGCGATGTACTCGAAAATCAAGGCTCTTTTCCCTATTATGTGCAAGAGGAGATTGAAAAGATTGGTGTAGTTCCGGGGCAAGGACGCACAAAAGATCGAAACTTAGAAGAGCACGATTACTCGCAATCAACGGGTTATCTATCTGTGGATATGGATAAATATTTCAACCTCCAACTGGGTTATGGCAAAAATTTCATTGGAGATGGTTATCGATCACTTCTTCTATCAGACAATAGTTATTCATACCCTTACTTAAAATTTACCACCACCTTTTGGAATGTAAAATACCAAATCATGTGGGCTCAAATGAACACCTTTAATCCCGATTCTATTGGAAATGACGACCCGATGCCCAAGAAATGGGGCGTATTTCACTATTTAGATTGGAACATTGGCAAGCGATTCACCATTGGCTTATTTGAAAATATAACTTGGGCAAATGTGGATGAAAAGACAGGTTATCGCGGATTTGACTTCTCTTACTCAACCCCTCTGGTACTCTTTAGAAGCGCCGAATATGCTAATGGATCTCCCGACAAAGTACTAGTAGGTTTAAACTCAAAACTTATTTTGTGGAAGAGAGCCACTTTTTACGGGCAATTTGTTCTGAACGAGTTTCGATTCGATGAACTTTCAAGTGGGAACGACTGGTGGGCCAATAAATATGGTTTTCAGGCAGGTTTTAAACAGTACAACTTCTTAGGAGCCAAAAATTTAGACGTTCAGTTAGAGTATAACCAAATGCGTCCCTACACCTACTCTAGCGACAATGGAGTAAGCAACTATTCGCATCAAAATCAGCCCCTTGCCCACCCTTTTGGGGCTAACTTTAAAGAGGTGGTGGCCATTGGCAACTATCGTTACAAACGACTCTTTCTGCAAGGAGAAATAATGTTAGCAGATTGGGGTGCCGACAGTAGCGATACTCTTAGTTATGGAAAAGATGTTTTAAAACCCAACACATTGAGAGTAAACGACTATGGCAATGTTATTGGTCAGGGAGTGGCGACAAAGACCATTTTACTAGACGGAAGCATCAGTTATTTAATAAATCCGCGCAAGAACTTTAATATTGTTTTAGGTTTGAAGTCCCGATCTCAAACAGTAAATGAAATAGATGCAAAAAACACCTTTTTCTACGTTGGAATACGCACTTCTTTAAAGAATCATTACTACGATTTTTAAATAATCGCTATCTTTGTTGATAGTTTAATAGTCGAACGTTTCATTTACTACTCAGAACTCGATGAACTCATATACATCCCAATTAATACTTAGTTTTGCCGCATTGGCATCTTTTTTACTTACCTTTTCGGCAATACCTACAATATTAACAGTATCCTATACCAAACATCTGTTTGCGGTACCCAACAACCGAAATGTACACAAAACAAAAATTCCAACCTTAGGTGGATTGGGTATTTTTATAGGTTTAGTATTTAGCTATACCCTTTTCACAGAGTGGTTTCATATCCCCTCTCTCCCATTTTTTGTGCCAGCCATTTTTGTAATTTTTGCTATCGGAATTAAGGATGATATATTAGTTACAGCTCCCCTAATTAAACTGATAGGACAGTTTTTTGCTGTACTCATAATTGTAGGCTTAGGCGATTGTATCATTACCGATTTCCACGGTTTTTTTGGATTAGTACCCAATCATTTGACCAGTTTTCTATTAACGATCTTCTTTATTCTTGCCCTTATAAATGGTTTTAATTTAATTGATGGAATTGACGGATTAGCGGGTGTTATTGCACTCATTACCACCGCCACCTTTTCGGTATGGTTTTATATTAACGGCAATATGGAGATTCCGCTTTTAGGTGCAGTATTAAGTGGAGCACTGATTGCCTTTTTATATTTTAATCTCTTTACGGTAAGACAGAAGATATTTATGGGTGATACAGGCTCTCTCATTATTGGTTTCTTACTTGCCGTTATTGCCGTTCGATTCATGGAGTTTAACAGTATAAAACAGAGCGTTGGACATCCATTTGTTATGAAATCGGCTCCAGCCGTTGCTTTAGGCATTTTAATTATTCCGATTGTTGATACCATTAGAGTATTCTTTATAAGACTATCAAAAGGCAAATCACCCTTTATTGCCGATAAAAACCATATTCATCACCGCATTTTAACACTAGGTTTTAGCCACCTACACGC
>RRZU012633618.1_pt1 | contig 12272 bp, 9 predicted proteins | sample 2165561 | NCBI WGS metagenome assembly RRZU01 (sample SAMN10456909, study PRJNA506462) | wastewater metagenome | isolation source: wastewater sludge | place: USA: Moscow, Idaho | reverse complement strand
TTACTGTTCACTCCGTTTACAGTAACACGCTTCGCGATGCACAGAAATCATGCTTTGCATGATTTCGCGCCGCAACTCTCGGGTTTTCTGTGAACTTTGTTCACAAAAAACACCTCGCGGAATGTTACCAGTGAACAGTAATCTTAAATCTTCTTATTTATATGTGAAAAATTCAAATGCAAATATTCCGTAATATTATACGATACCCCGGCTTAAATGACAATGTAAAAGTTTAACAAGGATTCTTCGCACAAGTGTTGAATTTTCGGTTATTTCGGGCTATAATATATGAAGTTTTCTGCCGTGGTTTTACACTCTTTTGTAAGTGTAAAAAGAAAAATGTCTTTGCAGGGCAGCAGAAACAGAAATTTTTTTGAAGATAAAGACTTAAAAAAGAAAGGATTCACATATGGCAAAATATACACTTATGAAAACAGAAGGCCGTGCCAAGCGTGCCCAGTTTGAGACAGTACATGGAACCATCCAGACACCTGTGTTTATGAACGTAGGAACTGTTGGAGCCATCAAGGGTGCAGTATCCACCATGGATCTGAAGGATATCGGAACCCAGGTTGAGCTTTCCAATACCTATCATCTCCATGTAAGAACAGGAGACAAGCTGATCAAGGAATTTGGCGGACTTCACAAGTTTATGGTCTGGGACAGACCGATTCTTACTGATTCCGGCGGCTTTCAGGTGTTTTCCCTGGCAGGACTTCGCAAGATCAAGGAAGAGGGCGTTTATTTCCAGTCCCATATTGACGGTCATAAGATTTTTATGGGACCAGAGGAGAGTATGCAGATCCAGTCTAATCTGGGCTCTACCATTGCCATGGCATTTGACGAATGTCCAAGCAGTGTGGCAAGCAGAGAATATGTACAAGCTTCTGTAGACCGCACTACCAGATGGCTGGAGCGCTGCAAGGCGGAGATGGCCAGACTGAACGGTCTGCCGGATACAGTGAATAAAGAACAGCTGCTTTTCGGAATCAATCAGGGAGCTATTTATGCAGATATCCGTATTGCGCATGCAGATACCATTTCCAAACTGGATCTGGACGGCTACGCAGTTGGCGGTCTTGCAGTTGGGGAAACTCATGAGCAGATGTATCATATTCTGGACGAAGTCGTGCCTCACCTTCCGCAGAACAAACCTACCTATCTGATGGGAGTAGGTACTCCTGCTAATATTCTGGAAGGAGTCGCAAGAGGAATCGACTTCTTTGACTGTGTATATCCAAGCCGTAACGGACGTCATGGACATGTTTACACCAATCGGGGCAAGCTGAATCTGTTTAATGCGAAATATGAATTGGATCCGTCCCCAATCGAAGAGGGATGCCAGTGTCCTGCCTGTCAGCATTACAGCAGAGCCTATATCCGCCACCTTCTGAAAGCGAAAGAAATGCTGGGAATGCGCCTTTGCGTGCTTCATAATCTTTACTTCTACAATCACCTGATGGAGGAAATCAGGGATGCACTGGATCAGGGCAATTTTGCAGAATATAAAGAAATGCGTCTGGCTGGTTTTGAAGAGGGAAAAATTAACAGCAGATATAGTAAATGAAATTAATATAAAAAATCGGAAAAATACTTGAAGAATCAAATTATTTTGTGTATTATATACTATAATGCGCTGGTGAAAAAGACAGGGCGTGATAGTAAGATACAGGAGGAATAGCAAATGGACGCATCAAGCGGAATGAGTATGGGATTTACCATCGTATGGCTGGTTGTACTTTTCGGTATTATGTATTTTCTGATGATCAGACCTCAGAAGAAAGAGCAGAAGAGAGTACAGGCGATGCTCAGCGATATGGCTGTAGGTGACAGTATTGTAACTACAAGCGGCTTCTACGGTGTCATCATCGACATGACAGAAGAAGACGTGATCGTAGAGTTCGGTAACAATAAGAACTGCCGTATCCCTATGAGGAAACAGGCAATTGCCGAAGTTGAGAAAGCAGAGCAGGCTTCTGCATAATCAGATTCATCCGAATATGACAGAAACTAAGAACAGGCTTCATTCCATAAAGGGATGGGGCCTTTTTTCTTCCGTGAATGTTTTTTGAGAATGGGAAAAAAGGCAGTTTTTTGACAGTTTTTTACTTTAACATGTTGAAATATTAAAGAAAGTGCGTTATTATAATAACAATTATCCATTGGTGTCAGACGAGAGGTGATTTTCCGCTGGCATTCAGAAACGAAGGAGAGGAAATTACTATGAATTACAACATTTCACTGATCCCCGGAGACGGAATCGGTCCGGAAATCGTTGCAGAAGCAAAAAAAGTTCTGGACAAAGTATGTGAGAAATATGGACATACTTTTTCTTATTCTGAAGTACTTTTAGGCGGAGCTTCCATTGATGTACATGGAGTACCGCTTACAGACGAGGCAATCGCTACAGCGAAAGCTTCTGATGCAGTTCTTATGGGCTCTATCGGTGGAGATGCCAAGACATCCCCATGGTATAAGCTAGAGCCATCCAAACGCCCGGAGGCAGGACTTCTTGCCATTCGTAAGGCACTGAATCTTTTTGCAAACCTTCGCCCTGCATATTTATACAACGAACTTCGTGCAGCATGCCCTCTTCGCGATGAGATCATTGGAGACGGATTTGACATGATCATCGTACGAGAGCTTACAGGCGGTCTTTATTTTGGCGAAAGAAAAACAGTAGAAGAGAACGGTGTAAAGAAAGCCATCGATACCCTTTCCTACAACGAAAATGAGATTCGCAGAATTGCCATCAAGGCATTTGACATTGCCATGAAACGCCGCAAAAAAGTAACAAGCGTTGACAAGGCAAATGTTCTGGATTCCTCCAGACTTTGGAGAAAAGTAGTAGAAGAGGTAGCGAAGGATTACCCGGAAGTTACTCTTGAGCATATGCTGGTTGACAACTGTGCAATGCAGCTGGTGAGAGATCCCAAGCAGTTTGATGTTATTCTCACTGAGAATATGTTCGGTGATATTCTTTCTGATGAGGCAAGTATGGTTACCGGTTCTATCGGAATGCTTTCCTCTGCCAGCCTGAACGAGACAAAATTTGGTCTTTATGAGCCAAGCCATGGCTCTGCACCTGATATTGCAGGTCAGAATAGGGCCAACCCGATCGCTACCATCCTTTCCGCAGCCATGATGCTTCGTTTTTCCCTGGATCTGGATGAGGAAGCAAATGCAGTTGAGGCTGCTGTACAGAAGGTTCTGACTGCCGGATACCGTACCGGTGACATTATGTCTGAGGGATGCACTCTGGTTGGAACGAAAGAGATGGGTGACCTGATCGCTAAGGAAATTTAGAATTCGAAATAAACAAAAAAGCAAATGGATCATTTTTCCCGGCTATGAAGCAAAAAGGAGATACAAGTTATGAGAAGTGACGCAGTAAAAACAGGCACACAGCAGGCACCTCACCGTTCCCTGTTCAATGCCCTTGGAATGACAAAAGAAGAAATGGAGCGTCCATTAGTAGGAATCGTTTGTTCCTACAATGAGATTGTACCAGGCCACATGAACCTGGATAAAATCGCACAGGCTGTAAAGCTTGGCGTGGCAATGGCTGGAGGAACTCCGGTCATGTTCCCTGCAATCGCTGTCTGTGACGGTATTGCAATGGGACATATCGGTATGAAATATTCTCTTGTAACAAGAGACCTGATCGCAGATTCCACAGAGGCCATGGCACTGGCTCACCAGTTTGACGCTCTTGTTATGATCCCGAACTGTGACAAGAACGTACCGGGACTTCTGATGGCAGCAGCCAGAATCAACGTTCCTACCGTATTCGTAAGCGGAGGCCCGATGCTGGCTGGTCACTTAAACGGACACAAGACAAGTCTTTCCAGCATGTTTGAGGCTGTTGGTGCTTACGCAGCAGGCAAGCTTACAGAGGAAGGCCTGACTGAGTGTGAGAACAAAACATGTCCGACCTGCGGTTCCTGTTCCGGTATGTACACTGCAAACAGTATGAACTGCCTTACTGAGGTTCTTGGTATGGGACTGAAAGGAAACGGAACCATCCCGGCTGTATATTCCGAGCGTATCCGTCTTGCAAAGCATGCAGGAATGCAGGTTATGGAAATGTACCGCCGCAACATCCGTCCAAGAGATATTATGACAAAAGAGGCACTTCTGAATGCCCTTACGGTAGATATGGCTCTTGGCTGTTCCACAAACAGTATGCTTCATCTTCCGGCAATTGCACATGAGATTGGCTGGGATTTCGATATCAGCTTTGCAAATGAAATCAGTGCAAAGACTCCGAACATCTGCCACCTTGCACCGGCAGGCCCGACTTACATGGAAGACCTGAACGAAGCAGGCGGCGTATACGCAGTTATGAACGAGCTGAATAAGAAGGGACTCCTTCACACAGAGTGCATGACTGTAACCGGAAAAACAGTAGGCGAGAATATCAAGGACTGTGTAAACCTGAACCCGGAAGTAATCCGCCCGATCGACAATCCATACAGCACCACAGGCGGACTTGCTGTACTTCGGGGCAATCTTGCACCAGACGGAAGCGTTGTAAAACGTTCTGCAGTTGTTGCGGAGATGATGGTTCATGAAGGACCTGCAAGAGTTTTTGACTGCGAGGAAGACGCAATCGCAGCAATCAAAGGCGGCAAGATCGTAGAAGGTGACGTTGTTGTCATCCGTTATGAAGGACCGAAGGGTGGTCCTGGAATGAGAGAAATGCTGAATCCTACCTCTGCAATCGCAGGTATGGGACTTGGTTCTTCTGTAGCCCTTATTACAGATGGACGTTTCAGTGGTGCATCCAGAGGCGCTTCCATCGGACATGTTTCACCAGAGGCAGCAGTAGGCGGTCCCATCGCCCTTGTTGAGGAAGGGGATATCATCAGCATCAATATTCCGGAACTGAAGCTGGAACTGAAGGTTTCTGATGAAGAGCTTGCAGCAAGAAAAGCAAAATGGCAGCCGAGAGAGCCGAAGGTTACAACCGGATATCTGGCAAGATATGCAGCAATGGTTACTTCCGGAAACCGCGGTGCGATCCTTGAGGTTCCGAAAGCAAAATAATAAGATTCTTATCCGGACATGTGAATGGAATTATGGTTCATGAAAGCATGGTTCTTTCATAGCAAATGTCAGGGATTTTTACAGTATAATATACCAGGAGGAAATGAAATTGCAGCTTACAGGAGCGGAGATCATCATAGAATGTTTGCTGGAGCAAAGCGTGGATACCGTTTTCGGATATCCAGGCGGAGCTATTCTGAACGTTTATGACGCCCTTTACCGATACAGTGATAAAATTAAACATGTACTTACTTCCCATGAGCAGGGAGCTTCCCACGCGGCAGACGGTTACGCCCGTGCGACAGGAAAGGTCGGAGTGTGTCTGGCAACTTCCGGCCCAGGTGCAACCAACCTGGTAACCGGAATTGCCACCGCGTGTATGGACTCTGTTCCTGTGGTAGCAATTACCTGTAATGTTGGAACTGCCCTTCTTGGAAAAGATTCCTTCCAGGAAGTTGATATCGCAGGCATTGTAATGCCTGTGACAAAACACAGCTATATTGTCAAAGATGTAACAAAGCTTGCAGACACCATCCGCAAAGCTTTTATCATCGCCAAAAGCGGTCGTCCTGGTCCGGTACTCGTAGATGTGCCAAAGGACGTAACCGCAGCAAAATGTGAATATATCCGTCACACCATCACAGCCGTAGAGCCGAAGGTTGACACCATCCGTCCGAAGGATGTGGATACAGCAGCCCAGATGATCGCAGCAGCGAAAAAGCCATTTATTTTTGTTGGCGGCGGTGCTGTGATCGCAGATGCATCTGAAGAAGTCCGTGCACTTGCCCACAAGATCCAGGCTCCGGTCTGCGACAGCCTTATGGGAAAAGGGGCTTTTTCCGGAGAGGATGAGCTTTACACAGGTCCGGTTGGAATGCATGGAACCAAAACTTCCAACTACGCAATGTGCGAGTGTGACCTTCTGATCACTCTTGGTGCACGCTTCAGCGACCGTGTGACAGGAGATACAAAGACCTTCGCACCGAAGGCAAAGATCCTGCAGATTGATGTAGATGCAGCGGAGATCAACAAGAATATTGCAGTTGATGCCTCCGTGATCGGAGATCTGAGGGAAGTGCTGAAGCTTCTCCTTGTGAAAATCCCGGAGAAGCGCCATGATGAATGGGTACAGCATATTCAGGATATGAAAGCTAAGTATCCGTTGAATTACGATCATTCCCAGCTTACCGGACCCTACGTGATCCAGAAGCTTTATGAACTGACAGATGGAGATGCAATCGTTTCCACAGATGTAGGACAGCACCAGATGTGGGCTGCCCAGTATTTCAAATTTAAGGAGCCGAGAACCTTCCTGACATCAGGAGGGCTTGGTACCATGGGTTACGGCCTTGGCGCAGCAATCGGAGCAAAGATGGGCTGCCCGGACAAAACCGTGGTAAATATAGCAGGAGACGGCTGTTTCCGTATGAACATGAACGAGATCGCCACGGCAGTTCGCTGCGGCAAACCTCTTGTCCAGATCATTCTGAACAATCATGTTCTGGGAATGGTACGTCAGTGGCAGACTCTGTTCTATGAACAAAGATATTCTCAGACCATCTTAAATGATGGTGTGGACTTCGTGAAAGTTTCTGAAGCAATGGGAGCAAAAGCAATCCGCGTTACGAAGATGGAAGAAGTAGAGCCTGCACTTAAGATGGCGCTTTCATCAGAGGGTCCGGTAGTTCTCGATTGCTGGATCGACCAGGATTTAAGCGTATATCCTATGGTTCCTGCAGGAGCAAGTTTAGACGAGGTATTTGATGAGGAGGATGTGAAGAAATGAGCAGAGTGTACAATTTTTCCGCAGGACCGGCGGTCCTTCCGGAAGAGGTGTTGAAAGAAGTCGCAGATGAAATGATGGATTACAATGGTACCGGCATGTCCGTTATGGAAATGAGCCACAGAAGTGCTGCATTCCAGGAAATCATTGACACAGCTGAGAAGGATCTTCGTGAGCTGATGAATATTCCGGACAACTATAAGGTACTTTTCCTTCAGGGCGGCGCTTCCCAGCAGTTTGCCATGATCCCAATGAACCTTATGAAAAATAAGGTGGCTGACTACATTGTAACCGGTCAGTGGGCAAAGAAAGCATACCAGGAAGCACAGAAATACGGAAAAGCAAACAAGATTGCTTCTTCCGAGGATAAGACTTTCTCTTACATTCCGGATTGCAGCGATCTGCCGATCAGCCCGGATGCAGACTATGTTTATATCTGTGAGAACAACACCATTTATGGAACCAAGTTCAAAGAGCTTCCAAATACAAAGGGCAAAACACTTGTGGCAGATGTATCCTCCTGTTTCCTTTCCGAGCCGGTTGATGTAAGCAAATATGGTATTATCTATGGCGGCGTTCAGAAGAACATCGGACCTGCAGGTATGGTAATCGCCATTATCCGCGAGGATCTGATCACAGAAGATGTTCTTCCGGGAACACCTACCATGCTTACCTATAAGACACATGCAGACGCTGGTTCTCTTTATAATACACCGAATGCATATTGCATCTACGTATGCGGTAAAGTTTTCAAATGGCTGAAGAAAATGGGCGGTCTGGAAGAGATGAAGAAACGCAACGAGGAGAAAGCCAAGATCCTTTACGATTTCCTTGATTCCAGCAAGCTTTTCCATGGCACCGTTGTTCCGAAAGACCGTTCTCTTATGAATGTTCCTTTTGTAACAGGAGATAAAGAGATGGATGCGAAATTCGTTGCTGAGGCTGCCAAGGCAGGTCTTGTGAACCTGAAAGGCCACAGAACCGTTGGCGGTATGAGAGCAAGTATTTATAACGCAATGCCAAAGGCTGGTGTGGAAGCGCTGGTTGCATTCATGAAAAAGTTTGAGGAGGAAAATGCCTGATGTTTCAGTATCATTGCCTGAATCCTATTGCCCAGAAAGGCCTGGACATTTTTGATGATAATTATAAAAAAGCAGATACTCTGGATGACTGCCAGGCAGTTCTTGTAAGAAGTGCCAAGATGCATGACATGGAGCTGCCGGAGAGTGTTGCTGTGATCGCACGTGCCGGAGCTGGAGTCAATAACATTCCGGTGAAAGAGTGTGCAGAGAAAGGCATCGTTGTATTTAATACTCCTGGAGCCAATGCAAATGGTGTAAAGGAGCTGGTTCTTGCCGGTATGCTTCTTGCTTCCCGTGACATTGTGGGAGGTATTGAGTGGGTACAGAGAGAAAAAGACCAGGAAGATATTGATAAGCTTGCTGAGAAGCAGAAGAAGCAGTTTGCAGGCTGTGAGATCATGGGCAAAAAGCTTGGTATCATCGGTCTTGGTGCTATCGGAAGCATGGTGGCAAATGCAGCAGCTTCCCTTGGGATGGAGGTTTATGGATATGATCCATACATTTCCATCGATGCAGCATGGAACCTTTCCCGTACTATTAAGCACAGCAAGAGCTTAGATGAGATTTACAGCAAGTGCGATTATATCACTGTACATGTACCGCTTCTGGATTCCACAAAGAAGATGATCAACAAAGAGGCTTTTGATAAGATGAAAGACGGTGTTGTACTTCTGAACTTTGCCCGTGACCTTCTGGTTGACGAGGATGCGCTGATTGAGGCGCTGAACAGCGGCAAGGTGAAAAAGTATGTAACAGACTTTGCCAACCATACAGTTGCAGGTCATGAGGGCATTCTGGTAACTCCTCATCTTGGAGCATCCACAGAGGAATCTGAGGAGAACTGTGCAGTTATGGCTGTGAAGGAGGTTCGTGATTTCCTTGAGAATGGTAATATCAAAAACTCCGTAAACTTCCCGAACTGTGATATGGGTACCTGCGTAGCAGTAGGACGTATTGCCATTACACATAAGAACATTCCTAACATGATCAGCCAGCTGACCAAGATTCTTGGTGCTGAGGGCCTGAACATTGCAGATATGACAAACAAGAGTAAAGGTGAGTATGCGTATACTCTGATCGATCTGGAGAGTGCAGCTTCCGCAGAGGCGCTAGATGCGCTGAAGGCTATTGAAGGTGTTTCAAAGGTTCGCGTGGTGAAATAAATTCAAATACAGATAATTGACATTAAGACAACAGAATGTTAATATAAGTATAGAAAAAGAGTGTTGCCGATAGACGGTTAGTCCATATACTTGTTAGCAAAAATTGCCGCTTAGTTTACAGACAGGGCGGCTATTTTTGTGTATTATTTACATCTTTACCCAATGTGTATCCTATTGTAAAGCAGGTTAAGCCGAAGCTTACAACTGCTATAAGGTCAACAATACTCATTGGCTTAGCCCTCCTTTCCACTGAATTCCCTTACGGGTTTCTATGTAATCAGAGAGTCACAGTCCCTCTGTTGAAGGACTAACCGCCTACCGTTATGGCAACACCCATATAATAATTATATCAGCTTTGGTAAGGAAACACAACCTGGATATTTAACAATAGAATAAAAAATATTTTAATAATAAAAACAGAAACACCTAATTCGAAAGAATTAGTTGTTCCTGTTTTTATTGTTTATATGTTTTATTTTTTATGTGGATTATCTGCCACTTTCTGCAATAAATTCCTCAACCTCTTCGCGAGTTGGCATCACGCGGAGAGCACCCTTGCGGGTAGTGATAAGAGATGCGCCTGCGTTTGCGAAGGTAAGCATTTCCATTAGGTTCTCGTCGGAGAGGTCTTCCAGACCGTGGTCGAGAACATAGTTCAGGATGCTGGCACAGAAGGTGTCTCCGGCACCTGTGGTCTCAATGGTGTGCTCCTGAAGGAATGGAGCGCATTCTACGCGGCGTCCCTTGTAATAAGCACGGCTTCCGTCTTTACCCATGGTGATAAGAACCAGCGGAATGTGATATTTCTCTTCGATCAGTGCAGCACCCTTGTCGTAGTCTGTGGTATCGAAAAGGAATTCCACTTCGTTGTCAGAAATCTTCAGAACGTCACATTTGGTAAGACCGTATTCAATCTCGACGCGGGCATCCTCAAGGGATTTCCAGAGTGGCGGGCGCAGATTGGGGTCAAAGGTGATGATACAGCCGGCTTCTTTTGCTACCTCAATGGCATGACGTGTAGCTTCACGTACGCCCTCATGGGTAGAAGAGAGAGTTCCGAAATGGAAAATGCGGGAATCGCGGATCAGGTCGTCCGGAACCTCATCCATAGTCAGCATCATGTCAGCACCTGGATTACGATAGAAAGAGAAGTCTCTGTCTCCATCCGGATAGGTGTGGACAAATGCCAGTGTGGTATGTACTTCTTCATCCATAATAAGAGCTCTTGTATCAATTCCAACTTCTTCAACAGCAGCCTTCAGCTGGTTTCCGAACATATCCTTTCCAACTTTTCCGATAAAAGCGGTCTTCTTGCCAAGGCGCTCAAGCATAGCCAGAACATTACATGGAGCTCCGCCCGGGTTCGCTTCCATGATCGGGTTGCCCTGCGCGCTGGTTCCATTCTCTGTGAAATCGATGAGAAGCTCGCCAAGTGCAGTCACGTCGTAGTTTCGATTACTCATTGAAAAATCCTCCTTAGGTGTTTTCAAAATCATATACCAATAATTTAACGCAGAGGGGTGTATTTGTCAAACAAATTTCTTTCTTTTTCCCGCTTAAAATGGTAAAATAGAAATATCAAAATTATGGTCGGATCGACGGGAAAATCATAACAATATTAACATATTTTCCGGAAATCCGACAGTCCGTGAAAATTGGCGGGGAAATGGAGAGACTTATGAGCAAAACAGTATATGATTATATGGACTGGCCAGAAATTGAAGCGGTTGTATACGGGGAAGAGACAGCGCCAAGAGATGTGATGGGACCGAGACTGACACCGGATGGTGTGCTGATACAGGGCTTTTTTCCGGAAGCCAGAGCTGCGGCAGTGGTTACAGGGCGCACGAAATATGAAATGGAGCTGGAGGACGAGGCTGGCTATTATGCAGTGCTGATCCCAGGCAGAAGAATTCCGGATTATGAATTTCAGGTAGAGTTTGAGAAGGAGACGAAGAACTTTAAGGATGCCTACGCATTTGGCGGACTTCTCACAGAAGAGGATGAAAGAGCCTTCCTTGGCGGCGTATATTATGAAGCCTATAAGAAAATGGGTGCACATCCCATGGTGATGAATGGGGTAGCAGGCACTCATTTCGCAGTGTGGGCACCCAATGCAGTTCGGGTAAGTGTGGTTGGCGAATTCAATAATTGGGATGGCAGAGCACTCCCCATGCATAAGATGCCCATGTCAGGCCTTTTTGAACTTTTTATCCCGGGAGTAAAGGCGGGAGATGCCTATCGTTATGAAATTAAGGCAAAAGGGGATGTGCTCCTTCAGAAAGCAGATCCTTATGGAAACAGAACCCAGCCTGCACCATTGTGGAATTCTGTTGTAGCGGATGTCTCTGATTTTACATGGAATGACAGCAGCTGGATGGCTGAACGTAAGAAATATGATGACCGCAGGCAGCCGGTTTCCATTTATGAGACAAGCCTGGGACAGTGGGAATCAGGGAAAGAGCTGGTGACCTTTGCGAAAGAAAAGGGATATACCCATGTGGAACTTCATCCGGTTATGGAATTTCTGGAGGATGGTTCAGATGGATATCCTACATCTGCATATTTTGCAGTCAGCACACGTTATGGCACACCAGCAGATTTTGCAGCACTGGTAGATGAGCTTCATCAGGTGGGAATAGGCGTGATCCTTGACTGGTCACCGGCACAGTTCCCGAGATACGCAGGCGGTCTGGAGAAATTTGACGGAACAGCCCTTTATGAAGTGAAAGACCCGGAAATGGCAGTCCACCCAATGTGGGGCACCATGCTTTATAATTATGACAGTCCTATGGTAATGGATTTCCTGATTTCCAATGCCTGTTTCTGGCTGGAGATCTTCCATGTGGACGGGCTTCGTATGGATGATGTGGATGCCATGCTTTATCTGGATTATGGAAGAAAGGATGGATGGACGCCGAATATGTATGGCTCCAATGAGAACCTTCCTGCCATTGAATTTCTGAAGCATCTGAATTCCATTGTGAAGAAGCGTGATCCAGGGGCACTTCTGATCGCACAGGAGGATGGCCTGTGGCCGGAGCTGACTGACAGTGTGGAGAATGATCACATTGGATTTGATTATAAGTGGAGTGGCGGATGGACAAGAGATTTCCTATTCTATCTGTCAGTAGATCCGATTTTGCGGAAGAATTATCATGACCAGCTGACTTTGTCCACCTTATATGCATATTC
>RRZU010149852.1_pt1 | contig 12273 bp, 15 predicted proteins | sample 2165561 | NCBI WGS metagenome assembly RRZU01 (sample SAMN10456909, study PRJNA506462) | wastewater metagenome | isolation source: wastewater sludge | place: USA: Moscow, Idaho | reverse complement strand
GGGCGCCGACCGGATCGCCGAGGAGGTCGAGGCGATGCAGGAGGCCATGCAGTGGGTGCACGACCGCACGGTCGACGGCATGAACGCCGGCGACGACGTGTGGGAGCTGATGTGCACGATCCGGGTGCCCGACCACCTCGACGTGGGTGAGGGCTACGGGAAGACGCCCTGGAACGTGCGGGCCATCTGGGAGAACTACGCCGGCTGGTTCCACCACCGTTCGACCACCGAGCTGTACGGGGTGGCGCCGCTGGCGGTCGCCCCGGACCTCGTGGCCGCGGCGGCCGGCGCCGACCCTCTCGTGGCGGCGGCACAGGCCCACCTCGACGGAGGGCGGCCGGTGGAAGCCCTTCAGCTCACCGACGTCGTGCTGGCCGTCGAGCGGGGGCACGCCGGCGCCAAGGCAGTCGCCCTCGCCGCCCACGAGGCGCTGCTCGCGGAGACGTCGAACTTCTGGGAGAGCGCGTGGCTGCGGCGGGCCGCCGAGAAGCTGGCTCGCTGATGACCGCCGCCGTCACCTTCGATTTCGCCGGCGCCCTCGTGCTCGTCACCGGGGGGACGAGCGGCATCGGCCACGCCGTGGCCACCGCCTTCGCCGATGCCGGCGCCGAGGTCATCGTCACCGGCACCCGGGCCGACGTCGGCGAGTACGACCTGGACCTGGGCCGCTTCTCGTTCCGCCAACTCGACGTGGCCGACCCGGATTCGGTCGACGCGCTGGTCGGCTCGCTGACCGGGGCCGGCGACGCCGGTGGCGTCGGCGCCCTCGACGTGCTGGTCAACAACGCCGGCGCCAACCTGCCGGGCGGTCGGGACGAGTGGACGCCCGAGGGCTTCGCTGCCGCCATCGAGCTCAACCTCGTCGGCCCGCAGCGCCTGACCACCGGGCTGCGGAAGCTGCTGTTCGCCAGCGAGCACCCGGGCGGCGCCAGCGTCGTGAACCTCGCCTCGATGACGGCGTTCCGGTCGACGGACATCGTTCCTGGCTACGGCTCGGCCAAGGCCGCCATCGTCACGTTGACCGCCAACCTGGCCCGGCGCTGGGCCACGCGCGGGGTCCGGGTGAACGCGGTCGCCCCCGGCCTCATCGACACCCCTATGACCGCACCGATGGCGGCGTTCCCCGAGATCATGGACGCCGAACTGGCCCGCATCCCCATGGGACGCACGGGCCGGCCCGAGGAGATCGCCGCCGGGGTCCTCTTCCTGTCCAGCGCCGCGGCGGCCTACGTCACCGGCACGACTCTCGCCGTCGACGGCGGGTACCTGGCGAGCTGAGGGAGATCACGATGCGACAGGTTCGAGTCCACGGTCCCGGCGACGTCCGCGTCGACGACGTCCCCGATCCCGACCCCGGACCCGGCGACGCGCTCGTGCGGGTGGCCGCGTGCGGCATCTGCGGAAGCGACCTCACCTACATCAAGCTCGGCGGCATGGCCGGGCCGGGCCCCGAGCCGCTGTGCCTCGGCCACGAGATGGCGGGCACCGTCGAGTGGGTCGGCCCCGACGTCAGCCGCGTCCGGGTGGGTGACCGGGTCGTGGTGGAGCCCGGCAGCGAGGACGCCGGCCGCATCGGCGGTGGCGCCCCGAGGGGAGGCCTCACCCCGCTGCTCCTGGTCCCCCAACCCGACCGCTTCCTCCACCCGGTCCCGGACCACGTCCCCCTCGACGTGGCCGCCTTCGCCGAGCCCCTCGCGGTCGGCATGCACGCCGCCGACCAGGCCGACGTCCGCGCGGGCGACGGCGTGGCGGTGTTCGGCTGCGGCCCCATCGGCCTCGCCGCCATCGCCACCCTCGTCGACCGCGGCCACGAGAAGGTGGTGGCCATCGAGCCCAGCGCCACCCGGCGCGAGCTGGCCCTCGGCCTCGGCGCCCAGGCCGCGCTCGACCCGATGGCCACCGACGTGTGGGACGAGCTGGCCTCGCTGCACGGCACCGCCCCGTTCATGTTCGGGCCGACGCCGGCCACCGCGGCGTTCATCGAGGCGTCCGGCGTGGACCAGGTCATCACCGACGTGATCCAGAACGCGGGCGTGGGCGCCCGCCTGTCCGTGGTGGCGCTGCACTACGCGCCGGTGCGCACCAGCTTCCTGCTGGTCCTGATGAAGGAGCTGACCCTGCGGGGCTCGATCGAGTACCCGCCTCGCTTCGCCGACTCGATCGACCTGCTCGAACGCCACGACCTGTCCGCCCTGGTCACCCACCGCTTCGCCCTGGAGGACTTCGACGCCGCCCTTGCCACCCTCGAAGGCTCGAAGGACTGCGGCAAGGTCCTCGTGGCCGTCGACCCGAGCCAGTCCTGAGCCTGGCGAACATGACCCTCGATCCGGCGGCGCCCACCCCTTCCTTCCGGCCCGACCTGAACCTGGCCACGACGTGGTCGCTGCCGGCGTGGAGCACGGGGCCGAAGGGCGACGAGCAGGTCGTGCTCGAAGCTGCGCGCGAGGCGGGGTACCGGGGCATCCAGGGGGCGAACCCTCGCCGCTGCCGGGACCTCGGCCTGGTGCCCACGACCTTCGACCTCCAGCCCGTCCCCGGCGGACTCGCCGAGAAGGCCCGTCGGTGGGCGGACCTCGGCTTCGCCTGCTGCACCCTGATGCTGGGCACGGGCCTCGAGAGCGACGACGAGGCGGCCCGGCTGGTCGAAGAGGTGCTCGAAGCGAGCGCCGGCAGCCAGCTGCCCCTCTACGTCGAGACCCACCGGGCGACCGTCACCCAGGATCTGTGGAGGACGGTCCAGCTCGTCGGCCGCTTCCCCGAACTGCGCTTCAACGGCGACTTCTCCCACTGGTACACGGGGCTCGACCTCGCGTTCGGTGACTTCGACGCCAAGCTCGAGTTCGCCGCACCCGTGCTCGATCGCGTCCGCTACCTGCACGGCCGCATCGCCTCGTCGGGCTGCATCCAGGTCGACGTCGGCGACGGACGGTCCGGCGACGAGGTGCCCGTGGCGCACTTTCGCCAGATCTGGACCCGGGCCTTCACCGGCTTCCTCGCCGGCGTGGTCGACGATCCCTGCCCTCCAGCGGATCTCGGCATCGGCTTCGCTCCGGAGCTGTTGCCCCCCGAGGTCGGGTACGCCCGGCTCGTTCCCGGGAGCGACGGCGAGCCGCGGGAGGAGGGCGATCGCTGGGCCCAGGGCCTGGTGCTCACCCGCCTCGCGGCAGAGTGCTTCGTCGCCGCAGAGGTGGCTCACGCAACGACGACGGAGGTCTCCCGTGGAAACTGACCCGGCCGTGCTCGATGTGCGCGACCTCGCCGACCCTGGCGTGCTCTTGCGCGACGAGGTGGTCGCCGACCCACGGGCGTTGTACGACGTGCTCCGTCGGGACGCGCCGGTGTGGCAGATCCCCGGACAGGACACCTTCCTCGTGTCCGACCCCGGCCTCGTCCGCGAGGCCGTGGGCCGGCCCGAGGACTTCTCGTCGAACCTGGTCAGCCTGCTGCGCAGCGACGAGCAGCGCTGCCCGGTGGCGTTCGACCTGTCGCCGTTCGGCGACGCCACCAACGTCCTCGCCACCGCGGATCCCCCGATCCACACTCGGCACCGCCGGCTGCTCCAGAAGCACCTCAGCCCGGCGGCGGTGACCGCGCTGGGGCCGGCGGTCGAGGCCGTCGTCGACGAGCAGCTGACCCCGCTGCTGGGCGCCGGTCCCGTGGATTTCGTGGCCGGTTTCAGCGACCCGGTCCCGGCCCGCACCGTCTGTGCCCTGATCGGCCTCCCCGACGGCAATCTGCCGCGCATCCTCGACGTGGTGGCCCGCACCGGACCGCTCCTGGACGGCGTGACCGACGCCCAGGGGGTGGAAGGTGCCATGCATGCCGCCTTCGACCTGATGGTGTTCGTCCACGAGGCGCTCGACGCCGCGCTGGCCCGTCCTCCCGAGGAGCGCACCGGCCTGTTGGCGGTGTTCGCCGACGACATCGCCGCCGGCGAGGTGACCGAGGACGAGGTGAAGAACATGCTCCTCATCCTCGTTTCGGCGGGGTCGGAGACCACCGCCAGCCTCCTGGCCACCGCGGTGGAGGCCCTGGCCGCTGACCCCGACCGCCAGGCATGGTTGCGGAACCACGCCGACGGCATCGCCGACTTCATCGAGGACCTGCTGCGCGACCAGGGCCCGTTCCAGTTCCACTACCGGTACGCCCCCGGTGACACCACCCTCGGCGGGGTGGCCATCCCCGCCCACAGCCGGGTGCTCCTGATGTGGGCCGCGGCCAACCGGCCGGCGCCTGGAGTGCTCGAGGCTGCGACCGAGACCGCCGTCGATGGTCGCCGGCCGCCGCACTACGCCTTCGGCAAGGGGATGCACTTCTGCATCGGGGCGCCCGTCGCCCGCATGGAAGCCCGCCTCGCCCTCGAGCAGGTCCTGGCCCGCACGACGTCGATCGCCCTCGTCCCCGACGACCCCCCGACCCGCCGCCCGAGCATCTTCCTGCGCCGCCACGCCCGCCTCCCCGTGATCCTCACGCCGGCGTGAAGGACCTCCTTGGCGCCTCTGGTGCCCGGTCGTGTGGCGTCGATGGCAGACAGGGTCTGGACCGCAGCTGAGCTCGAGAAGCTGAGTCCCGCGCACCGCCAGCAGATCTTCGACGCCAGTCTCGTCCTCGACCTCGACGACGTGCCTCCCGAGTTCCTCGATCGGGTGCGCGACCGCGTGCGGGACCGCATAGCAGCCACGGACACGCCCACGAGCACGTGACCTCCGAGCGGAGGTCGGTGCGAATTGCTCCGGCCTTCTTCGAGGATCTCGATCAGCAGCTCCGTCCAGAACGGGGACCACGTGGTGAGCCGTCGGTGCACGACTTCGAGGTGCATGATCTGCTTCCCGCGGTCGAGGTGTTCGCGGCGTCGTTCGACGCTCTCCCTGAGCTGATCACCGGACGATCGGAGTATCAGATCCTCATCGCTGCGGGCTCGCTCGTACCCAGGTACGCCGTGGTCGGCCAACTGGCCTCCGATGGCGCGGTCGAGCTCATCGGGATCGATCTCGACCTGGGTGCCGCGTGAACGCCGTCCCCCTGGGGGCGGCCATGATGGCGTCGTGACCACGGTCGATCTGGAGGGGTACCAGGGGCTGCGCCTCGTCGGCGAGCGCTTCGGGGGCGACGGCGACCCAGCGGTCGTGTTCCTCCACGGCGGCGGGCAGACCCGCCACTCGTGGGGCGGCACCGCGACCCGTGTCGCCGAGCAGGGCGTCGTCACGCTCACCCTCGACGCCCGCGGCCACGGCGACTCGAACTGGTCGCCCGACGGCGACTACCGGCTGTCGAGCTTCGCCCTCGACCTGCAGGCGGTGATGGGCCCGTTCGAGGAGCGACCCGTGCTGGTGGGCGCCTCCCTCGGCGGGCTCACCGCGATGCTGCTCACCGGCGAGCTGGTTCCCGGCGCCGCCCGGGCTGTCGTGCTCGTCGACATCGTCCCCGACATGGAGCCCGCCGGCGCCGAGCGCATCCGGGCCTTCATGGCCGAGCGGGCGAACGAGGGCTTCGCCTCGCTCGAGGAGGCCGCCGACCTGGTGGCGGGGTACAACACCCACCGCACCCGGCCCGCCGACCCAAGCGGCCTGGCCAAGAACCTGCGCGAGCGCGACGGCCGCTGGTACTGGCACTGGGACCCTCGCTTCATGGACCCGGCCTCGGACAAGGCGCCGTCCGAGATCATGGACGTCGACCGCCTGCACGCCGCGGTGGGGCGCATGGTCGCCGACGTCCCCGTGCTGTTGGTCCGGGGTCGCATGAGCGACCTCGTCAGCGAGGACAAGGCCACCGAGTTCCTCGCACGATTCCCGGCCATCGAGTTCGTCGACGTCTCCGGTGCCGGCCACATGGTCGCGGGCGACCGCAACGACGCCTTCACCGAGGCCGTCCTCGCCTTCCTCGACCGCATCGGCGGGACAGTCCCGAGCCAGGACTGACGGAGGGCGCTGGCGCGCTACCGCATCGAGGTGGGAGCGACGCCGACGCCGCCAGAGGCGCTGCTCTCGTAGGCGGCCAGCGCCAGGCGCAGGACATCGACCGCCTCGTCGGCGCTCCACCACAGCGGGCCCTCCCCGGTGCGCAGCCAGCGGAGCCAGTGACGACCGGAGTCACGGAAGCTGCTGGCCCAGTCGTCGTCGAGCGCATGGAACGCTCGCACCTCGCCGTCGGCGTAGACCTCGAGGCTCGGTTGCTGGATGCCCCGCCCGGTGCAGGGCTTCCACAACAGCCTGTGGACCTGATGTTCCCTCTTTCAAACCCCGATCTCGGCGCACGCCCCTGACCAAGCACGGCTTGACCGGTGATCCCGCCTACCCAACGCCGGGACGAGTGTCATAGGCCGCAGGTAGCCTCGGGGCAAGGCGAACCGGCTGAGCATGAGCCCTGAGCTGAGCGACGCAGTCGAGCGGGCGCGGAGGGGCGCGCGCGAGGCTGGCGAACTGCTCGACCCGCCCACAGAGCCGTTCCGGTCGTCATTGTCCCCGGAGGTCCAGGCAGTCCTTCGCGAGTGGCGGGACAGCGGCGATTTCGACCGGGCACTGGCCCAGGTCATCGCAGACGATCCAGACCTCGCCGACCAATAGTCGATCCGTACCGTGGCGATCGTCGTCGACGACCACCTGCTCCTCGACCTGCTCGCCGACGGAGCTGCCGACTTGGGCATCGAGTATCGCGTTCTCGGCTCGTGACGGGCTGAAGTCGTGACTGCCACGTTCGACGCTTGCCGCTTTCCGCGGCATGCCTACCGGCGGACCACGTTGTGGGCCGGGTCAGATGCCCGTCTGCGCCTTGATCCGGCCGGAGGCGATGGCGTCGACCAGTGCCTTGTGGTCGTGCTCGTTCTGCTCGGCGTAGGCCTCGGCGAAGTCGGCGATGGCGCGGTCGAACGCGTCGCTGTTGCCCAGGTAGGCGGCGATGGCGACCCGGTCGCCCGAGCGGGCGTGGCCGCGGGCCAGGGTCCAGCCGCAGATCTTGGCGTAGACCACGAGGGCATCGGGGGCCATGGTCTCGAGGTCGGCCGACGCCTTCCAGTCCCACAACTGGCGCATGTAGAAGTCGCGCACGGCGCCGTCGGGGGCGGTCACCCGCTGGTGGCCCAGGAAGATGTCGCCGGCGGCCTGCATCAACCGCTGGCCGTGTGTGGCGAACTCGCTCTCACCGGTGAACGCCTCGAGCACGGAGGCCTGCGCTTCCTTCACCTGCAGGAAGAAGGGGTCCTGCTCGTCGCGGCCCGTGAACAGCACCACCCAGGCCCGGGTTCCGACGCTGCCGACGCCGACCACCTTCCGGGCGGCACGGACGTACTCGTAGCTGTCGAGAAGGTGCCGACGGTCGGTGTTGAGCGTGTCGCGGTACCCCTGGAGCACCTGTCGGATGGTGGCATCGATGGCATCGCTCTCCTGGTCGCTGAAGACGTCCTCGACAGGGACCAGCAGAGGCGGGTCGGCGATGAACTCGAGTCGGCCGTCGACCACCTGCGTGAGCTTCCCGGCCGCCTTCAGCCGGTCCTTGGACTTGGCCTTCCCGATGTTCTTCTGAAGGCGGGCCATGGTTGCCCGGCCCACGTCCTGGCCGTGTTGCGCCACCAGCTGGTCGATGTCGAGGCGGGCGTACCAGATGTCCAGGTTGGACTGGGTGGCGAAGTCGCGCATGGCTTCTCGGTAGGAGCGGGTGGCGGTCTGCACCAGGGTGCGGGTGGGCCCTGCGGCCATGTTGAGCGCACCGCCGGCGATGGCGAAGCTCGCGGCAAGGCGCTTGACGTCCCAGTCGAACGGGCCGGGGTTGGTCTCGTCGAAGTCGTTCATGTCGAACACCAACGCTCGCTCGGGCGACGCGAACCCCCCGAAGTTCGAGAGGTGGGCGTCACCACAGAGCTGGACCTCGAGCGGGACTCGCGGCAGCGAGGCCAGGTCGGCGGCCATGGGCAGCGCCGCGCCCCGGTAGAACGCGAACGACGAGGCCGCCATCCGTCCGTAGCGGATGGGTACGAGCTCGGGCACCCGGGCGGCGGCCTGCTGCTCGAGCAGGTCCACCGGGTCGGCGCGGTCGGGCGCGGGTGCCCAGCTGGCGTGGCTCTTGCGGGGCACGGCGGCCCGGGCAGCCTTGCCGAGTGCTCGCCGCTCGGCGACCGTCGCGGCGGATTCGATTGCGGGCACCACGGACCTCCTTGTTCGGGGAGGCTTACGGTACCGAGGCGGTGATCCCGTGGCCCCTCGCAGCGGTGAGGCAGCCGTGACCGCCCCCAACCGCTTGTCGATCAGACCGACGGGGAGCCATGCCAGGACTGGTCCCCGTCCGACCGGCGGGCGCGCGTTCACCATCAGGCCTCCGCCAGCATGACCAGCTTGCCGACTGGGAGTCCAACCGCACCACCAGCCGCCTGCGAGCGGGAGGGAGATGAGCGGCCGGTCCCGATGAGGCTGGTTGATCCGCCCTGCGCCGCGTGCCCGGAGCCCGGTCGTAGGGTGTCGACCGGAGGAACGTCACCATGGCCATCGCTTGGGTCGCACTCGGGGTGCTGCTGCTGGCCGTCGAGTTGCGCCATCTCGCGTTTTTCGCGCTCTTCGGTGCGGCAGGGGCCTTCGCGGCCGCGTTGGCGGCCGTGGTCTGGCCCGAGCTGGTCGTCGTCCAGGTGCTGCTGGCCGTGGTCGTCGCCACGATCGGCATCGTCTTGGTGCGCCCGCTGATGAGCAACGCCTTGGCGCGGAGCGGTGAGGGCCATCCGGCTCGGGGCGTGCACGGCACGCTCGTGGGCGAAGAGGTCCTGACCCTCGACGAGGTCGGCGATGCCCACCACGCCGGCCACGTTCGCCTCGCCGGCGAGCGGTGGCTGGCAGTGAGTGGCTCCGATGCACCGATCCCGCCGGAGACCCGGGTGCTCGTCACCGGGGTGCAGGGCACGACGCTCGTGGTCTGGCCCGTGGACGGGCCCGCCGCGCTGTCGCAACCACCGATCGACCCCTCAGAAAGCTGACCCACCGTGAGCACCTTCAGCATCGCCGGACTGGTCGTCCTCGCCCTCGTCGTCCTCGTGCTCCTGGTGATCCTGCGCCGGGCCGTCAACATCGTCCAGCAGGGTCAGGTCGGTGTGGTGAAGCGCCTGGGAGAGTACCGCCACACCCACGAGCCCGGGCTGGCCATCATCCTGCCGTTCGTGGACACCCTCACCACCGTGGACATGCGGGAGGTCCCGGTCCCTGGCGACCGCCAGGACGTGATCACCAAGGACAACGTGTCGGTCACGGTGAACGCGACGATCTTCACCCAGGTGGTCGACGCCAAGCAGGCGCTGTTCAGCGTGAAGAACTTCGACGTCGCCATCGACGCGCTGGCCCGCACCGCACTCCGGTCGGTGATCGGCACGATGACCCTCGACGAGGCGCTGTCCGAGCGGGAACGGATCAACACCGACGTCCAGGAGCAGATGGAGGTGGTCACCGACAAGTGGGGGATCCGCATCAGCAGGATCGAGATCGTCGAGATCGCCCCACCACCACAGATCCTGCAGGCACTCGCGCTGCAGAAGCAGGCCGATCAGGAGAAGCGGGCCCGGATCCTCGAGTCCGAGGGACTGCAGACCTCGGCCATCAACGTGGCCGAGGGCGAGGCGCAGGCCGCCGTGCGCAACGCCGAGGGGCAGCGGCAGTCGGCCATCCTGCGCGCCGAGGGCGCCCGGCAGGCCGCGATCCTCGAGGCCGAGGGGCGGGCCGAGGCCATCGCCACCGTGTACAGCGCCATCAAGTCGGCGAACCCGGACCAGACGATGGTCGCGATCCTGCAGCTCGAGACGCTCGGGCGCTTCGCGGACAGCGACAACGCAAAGATCGTGGTCCCCTACGAGAGCGTCGGCCTGATGGGGGCGGCGCAGGCGTTGCGCGGCGTGCTCGGCGAGGGGCCCGACGGCACCACCACCTGACGCGGCCGCCGGCCAGGCTCGCCGCCTGCAGGGCCCCCGGACGGGGTCCAGCCGCTCGGCCAGCCGCCTCTACCCGCCGCCGAACCAGTGGTTCATTCCCCTGCCGCGACAGGCCCGTGCGGGGATACTGGTGCCATGGCCGAGGAACGGGTGAAGACCACCGTTCGGCCGTTGGTGCTGCTGGAGGCGGCCACGCTCCTGTCCGGGGCGGGCAACGGCGCCGCCCTGGTGCTGCTGCCCTGGATCGCGCTCGAGACCACCGGCAGGGCGAGCGCCGCCGGTCTCCTCGCCGCGGCGACCGCCTTGCCGCTCCTGGTGTCCAGCCTGCTCTCGGGCACCATCGTCGACCGGCTGGGGCGGCGGCGAACGGCCATCGGCGCCGACCTGCTCTCGGCGGCGTCGCTGGCGGCGATCCCGCTCGTCGACCGGGCCTTCGGGCTCGACCTGGGTTGGCTGGTGGTCCTGGCGGTCATCGGGGCGGTGTTCGACCCCGCCGGCGTGACGGCCCGCGAGACGATGCTGCCGGCCGCGGCGGGCCGGGCCGGATGGCCGCTCGAGCGGGTCAACGGGCTCCACGAAGCCATCTGGGGGGTGGCCTTCATCCTCGGCCCTGGGGTCGGGGGCGTGCTCATCGCGTGGGTGGGGGCGATCGACGCGATGTGGGTGACGACCCTCGGCTTTGCGCTGTCGGCCCTCTTCGTCTCGTGGTTGCGGGTGCCTCACGCCGGTTCGCCGGTCGTGGCCGACGAGGCGCCCGAGGGAGTCTGGGCGGGTACCCGCCAGGGACTCGGCTTCGTGCGCCGCGACCCGCTCCTGCTGGGCATCACCGTGATCTCGGCGCTGCTCGTGTCGGTGTACATGCCCATCGAGGGAGTCCTGCTCCCGGTGCACTTCGAGGCGCTCGACCAACCCGGACGCCTCGGCGCCCTCGTGATGGCCATGAGCGTCGGCGGCATCGTCGGCGCTGTCCTCTACAGCTGGCAGGGCGCCCGCCTCCGGCGAAGCCACGTCTTCCGGGGGGCCCTGCTCCTTACGGCGGTCTTCATCCTGATGCTGGCCGTGCTGCCGCCGTTCCCCGTCATGATCGTGGCCTCGCTGTTCATCGGGTTGGCCTACGGGCCCATCGGCCCACTCGTGAACCTGGCCATGCAGGCCCGCAGCCCCGAGCACATGCGTGGCCGGGTCGTGGGCATCATCACCTCGACCGAATACGCCGCCGGCCCCCTCGGCTACCTGGTCGTGGGCGTGGCCACCACCCAGTTCGGGGTGCAGGCCACCTTCATCACGATCGCCCTGCTGATCGTCGCCATCGCCGTCGGGGCGGTCTTCGTGCGGTCGCTGAACCAGTTCGACGAGCTGGCCGTGCCCGAGCACGTCCCGCACGGCGCCGCCGAGATCCTCGACTCGGCCACCGGCGGCGCGCTCCCGCTGATCCAGCCGCCCCGTGACCCCGACTTCGCGGCGCGCCGAGGCGGCGGGGGCGACACGAGTGAGGACCAGTGATCCTTCTCGTTTGGACCGGCGGCGGCGAGGCTCAGCAGTCGGCGAGGGCGTCGAGTGCGGTGCAGATCCGCCGGTGCCCGCCGATGCCGAGGCTGCCCAGCCGGGTGGTGAGCACCGACTTCGGGACCGCGGCCAGGTTGTCGAACGACGCCACGCTCTCGTGGTCGATGCCCTCGTCGGGACCGACGGGCACACAGGTGGGGATGTCTCGGAGCGTGCTCGTCACTGGGGCCACCACGACGTTGTTGAGCGCGGGGATCACCTCGTTGCGCGTGACGACGAGCACGGGCCGCCGCTTGTCGTTGGGCGTCTCCATGAGCCAGAGCTCGCCTTGCGCTACCACGGCTCGGCCTCGGTGAGCGCGATCGCGCTGGCCATGGCGAGCTCGTCGTCCTCGGCGCTCTGCGGGTGCTGCTCGTAGGACTCGGCGATGGCGCGGCCGACTCGGGCTCGTCGCACGGCCTCCGCCAGGTGGTGGACACTGCGCCGGATCACCGCCGATCGACTGTCGCCGAGGCCGGCCTCAACGAGCTCGTCGAGGAGCGCGAGCTCATCGGCGGTGAACCGGGTCGGCACCGGGGTCGTCATACGCTTCAGTATACGGAACGTAGAGAGCGGTGGCGGGTCAGACTGGTGGTCCCGGACGGCTCGCGTCGCGCCGGTCCCATTCGGAGGAGAGGCCCTTGATGGCTGTCGACCTTGTGCAACCGAGCGCCGAGACCGTCGAAGCCGTGCGCCTGCATCGACACGTGGCTCGAGCGCACCGGCAACGCCGAGGGCTACCGCATGGGCCTCGAGACGCTGTGGCGGTTCGCGGCGCACTGGTACGACGGCCGCCTGGAGCCGGGCTACCGCCGGCGGGAGCCGGCGGAAGC
>RRZU013237382.1_pt1 | contig 12275 bp, 9 predicted proteins | sample 2165561 | NCBI WGS metagenome assembly RRZU01 (sample SAMN10456909, study PRJNA506462) | wastewater metagenome | isolation source: wastewater sludge | place: USA: Moscow, Idaho | reverse complement strand
TCGTAACCCGCGCCACGGGAGAGCATCAAGGGGATCGCCGCTATGATCGCTGTTGCCGAGGTCATCAGGATGGGGCGCAATCGCCGCACGGCTGCATCGAGGATCGCCGAGACAAAATCCTGCCCGCGGCTGCGTAATTGATTGGCAAATTCGACAATCAGGATACCGTTCTTGGTCACCATACCAATCAACAACAGCATGCCAATCTGACTGTACAGGTTCAGGCTCAACCCCAGCAACCATAGCCCCAACAGGCCACCGAGGATCCCGAGCGGCACGGTGAACATCACCACCAGCGGATTCAGGAAACTTTCGAACTGGGCCGCCATCACCAGAAAAGCCACCAGCAGCGCCAGCGCAAATACTGCCAACACATCGCCTTGTGAATCCCGGTAATCCTTCGACTCACCGGCATAATCCACGGTAATACCGGCCGGGAGGTGTTCCGCCGCCCACTGATCCAGCCAGGCCAGTGCCGTACCCTGGGTCTGATCGACAGGCAGATAGGCGCTCAGGGTAATGGCTTTTTGCCGCTGATAGTGGCCGAGTCGTTGTGCCGAAGCGATCACCTCGACTTGAGCCAGGGTAGAGAGGGTCACCATCTCCCCCTTGGCGGATCGCAGGTAGAGATGGCCGAGATCGTTGCCGCTGATGAAGCGCTGCGGATCGGCCCGAACGTAGACATCATATTCCTCCCCCTTCTCGATGAAGGTGGTCTTGCTGGTCCCGCCCAGCAGGGTTTGCAGAGCCTGACCAATATCCTGCAGTGGAATACCCAACTCGGCGGCCCGCTCGCGCTCGACCCGCACACGCAACTCGGGGGTCTGCTCGGTGTAGTCCAGATCCGGGTTTTCCAGTACCGAGCTCTGTGCCACCGCTTGCTTGAGTTGTAGCGCCCACTGGTTCAGCTCGGCGTAATCACTGCCCTGCAGCACAAACTGCACCGGCGCCTGGGAGCGGCCACGAAATCCGGGCTGGAACGGCCGTAGAGAAATATCCGGGATCCCCTGTAACAAACGCGGCAAGCGCGCCAAAAACTGTTGGGCGGTCTGCTGGCGTTCCGCCCAGTCGGTGAGCTGCACCGTCACCATGCCGGTCTGATCCCCGCCCCGGCCAAACGCCGGGGTACTGAAACTGATGGCACTGACCACCCCTTGTCCGACCAAGGGCAACAGCCGCTGTTCAACCAGCTGCATATTCTTCTTCATCCGCTCGATACTGGTGCCCTCGGCCCCTCGCACCATGACGTAGATGACACCGCGATCCTCGACCGGAGCCAGATTGGTCGGCACCCGCATATAGAGCGCTGCAATGGCGATCAGCACCAGCAGCATCACCAGGGGTGCAATCCAGGGGCGCTGAAGTAACCAGGCCAATCCGCGCCGGTAACTGTGCTCCAAGCGGGCCATACCCGCTTCCAGGCGCCGGGTCAGGGCATTGCTCTGATCCTGAGTCTTCAACAGCCGCGCCGCCATGGCAGGCGATAACGTCAGAGCCACCAGCGCCGAAAAGAACACCGCCAGCGCCAGAAAGACCGCAAACTCAGTGAACAGACGCCCCATCATGCCCTGCATAAAGGCAATCGGCAGAAACACCATGATCAGCACCGCCGTGGTCGCCACCACCGCAAACCCGACTTCCCGGGTACCATGCCAGGCTGCCAGCAGAGGCGAGCGCCCTTGCTGCAGATGATGATGAATATTCTCCACCACTACGATGGCATCATCGACCACCAGACCAATCGCCAGAATTAGCGCCAGTAGGGTGATGAGGTTGATTGAGAAGCCGAAATACCAGGCACCGATACAGGCCGCGACCAACGAGACCGGGACTGTCACCGCCGGGATCAACGTCGCTCGCCACTGGCCGATAAACAGATACAGCACCGCCACCACCAGCGCGGCGGCAATAGCCAACGTCAGATAGACCTCGTCGATGGCCTGACGAATAAACAGGGTGCTGTTGTAATCCACCACCAACTCGGCACCAGGGGGGAGAAAGCGCTGCAACCGCTCAACCTCCCGCACCACGCCATTGGCCATCTCCAACGGATTAGCGGTCGACTGGGGAATGATGCCGATACCGACACTGACCTGGCCATTGCGTTGATAGGCACTGGCCTCATTCTTCGCCCCCTCCTCGATCTCGGCTACATCCCCCAGATAGAGAACCTTCCCCGAGGCCTGGGTCAGCAACGGCAAACGGCGAAAGCTGGCGGCATCTTGAAACTGGCGCTCCAGCTGAACAGGAAAGACCATGCTGGCATTACGGATCTCCCCGCCCGGCAACTCGATATTTTCCCGGGCCAGCGCATTGAGCACATCGTTCACCGCCACCCCGAGACCACTCATCTGGGCAGTATTCAGGCGGATGTACATCACCTTTTCCAGGTCCCCAGATAAATTCACCGAGCTGACACCGTTGACCAGACTCAAGGACTTGATGAGGCTGCGGTTGGCGTAATCGGTCAGCGCCACCCGATCCATCAACTGGCTGGAGAAGTTTAGCCAGATGGCCACCTCGCCCTCGCCGTTATCCCGCGAGACCACGGGCTCATCGATATCATCCGGCAATTGGCGACGAGCTCGGGACACGCCATCCCGAATATCCGACAAGGCTTCCAGCATGTTCCAACCCTGCTGGAACTCAACCGTGATGCTGCTGCGTCCCTTGCGGCTGGTAGAGACGATGTTGCGGATCCCGCTAATGCCGGAGAGCTGATCCTCCAGCGGCTTGCTGACCTGGTTTTCGATGATATCCGGCGCCGCCCCTTCATAGGTGGTAACAATACTCACCGATGGGCTCTGCACATCCGGCATCTCACGGACCGCCAAGCGCGAGAAAGCAACCAACCCGAAGATCAGCAATAACAAACTCATCACCAAAGCCAGAACGGGTCGGCGGATCGAGACATCCGAGAGGATCATGGCTGCCCCCCGACAGGTGTGTCGGCGGCAGTCGGCTCGACATCGGAGATGACCTTGACCTGCTGTCCCGATTTGAGCGCTACCAGACCTTCAACCACCAGACGATCCCCGGCTTTCAGGCCGGAGAGGACGCTGACCTGACTGTCAGCCGATTCGCCCAAGACTACCGCTTGCCGCTTCACCCGGCTCTCCGGGCCAAGCAGATAGACGAATCGATCGCTGCCCTGAAACTCCACCGCTTGCATCGGAATGAGCGGAAGAGGCTCACTGGCAAATGGCAGGGTGACCTGCATCAGCATGCCTGGACGCAGCAACCGCTGGGGATTGGGAAACTGAAAGCGGACCTTGATATTCAGAGAATCCGCATCTACCCGGCTATCGATGGCCTCCAGGGTGCCAGCAAAGGTACGCTCGGGCCAAGCCGCCGTCACCGCCGTGACTTCTGTCCCGGGCTGCAGGCGAGAGAAATAGCGTTCCGGAACCGCCAAATCCAACCGCATGCTCGCCAGATCATCCAGATGCAGCAGGGTCTCCCCCGGGTTGACCAGAGCACCGAGACTGACGTCAAACAGACTGACGCGCCCGGTAAAAGGTGCGAGTAAACGGCGCTGGGATAACTCGAAGGCGGCCATATCCCGCCGCGCCAAAGCTTGTTCAACGGCCGAAGCTTGCCCTTCCAGATCGTTCTGGGTCACCACGCCCTTACGCGCCAGCCGCTGCATATCGCGTAATTTGCGCTGTTCATTGCTCAAAAACGCCTCAGCCTCGGCAAATGCCGGCTGTTGCTTGGCATTATCGAGCTGGATCAATCGTGCTCCGGCTGCCACCTCACCGGCCGTTGCTGGTAAGGCCGTGATACGACCACTCACTTCCGGCGTGATGACAATCGACTGCCTGGCCTGCAGTTTGCCAACCAGCGGCAACTGACTGGGCCGCTGGGCAAGTTGTACATCAATGACCCGCACCGGGGTCGGCGCACGAGCCGCAGCAGGAGGATGAGAGCCGGAAGCGGCAACGATAAAATAAGAGAGACCAGCAACGATCAACGTCAGCAGCAGTAACGCGCCGAATCGTAATGTGCGCATAGGATGACAACAGGCCGGGACAAGGATGGCCCAGTATATCGCGAGCAAAAGACATTACTTTGTCAAAATCAGACGCAAATTGTGACAAAGCTTGTCAGCCAATCGGCAGAGGGTGCGCAGCGAATGGCGCAAGAGCGCTCAGCAGTTCAACGGTTCAACGGTTCAACGGTTCAGCAACACACCATATTCCAGCTCCCGTTCGCGCTGACATTCGGCCAGGTAGATAGCCGCCAGCACCGGAGCCTGCTTGTGATATTGATCCACCGCCTTGGGTACCATCAGCTCCAAGGTTTTCATGGACTTAGCCTTGCGAAAACGGCGTAGCCAGTAATCTTTACTTTCCAATTCGAGTGGTTCGATCTGTTCAGTCTGGGACATGTCTTCTTCAATAGTTGGGGAATAAAAACCGCACACCCGTGGCGGCGGATAGAAAACCCCGCGCCGTAAAACCGGCGCGGGCTGGATATTGTTAAACTTTAGGCACAAATCCGACCGCCGCATAAACCTGTTGCAGCGTTCGTTCGGCGCGGGCACGAGCCTTATCGGCCCCACGGCTCAATACCGTCAGCAGATGGGCTTCATCGGCACGCAACTCATGGAAGCGTTGCTGCACCGGCTCCAGCAGAGCCACCACGGCATCCGCCGTTTCACCTTTGAGGTGACCATACATCTTGCCGGTAAAATGTTGTTCCAGATCGACAATCGATTGGCCCGTCGCGCCATGCATCAAGGTCAGCAGATTTGACACCCCGGGCTTCTCGGCAATGTCATAGCGCACCACTGGCGGCTCTTCAGAATCGGTCATCGCCCGTTTGATTTTCTTGATGATCGACTTGGGATCTTCCAGCAGGCCAATGATGTTGTTCTGATTGTCATCGGACTTCGACATCTTCTTGGTCGGCTCTTGCAGACTCATCACCCGAGCGCCCTGCTCTGGAATGAAAGGCTCCGGCATGGTGAAGATGTCACCATACAAGGTATTGAAACGATAGGCGACATCCCGGGTCAGTTCCAGATGTTGTTTCTGATCGTGGCCGACAGGGACCTGATTGGCCTGATAGAGCAGGATATCGGCCGCCATCAGCACCGGATAGCCAAACAAACCGACGTTGACGTTATTCTCGTACCGTTGGGACTTGTCCTTGAACTGGGTCATGCGGGACAGCTCACCCATCTGGGTATAGCAGTTGAGCACCCATCCCAACTCCGCGTGCTGCGGGACATGGGATTGTAAAAAGACAGTGCTTTTATCCGGATCGATACCGACTGCCAAATACAAGGCTGCAGCATCCAGACAGGCTTTGCGCAGCGCCTGGGGATCCTGGCGCACCGTGATGGCATGGAGATCCACGATGCAATACAGGCAGTCATAATCGTCCTGCATGCGCACCCACTGGCGCAGTGCGCCCATGTAATTACCGATCGTCAATTGCCCGGAAGGCTGGGCACCGCTTAACACAATGGGTTTCGTCATGAGTTTCTCAATTCCCTGTCAATGCGCCAGCAACAAGTCGCCGAGCTGGCAAAAATGATCCATGACCCAATCCGGCTCGCTGGCCGCTATGGGTTCACCATGGTTATAACCGTAGGTCAGGCCGACGACGGGGATCCCCGCCGCTCGTGCCGCCAGAACATCATTTCTGGAATCACCGATCATCAGACTGCGCGCCGGTGACACCTGCAATTGCGTACACACATGCAGCAGCGGGGCTGGATCCGGTTTGCGCTGCGGCAGCAGATCGCCGCCGAGTACGCAGTCGAATAGTGAGCTCAAACCCGCTTCAGCCAGCAAAGGCGCTACGAAAGGATGGGGCTTGTTGGTCACGACAGCCAGACGATAACCGACGGCACGTAACTGGCGTAGCACCGACGATACCCCGGGAAATAGGGTGAAGTCCCGGTCCAGTCCAGCCAGATAGCGAACATCAAACTCGGCACGCACCCGGGCAAGCAGTCCCAGATCGATATCGTTCTGCACCTCGTAAGAATGTGTCATAGCCCGACGCAGCAGCATATCGGCGCCGTTGCCAATCCACCGCTTTACCTGTTCGAGCGTGGCCCCCGGTAAACCACAGGCTTGCAAGGCGCCATCAACCGCCAGATGCAACTGGGGCACACTGTCAATCAGAGTACCATCCAGATCAAACAGCAGTAGGTCAATGGTGGAACTCTTGCGGCCTTGCTCAGCCACGGGCTTGAGCCAGTTCATGTCGCATCTGATCGATCACCGCCTTGTAATCGGGCTGGCTGAAAATGGCAGAGCCTGCGACAAACATATCGGCACCGGCCGCGGCAATCTCGCGGATATTATCCACTTTGACGCCACCGTCGATTTCCAGACGGATATTCCGACCACTCTGGTCAATCAGACGTCGAACCTGACGCAGCTTATCCAGGGTTCCCGGGATAAAGCTCTGCCCGCCGAAACCTGGATTGACCGACATCAGCAGGATGACGTCCAGCTTATCCAGCACATGGTCCAGATAGTGCAGCGGTGTCGCCGGATTGAATACCAGACCGGCCTGACAGCCGTGATCCTTGATCAACTGTAAACTGCGGTCGATGTGTTCGGAGGTCTCGGGGTGAAAGGTAATCAGGGAAGCGCCTGCCTTGGCAAAATCCGGGATCAAGCGATCCACTGGCTTCACCATCAGATGCACATCGATGGGCGCCTGAATACCGTAATTGCGCAGCGCCTGACAAACCATGGGACCTATGGTCAGATTCGGCACATAGTGATTGTCCATCACATCGAAGTGCACCACATCGGCACCGGCCGCCAGGACATTGGCCACATCCTCACCCAGACGTGCAAAATCAGCCGACAGAATGGAGGGCGCAATCAAAAAATCGTTCATCGGTTCAATCATCCGCATTGAGAAATTAATCGGCCAAATAGTACTCCAAGCCGGGAGGCGACTCTAGACCACAAACGGGTCACGGCTTGTCAAAATCCATTCCGGGCAGATAGAGCGCCAGCAGTTCACCAACCTTGTTCCTATTACCGGCACTTCGGCTGATGGTGCGCTTGACCTGAATTTCATCCAACGCCGCGCCCCGGTATAGCTCGTAAGTCAGCGCTGTCGCATGGTTACTGATCAACACAGGGACTTGACGCTCCTGCACCGTATGCCGGGCCAATCGCGCCAGCAGAGCCTGATCATCCAGCGAGAAGCCCTTCGCCGCATAGGTGGTGAAGTTGGCAGAGCTGGACAGCGGCACATACGGCGGATCGCAATACACCACATGATCGCTTTCCAGACGCTCGAAAGTTTTAGAGTAGCATTCGCAAATAAAGGTCGCGCGTTGGGCCTTTTCGGCGAAAATCCACAGTTCCTCTTCCGGAAAGTAGGGACGCTTGTACTTACCAAAAGGAACATTGAAACCGCCTTTCTTGTTATAACGGCAGAGACCGTTGTAACCATGGCGGTTCAGATACAAAAATAGTGCCGCTCGTTCTTGTGGCTCTCGACACTGATTAAACGCCAGCCGCAATTCGAAATAGGCATCCCGCTGATTGTTACTTTCGTTAAATAGCTGACGGGCTTGCTGGATCACCGCATCCGGCTGAAATTTGAGCAGATTATAGAAGTCGATGAGGTCTGGATTAATATCCGCCAGCAAATAAGCTTCGTAATCGGTATTAAGGAAGACAGATCCTGCACCGACAAAAGGCTCGACCAATACTCGCCCCTGCGGCAGTCGGGCGGTGATCGCTTCGACCAGAGCATACTTGCCTCCAGCCCACTTGAGAAATGCGCGCGTTTTTTTCATCGATGCGTTGTCATGCTGAAGCGGCCACTCGCCACAAAAAGGGGGCGCATTGTAGCCCCCTCACGAAGTTGATACCACGGTTGTGGTTATTTCATCTCTTTTTGCACCTGACCAAAGGATTTTGGCCAAGGCTGACTCTGCTTTAATGCTGCAGGCATGGCATTGATCGCCGCCTTGGCTTGCTTGGCCGAGGCATACTCACCCTGGATCAGCACATACCAGGGATTACCACGGTATTCCGTCTGATAAATCCAGTAGCGACCGGTCAATTTCTGCTTTTTGGCATATGTGAGCAGAGGTGTCACTTCAGTGCCCGCCGATAATTGCACCGTATAGCTGCGCAATGATTTTTGCTTCAGCTCACTATTACTCCCCAGCATCGCCTTGCTGCTGACTGTTGGCGTTTTCACCGCAGCAGTGCTCTTCGCCGGCGGTGTTACGGCCTTGGTCTCGGTAGGAGCACTCGCCGAAGCCTGCGAGGCTACAGCGCCACTCACCCCTTGCGATTGACCGGCCGTGAGCTCAGCTACCAGCGGCTGCATCTGGGATAACGAGGTCACGGCGCCGGAAGTGGCTCCCGTTGTGCTAGCAGCCGAAGTAGTAGCTGTCGCCGCGGAGACCGGCTTATTTCCCTGCTGGTTAGCCATAATCTCTTTGACCACAGTATCCGCAATCACCACCCGCCGTTTATCGGCTGGCAGTTGTTCATCCAGATCCAGTTGCGTGGTCGCATCACCCGGCAAGGCGGTTTTATCTTCCGTCACCTGGACGCTTTGTGTCGCAGGGATCACGGTCGTCGCGACGGCGGCAGAAGGGGACTGATTGTTCGTCTCAGCCCCAGCGGAATTGGCTGGTTCCTGACTCTCGTTCAGCAAAGGTGGAATAACCCAGCTCAGCAGCAACACTAAAGCTGCTACGATCCCCAGCGTTGCCAGTACCTTATTGGTTGGCAAGGCAGGTCTTTTCAGTATGCTTTTTTTGCTCATGATACTCTCCGCGAGCGCAACAATTTGACCAGGATTTCCAGCACACAGCCGCAACTTGTCAGCCAAAGCGGCAGGATTGGGCAGTAAGGCATAATAACCCGCACGACGTAGACAATACTCCAGCAAGGCCATTTGCTCATCGGTTGGCAGGGGCTCGATATCAAGCTCCAGCGCTGGGCCCGCATGGGCATCCAGTCGCCGCACGCTCCGCTCACACCAAGCCGCTTGCCCACAGAGTAACACACTGATTTTATGTGGATGAGGCAAGGCTGCATTAATGGAATACAGGTCCCAAAGCTCGGAAATCAAGTCATCGGGTGCCATGTCGGCATCATCAACCACCAGAAGCAAAGCACTCGGTTCTCTGCCCAGCAGTCTTAATAAGGAATCGGCACAGGGATCCTCGGGATTAAACACCGACATCGGCACCAGTTGCGAAATCAGCGACTCACGCAATCGGCTCAAGATCGGTGCCGAATGACAGCTCAGATAAGCAACCCGCCAGGATGACTCGAACATCGAGAGCAGTTGCTCGCACAGTAATGTACGCCCACTGCCTACTGCACCGGATAAAAAAATGAAAGGAGAAGAGATCGCCAGTAGATGATGCAACCGCTGCCGAAGTTGCATCTGGCTGGGTAAAGACGGTAGTTGTTGCGGAGTCACATCCGGCTATCCGTTTCAATGACCGCTTGCAGGACTGTTTCCGAGACATCAGAGAACAGATCCGCCTGACCGATATTGGTCGGCAGGATCAATCGCAACTTCCCTGCCAGAACCTTTTTATCACGCATCATATGGCGCATAAATACCGGAAAATCCATGTCTGCAGGGGCGGACAAAGGAAGCTCTACCGCCGCCAACAAGGTACGAATGCGCATCACCTGAGCCTGATTCAGTAGGCCGAGTTGCAACGCCGTCCGGGCTGCCAGCATGGTACCAGCCGCCACTGCTTCGCCGTGCAACCAGTTACCATAACCCTGTTCGGACTCGATAGCGTGACCGAAGGTATGACCCAGATTGAGTAAAGCTCGCACCCCGGTTTCCGTTTCATCTTGCGACACGACGTCGGCCTTGATGCTGCAGCAACGCAAAATCGCCTGGATAAGGAGCGAGGCATCCAGTGCTAGTAAGCCAGCAATGTTGCGCTCCAGCCATTCAAAAAACTCTGCATCCCAGATAATGCCGTACTTAATGACTTCCGCCAGACCGGCCGACAGTTCACGCCGGGGCAAGGTTGCCAGACAATCAGTATCAATAATCACCGCTTTGGGTTGATAAAAAGCACCGATCATATTTTTGCCCAGCGGATGGTTGACACCGGTCTTACCTCCCACCGAGGAGTCCACTTGGGATAGCAAGGTGGTCGGGATTTGAATAAATGCCACACCGCGTTGATAGCTAGCGGCGGCAAACCCAGCCAGGTCGCCAATGACTCCGCCGCCCAACGCCACTATGGTGGTATCTCGCCCATGCCCACCTTCGAGCAGAGCCGTCATAATCTGGCCGAAGCTGTCGAGTGTCTTGTACGCTTCGCCGTCCGGCAAAACACAAGCATCGAGTTGATAACCATCCAGAGTCTGTTGCAGACGCTGTAGATAGAGAGGTGCCACCGTTTCGTTAGTGACTATCATCACCCGACGACCACGAATGGCCTGAGTGAACAAGTCACGCTGGGCCAGCAAACCAGAACCTATCGAAATGGGATAGCTTCTGTCAGCAAGTTCAACATTCAACCGTTCCATGGCACCCCTACCTCAACTAAAAATTACAGCCCCAGCAACTGAGCAATCTGGTTGGCTACCAGCTTGGCGCTCTGTTCATCAGTCCGCACCACATAATCCGCGACCTCCTGATAGAGCGGCTCACGCTCATCAGCCAAGCGCAGCAGTACGTCGCGAGGATCCTCTTCAGTTTGCAACAAGGGGCGACGTTTATCGCGCTGAGTACGAGCAAACTGTTTCTCAATCGGTGTCTCGAGGTAAACCACAATGCCTCGGGCAGAGAGGCGATTCCGCGTCTGCGCACTCTTGACTGCGCCACCACCGGTCGCCAGGACAATGCCCTGCAGCTCGGTCAAATCACCAATCACCTGCTCTTCTCGCTTGCGGAATCCTTCTTCGCCTTCAACATCGAAGACCCACGCTATGTCAGCACCGGTACGACGCTCAATCTCCACATCAGAGTCATAAAACTCCATATGCAATTGATCCGCCAGATGTTTACCAATAGTGCTTTTACCTGCCCCCATGGGGCCCACAAGGAAAATATTGCGTTTTTCAGCCATTTTATTCGTCAATAGTCAAAACAAACCTGCCCGCAATAGTGGCGGGAACCCAGGACAAAAAATCCCTAACGTTCGAAACTGGACGGGGAATTATGCAGCAGCCTCCAGATGATGGCAACCGCACATCCCAGAACAGGGCAAATTTGCCCACTTCCGTCGCCGATTGGAGTCATGTTGCAAACATGACTCCAGAATAGTCTCTGGAATAAAAAAACCCGGCTCTACGCCGGGTTTTTATTGGGGTAAGGCTCGTGATTAGATGGACTCGACCACGATCTTCGGTGTTACAAAGATCAGCAACTCTCGCTTGCTGTTTTTCTCACTGGTACTGCGGAATAAGTATCCAACACCAGGAATATCACCTAACACTGGAACCTTGGTGACATCTTTTTTCATGGTCTGTTGATAGATACCACCAAGGACCAACGTCTCACCATTATCGACCAACACTTGAGTACTAATCTGTTGCGTATTGATGGCGGTCCCTGTTCCCGTTCCCGTCTTCACTTCCTGACCCAAGGTATCCTGGGTTACAGTCAGATCGAGAATCACACGATTATCCGGAGTGATATGCGGGGTTACCTTGAGACTCAAAACCGCCTTCTTCCATTCAACCGTAGTGGCACCACTGGAACTGGAAGTGTTGCTCGGGAATTCGGTCCCTTGCTCGATGATCGCCTCTTTTTGGTTTGCCGTGGTGACCCGCGGACTGGCAATAATCTCGGCCTTGTTTTCTGTCTCCAGTGCACTCAATTCCAAATCGAGCAAGGTACCATCGGCCAGCTTGGCAACCTGGAAGGCGATACTACCCGCAGCACTCGCAACCGGTAGGTTCACATTCAAGCGGTCCTTGATATCTGGAACCTCACCATCAGCAACCGTATCGTTACCTTTTATGGTGCCCGAAATCGAACCATTCTCTTCGGCTTTGGTGACACCCCAGCGCACGCCGAGTTGTTCATCCACACCATCATCAATGGTCACCATCCGAGCCTCAATAATCACTTGTTTAACAGGTATATCCAGCACTTGCAGCATGCGCTTGATATGATCGATCACCTCAGGTGTATCCTTCACCAACAGGGTATTTGTGCGAGCATCGACACTGACGGCGCCACGCGAAGAGAGCAGACGGGTTTTATCCGTCGACAACAAACCGGCAATCTCACCCGCCTTGGCGTAATTGATTTGAATATATTCAGTTACCAAAGGTGCC
>RRZU011854378.1_pt1 | contig 12275 bp, 7 predicted proteins | sample 2165561 | NCBI WGS metagenome assembly RRZU01 (sample SAMN10456909, study PRJNA506462) | wastewater metagenome | isolation source: wastewater sludge | place: USA: Moscow, Idaho | reverse complement strand
GCGGCAAGTCAAGCACCGATATTGGCGAGTCGCTCGATTACAGCAAAAGCCCCGTCCCCCCTGATAAGCGGGGCGGCTATGAATGGTGGCGGGCGGCAGACGTTTTGGAGGACACCTCACACGGCTTTGGCGGATATGTGTTCGACGAAAATGGCAAGAAGTACGATTTTAGCAAATATAGGGCGGATGCAATCACCGACTACGCACTGGAGTACTTGCGGGGAAGAGACAGTGAACGGCCATTTTTCCTCTTTTTGTCCCAGATTGAGCCTCACCACCAAAACAATCACGGACATTATGAAGGGCCGGAGGGCAGCAAGCAGCGGTTTAAGGACTTTGTGGCACCGCAGGATTTGGTCCGTGTCGAAAACGACTGGGGCGCTGACTGGCAGGAGGAATATCCCGATTATTTGGGCTGCTGCAACAGCCTGGATGAAAACCTGGGCAGATTGATTGAGGAGCTTGAGCGGCAAAACATACTGGATGATACCATTATCGTATATACAAGTGACCATGGTTCCCACTTCAATACGCGCTGCTATGAGTATAAGCGCTCCTGTCACGAGGGAAGCATCCATATCCCGCTTATTATTGCGGGCGGGCCCTTTTCCGGCGGCAAGGTGATTGACGAGCTGATTAGCTTGCTTGACCTTCCCCCCACGCTCTTAAACATGGCAGATTGCGCGGCTCCCAATGAGATGGTGGGCAAGGCGATTCAGCCCCTCCTCTCGGGCGATACAGCAGACTGGCCGTCCGATGTGTTTATTCAAATCAGTGAAAGCCAGGTGGGCCGTGCAATCCGCACGAAGAAATACAAATATTCTGTCAAAGCACCCGATAAAAACCCATGGCAGGATGCTGACAGCGATGTTTACTATGAAGAATATCTCTATGACCTGGAGCATGACATCTATGAGGAGCACAATCTTGTTTCTGCGGCGGAGTATGAGGGCCAGCGCCAAAGCCTTCGGGAGCTGCTAAAGCGGCGAATGGGCGAGGCGGGCGAGAAGGTCCCTGAAATTCGCCCCTGCCCTGTGGAGGAGGAAGAGGCGTTCTTATCCCTGAAAACAAAGATTGCAACCATTTTATCAACCCCCGAAGGGAAAGCACTGTTAGAGCCCTTCATCACCCCGTTTTCTGCCCATATCAAGGGGAATCTTCTCAAAAATATTTCGCTGCAGGATCTTTTCATGATGGCGGGCGATTTATTCCCTGCAGAGGCACTTCAAGCGCTTGAGTCCGCACTGAGTCAAATCAAGGCATGATAAATTCATTCAATTCAAGGAGATGGTATTTCATATGTCCGCAAATAATGGTACACTAGAAAAAACGGTTCCGCGCAAGCGGATTCTTGCCCACTGCACAATCGGGATTGGACAAAATCTGACCTTCACCTTCTGGAGCTCCTACATCACCATGTTCTACACGGATATACTTGGCCTTGGACTTGGCGCGGTTGCAAGCCTCACACTGGTTGCGCGCCTGTGGGATGCAATCAACGACCCGCTGATGGGCGTTGTCGCGGACAATACACGCACCAAATGGGGCAAGTTCAGACCATGGCTCCTTTTTGCGGCGGGACCCATTGCCCTGTTTTTAGTCCTCAGCTTTACAAAGCCCAACTTTTCGCAGGACGGAAACCTCCTGTATGCGTGGTTTACCTACCTGGGAATGACCACCTCCTTCACACTCCTTGACATACCGTTCTGGACCATGCCCTCTGCCTATACCGAAAACTCCAACGAGAGAACAAGCATCCTCACCTATGCCCGCCTTACAACGACCATTTGCGGTATCGTTGGAGGCATCTCTCTCCCGCCCTTGATCAAATACTTCGGCGATGGTGACCGTGCAAAGGGCTTTTTCGGCGTTGCTGTTATGATTGCTATCATCGGCACCATTTGCCGCCTCATCGGCTTCTTCGGCGTCAGAGAGCTGCCGAGAAATGAGCAGCTTGCCAAGGTTCCGAGAGAAAAGTTCCAGTTCAAGAAAACCTTCCAGGTCATCTATCGCAATAAACCCTTGCTGATGATTGTTTTGGCAGGCGTTACCATGAGTGGTTTTTACACGCTTGCATCCAACTCGATGGTATACTTTGCACAATACGTCCTCGGCGATCTAAACTATGCATCAATCCTTCAACTGGTCGCATTCCCCTGTACGTTGATCGGGCTGGTTCTGACAGCACCTCTCGCCAAGCGCATCGGGAAGAAAAAGGTCCTGATCGGAGCCAACCTTGTGTCGGCCGTGATCAATATTGCGTTCTTCTTCGTCGGCTACAAAAACATGACCGTGCTGTTTATTTTCACCGCGTTACGTTCCTTCCCCATGGGTATGAACAATATTATCATTGCTGCAATGGTCGCTGACACGGTTGAGTATGCAGAGTGGAAAACAGGTGAGAGAAGCGAAGGGCTGATCAACTCCTCGCAAACATTTATGGCAAACGTCAGTCTTGCGGTTGCAGGTTCTATTATTCCGCTGCTGCTCGGCCTTGGGGGCTATGTTCCAAACGCGCAGCAAACCGAAGGCACAATGAATATGATTTTCGTTATGCAAAGTCTGTTGCCGGCGGCAGGTCTTCTTCTCAGCTCCATACCGGCATACTTCTATGAGCTGACAGAAGGGCGCCATGCTGAAATCGTTGCAGAATTGCACGCGCGCAAAGACAATTCCGAACAAACCGGTGCTTAGGACAATGAGCTAGGAGGTAACCATGAGAAGTGTGATCCCGTACAACTACGATTGGCAGTTCACCCCCGCATTTCAGGACAGCTTCCTGCAAAACCCGCAGGAAGCAAAGTGGGAAGCAGTGGATTTGCCCCATACCAATACAGAGCTCCCCTATAACTATTTCAGCGAGCAAGCGTATCAATTCGTCTCCTGCTATCAAAAACAGATTTTTGCGCCGCTTGATTGGTCGGACAAGTGTATTTGCTTGTTCTTTGAGGCGGCCATGGCCTATGCAGAGGTGTATTGCAACGGTCGGCTGGTGGTCTCACATAAGGGCGGTTACACGGCGTTTACAGCCGATATTTCTGATTTTCTAAGCTTTGGAACGGAAAATACAATCCTGGTCAAGGTGGATTCAACCGAGCGGCCTGACTTTGCCCCTTGCGGATATGTGGTCGACTATCTTACCTATGGTGGCATATACCGTGAGGTGACGCTCCTTGTTTTAGAGAAAACGCACATTCAGCGCCTGCACGTCAGCCCCTGCAAGGAAACGGATGGCACGGAGTATCTTACGGTAGACGCGCTCCTTTCAAAGGCCTGCCCCAATGGGGCGTTGATACTCTCACTCAGTGCCAAAAGCGCCCCGCGGGAAATCATCCATACCTCACGCATCCCTCTTGGCGATGCCGGGAATGCCATTCGTACAAGGATTGACTGCAGCTTAACCCACTGGTCACCCGAACACCCAATGTTGTACACCATTTCCGCACAGCTGCGCTGTGGGGACGGCAGCCCGACGGACGAGCTGTGCGTGAGCTTTGGCAATCGCTTCTGTGAGTTTCGACCCGATGGCTTTTATTTAAACGGAGAACCCTTAAAAATCGTCGGACTGAACCGCCATCAAGCCTACCCTTATGTTGGCTATGCGATGCCTCAACGGGTGCAAGAAAAGGATGCTGAAATCCTTAAAAAAGAACTTGGCGTGAACCTAGTTCGAACCAGCCATTATCCGCAAAGCCATCATTTCCTTGATAGGTGCGACGCGCTTGGACTTTTGGTCTTTGAAGAAATCCCAGGCTGGCAACACATTGGAGACAAGGGCTGGCAGGAGGTTTCCATCCATAACGTCCGTGAAATGATTGAGCAAGACTATAACCACCCCAGCATCATTCTCTGGGGCGTTCGCATTAACGAATCAGAGGATAACCACGACTTTTATGCCCAAACAAACGCGCTTGCCCACCAGCTGGACAAGACAAGGCAAACAGGGGGGGTTCGCTGCAACCAAAACAGCGAGCTTTTGGAGGATGTTTACACCTTCAACGACTTTGTCCATTCCGGTGGCACTGAAATTCTCCGCAAGAGAGAAGCTGTTACAGGATTGGACCGTCCCGTACCGCTGCTTGTGACAGAAAACAATGGACATATGTTCCCGACCAAGCGATTTGACAGTGAGCAAAAGCTGGTTGAACACACAAAACGCCATCTGCGTGTTGTGAACGAGGCCCTTGGCAGAGACGACATTACAGGCACAATCGGCTGGTGTGCGTTTGATTACAACACCCATGGCTGCTTTGGCTCAGGTGATAAAATCTGCTATCACGGCGTCAGTGATATGTTCCGCATTCCTAAATATGCGGGCCATGGCTATTCCTCACAAAGACCGGCGGAAGGTGCACCCTTCCTTGAACTGCTGTCTGTGTTCTCTCACGGCGAGAACTCCGGCGGCGGCATGGTTCCGCTTATGGTTGCCACCAACTGTGATTTTGTTCGTGTTTATAAAAATGGAAAGCTCGTTGATGATTTCTTCCCCGACAAAAGCACCTATCCAAACCTTCCTCACCCGCCGGTCATGATTTCGCACCTACTACCCAGGGAGATTGACTTCAACGTGGACAGCGTGTACATTCAAGCGCTGAAGGATTATATCGTAAAGAAAACTGCGGGCGGGGCGCTGAGCGAAATTTCAAGCGAGGATTATCTGTTCCTGGGCGGGCTTGCCCAAGAATCGGGCCTTTCCTCGGAGCAAATGATGAGTCTTGCACTGGCCCTGACAGGTGGTTGGGGTGATGCCGAAAACACCATTTGTCTGGAGGGGATTGTCAACGGCCAGGTTGTAATCAGGAAAGACGTGTCAGAGGGCAAGAGCTTTGGCAGCATAGAGATTGCAGCGGACGACAATGCCCTTCAGGTAGGGGGAGACACCTATGACGCAACGAGGATTGTACTCAAGGCTCTGGACAATGAAGGAAACCTGATGCCGTTTTACCCGGGTGTTGTTCAGGTGGAGACGGACAATCAGCTTTCTGTTATGGGCCCCAAAGAATTCGCCTTGATCGGTGGCTGCATTGCTTTCTGGGTTCGTACAACGGGTGAAGCGGGTGAAAGCAAGATTTCTGTTCGGGTAAACGGGAAACCGCTGGAGGTTATCATTCAAGTGACAAAATAGAAAGGTTGGAAAGAAAATGAAACAAAAATTGGCATTACTTCCACAGCCTCAAAGAGTGACATTTGGTGAGGGCGTATACACTGTTAAAGCTTGCCTTTGCTTTGCTGCCGATCGCGACGTCGCGACGGATGCCGAAAACTTTCTTTCCAAGATTCTTGGCAGCGCTACCACGCGCTCGGCAGAACATGCAGATGTTCGCTTCGTGAAAGATCTTTCGCTCAAAAAAGAGGGCTATGAACTTTCGATTCAGCCGAACCACATTGAACTAAAATTTGCAGATGCTTGCGGCATGTTTTATGCCTTAATCACCTTAAAGCAAATCGTGATCCAGTACGGAAATGATATCCCATGCCTTGAAATCGAGGACTTCCCAGACCTCGAAGTACGTGGTGTCATGCTTGACATCAGCCGCGATAAGGTGCCAAAGCTCTCCTCCCTATACCAATTGGTCGATAAGCTTGCAATGCTTAAATTCAACCATTTTGAGCTGTATATCGAAGGGTTCTCCTTTGCATACCCCTCTTTTGCGAACCTGTGGCGGGGGGAAACGCCGATCACGGGTGAGGAGATTAAGGCGCTGGATGCGTATTGTAAAGAGCGGTTTATTGACCTTGTTCCAAACCAAAACGGCCTGGGCCATATGGCGGCTTGGCTTGCAACCGATGAATACAGGGACCTTGCGGAGTCGAACAAAGGGGTAAACTTTTTTGGGATGGAAATGCCGCCGTCTACCTTAAACCCCACGGACGAGCGCAGCCTGGCGCTTGTCCGCCAGATGACAAGTGATCTCCTGCCAAACTTTTCGTCCAAGTATTTTAACGTGAACTTAGACGAGCCGTTTGAGCTGGGGGCAGAGAAAAATAAGATGCTTGCTGAGGAAATCGGCAAAGGGCAGCTTTACATTGACTACGTGAAAAAAATCTACAAAATGGTAAACGACGAAGGCAAGAAAATGCTGATGTGGGGTGATATTATCAACAAACACCCCGAGATCATTCCACAAATCCCCAAGGACGTAACGGTGCTTCAGTGGGGCTATGAGTCAAACTCACCCTTTGACAAGTACGGAAATGATTTGAGCAATGCAGGGCTTGATTTCTATATGTGCCCCGGCACAAGCAGTTGGACAAGTCTTGCAGGCAGAACGGATAATATGCTGAAAAATATTACCGCCGCTGCCGAAAGCGCAAAGAAATATGGGGCGAAAGGACTTCTGGTCACTGACTGGGGAGACTCCGGCCACTTACAGTATATTCCTGTCAGCTATGCGGGCTTTGCTTTTTCTGCGGCTCTTGCGTGGAACACCGCAAGCAAGGATGAATTGGACCTGGCAGAATATCTTGACCTCTATATTTATCAAGATAAAATGAGCCAAATGGGCAGATTTAGCTTGGATTTGGGCAGGTACAATCAGTTTGAGGACTTTCCGATGATGAATATGACGCTGACAAACTTTGGACTTATGGTCGGACTCATGCCGAAGGCTCAGCTGGATATGATCTTCGAAGGCTTTGGCAGTTTCTTTCAGCAATTTTTGGAGGAAGACCAAGCGGAGGCCATGTTGGAATTTCAAGCGGAGCTTGCAAACAGAAAGCCCTATGATTACAATGGCCTTTGCGCGTATCTTAAAACACTTCAAAGCAAGCTTCACAGTCATGTAATGGAATGCGAGGGCGCACAGCTCATAAACGATTCCTATGAAAACGCAATCCGTATGATTCAGCTTGGAGCTGATTTGAGAAACTATATCGAACAAGAGGGTAGCCTTGACGTCGAAACCAAAAAGGCTGTGCTCGGGAAAATGAGGAAGGACCTGCAAACACTCGTCAATGAACACAAAAGAATCTGGCTGATCGAGAACAAGGAAGGCGGGCTGGATAGGAGCCTGGGGGCCTTTGCCAGGCTGGAGGGTCAACTTAACCAAGCGATCAAAGGACTTTAGGAGCGCAATATTCAAGGTAAGTTCGTAAGCGTCAAACAGCCAGCCCCCCGGAATAGGGGGCTGGCTGTTTGACGCTTACATTCATTCGCTCAAAGCCTTTGCCAAATAATACAAACCTCTGGTTCCAGTGCCGGTTCCACCCGGAGCACTATAATCCAATTCTTTATCGGTCCAACAGGTTCCTGCAATATCCATATGAATCCACGGCTTATCCTGCACAAATTCATGAATAAATAAGCCTGCTGTAATCATGCCTGCTTCGCCGGCTGTATTCACCAAATCTGCAATATCAGATTTTAAGCAGTCCTTGTATTCATCAAACATGGGCATTCTCCAAATCTTTTCATTGGCGCGTTCAGATGCGGATTGGAGTTTCGCATAGAGCTCATCGTCGTTGCATAAAACCGCCGTAGTAATCGCGCCAAAATTGGTGCGGGCCACACCGGTCAAGGATGCAATATCCACCAGCTTGGTGACGTTCTCTTTTTCAATGGCATAATGTATGGCATCAATTAGGGTTAACCTTCCCTCTGCGTCGGTGCTTCCAATCAAGATAGACTTTCCTGCCATCGAATTTATGATATCTCCCGGGCGATAACTATTTCCTGATAACATGTTTTCGCAAGCTGGAATAATGCCAATGACATTTACCTTCAAATCCATGCTGGCAATCGCCGACATGGCGCCGAGCACGGCAGCGCCACCCGCCATATCATGCTTCATGGTTTTCATCCGTTCTCCGCGCTTTAAGGACAGACCACCACTATCAAAGGTAACGCCTTTTCCAATGAATCCGATTCTGTTTTCGTGATGCGCATCATCCTTCAAATACCGCATTACAATCAGTTTGGGCGGATTGGCAGATGCCTTGGCAACTTCCAAATAGGATTCCATGCCAAGTTCCTTGAGTTCAGATTCCTCTAGGATATCAACCTCAAACCCATAGGTATCGCCAATCTTTTTTGCTTCCTCCCCAAGCTTGGAGGGAGTCAATACATTGGCGGGTTCATTCACCAAGTCCCTAGCCAGCACCGTAGCATTTCCCAGGATACACCCTTCGCGACAGGGTACTAAGAGCGTTTCATAATCCTCCTCGGCACAGAGGATATACAAGGCCTCCATTGCAGGGCCCTTCTTGTTGCTCAAATATTGATCAAACTGATAGTTTGCAAGGATTGATGTTTCGGATAGGATTCTCACAAACTCTTCTTGATCCAAGCCATTCTTCATGGCGCAAAGATTAACTTCCATGGACTTAAAGTTCGATTGTTTGCCTACCTTTATGGATTTTGCCAAAACCTTTCTGATTCTCCCGGGATTGAAAAGGGCTTGCTCTCCCAAGCCGGCTAAAATCAGCGGTTGGAACCTGCTGTGTATTGGCACAAGAAAGCTTTGGACCTCTAGAAAATCTCCTTGAAAAGAGCTTTCACCAAGGAACCGGCCAACCAGCTCCTCTAGCCCTTCCTCCAAATGTGCGACGCTCCTGAGGGCCCCGGCATCCTGATAGTAAAACAATATCTTGGCGTCGGCCGCTTCGTGATATAAGGATTCGGGAAACAGTTGGATATTCATTCTACGCAGACATCTCCATCCTTTAACACGGTTCTTCCATCTGCGACAATGGTTGCGCCCGTCATGATTAAATCATAATGACAGGCGGCCTTCACAGTTCCGCCCAAGGTGATATTGGTTCCAATGCCGATATGCACAGAGCCATAAACCCCTTCATCCTCGAGCATGAGCCCGATGAAATTGCACTTGGGATTTAAACCAACCCCTAGCTCGGCGATATTATAGACCAGAGGGTCCCCCTTGTCTTCCAAGCTTTCTGAAAGCATCTGGGCTTGCTTTCCTCCCGAAATGGAAACAATCCTCCCGGCTTCTACCTTCGCCACCACCGGCTCGCTTAAAACACCGATTCCGGCATAGGGAATGCTTGCATTGGCTACGATGGTACCGTGGGCGGTGCCCTCCAGCGGGGAGACATTTGCTTCGATGGTTGGTACCGGTGCAAATTCGCCCGACTCTACCAAACAGGTTAAAGCATTTCCTCTGCGGCCCTTTGCAGAAAAAACCAGATCGGTGCCATGGGGGGTTGTCAATCTGATTTCATTTGAATGCTCCAAGGCTTTGGCGACCGACTTGCAGATGGGTGCCAGCTCTTTGAAGTCTGCCTCAATTCCGCCGCTGATCAGCAAGGCCTCCTCAAATTGGGTCAGCATAATCCCTCTGGCGCCAAGCTCAACCGCGTTTTTGACTGCTTTGGTGTGGGTGATTGATTTATGGACCGCACAAATAAACACATTGCAGTTTTTCATGGCAGCGGCAATGGTTGCCGGTGGTTCCTGGCCGTCATTGGTACGGGGTAGCATAAAGGCGATGACCGGCTCTGCCTCAATGGCGTAGACGGCGGCCGCAATACTTTTTGCGATTTTCTCCATTTTAGGCTCCGTAATAATCAAAACCTGCTCGCCCGGCTTTACGCCGGCGCAGACCTCAACGATTTTACGCGACCCTTTGCTCATCAGAATATCTTTCATGAATAGGACCAGTCCTTTCTTGGGAAAGGCACCAAACGGCATAAAGCCGATGGATCTTTCACCCCGTAAATGCTGTTCATCTGCGCTTCCAAAATGCTGTGTGGTACGAATTGCCGTTAGCCGGATTGCCCATCCAACTCAAAGATGCCAACGGCCTTGGGGCGGGGTAGGTAATAGGGGAAGGTGGGGTTTCCGGTCTCGGTCAGGTTGCGGGACAAAAAGGCCTGAAGCTCCGCTACGGGGGCTCCCGGGGTGTAGACGCGGACGAACTGCTCTGCGTCGCTCAGGGAGGTGAAGGGCTGGCCAAACTCCAGCTCCACGGCGGTCATGCGGAATGGGATGCCGAGGGCCGTCAGGCGGGCCGCCGCGTCCCCAGCCGTTCCCCGGCGGGAAGGGCTCTGACGGGGCGAGAGGGGGAGGTCGGGGGCCATGGAGACCACGGCGATGAGCTTCCGACACAGAGGGAGATAGCGCTCCATCTCCCGGCTGCCGAAAAAACTCAGGCAGACTGCGTCCCACCGGCCTGTGAGGGTGCTGCTGTCAGCCAGGAGGGGGGTGAGATTGTCCATGCCCGCCGCCCCGGCCCGTTCCGCCAGGGAGGCCAGAGCCGTCTCGCTCAGGTCCACGCAGTCAATATGCGTGAGAAGAGGCTGGAGGGCAAGGTCCAGAAGGCCCAGGCCACAGCCGATATCGCATAGGGTTTCACATCCGCACAGCATGGGGCCAATATGCCCGGCCAGGGAGCGGAAGAAGCCGGTATGGCGTTCCGCGTTGAGGTACCAGCGGATGGTGTCCGGAGTCCAGTGAGCATACATGGCAAGTCCCCCTTCCCATGAGGTCTATTATACACCCCCGCCGGACAGGCACAAGGGCTATGGGTTGATAAGCGGGGAAAATCTGTTATACTGGGGGAAAGGAAAGGTCGTGGCACCATGAGAGATGAGCGGACGCAACTGCTAAAGAGGATCTGGGCGGCGGAGGATGAGGCCTATGATCTGATGTGTGAATATGACTCCCTCCCCCACCACTACGGGGAGAATATCCTCTACCAGGCCGAGGGCCAGATCATCGACCTGATTGCGGAGCATCCGGATATCACGATTACCGACCTGGCGGGCATCCTCCACAAGACGCCCAGCGCCTGCTCTCAGATTGTGCGGAAGCTGAGGGACAAGGACTGGGTGGTGCAGGAGCGCAACAGCGAGAACAACCGGCAGTTCAAGCTGCGCCTCACCGAAAGGGGCGAGGTGGTCTACCAGGACCACACCAACTTCAACCGCCATTGCCAGACCCTCACCTTTGAAAAGCTGCATGGGTACACCGAGGAGGAGCTGGCGCTCTTCCTGCGCATACAGGGGGACATCAACTCCGCCTTCGCCGACGACGTACGGCGAAGCCGGGAACATTTCGTGTAGCGCTCGGGAGATGCCCGCAGGTCAAATGCCACCACCTTCATTCGGCGGTTGCTAGAAGACTGTTGACATTTGCCGGTGGCATGGTAATATAAATGCACTTAATAGTTTCAATGCTTAAACATAAAGTATCTAAACAAAGGAAGCAGGAGGGAGCGACCAAGCATGCAATACGACTTTACCAGCATCATAGACCGGGGTGGCAGGGACGCCATGGCGGTTGACGCGCTGGGTGCCGTCCCAGGGATGTCCCCCGAGCCCCCGGTTGAGGGCTTTGATTTCATCCCCATGTGGGTGGCGGACATGAATTTTGCCACAGTGCCCACCGTTCCGGCGGCCCTCATCGAGCGGGCCAAGCATCCGGCCTACGGCTATTTTCGCCCCACGAAGGCCTATTTCGACGCCATCATCCGCTGGCATGAGGTGCGAAACGGGGTGCAGGGCCTGGAGCCCAAGCACATCGGCTATGAAAACGGGGTGCTGGGCGGCGTAATCAGCGCCCTGAACGTATTCTGCTCCAGGGGGGATTATGTGCTCCTCCACTCACCCACCTACATTGGCTTCACCAAGAGCCTGGAGAGCAACGGCTACCGTATCGTCCACAGCCCTCTCAAGCGGGATGAGAACGGGGTTTGGCGCATGGACCTTGAGGACATGGAGCGGAAGATTAAGGAGAAGAAAATCCAGGCTGCCGTTTTCTGCTCCCCCCACAATCCCTGCGGACGGGTCTGGGAGCGCTGGGAGCTGGAGGGGGCCATGGAGGTCTACCGAAAGAACGGTGTCTTTGTGGTCTCGGACGAGATATGGTCCGACCTGATCCTGGCGGGGCATAAGCACATCCCCACCCAGTCCCTCTCTGAGGACGCACGGCAGCGCACCGTGGCCCTGTATGCGCCCAGTAAGACCTTTAATCTGGCGGGTCTGGTGGGGAGTTATCACATCATCTACAACGACTGGATGCGCAGCAGGGTCAGACGGGAGTCCTCCCTGCCCCATTACAACGAGATGAACGTGCTGTCCATGCATGCCCTTCTGGGGGCCTACCGGCCCGAGGGGTACGAGTGGGTCGACCAGCTCTGCGAGACCATCGGGGGAAATGTGGACTTCGCCTGTAGCTATATCACCCGGAACTTTGAGGGTGTGGAGGTCAGCAAGCCAGAGGGGACTTATATGCTCTTCCTGGACTGCAGCGGCTGGTGTGAAAGGCAGGGCAAGACCTTGGACCAGCTATTGAAGGCGGGCTGGGATGTGGGCGT